>Ga0209515_10001350_pt1 | contig 41471 bp, 40 predicted proteins | sample Subgroupgradi54m_FD_187454 | JGI IMG/M metagenome (GOLD analysis project Ga0209515, IMG submission 187454) | Subsurface groundwater microbial communities from S. Glens Falls, New York, USA - GMW60B uncontaminated upgradient, 5.4 m (SPAdes)... ... | reverse complement strand
GATTCCGCCACGCGCGCGCCGCTCCAGACTTTGAACGGGCCGTGGCCGAAGAGATCGCCCGACACCGCGCCGAAGCGCCTGGCGGCGATGTCGATCCATCCCGCCGTGAGCCCGGCGGGGGTGCACAGGCTCAGCACGGTATCTTCATCGCTCAGCTTTCCCTGGGGAGCGATACTCAGATGAACGTTCCCGCCCAGCACCATGGCCGCGGCGCCGGGACTGTCGAGCACCCACTCGTCTTCGGTGAGGATGCCGGCGCCGGTGCAACCCACCACTTGCATGCAACCGCCGGCGCGCGCCGCCGCGCGCAGCGCCGGCTCCGGATTGGCGGCGTACTCCGGCGTGAGGAACAGTAATATGGCGTTGGCACGATCGAGCCCTGCTTTCGCGAGCGCCTGCTTGACCGCTTTTTCCGCGTGTTCAGGCAGCGGGCGGTGACCGTGGCTCAGTCCAGAGGCAGCAGGTTTGAGGCTCATGCCACTACTTTAGCCCGGTACTCGCACAAATCATAGATAACGCATTCGGGACAACGCGGTTTGCGCGCCGTGCAGGTGTAACGACCGTGCAGGATCAGCCAGTGATGCGCGTCATGGCGGTACACTTCGGGGACCGCCTTCAGCAGTTTTTTTTCGACGATCAATACATTTTTTCCCGGCGCCAGCCCGGTACGGTTGGCCACACGGAAGATATGCGTATCCACGGCGATGGTCGGCTGACCGAAAGCGGTATTGAGAATCACGTTGGCGGTTTTGCGCCCCACGCCCGGCAGCGCCTGCAGTTCCTCGCGCGTCGCCGGCACCTGTCCGCCGTGTTTTTCGAGAAGCATTTTGCAGGTCTTCTGAATATTGGCCGCTTTGGTGTTGTACAGGCCGATGGTCCGGATGTAGCGCTTGAGCCCGCGCAGACCGAGGTCGAGAACCTGCCGCGGCGTGCGCGCGACCTTGAAGAGTTCCGCGGTGGCCTTGTTGACGCTTTTGTCCGTGGCCTGCGCCGAGAGAATAACCGATATCAGCAACTCAAAGGGCGTGCAATATTTAAGCTCAGTCGTTGGGCTGGGATTCGCGCGCTTGAGCCGCGCAAAGATTTCCTGTCGTTTGGATGCATTCATGAATGAGTTCTTGGTAGGGTGTGCTGAGCGACAGCGAAGCGCACCGCACAGGTTGTTATGGTGCGCAACGCTTCGCTTTTGTTTGCAGCCCGGGGTGCAACAAAACTCGTTGCACCCGTTCGGCGGCGTGAACACACGTTAAGTGTGTTCACGAAAACCCCGTCTCACCCTACGAAAAATGCGGGAAAGTTTCATTTTGTGACACCCTCTAAAAATCTCTGTTGGATCGACGTGTTTTTTTAGCCTTGACTCGTTCGACCGCGGCGCGTATCTCGGTGCGGATTCGCTCGCGATCGGGAGGGAGTGGCGCCGCCGATTCGGTGGAGTGCGGTGTCCCGTGCCGTGTGCGCTTGCGACGCGCCAGGCGGCGCAGGCGGTTTTCGGTCCGCGCGCGCCAGCGATCCGCTTCTGCGCGCGTGTACTCCGGCCACGGTCCTGAATTGGACGCAGGGTCGACCGGTTGCATCACGATGCAATCCACCGGGCAGGGCGGCAGGCACAGTTCGCAGCCGGTGCATTCACGGTCAATGACCGTATGCATCAACTTGCGCGCGCCGAGGATGGCGTCCACCGGACAGGCATCGATGCACTTGCGACAGCCGATGCAAACGGCTTCGTCGATGACGGCGCGGGCGCGCAGCTTGTGAATCCCAAAGCGCGGGTCCAGCAGTTTGGGTGAGGCGTCAAGTAATTCGGCGAGTGCAACGAGGGTGACTTCACCGCCCGGCGGACATTGGTTGATACCGGCGGAGCCCACGGCGACAGCCTCGGCGTACGCGCGGCAGCTCGGGTAACCGCATTGCGTGCATTGCGTTTGCGGCAGCCATGCGTCGATCCGGTCGGCGGAAAAAACATGTCGGGCGTGTGTGAACATGGCCGGAGAGTATGGCCGCGCTTTACGCCTCAGGCAACAAGCGTTACCGTGCGCTGGTCAACCGGAGCTTCAGCCGCATGTCGCAGAAAAATTCATTCGTGTCCCGTGGCGGAATATGGGTATTGGCCCAGGTACCGATGATGCTGCTCGCGATCATGATTCCGGTGTTACATGGCCGCGGACATCTTACCCCCGCCGGTTTGGTGCCCATGGGAGGTGTGGCGGTCACCCTGCTGGGCACCCTGCTGGCCGTCTGGGGGTTTGCGAGTCTGGGCAAAGCCCTCACGCCTTTCCCCAAGCCGCTCGCCGACGCCACGCTGCATCGGCAAGGCGCCTACCGGTTAATGCGTCACCCGATGTATACGGCAGTAATGTTGGTGAGCCTGGGGTGGGCCTTGTGGTGGTTGTGTGAGATCGGTGTTTTATATGTGCTGGTCCTTGCGTATTTCTTCGATCGCAAGGCGGCATACGAGGAAATCTGGTTGCGGCAGAAGTACAGTGAGTATGCGGACTACGCGCGGGCGGTAAAAAAATTCATCCCCGGGGTGTACTGACCCGGGGATGATGGGCACCCCCCGCAAAAGGAAATCGTTAACTACCAAGAACTCCTGGTTTACGCGGTCCGTTTCCGGCGCCGCGCCGTGACTCCCAGCACCGCCAGACCGGAACCCAATAGCCACGAAGCACCGGGGAGCGATACCGCCACCGGTCCCGCCATCATGCCGTCGTATTTACTGCCCCTGATTTTAAGCAGCGCGTGCGCGTCGGCAATGCCGTCGAGATTGAGGTCCCAGTTCAGGCTCAAGATCTGGTAGTAGGGCTCCGTCACCACCGGATGGCGCGACCTGTCGGGATCGATGGCCGCAAAATAATGTTGCGAGGCATATCCGGCGCTGTCGGAGAGACGATAGATCAGGTCATCGGCGGTGCCGAACAAACCGTCACCGCCCTTGTTGCGCAGCGCGAAATCGACGATGGAACCGCCCGCGAACGTGTAATCGCCCTGTTTACGTGATTTGCCGGTAATGGCGAGAAAACTGTCGTTACGGATGAAACCGAAATCAAACGCCGACCGGTTCGGCGAGTCGAGCCGGACCCGAATCGAGACATTGGAATCGCGGTCCTTGCCGTCGACCATCAGGACTTGAGCCGGGTCGTTGACGAACAATTCGGAAGGTGAAACCGAGGAAGCCTGGATGTCGTGGATTGAAAATCCGCCGTTGATGGCAACGGTAAAAATCAGCGACGGAAGAAATTTCTGGTTACGCATTTACTCCACCTCATCTTGTATTAACCTGCCCGCACCTCCCTATGAATTTTTTGTCGATGTTCTGTTTGCCAAAATAAAAGCGGGGCACATCATCTGTGCCCCGCTTTCCATGCTTTCCCTTCCCAAACCACAACTAATTCAAGCTTAGTTGCCGATTTGCGCTTCGTCCATGTAAGGCAGTACCCCTGTACTAACAGGGACTTGGCCTTTGTCTAAAAGCTTAATTCGAATGGAATTTCTGATACTGACGGCGGAATGAAGCGCGGGTTATGCCCTGTTTCGGTGCAATACCGGGATGTCGGCAGCGCACAGATGCATAAGTATTACTTAACCCGCATCCCGGGTTGTGCGCCGCTATCCGGCGAGAGAATCCACAAATCTTTCTTGCCGGGACCGGCGGCGAGTACCATACCTTCGGACATGCCGAACTTCATTTTGCGCGGTGCGAGGTTGGCCACCACGACCGTGAGCCGTCCTTCGAGATCTTCCGGCTTGTAGGCCTCCTTGATGCCGGCGAACACGGTGCGCGTGATGCCATCGAGGTCGACGGTCAATTCCAGCAATTTGTCCGCGCCTTCCACGTGGCTGGCCTTGATGATGCGGGCGATGCGCAAATCCACCTTGGCGAAGTCCTCGTAACTGATTTCGGGCAGGATCGGATGCCGCGCGAGGTCGCTGGTCTGGGTGATGGTTTCGGAAGTTTTTTCAGCCATGGTCTTCATGTCCTTCTGCGATTCATCGAGCAGCGCGGGGATGCTCTTCGGGTCCACGCGCGTGGCCAGATGCTGGTAGGGATTGATGGTATGGCCCGCATTTAGGGTATTGCGAAGATCTTGCCACGATTGCGGTTTAATATTCAGAAAACGCTCTGCGTTCTCAGCCAATTGTGGAAGGATCGGTTTGAGTAAAATGGTGAGAATGCGAAACGATTCAATCGCTGCACTGCACGCGGTGTGCAGAGCGGAGCGACTGGCCGAGTCTGTTTGTTTAGCTTTCTCCCAAGGTTTCTGTTGATCCCAATATTGATTGACTTTATCGGCAAGCGCCATGATCGCGCTAACTGCAAATCCGTAGAGTCGATTTTCGTAATGTTCGCGTACGATTTCACTTTCCTCGAGTAGCTCATCAATCAAATGGTGCCCTGAAAGGCTGTCTATTCGACCATTGAAATGATTTGTAATAAATCCTGCTGCTCGGCTGGCAATGTTTACGTATTTACCGACTAAATCACTGTTGATGCGCGCAATAAAGTCATCGAAATTTAGATCAATGTCTCCTATTGTCGAACCCAGCTTAGTTGCGAAGTAATAGCGCAGGTATTCCGGGTTGAGATGATTTAAATACGAGCGCGCGGTGATGAAGGTGCCGCGTGATTTGGACATCTTGGTGCCGTTGACGGTGAGGAAGCCGTGCGCGAACACCGACGTCGGTTTGCGGAAACCCGCGCCTTCCAGCATGGCCGGCCAGAACAGCGTGTGGAAATAAAGAATGTCCTTGCCGATGAAATGATAGAGCTCGGCGCTACTGTCCTTGCCCCAGAAGTCGTCGAACTTGAGGCCTTGCTTCGCGCACAGGTTCTTGAAGCTCGCCATGTAACCCACGGGCGCGTCGAGCCAGACGTAGAAATATTTTCCCGGCGCGTCCGGAATCTCGAAGCCGAAATAGGGCGCGTCGCGCGAGATGTCCCAGTCCTTGAGACCGGCGTCGAACCATTCAGAAAGTTTGTTCGCCACCTCCGGTTGCACGTGACGCACTTTCGTGATGTCCGGGTGCAGCCATTCGCGCAGCCAGGCTTCGAAGTCGCCGAGTTTAAAGAAGTAATGCTCCGAGTCCTTCTCCACCGGCGGCACGCCGGAGAGCGCCGAGACCGGGTTTTTCAATTCGGTTGGTGAATAGGTTGCGCCACAGTTCTCGCAGGAATCGCCGTACTGGTCCGGCGTGTTGCAGCGCGGGCAGGTGCCCTTGATGAAGCGGTCGGGCAGGAACATGTTCTTGACCGGATCGTAGGCCTGCTTGATCGTGCGTTTGGAAATATGCCCGGCATTGGACAGCCGCCGGTAAATTTCCGTGACGAGTTCGCGATTTTCTTCCGAATGTGTGGAATAGTAGTTGTCGAACTCGATTCCGAATTCTTTGAAGTCGCGCTGGTGTTCCGCACTCATGCGGGCGATCAGGCTTTCCGGGCTGATGCCTTCCTGCTGGGCGCGCAGCATCACCGGTGTGCCGTGGGTGTCGTCGGCGCAGACGTACCAGCACTCGTGCCCGCGCATTTTCTGGAAGCGCACCCAGATGTCGGTCTGGATGTATTCCACGAGATGTCCGAGGTGCAGCGGGCCGTTGGCGTAGGGCAGGGCGCTGGTGACGAGGATTTTGCGTTTCTTCTCAGGCATTAAATTGCAGTCGCGGTAATGAATAAGCTAACCTGCATGCAAGCATATGCGCTTGCCTGGGTAGTATGTAGCCAGGTTTCATCGTGTTTGTTCAACGCCGTCACTGTATTTAACCTCTGTAACGTCCTTGTCACCGGAGCAGAAGAATTCATCGCGCTTTCGAGACTGTGGATAAATAAATGTGCCATGCTCCTTTCCGTTCTTGAATTCGCCTTGCCAATGGATCATTAGTCTCAAGAACAAACAGGAACAGTCATTACCACATACGGTCTGATAGGCTTTGCCCGTGTAAGGCATGTCGTCCGCCTTCCGATATACCAATCCATCTTCTTTTCGGGTCAACTCTATATCGTAGTCAGCGCCTTGAGGCTTGCATCCGGTCAGCATGGAGGCATATAGCCCCAGCGTGAGCGCGATAATGATATTGCATGAAGAAGTCCTTATGCGCCTATGAAACATTTTTTGCTATTGTGCATTCGAAACTTGACATGGTTGGCGGAAATCGTCCGTTTGACCCCGATATCATAAGGGAATTCGCGTCTTTATGCCGCCCCTCTCATGACTTTTATCGGTCCCCGGTGTAGCATGTGCGCCCCCTGACAGACCGAATCTGGAGTGAGCTTCATGGCCGACGTTTCCCAGCAGCAAGTTGAAACAGCGCTCAAAGAGGTGATCGATCCCTACCTCGAGCAGGACATGGTCGCGGCCAAGGCCGTGAAAAAAATCACCGTCGACGGCGGCAAGGTGACCGTGGATGTCGTTCTCGGTTACCCGGCCAAGGGGTATGTCGCGACGCTCGCCGCCAAGCTGAAGGAGAAGGTGTCCGCCATTGCCGGCGTCAAAGACGCCACGGTGAATGTTTCATTCAGCATTGCGGCGCATGGTGTGCAGAAGGGCGTAAAGCCCATTGAAGGCGTGAAAAACATCATCGCCATCGCCTCCGGCAAGGGCGGCGTGGGAAAATCCACCGTGGCCGTGAACCTGGCGCTGGCGCTGTCCGCGGAAGGCGCCACCGTCGGCATTCTCGATGCCGACATTTACGGCCCGAGCCAGCCGACCATGCTCGGCGCGAAGATGAAGCCCGAATCCAAGGACGGCAAGTCGCTCGAGCCCATCATGAGCTATCACCTGCAGTCCATGTCCATCGGTTATCTCGTGGACGAAGAGACGCCGATGATCTGGCGCGGTCCGATGGTGACGCAGGCGCTGGAGCAGTTGCTGCGCGACACCAACTGGAAAGACCTTGATTACCTGATCGTGGATCTGCCGCCGGGCACGGGCGACGTGCAACTGACGCTGGCGCAGAAGGTGCCGGTCACCGGCGCCGTCATCGTCACGACGCCACAGGACATCGCGCTGCTGGATGCGCGCAAGGGCCTCAAGATGTTCGAGAAGGTGGACATCCCCGTGATCGGCGTGATCGAGAACATGAGCACGCACATCTGCAGCAAGTGCGGGCATGAGGAGCACATCTTCGGCACCGGCGGCGGCGAGCGGATGTCCGAACAGAATGACGTCGATTTCCTCGGCTCGCTCCCGCTCGACATGCGTATCCGCGTGGAAACCGATTCCGGCAAGCCCACCGTGGTGGCCGACCCCGAGTGCCGCATCTCGCAGATCTACCGCGATATCGCCCGGCGCGTGGCCGCGAAACTGTCGTTGCGCAAGAAGGACTTCTCGGCCAAGTTCCCGAGCATCGTCATCCAGAACACCTGATTCCCGTTCTCCGGTTGCGGGTTTTGCGTCTCGTGTTGTATGTTACGCACGAGACGCTCAACCACATTAGAAAACACATCCATGGGAATCAAATCAGACAAATGGATCCGCCGCATGGCGGCGAGTCACGGCATGATCGAACCGTTCGAGCCGAACCAGGTCAAGCGCGCCAACAACGGACCCATCGTTTCCTACGGCACCTCGAGCTATGGCTACGACGTCCGCTGCTCGGACGAATTCAAGATCTTCACCAATATTAACTCCACCATCGTCGATCCGAAGAAGTTCGACCCGAGCAGTTTCGTCGACTTCAAGGGCGACGTGTGCATCATCCCGCCGAATTCCTTCGCGCTCGCGCGCACTGTGGAGTTCTTCCGCATCCCGCGCAATGTGCTGACAATCTGTTTGGGAAAAAGCACGTACGCACGTTGCGGAATTATCGTGAACGTAACGCCTTTGGAGCCCGAGTGGGAAGGCCACGTGACGCTCGAATTCTCCAACACCACGCCGCTGCCCGCGAAAATATACGCCAACGAAGGCGTGGCGCAGGTGATCTTCATCGAAGGTGACGAGGTCTGCGAGACTTCTTATAAGGATCGCGGCGGGAAGTATCAGGGCCAGCAAGGCGTGACGCTGCCGAAGATTTGACGTCTTCGGCCCGAGCCGCTTCCCACGCGAGCAGGACTTTCTTGCGAGTTTCTCCCCAGCGGTAACCACCCAACGCGCCGCTCTTGCGGATCACGCGATGGCAGGGAATCAGCCAGGCCACCGGGTTGTGCGCCACGGCATTGGCCACGGCCCGCACCGCGCGCGGCGCATGGATATGTCGCGCCAGATCTTCATAAGACACCACGCCTCCCGGCGGAATACGCAACAGCGCTTCCCACACCTTGATCTGGAAGTTCGTCCCGCGCACGTGCAGATCGATGCCGGGTGCATGGCCGTTGATGCGCGTGAACAGCTGGCGCGCAACCGGGGCGGTCATGCGTGGCGCTTCCTCGATATGCGCATGTGGCCATTCAACCGTGAGTTCCGAGAGCGCGCCGCGACGATCCGCCGGCAGCAGGAATCCGAGATGGCAGACACCGCGCGCGGTTACACCGATGAGGCATTCCCCGAACGGGCTCGGGTGAAAACCATATTGAACTGTCAATCCCTCACCGGCGCGCTTGATTTCGCCGGGCGTCATGGCGTGAATATTCACCAGCAGATCGTGCAGACGTCCGCCACCGGAAAGCCCAGCATCATGGGCCGTGTCGAGATTTGTTCGTGATTCACGCAGCATTCGGACGGCATGCCCGGCGGTGAGATATTGTACAAACCGCTTGGGGCTGATGCCGGCCCAGCGACGGAACAACCGCTGGAAATGGAATTCACTCAGACCCGCGCCCCGTGCTATTTCCTTCAGGTCTGGCTGCTGCCGATAGTTCTCTTCCAGATAACGGATCGCGCGCTCGATACGCTCGTAATCCGTGGTGCGCGGTGAATGACCGTTAATCCTGTTCATGCGTGCAGGATAAGTCGTGCCAGTCGCTCATGACAACCCGATTCTTGCGGTGCACTGTCCAAGGCGCAAGATCCGGTTTCGAGGGATTCCCCAAGCCACATCGGTGGTATATCGTTAATAGCAGTCAATAAGTCGTTTAATCATCATTAGGAACCTATTCATCATGCGTATCCCTCTTTTCGCACTTTCAATGCTTCTGGTCATCTCTCTTGCTCATGGGAAGGAGTATGGCAACTACGATTCAAAGCGCATGCTTACCGTTTCGGAAGCGCCATCCGGCACGAAGTATGGCATCGATGGGAAGTATCTGGATCAGATGCTAAATGATTTAGCTCTTCACGCGAAGAACTATCCGCCTCGGTTCGATACGAACCAAGATCGACAACGCGCCGTCCAAGACGTAAAGACGCTGTCGGGCATGTTGGACATCGTGGTTAACGGGCCAAGCCCCGATCCTGAATTTCTTTGGCGGGCGGGTTTCCTAAACAGCATGGGACACAACCTCGATATTCCCGGTTCAGCCGAGAAGACTTCTGCAATCTTCAAGAAGTTGCTCGCTGCCGCCCCTGCCGACCCCAGGGGTAACTACATATATGGAACGTTCCTGGCTGGGGCCGGCAAACCGAAAGAGGCTCTCCCTTTCCTCGAAAGAGCTCTTTCTGTAGGCGTTGCAGATGCCGCCTACGCTCTTGGAATGACCTATCTGTCACTCGGAGACAAACAAAAAGCGTTGGAGAATCTCGAAGCCTATCGGAAACATAGTCCGAGTGACGACAATATCGCGAAGCTCATCGACAGCATTCGGAATGGGAAGGTGGAAATCAAGAAGAGCCCAAATTGAGCTCGTACCGCAAAAAGTTACCTGGCTTTTCGGTCAACCGGACCGGTTACCTCCCCCAATAAAGTGGACACTTCCCCCAACGATTCAGTACACGCGAGGAGTAGTTATGAGCCATGAACATGCTGTCCAAGGGGCTCGATGCAAAATCATCGTCCTCGCACTGGTAAGCGTGTTGACGCTCGTCGGCGGGTGCGCAACAGTGGCACCTTCCGCGGCTGGGCCGAGGCCGGTGAAATGGGCCAGTCCGGTCGCAGCAAATCCTGGACTGCCAAATCTTCATCGCGTCAACTCGTCCCTCTATCGCTCAGCGCAGCCGTCGAAAGAGGGCTTTGTGTTTCTAAGCACGCAGCCGAGTCTGGCGAACGCAGATCTCCCGATCAAAACCGTTGTCTCGCTACGCGCCTTCAACGATGACGTACCTCTGGTTCCAGCTTCCTCACCATTGCGGCTCGAGCAGATTCGGTTCAAGACGTGGCATCCTGAGGATGAGGATGTGATCAAGTTCCTGCGCATTGCAACCACCCTCGCTCTGCAACCCGTGCTAGTGCATTGTCAGCACGGCTCGGATCGCACCGGGACAATGGTGGCAATCTATCGGATCGCCTTCGAAGGTTGGACCAAGGCCCAGGCGACGGACGAGATGATCAACGGGGGATTTGGATTCCACCCGATGTGGCAGAACCTGCTTCGCTACATCGAAGAACTGGACGTCAACGCCATCAAGTCACAGGTCACGAAGCAAGGGGCTTGGCAATAGCCGCCTGACCCTTCCATCAGGTTGGCAGTAACCGCGCGAAGAAGGCCTTGAGGTACCCGGTTTCCGGAATCGCCGGATGCATGGGGTGATCCGGCCCCTGATGGCCTTCCTCGATGATTTCGAGAAAACGATCGATATGCCGGCTGCCCTTGAGGAGGATGTCGCGCAGCACATCGCGGTGCAGGTGATACGAGCAGGAACAAGAGACCAGGATGCCGTCCTTGGACAGCACCTGCATCGCCATCTGGTTGAGCCGCTGGTAGGCCTGGGTTCCTTCCTTGATGTCTTTCTTGCGCTTGATGAAGGCGGGCGGGTCGAGCACCACGACATCGAAATGCTCGCGCGCCGCGCGCAACCGCCGCAGGATATCGAAGGCATCTTCGCGTTCCACCGTCACCTTCGCGCCCACGCCGTTCAATTCGGCGTTGTGGCCAATGCCTTCGACGGCCTTGGGTGAACTGTCCACGCACAGTACCGACTCGGCGCCAGCGGCCGCCGCCTGCACGCCCCAGGCACCGAGGTAGCTGAATATGTCCAGCACGCGCAGCCCTTTGACGTAGTGACGGAAGCGCGCGCGGTTCGGCCGCTGGTCGTAGAACCAGCCGGTTTTCTGGCCGGTGTGAAGCGGCACGGCGAATTTCACGCCGTTTTCCTCGAGCGCGATGGATTCCGGAACCTCGCCCAGCGCGGTTTCGACATAACTCGTCAGGCCTTCCAGTTCGCGGCTGGAGCTGTCGTTGCGAAACAGGATGGCGCCCGGGCGCATGACTTTTTGCAGCGCCGCGACGATCTCGGCCTTGAGCTTTTCCATGCCGGCGGTGGTGATCTGGGCCACGACTATGTCGCCATAGCGGTCCACCACCAGCCCCGGCAGGCCGTCGCTGTCGCCGAAGGCCAGCCGGTAATAAGGAGTGTCGAACAAGCGTTCGCGCAGCGACAGCGCGATATTGAGCCGGTGGGTCAGGAGCGACTGGTCGAGCGTGTATTTCGGATCGCGCGACACCAGGCGCGCGCAGATGAGCGCATGCGGGTTCACATAGCCCGAGCCGAGCACGTGACCCGCCGCGTCTTCAATCAGCACCGGCTGGCCGGGCTCAAACTGCGTGAGCGGCGTGAGCTTCGTGTCCACCTCGTTGCTGAAGACCCAGACGTGGCCCGCGCGCAGGCGACGCTCTTCGTTTTTGTTAAGACGTAGTGGGGCGAGAGTCATGGTGGCGATCCTTTTGGGGCGGCAAGCATAGGGGAATTCACGGCAAATGGGAATTGCGCAAACGTGTTTTCGGTGGCGGAAGCTGCGGAGATTCGTCGGTTTTGCTATCATCCGCGCCATCTGCTTCGGCAGATGACTATGGATTCTTTCGTTACTTTCATTTCCACCTACTGGCGCTATATCGTCGACCTGACGGTGTTTGTGCTGAGCATTCTTATTCTGGGCGGGTATCAGTGGCGCCTGGTCCGGCGCAGCCGTCACAGTCCCACGCTCACGGTGCGGGGTTTGAATGCGCTGGCGCGCGCCGCCTGGGTCGAGCGCGTCATGACCGAAGACCGCGACATCATGGCGGTGCAGACGCTGCGCAACTCTACCATGGCCGCCACGCTGATGGCGTCCACGGCAGTGATTCTCATCCTCGGTATCCTCAACATGCTCGCGAACGCCGACAAGATCGGTCCGGCGCTGCATGTATTGAATCCGGGCGGTTCACACGAGCCGGGCATCTGGATATTAAAGCTGATGCTGATCCTGGTGGATTTCTTTGTGGCGTTTTTCAGTTTCTCGCTCGCGGTGCGCGGTTACAACCACGTCGGGTTCCTGATCAACGTGCCCATGGGCAGCGGCAGTCACGGCATCACGCCGGCCAAAGTGGCGCTGCATCTCAACCGCGCGTCGGCTTATTACGGCATCGGCATGCGCACTTATTACTTTTCCGTGCCGCTCGTATTATGGTTGTTCGGTCCGGTGTGGATGCTGATTTCCACGATCGGCCTGCTGCTGATCCTGAGGCACCTCGATCATCTGCCGCAGCAGGAAGACTGATCTTATCTCGCTTTCTCGCGCCACTTGGCGGCGAGCTTCGGGTTCGGCTTCACGCGCAGCAATCCTTTTTCGTAGTTCGCGTAGGGCGCAATAGGCGAAGCCGTATTGCGCCGAATGGAGCTACATACGGCGGAATACGCTATCGCTATTCCGCCCTACGAGCTGCGCACCGAACATCGAATTATTCAGGGCTTCCCTAAGAATCAATTCCTGGGACTGTTTTTTTGTGGATTGATCTGCACCCAGCGCCAGAATCCGGCCGTGGCCAGAAAAGCCAGTCCGCTGGAAACCAGAAACGCGGTTTTGACGCCGTAGACGGACCAGAGCCCTCCCAGCAGCAGACCGGCCGGAATCGCCGCGGTTCCCACGAGCATGTGAAACCAGCCGAACGCGGTGCCGCGCTCGGCGGGCACAGCAAGGTCGCGCACCAGCGCGCGCTCCGCGCCCTCGGTCAGCCCGAAATAGAAACCGAGCGCCAGACTCCAGCTCCAGAGCATCAGCGGTTGAGTGACAAAGGCCAGCGCGAATAATGTGATGGCATAAACCATCCAGCCGGTCAGGATCAGCGGCCGGCGCCCGACGCGGTCAGTCTGCTGGCCGGCCTGTCCGGACACGATGGCTTTCACCACGTGCATCGCCGCCCACAGCAGCAGCAACTCGACCACCGGCATGCCCAGCTCGTGGCCGCGCAGCAGCAGGAAGGTTTCGGGAATTTTTCCGAGCGTGAAAAACGCCAGCACCGCGAGATAGCGCCGTGTGATCGGGCTCAAGCGTGACCAGCTCAGCGGCGCGCGCTCGGCGTTGACGTCATCCGGGCGCGCCGTCTCCTTGATGCCGAAGACGACAAGGCTCACGGCCAGCAGCCCGGGAATGGCCGACAGTGCGATCACGACATCGAGCCGCTGCGTGCCCCAGTACACGATGGCCGCGGCCGCCAGTGCGCCGAGTACCGCGCCGGCGTGATCGAGTGCGCGGGTGAAGCCGTAGGCACGACCCGCAATGCCGTCGTGGATTGCATCCGATACCAATGCATCGCGCGGCGCGGTGCGTATGCCCTTGCCGATGCGGTCGGTGACGCGGACCGTGAGCACGGTGAGCCAGCTACCGGAGATGCCGATCAGCGGACGCGCGATGTTCGACAGCAAATAGCCGAACACGACATAGGGTTTGCGTCGGCGATTGTAGAGATCGGAATGCCGCCCGGCCCAGAGTTTGAGCAGATTGGAAACGGTATCGGCCACGCCCTCGATCAGTCCGAGCGCCACCGGGCCGGCGGCCAGCATCGTGGCGAGCAGCAGCGGAATGAGTGGCACCACCATTTCGCTGGCGAAATCGTTGAGCAGGCTGACCAGGCCGATGACGACGACGGTGCGGGGCAGGCGGACGGGCTTGTTGGATGGATTCATTATATTGGAAGAAAATCCTCGTGCGACCCGGGGAGAAACCGGCGATGGTGTTTGTTGTGAATTCTATCGCCGAACTACTTATTGTCCATCAGTTCGCGTATCTGCCGCAGGAGCTGCGGGTCGTCCCACTCGCGTCCACCGACGGCGCGATAGACGATGCGTCCCTGCGGGTCGATGACGAAGCTCGTGGGGAGCGCGACGACCGGCCAGGCCTTGATGACATGCGCGTCGCGGTCGAGCAGGATCGGGAATGTCAGCTCGACGCCGGTGGAGAAGGTAAAACCGAAAATCGTGTCCTCGTCCTCGCCGACGTTGACCGCGTACATTTCGAAATTCCCGCCCTGAAGTTTCTCCCACGCGCGTTGCATCGATGGCATCTCGCGGCGACAGGGCGGGCACCAGGTGGCCCAGAAATTCACCAGCACCGCTTTGCCACGCTGTTCCGAGAGCCGGTGAAGCTTGCGGTCGGCGTCCTTGAGCGTGAAATCGGGCGCCGCCGGCTTGTCCGGCAATGCCGTCATGGTCTGCGGCGTTGAATCCGCGCGCGCTACCTGCAGCAGCAATAGCGCGAAGACAAGGACAAAAGGCGCCGCCGGTTTCACTTGGCTGTCTCTTTAGCGCAGCGCATGCCGTGAAGCACCGCTTCGCGGCGTTCGCCGTTTTCACGCCAGACAAAGCGCAGATCAAAACGGCTCCCCAGGGGGAGCGCATAAGTGGTCATACCCATGTTCCAATCGCCGATCTCATAGTGATGTTCCGTGGGATACAGTGCGAAGTGGAAAGCCGTGCGCGCCGATGCGGACACGCGGCGCTTTGCCCATTCCTGCTGCCAGTCGCGTTCCAGCCGGAGCGCCTGTTCACCCTTCGCGGTCAGGATGCGCCAGTCGGCGAGATTGAATTCGATGCCACGCTTGGCGAATTCATTGCGGAAGATAGTCTGAAACACGCAGGCGCCGGTCGCGAGGAGTTCGACGGATTCGGCATCGAACCCGCGCGCCGAATAAAACCCGCGCACCTGGTCAGGCAGGATTTGCGCTAGCCGCAGGCTTACGCCTTGTGTGTGAATCTCCCAGGATTCGATACCGGTGTCAGCGTCCGTGGTGTGGACCGATTCCGCGCCGAATAGCGGAACAGCAGGCATCATGCAAATGGCGATGACGCCCGCCAGGACATGCCGTGATAGCAATCAACCTCCTCCAAGTAAACATCGTTCAGGCGCGACCATTAAAACATATACCCGGGCGCGGAGCAGCCGCCCGGGTTCTGTTTTTTTTTCAGTCCTTGATGGCCAGGAGAGAGACGCTTTTAACGCCATAGGTGGCGCAGGCCTTCTGCGCCGAGGCAGTGAGGAAGCGGTATTGCGGGTTCGAGCGCAGCGCGACGAGGCGCAACCCCGCCGCGCGAATAGCGTCGGTATAACGGTCCTGTTGCAAGGCGCCGCCGATACACGCGGCCCACAGCGTGGCGTTGCAGGTCACGCCTTCCGGCAGTTCTTTTTCCGTAATGATGTCGGAGATCGCCAGACGCGCGCCGGGCTTGAGCACGCGCGCGGCCTCGCGGAACACGGCGTCCTTGTCGGCGGCGAGATTGATCACGCCGTTGCTGATGACGGCATCGATGCTGTTATCGGCGAACGGCGTGTGCTCGATGTACGCCTTGTGGTAACTGATCCGGGTGAAGCCGTCGCGGTCGCGCAGGCGTTCGGCCTTCTCCCGCTGGGCGTCGGTCATGTCCACGCCAAGGACTTTTCCGTTCGCGCCGGTCCTGAGCGCGGCGATGAAGCTGTCCATGCCAGAGCCGCTGCCGAGGTCCAGGACCGTCTCGCCGGGTTCGATCGCGGCGAGGTCGAAGTGAAAGCCCACGCCGGCGAACGAGTCCACGGCTTCGCGCGGGATGCGGTCAAGATCCGCGGACGGGTAACCCAGCCGCTCGGCGACCGCGCGGCCCAGCTCGAAATGAAATTCGCCGAATGGATCGCGCGCGACCTGTTCGTACATGTCCTTCACTTTCTGCTCGAGCTCGATGCGGTTGACGGATTTTTCGACGACAACGGTGGCGGTGGTCATGTTCTCCTCCTGTATCTGGGACGGGATGCGATGGACGTTTGTCAACCAAGACGCCGATGCACCCAAAAGAGTTCCCGCGTTAGCCTTGCGCGGGATCGGCCGGCGAGCCCTTGAGCGGCACGCCGCCTTTGTCGGTACATTCCTTCGACGAGATATGGAGAAAGCCCTTGCCTTTGCATGAATTCTGTCCGGGGCACGCGTTCCAGGCCGTGGCGCAGGCGGTGGTGCCTTGGCAGCCGTTGATACCGAAGCACGCGATCTGTGTGGCTTCTGCTTTCGGCACGAACGTGTCCACGGATTTATACATCCCGTAGAACGCCGCGGCCGCCGCCAGCGAGATTGCGGCGCCGCGCGCGAGAGCGGGCATGTCCGGTTTCGCTGCGACGTGCGCGGTTTCGCGCCGGATTCTCACGATGCAGTCCTCGTAATAACGCGCGCCAATCTCCCACAGGCTGCCGGCGATGAGTGCGCCGAGCGCGCCGTAGAGCGCAACGCCGGGCAGCGGCACGATGCCCGTGACCATGAGCCACAGGAACGCCGCCGCGGTGACGCCGCCCGCGAGCCCGAGCCAGAAGGGCCGCGAATTGCTGCGTTCGCGCGTGGAGCGGTGAAGTTGCCACAGGCTCAACGCGATCGCGCCGACGAAGATCGGGTAGAGCGTGGCGTGCTCGGTGAGCGCGGTGGCGCCGATCGCGGTGGCCGCCGAGACCAGCACCGGCGCGCCGAAGCAGGCGGCGCTGGCTGCGATCGCGCCGCCGATGCCGGCCAGCTGGCCGCCCGCGTTGCGCGCTACGCGCACGACCGCAGCGGCGTCCGCCGGCGCCCTCGCCGCCTCGAAGGCCTCGGGGCGGCGCGCGCGGAAGGTGATCGAGTGCGCCCCGAAGTAGCCGGCCATCAAACGCGTGTCCTCGCCGCTCGCGTGCGCGAAATAGTCGAAACTTGCGACGTGCTCGATGTGCTTGAACCCGATCTCGCGCAGCATCTCGAAGTAGGTCTCTTCCTCGACTGCGCCGACGATGCACTCGGCCCAGAGCTTGGGATCGCGCTTGGCCTTGCCGGTGACCGGTTTGGCGAGCGCGATGTCACTTACCTGGAGGCGTCCGCCGGGCTTGAGCACGCGCAGGATTTCACGGATCGCGCGCGTCTTGTCCGGCACCAGGTTCAACACGCCGTTACTCGTGACCAGGTCCACCGATTGGTCCGGCAGCGGGATATGCTCGACGTTGCCGGCGATGATCTCGATATTGGTAACGCCCGCCGCAGCAATGTTCCGCGCGAGTTTCGCGCGCATCGCCTGAGTGAGGTCCAGGGCATACACCTTTCCCTTCGGGCCCACACAGCGCGCGGCGGTCAGTGCGTCGGTGCCCGATCCGCTGCCGATGTCGAGCACGACATCGCCCTCGCGGATGACGCCGGCGGCGAAGGGATAACCCACGCCGGCGAAGGATTCGAGCGCCGCGGGCGGTAAGGCATCGAGTTCGGCCGCCGGATAGCCGACCAGCTCGGCTGCGCGTCGCCCCGTGGGAAAGTGGAAGTGGTGCGCCGGACAGTCGGCGACCTCGGTGTACATGTCCTCCACGGCCTTCAGGATTGCCTCGCGCTTGTTACTGACGATGGCGACCATGTTTCCTCCTCGCGGTTCTCAGAACCGACGCAGCAGTCCCTTGATGTGTTGCGCGAATTCGGGCGGGGCCTGCTCCTGCCCGAGCGCACCGAGCCGGCCCTTGAGACGCTTCTCAAACTCGGCGCGCGAGAAGCAGGCGCGGCAGGTGTGCAGGTGTTGCTCCATTTGGGCGTGACACGTGGCGTCGAGCTCGCGGTCGAGATACTCGAACAAGTGGCTCAACGCCTCTTCGCAACCGATTTCTTTAATGTCGCTCATGGTGTTCACCTGTCTGTGATGCCTGGAATGATGTTTCATCCGCGGTGAAGGAGGGCTTCAGTCCCGCCTCCTGCGCGTATTGCCACAGTGCCTTCTGCAGCAGGGAACGCGCGCGGCTCAACCGCGAGCGTACCGTGCCCAGCGGCACGCCAAGCGCCGCCGCGATTTCCTGATACTTCAGCCCCTGCAGGTCGGCGAGGATCACCGGCACCCGAAACACCTCAGGCAGGGCGTCCACCGCTTTTTGCAGGTCTTGTTGCAGCACCTTGTTGAGAAACTCCTGTTCCGGATTGCCCCACCATAAGAGAAACGGCTGATGTAACCGGTCGAACAACGAGAACGCCGGTTCCTCGTCGGTCTCGCCCTGGGCCTCGGCCAGCGCCTCGAGCGAGGTCATTTCAGTTTTGCGGCATTCGCTCAGGAAGGTGTTGGTGAGGATGCGGAACAGCCAGCCGCGGAAACAGTGGCGATCGTGCAGCGTGTGCAGATTGGCCCAAGCCCTCGTGACCGTCTCGGACACCAGGTCCTCGGCGTCGGCGCGGTTCTTGGTGAGCCGCAACGCCGTGCCGTAGAGGCGGTCGAGGAGGCCGGTGATCTCTTGCTCGAAGAAGGCGCGGTCGGTGTCGGTCATGGTCGGTTGCCGGATTGTTTCACGCAAGGACGCTTGAATCGGGAGGAAGGTTCCCGTGGCCACCTTACAACGGTGTTGCGGCCCGGACCATATCCTCGACGGGAATCCGCCGGGCGGCGCTATTTTTTCCTGTCCGCCACCACGATGTCGGGTTTCGTGGTGCCGACGAGCGCGACCAGCTCGTCCTGTTCCTTTCGGGGTACCTTGAATTTGTCGAGTGTCCGGCGGAAGTCGGCCACCATCGCCTGCCATTCCTTTTCGGTGATGTTCAGGTGCGCGTGCGACGGTTTCATGTCGCGGCCGGTGTAGACGCAGGGACCGCCGGTCGCGTGGCACACGAACGCGGTCACGTGGTACTTGAGTCCCTGTTTCGGCACACGCGTCCGCGCTTCGCTGATGCGCGGGTTGGCATTGAGCGTGTCATTGACCAGCAGGCGCTCGATGAAGTCATCCACCACCGCGGCGATGGCGTAAACGCCACCCAGCCGATCGTAGAGGCTGGGCGCAGCGGCGGGCGTCTCGGCGCGCAGCGGCGCGGCAGCCAGCATCAGTATCGCCAAAGTGATCAGCGTGATATGAGCCATCAAGTATTGTCGTTTCATGGGTCTCCTCCTGTGAGCGCGCGAATGGCGCTTTATGCAAAGACGCGGGAGCGAGGGAAAAGGTTCCCGGCAAGTTCTTGCCATCAAAATGACAGGGTCATGCGATCCTGCATCTCTGACAGAATGGCCGAGGCACCCATCCAGCCGGCGTTCGGCACCATGTTGCTGCGGTGGGGTTCCATCGGTTTTGTCGGTCATTGTCGGCCTCCTGATGGTTGAGCGGTCTGACTGTCGCCAGGACGCCGCGGGCGGGAAAAGGGTCCCCGTGCCTTGTCGCCAGGCGGCTTTTTATCCGTTTTGCCTCTGTGGTATGGTAGCGACGCACATGTCCCATGCCGCGTGGCGCGGCGACTTATGGAGGAGATAATTATGAATCGCCGATATTTTCTGTCTTCGCTGCTTTCCGTTGTTCTCGCTTTTATTATTTTCCCGGCAGCCACCCACGCCAAGGATATTGTCGTGGGAACCTCCGTGGCGCTCACCGGCAAGTACGCACGCACCGGACAGGAACAATTGCAAGGTTTCCAGATGTGGGTCGACGAGGTCAACGCCCGCGGCGGTCTGCTCGGTCAGAAGGTGTCGCTGGTTCATTATGACGATGAGTCCAAACCGGAAACCGGCGCGAAGCTTTATGAAAAACTCATCACCGATGACAAGGTTGACCTGCTGATCGGGCCGTATTCCTCCGACGTCACCATGGCCGCCAGCACCGTCGCCGAGAAGCACAACATGCCCATGGTGTCCTCCGGCGCTTCGGCCAGCGAGATCTGGGAGCGCGGGTATAAAAATACATTCGGCCTGTACACGTTGGCCGAGATCTACATGGACCAGATTCTCGAGTTCGGCAAGTCCAAGGGGCTGAAGAAGATCGCGCTGATCTACGAGAACACGGCTTTCCCGCGCGGGGTGGCCAGTGGCGTCAAGACCAAGGCGAAGCAGCTCGGTATGCAGGTCGTGTTCGAGGAGGAGTACGGCAAAGCCTCGACCGATTTTTCTTCCATGATCATCAAGATCAAGGCCAAGAAAGTCGACATGGTGATCGGCGGCTCGTACCTGCCCGACTCCACGGCCTTCATGCGTCAGGCCAAGGAGAACCGTCTGTTCGCGAAGATCTTCGCCTTCGCCGTGGGCCCCGGTCTGCCTGACTTCGGCCAGAACCTGGGTCTCGACGCCGAAGGGGTCATGGGCAATACCCAATGGGAGCCGACACTCAAGCTTCCCGGCGCCAAGGAATTTTCTGAGAAATACAAGGCCAAGTACGGTCATGAACCCGGTTACCACGCGGGCGGCGGTTATGGCGCGGGCTACGTGCTCGAAGCGGCGGTCAAGAAGGCCGGTTCCACGGATCGTGACAAGGTGCGCGCGGCGCTGTTCGCGCTCGACACTGTCAACGCTTTCGGCCGCTTCAAGGTGGACGCGACCGGCAAGCAGATCGGCAAGCCGGCGTACGCCGTGCAATGGCTCGGTGGCGAGCGCCATGTCGTGCTGCCGGCCGAAGCCGCGACCGCCAAGGTGACTTATCCATTCAAGGATTGGGGCAAGCGTTGAAGGATTGATGTCCACGGGTCGGCGGGCGGCACGTAAACCTCGCGGCTGATACGAATCCCGCCCGTGGAAATGCTCGAACCCTCCATCCTGCTGCAGTTGCTGATCGGCGGTCTGCTGGCGGGCATGCTCTATGCGTTGCTCGCCTGCGGGCTGAACCTCGTGTTCGGGGTCATGCGCGTCATCAACCTGGCGCACGCCGAGCTGATGCTGGTGGGTGCTTTCGGCGCCTACGTACTTTTTAGCGTTTTTGGCCTGCATCCGCTGCTTTCCCTGCTGATCATCGTGCCGGTGCTGTTCATCGCGGGCTACTATCTCCAGAGCATGCTCATCGAGCGCGTCGTGGGACGCCCGATGCTCACCTCGCTGCTCGCGACCTATGGCGTATCGATCATCCTGATCAATGTCGGGTTGCTGCTGTTCAGCGCCGATTTCAAGTCGGTGCCGGCGCTCCAGGGCTCGTTCCTGATCGGCGAACTGGCGATCTCACAGCCGCGCGCCACGGCCGGTGTGATATCGCTGTTGCTGACCGTGGGGGTGTATCTGTTTCTCGAGCGCTCGCGTCTCGGCAAGGCGATCCGTGCGGTGTCGGAGCACGCTCAGGTGGCCGCGATTTGCGGCATCGACGTCCGCAAAATCCGCATGCTCACCTTCGGCATGGCCGCGGGCATGGCCGGGGCCGCGGGCGTGATGCTTTCCGTGATCTACTCGTTCTGGCCCGGATCGGGCGTGGACTTCATCCAGAAGTGCTTCGCCATTATTATCATCGGCGGCATGGGCAACTTCCTCGGCGCGTTCTATGGCGGCATCCTGCTGGGCGTGGTGGAAGCCTTCGTCGGCGGCTTTGCCTCGACCCAATGGGCCGAGGCGGTGGCGTATCTATTATTGGTCACCGTGCTGCTGATCCGGCCGACCGGAATCAAGGGGGCGGCGCGTGTTTAATAGCCTCCAACGTTTGAACGGCCGCTGGGTGGGCGCAGTGCTGGTGACGTTCGTGCTGCTGGCGCCGCTCATGATCAACGACTACCACCAGTCATTCCTGCTCCAGGTGTTCATGGTGATCGCGTTGGCGCAGGCGTGGAATCTGATCTCGGGCATGACCGGCTACGTGTCCTTCGGACACGCGGCGTTCTTCGGCGTCGGCGCCTATGCCGGCGCGCTGTTCCTGACCTGGGGCTTCCCGTGGTGGCTCGCGGTGATAAAGGGCGCCGGCATCGCCGCGCTGCTGGCCGTGCCGCTCGGTTTCCTGACGCTGCGCTTGCGCGGTCCGTACTTCGCGATCGCCATGCTCGGCCTGAATGAAGTCGGGCGCGTCGTCGCCACGCTCTGGGTGGATGTCACCCGCGGCGGAACCGGCCTCACGCTCTCGCCCGAACTGTTGCCGTCACTCGATGTGAAATATTTCACGATGTTCGGACTGGCGCTGGGAGCGACGCTGCTGGTGGCCTGGGTGCATCGCAGCCGCTTCGGCCTGGAACTGCGCGCCATCCGCGAGGACGAGGAGGCGGCGGAGATGGTGGGCGTCAACACCACGCGCGACAAGGTGATCGCGTTCGTGCTCTCGGCGGTGATCCCGGGGGCGGTCGGCGCGGTTTATGTCATGTACACCAGTTATATCAATCCGGCTTCCGCGTTCGAGCACGCGCGCAACATCGAGATGATCGTGGTGGTGTTGTTCGGCGGCAGTGGCACGGTCTGGGGGCCGATCCTTGGCGCCGGAACCGTGATGGTGCTACGCGAGCTATTGTGGGCGCAGTTTCCGTCGGCACATCTCGCGGCGCTCGGTGTGCTGCTGCTGGTCGTGGTGCTGTATCTGCCCGGCGGCCTGATTTCCATCCTGCGTGCCAGGCAGCAGAAGCGGCCCGATGCCCGCCCCGGGGAGTCGCCATGAACGAACTCGTCTGCGCTCCGGACCATATTCTGTGCGCGTGGGGACTGACGCGTGAATTCGGCGGCGTGCAGGCGCTGCGTGGCGTGGACCTGCACGTGGTGCGCGGGACCATCACCGGGCTGATCGGCCCCAACGGTTCGGGCAAGACCACCCTGTTTCAGGTCATCTCGGGCATGGACCGGGGCGCCACCGGCACGATCAGCTTCGATAGCGAATCGATTCTGGGATGGCGGCCGTCGCAAATATACCGCCGCGGGCTGGCGCGCACGTTCCAGCTTTCGCGCGTCTTCCCGGAACTGACGGTACTGGAAAATCTCGTCGTGGCCGGTCACCGCCGCGACCGCGGCGCGTCCGAGCGCGCACTCGGGTTGCTCGAGCGCGTGCATCTGCGCGAATACGCCGCGGTACTGGGGAAAAATCTTTCCTACGGCCAGCAGAAACTGGTGGAGTTCCTGCGCGTGCTGATGAGCGATCCGGCGCTGATTCTGCTCGACGAGCCGGCGGCCGGCGTCAATCCCACGCTGCGTCAGACACTCTGGGACATGGTGCGGCATCTGAACGGCCTGGGCACGACGTTCCTCGTCATCGAGCACAACATGGAAGTGATCGCGGATCTGTGTTCGGACGTTTACGTGTTGAGCGATGGTGAAATCATCGCACAAGGCGACTTCACTTCGATTCGCAACAATGAACGGGTTCTGGAAGCCTACTTCGGTAAATCCCGGAAACACGGCGCCGCATGACTAAGCCCTTGCTGAGCATTCATGACCTGGAAGTTTCCTACGGGGCGGTGCAGGTCCTGTTTGGCGTGAATCTGGAAGTGCGCGCGGGTGAGATTGTATCGATAATCGGACCCAACGGCGCGGGCAAATCCACGGTCATCAAGGCGGTCATCGGCCTGGTGGAAGTGCAGCGGGGCAGTGTAGAGTTCGACGGGCGTGACATCACCAATTTGCCGGCGCACGTCGTCCCGTCGTTGGGCGTCACTTACGTGCCGCAAGGCCGCATTGTCTTTGCCCAGATGACCGTGACCGACAATCTGGAAATGGGCGCGTTTCTGCAGCACGATGCCCGTAAGCGTCGCGAAGCCGTAGACTCGGTGTTCGAGCAGTTTCCGCGGCTGTATGAACGGCGCAGCCAGCCGGCCGGCAAGCTCTCGGGCGGCGAGCAGCAGATGCTCGCCATCGGACGCGCGCTCATGCTGAACCCGCGACTGGTGATTCTCGACGAGCCCTCACTCGGTCTTTCTCCCAAATATGTCGATCTGATCTTCGAACATTTGCTGGTGCTCAGAAGCCAGGGACGCACCTTGCTCATGGTGGAGCAGAATGCCGCCCGCGCGCTCGAGCTTTCCGACCGCGGTTATGCGCTGGAGCTTGGCTACAATCGTTTTACCGACAGCGGCGAGAAACTGCTGGCTAACGATGACGTGCGGCGCATGTATCTGGGCGGCGCTTAATCTGTCGCGGGCGCTCTCGTGGCCAGAATCCTTGCCCCCTGCGTTAAAAGATTGCGTTTGGAAAGCTCTGATCGAGTTATCCCGTTCGCCCTGAGCTTGTCGAAGGGTGAACGGGAAATATTGTAATTACACAGGGCCAACATCCGTCGTTCGTGGTTCGACAGGCTCACCACGAACGGGCCTAATCGGGGCTTCCTTAGCGGGCGCCGGATCAGACGAACACCTCATTAATCCCCTTATTCTGCGTGGTTAACGCCCATGCCAGGCTCACGGGCCGGCTGGTTTTGCGGTTTTTTCTTAAAAATTCAGCGCTTAGGCGGGATTTGGCACAACCTATGCACTTCCTACGGCTATCAGGCTTTCAAGGAGATGGCCATGGAAACCCAGGCAGGAAACCAGCGGACGACGCCCCGGCTCCGGATATTAACCGGAGGTAGAAGTCATGACGGTGACGCCGATGCCGTGCAGTTCAACGACGCGGATATCGTCTGCCTGTATGGCGTGGAGGTGCAGCGCACCTCCGTGGCGGGACTGGAACTCGTGGAGTTTGAGTTTCTTCCGGACGCCGCCTGAACGGGACAGACATGGAACCGCCTTCGTTTCATGACCGGAAACTAATCCGCCGCGGCAACGAGTGATGATCCAGATGCAATATATCGCCGAATCGGTATCCGTTATCTGGAAACATTGAATATATGTTCCGCCTGACGCGCACTTACTCCGTGGCCAGCTTTTTCGGCATCGTTCTGGTGACGATCGCGCTCGGTATTTTCTACAAGACTATCGCCGTACGATCCCTGATCGAGCATGAAACGCTGTCGAACGTTTCTCTCGCCCAATCGATTTCCAATACTCTGTGGCCCGTCTACGCGGATTTCGTTTCACGTGCCGCCGCTATTTCTCCGGCGGAACTCGGCCATCAGCCGGAAATCGCCCGCTTGCGGGAGGACGTGCTGCAGAAAATCAACAGTTTGCGCGTGGTCAAGGTCAAAATATACAACATGGACGGCCTGACCGTTTATTCCACGGAAGCGAAACAGATCGGCGAGGATAAGTCACGCAACTCCGCATTTCTGAAGGCCAAAGCCGGTAACACCGAAAGCGATCTTGTGTTTCGGGATCATTTCTCCGCCACCGAGGAAATAATCGTCAATCGCAATCTTCTATCTTCGTATGTACCGATTCGCAAGACGCCACATGATCCGGTGGAAGGCGTCTTTGAGATCTATTCCGACGTGACCCCGCTGGTGGCGGGAATCGAACGCACGGAATATACCGTTCTCGGCGGCGTGAGCATTCTCCTGCTTCTGCTTTATTTATTCCTGTTGATGATCGTTCGCCGCGCGGATCGCATCATCAAGGCGCATGAGAACGAGGAACGCAAGGCACAGGCGGAACAGATTCATTACATGGCCTATCATGACCCCCTGACCGGTCTGGCGAATCGCGCGTTGTTCAAGGACAGGTTTCAGCACGCCGTGGCGGTTGCCGCGCGCACCCAGTCTCCGGTGGGGATCATGTTCATCGACATCGATCGTTTCAAGGTTATCAACGACAGCCTGGGACATGAGGGTGGAGACGCCGTGCTAATCGAGGCGGCGAAACGCATTCGCGCCTGCCTGCGCGCGTCGGACACGGCCTGCCGGATCGGCGGCGATGAGTTTACGGTGATTCTCGAAAATCTGCCCACGAGCGAGGACGCCGCGCAGGCGGCCATGCGATTGATACAAAAATTCTCCGAGCCGCTGAAAGTCGGCGGTCGCGAGATCATCGTCACCGCCAGTATCGGCATCTCGATCTATCCCGGTGCCACACAGGATGTCGAGCGGCTGCTGAAGGACGCGAACGCCGCGATGCACGAGGCCAAAGAAACCGGACGCAACCGGCATGTTTTTTACACCCAGGAAATGGATGCACGCGCCCAGGAGAGCCTTGAATACGAAATGGGATTGCGCAAGGCGCTGCCAAACGGCGAATTCCTTATTTATTACCAGCCGCGGGTGAACACGGCCACGGGCAAGGTGGTTGGGGCGGAGGCCCTGCTGCGCTGGCAGCATCCGAGCCGCGGCATCATCGCACCGGATAATTTTATCCCATTGCTGGAGGACACCGGCCTGGTGATCCCCGTGGGTGAATGGGTGTTGCTGCGGGCTTGCCAGCAATGCCAGGGCTGGCATGATGCCGGTTACACCTCCCTGAACGTATCCGTGAATCTTTCCATGAAACAATTTCGCTCCGGATCGCTGCTTCCCAGCGTACGGCACGCGCTCACGGAGAGCGGATTGCCTCCGCGTTTCCTCGAACTGGAACTCACCGAATCCGTGCTGGTGGACGATGCCGAGCAGGCGCTCGATCTGATGCGCGAACTCAAGGACATCGGCGTATCGATTTCGATTGACGATTTCGGAACGGGTTATTCCTCGCTCAATTATCTGCGGCGCTTCCCGATCGATCTTCTCAAGATCGACAGCTCGTTCATTCGCGACGTGGTCCATAATCGTGGTGATGCCGCGATCACCACCACGATCACCGTCATGGCCAAGAGCCTGCGTCTCGGCATCCTCGCGGAAGGCGTTGAAACCCGCGAGCAGGCGCGGTTTCTGAAGACCATCGGTTGTCACGAGATGCAGGGACATCTTTTCGGCCCGGCGATCCCGGCCGAGGATTTCGGCGCGCAGCTCGCAACGTTCGACGTCCCGAAACTGGCGGGGTTTGAACCGAAACCCGTCCTGCCCCCCGGTAGCCCCGCGGCGGCCTGACGATGCCGACGGGAAATTCAATGATTTCCTCGGGAGACGTAGAAGCCTGTCCCGGCGTTTCACCCTCATCCCCATCCCTTCTCCCGTAAAGGAAGAAGGGGGCGAGCCGTTGCGCGCTGCGCGCGATCTCTTTTATTTAAACGGCGAGTAGCGTATCTCCATCACCGTGTAGAGGGTATGACCCCGTGGCAGCGCGAGGGTTATCTCATCATCGGTGGTTTTTTTCAGAAGTGCGCGAGCCAGCGGCGAGTCGATACTGATCAGGCCTTTTTCAAGATCGAATTCATCCGGCCCGACGATGCGGTATTCCACGGTCTCGCCGCCGCCGGTCTCGAGCCGCACCCAGGCGCCGAAATAAATGCGCGCGGTATCCGCCGGCGTGCGATCCACGACCACGAGCGCGTCGAGGCGTTTTTGCAGGAAGCGGATACGCCGGTCGATCTCGCGCAATTGTTTCTTGCCGTAAATGTATTCGGCGTTCTCCGAGCGGTCGCCCTGCGCCGCCGCCTCCGACACCGACTGCGTGACCTGCGGACGTTTCACGCGCCACAGATGATCCAGTTCCTCGCGCAGACGCGCCGCGCCATCCGGCGTGATGTAGGCGGAGCTCTTGGGTTGGGGAAGTCGGTTTCGGCCCATGCCGCGGGATTATATCCGGCCCCGGCGCCAAGATAAGGTAATATGGTGGAGACCATAAGGAGGGTGTCGTGAGCCAGGATAAACCCGACCGGACGGTGGACACCTCGGGCGAATGCTGTCCCGGACCGCTGCGTGAAGCCCACCGTGCGATCAAGACCATGCAGCCGGGCGAGGTGCTGGAGCTGATCTCCACCGATACCGGCTCGCGCATGGACATCCCCGCCTGGTGCGACCGCACTGGCCACCAACTGCTGCGCATCGACGAGGATGGAAAGACGTTCCGCTATTTCGTGCGCAAGCGCCCCTGATTTCACCGCGCGCTGCGTTTGGCGCGCGCTGCCTGCCACAGGAAGTAAGCCGCCGGAATCACCGCCAGCGTCAGCACCGCGACGCTCAGCATGCCGCCGACCATGGGCGCGGCGATGCGCTGCATCGCCTCCGAGCCGGTACCGTGGCTCCACAGGATCGGCAGCAGTGCGGCGATGATTGCCACCTTGGTCATGGTGACGGGACGAATACGCAGCAGCGCGCCTTCGATCACCGCTTCACGAATATCCTCCTGCGTGAGTTTCTGGTGCTTGGTGGCGCGCTCGGCTTCGCGGCGTTTGAGCGCCTGATCGAGATAGGCGAGCATGACCACGCCGATTTCGACCGCCACGCCGCCGAGGGCGATGAAGCCGACCGCGACCGCCACCGACAGGTTATAGCCCAGCAGGTAAAGCAGCCAGAAGCCGCCGACGAGCGCCAGCGGGAGTGTGCCGATCACGATCAGCACTTCCATGCCGTTGCGGAAGTTTAGGTAGAGCAGCAGCAGGATGATCACCAGGGTGAACGGGATGACGAGCTTGAGGCGCTCGAGCGCGCGCTGCATGTATTCGAACTGGCCGGTCCAATGGAGCGAGTAGCCCGTGGGGAGTTTCACCTTCTCCGCCACCGTCCGCTGCGCCTCGGCGACGTAGGAGCCGACGTCGCGGTCGCGGATGTCGATGTAAGTCCAGCCGGAGAGGCGCGCGTTCTCGCTGCGGATCATGTCCGGGCCGTCCACGACGCGGACGTCGGCGACTTCCGAGAGCGCGACCTGGAGGCCGCTCATGGTCACGAGCGGCAGCGCGCGCAGGCGCGCGACCGAGTCGCGGATTTCCTGCGGGTAGCGGATATTCACCGGATAGCGCTCGCGCCCCTCGATGGTTTCCGTGACGTTCATCCCGCCCACGGCCATCGCCACCGCTTCCTGGATGTCGCTGATGTTCAGACCGAAGCGCGCAGCGCGGTAACGGTCGATGCGCACGTCGGCATAGCGCGCGCCGGTGACGCGTTCGGAGTAGACGGATACGGTGCCGGGAACCGAACGGATCGCCTTTTCGATGTCCCGTCCGATGGCGTCGATCGTGGCGAGCGACGGCCCGGCGACCTTGAGGCCGACCGGCGTGCGGATGCCGGTGGTGAGCATGTCGATGCGCGTCTTGATCGGCATGACGAAGGCGTTGGAGAGTCCCGGAAATGAAGTGGCGGTGTTCATCTCCTGGATGAGTTTGTCCGTGGTCATGCCCGGTCGCCACTCGGAGCGGGGCTTGAGCTGGATCGTGGTTTCGAACATGGAAAGCGGTGCGGGATCGGTGGCCGTCTCCGCGCGTCCGGCCTTGCCGAACACGCTTTTCACTTCTGGAAAGGTTTTCAATATTCGATCGGTTTGCTGCAGAATCTGCTGCGCCTTGCCCGAGGAAAGTCCCGGCAGGGTGGTGGGCATGTACAGGATGTCGCCTTCGTCCATGTCGGGCATGAACTCGCCGCCGATTTTCATCAGCGGATAGAGGCTGACCAGAACCAGCAACGCCGACACCCAGAGCACGGTCCCGGGCCGCGCCAGCACGCCGTTCAGCAGCGGCCGGTAGGCGTTGATGAGCCAGCGGTTCAGGGGGTTTTCCTGCTCGCTGCGGATATGCCCACGGATGAAATAACCCATGAGCACCGGCACCAGCGTGATCGAAAGCCCCGCGGCCGCGGCCATGGCGAAGGTCTTGGTGAAGGCGAGCGGGGCAAACAGACGGCCCTCCTGGGCTTCGAGCGCGAACACCGGCAGAAAACTGAAAGTGATGATCAACAGCGAGAAGAAGAGCGGTGCTCCCAGTTCCTCGGTCGCCGTGCCTATGACCGCCCAACGGTTCTTGTCGGTGATGGTTTCCTTCTCCAAGTGCTTGTGCACGTTCTCAATCATCACGATCGCGGCGTCCACCATCGCGCCGATGGCGATGGCGATACCGCCGAGCGACATGATGTTGGCGTTGATGCCCTGGTGCTTCATGACGATGAAGCTTACGAGGATGCCGATCGGGAGCGTGATGACCACCACGAGCGAGGAGCGCAGGTGAAACAGGAACGCCAGGCACACGAGCGCGACCACGATGAATTCCTCGATCAGTGTTCCGCGCAGATTGCCCACGGCGCGTTCGATGATGCTGGAGCGATCGTAGGTCGGCACGATTTCCACGCCGGCGGGCAGGGTTTTCTTGAGACTTTCCAGCCTGGCCTTGACGGCGTCGATGGTGGCGAGCGCGTTTTCGCCGTGACGCATGACGATGATGCCACCGGCTACTTCGCCCTCGCCGTCGAGTTCCGCGATCCCGCGCCGCATTTCTGGACCGAGGCGGATGTCGGCGACATGTTCCAGGCGGATCGGCGCGCCGGACGAGGTTACGCCAAGCGGCACGGCGCGCAGGTCTTTTTCTCCCTGAATGTAGCCGCGCACGCGCACCATGTACTCGGCCTCGGCCATTTCGATGACTGAGCCGCCGGTCTCGCGGTTGGCGTTCTCGATGGCCGTGCGCACCTGCTCGAGCGTGAGCCGGAACGCGCGCAGCCGGACCGGGTCCACGATCACCTGATACTGCTTCACCATGCCACCGACGCTTGCCACTTCGGCCACGCCCGGTACCGTGCGCAGTTCGTACTTTAGGAACCAGTCCTGGAGCGCGCGCAGTTGCGCCAGGTCGTGTTGGCCGCTGCGGTCGATGAGCGCGTATTCGTATACCCAGCCGACGCCGGTGGCGTCCGGCCCGAGCGCCGGCCGCGCGCCGACCGGCAGGCGCGGCAGCACCTGGCTCAGGTACTCGAGCACGCGCGAGCGCGCCCAGTAAAGATCGGTGCCGTCCTTGAACAGCACGTACACGAACGACTCGCCGAACTGGGAGAAACCACGCACGGTCGTGGAACCCGGTACCGAGAGCATGGCGGTGGTGAGCGGATAGGTGACCTGGTCCTCGACCACCTGCGGCGCCTGCCCGGGGTAGCTGGTCTGGATGATGACCTGTACGTCCGAGAGATCGGGGATGGCGTCGAGCGGCGTGTGCTTGACGGAATAAATCCCGCCGGCCACGAGCAGCGCGGTGAACAGCAGCACCAGGAAACGATTGTGGATGGACCAGCGGATGATGGCAGCAATCATGGGGTGTATTTCCTATTCCCCCTCTCCCGCATTAGCGGGAGGAGAGGTGGGGTAGTCGCGAAGCGACTTAACGTCGCTTCGCGCCGCCGAACGGGCACGCACGATTCTTGTGTGCCCCGGCGGGAACAAGGGGAGAGGGGGAGACAACGAACGTTGGCGATGATCATGGCTTGCTCTCCTCATGATCGGCGTGCGACTCCTCCGGTTGCGATTCCATGCGCTTGAAACTGGTGCGCACGCTGGCTTCGGAATCGATGAGAAACTGGCCCGAGACCACCACGGTGTCGCCTTCCTTCACGCCCTTGCGAATCTCGATCCAGTCACCGGATTCCTCGCCGATCTCGACCTCCATCGGCTGAAAGCGTCCGCCGCCGAGCCCCAGGACCACGGCGTTGCGGCGGCCGGTGCGTATCAGCGCCTCGCGCGGCACCATGATTTTCTGGTTGTCGAGGCGCGTTCCCTTGATCACGACGTCGGCGAACTGGTTCGGTTTGAGCGCGGCGTCCGGATTGCGCACCAGCACCCGCGCCTTGAGCGTGCGTGCGCCGATGTCCACGTCGGAACTCACGCTTTCCACCACGCCTTCCCAGCGGCGTCCGGGGGCGTCGGGAACGAGCACTGTGGCCGGCATGCCGATCCGTATCCATCCGGCGCCGCGCTCGAAAATGTCCACGAGCACGTGCATGCCCTTGCCGTCGTGGAACAGGTAACCCTGGGCAGCCAGTTCCCGCGTCAAACCGCCGCGCGTCACCTGATAGGTGCGCACGCCGAGGCTGTTCACGATTTCCGGACGCACCGTGACGATGGGCGCGCCGGACGCGGCGCTGTCCTCCTCGTAAATTGGCACCAGATCCATGTCCATGAACGGCGATTTGCCGGGCTTGTCGCTGCGGTATCCCGGGACCATGGGGTCGGTCCAGTAAAGCACCTTGCGTTCGGCACCGGCGGCGGCCGGTGTTTCAGCGGATTTTTTTCCAGTGATGAACAGGCGCCATCCCTCGACACTGGCGACCAACACCAGAATCGTGCCGAGAATCGCGATAAAGAGATTTTTGTTTTTCATGACTGTTCTCCAGTGAGATACAGAAGTTCCGACTGCGCCTTGGCTCGATCCACGCGCAGGCGCAGGTATTCGATTTCGGTGTCGAGCGACTTCATGAGTGCGTCGCGGTATTCCGACTGATCGCGCGCAAAACCGGCCACGGTGACCTGGGCCTCGCGGCGCGTGGCGGGCAACAACCGTTCGGCGAAGATTTTTTCGCGTTCGGTCAGGCCGTCAAGTTCGGCGCGCAGCGAGCGGTCCATGGATTCGAGCTCGCGCCGCTTGTCATCGAGTTCGAAGCGCGCGCCGGCTTCCATCGTCTGCTTCTCGGCCAGCTTGCGGTCCTGGCGCTTGTCCCGGAACACGGGCAGGTCGAACGTCACCATGGCGCTCAGCAGGTCGGGACGCTCGGTGCCGTCCGGCATCGGCCGCCGGAAGCCGTAGGAAACGTCGAGCATCATGCCCGGCTTGTATTCCTGGCGCGCTATCTCGACTTCGACGCGGGCCTCATCGAGCATGGATTGGGTCGCGGTCCACTCGGGATGGCGGGTGACATCGAATTCGCCGGGCGCGGCCGGCAACACCGGCAGCTCGGCGGGCAAGGTTTTATAGGCAGCCTCGCCGATCCAGCGCGCCAGTTGCGCTTGCAGGCGCAGGATTTGCGCCCGGATCATGGGCGCGCGTTCATCCAGACGCGCCAGCGCCTGGCGCGATCTCAACACCGATTGCTGCGTTTCCTGCGCCGCGCGATAGCGCCCCTCGGCGGCGTCTAGTTGTTTGTGCGCCAGATGCCGCGACTCGTCGAGCGTGCGCAGTGACTGTTCCTGGAAATAGAGTTCGAGCCAGGTCTGACGCACCTGCCGCAGCAGGTTGCGTTGCTCCATCTGCACCCGCGCCTGTTCGCGCGCCAATTCCTTTTCCGCGCGCTCGGTCTTGAGCTTCAGTGTTTTGCCCGGCGGAAACGCCTGGCGCACACCGACGACCGTCATGGTCATGTCTTCGCGGTTGAGACGATAGGAGTCCGTGGGAACGTTGGCCAGGCCCAGCGTCAACTGCGGGTCGGGCAGCCGGCCTTCGTATATCGCGCGCTCGGCGGCGGCATCGGCGCTGCTGCGGTGATGCTGGAGCCACGGCGCCTGTTCGAGCGCCAGCCGTTCGGCCTCGTCCAGTGCCAGCTCCGGCGCGGCGAACGCTCCGGGCATGCCGGTGATCAGGATAAACACTATTCCCGCACAGCGGGACAAATTGGAAACGAACATGAAATCTCTCCTTGCAAGTCGTGAACAAAAACGACACGGCGCGCGGACGCGCGCGGGAGAGAGCTACAGGATCAGCGTGAGGTGTTGGATGTGAAGCGGTGGTGCCGGGATGTCCGGCGAGAAGAAATCGTGCCGCGGGGAGATGCTGTTATCCGGAAGCGCGACGGCAATGGGCAGCACGGTGAGCAGTACCGGCGTCACCGCCATGTCGCCGAGCGCCGCGGTCAGCGGCGACTGGAGATCGGGCATCTGGCAGCTCACCGCCGTGACCGGGCCGCAATCGTCGGCGTCCATGTTCATGCCACCGTCATGCATGGGGCAATGCACGGAGGCATGGTTCATCGGTTGGGATTGCGCCATGACGCAGGGCGCCGCGCCCGCGATCAGCCACAGCGAAGCGAGCGAGGCCAGCAAGGTGCGGGCAATCGGCTTCAGTTTTCGGTGGAACCAGTGCATCATGGTTTATAGTTTAGCGCTCAAACGGGTTGTGGTACACACTTTCACCGAACAGGGTTCACATGACCTTGATTTCGATCAATGTAGGGCTGCCGCGTGAGGTTATTCATAGCGGCCAGGCAATTACCACCGGCATTTTCAAGCTCCCGGTCGCCGGTTCGGTGTGGCTCGGGCGCCTGAATCTAGTGGGCGACGGCCAGGCGGACTTGCGGGTGCACGGCGGGGTGGACAAGGCCGTGTACGTGTATCCGTTCGAGCACTACGCCTTTTGGGCCGGGGAACTGGGGCGCGATGATTTTTCTCACGGACAGTTCGGGGAGAATTTCACCACTGAGGGGCTTCTGGAGGATGAGGTAAGTATCGGTGATGTTTTCCAAATCGGCGGGGCACGAGTGCAGGTGACGCAGCCGCGCTCGCCCTGTTTCAAGCTGGGTATCCGTATGGGTGACGAAAATTTCCCCATGCGTTTCGCGACAGCCAATCGCACAGGTTTTTATCTGCGCGTGCTGGAGGAAGGCATGATGAAGGCCGGCGATGCAATCGATCTGGTTGAACGCGCTGCCGCTTCCATGACCGTACGCGACGTATTTCGCCTGCGCCATGCCGGCGGTACGCGCGAGGAATACAAACATGCTACACGTCTGCCCGGGCTTACGCCGAGCTGGCGCGCGGCTTTCGAGAAACGGTTGGCAGAAATGAAATAATAGAGTTATGCCGTCATTCCCGCGTAGGCGGGAATCCAGGTCTTGAATGATCAAAAGCCGCCGGAAGGCGGCTTTTGACTTTGAAAAGCTAATTGCGGGTGGCTCCGCCCCTGCACCCTGGGTTACTTTCTTTGCTCGTGCAAAGAAAGTAACCAAAGAAAGCACGTCCCGGAGCGCGCGACGGCTTCCTCCGTTCCTCGCCCCACCGGGCGCTCGCCAACTCGCCGGGCGCGAAATACGCGCCACGGGCTCAAACACGGGCTCGCTTAAAAGCTCCCGGTGGAGCTGCGGTACTCGGCGCGCACTACGGGGTCTGAAAACACCAGCGAGTAGCCCGTAAGAAGCGAAGCGGAATACGGGAAACTATTTTAGTCCCTGGATTCCATTTCATTCCATCCGGCTACGCTCGCTTGAGGAAATTGTTGAGTCGGTTATCAATGCGCATAACTTTACTTACCCATTACTTTCCAAGCATTTATTAAAAGTGCTACGCCAAGACCACCGAAAAATAGCCCTATAATAGAATTAGCAAACCCATCGTTAAGGCTACTTATGGCTTCAATAATAAACCCTATGCCAATGATTGCAGATAACCCTACGACAATAGTCTTGGCAATAAATTTACTTCGTTCTTCATCACTCATGATGATTTAATAGTAGACTTAACGTTGGAGTTCAGCGGCCGCCGAAGGCGGTCCGTTGGGACGACGGGTTAGCGGGCTGCCGCTCAGTACTTCTCATGATTCATCAGTGCAGTTAGGTGCCGGAGCTCGTTGGCTTCGCTCTTGGCACGCGAAACGTCGCGCTTCAGCGCCGTAAGCGTGTTAGCTTGGCTCGCGTCGGAGCAGGCAGCTTTAGCAGCAAAGACAACTCTGCAAAGAATCCAAGCGACGTCGATCGCCATGTCGAGTAAGTTCTCGTCCACGTGAGCGTCACTGGCCGGACGATTTCGTATCTCTCTATTCCATGTTGGATTACGAATGAATGTGGGCATCGTCTGGAATGGAATTAGCCATCCGTGTATCAGTGCATGTCGGTATTCCATCAGATCCTTTGCGGCAGTGGAAGCCGAACGCAGAACGTCTTGCGCTTCAGTGCTGAGCTTTGCCGAGCCTTCTGCCAAGGAATCGATCCATTGGCTGATTGACGTCTTGTCGGTGGACGGACGGACGCCAACTACCTGTTCATCACGAAGTGCCCATAGCGTGGTTTCGAGGTTCGTCTCAAACACACCCCAAACCACGCCAAGAGCACCAATGCGCTGCTGCACCTCTGGTGGGAAACCCCATCCTGCCAAGTGAGCTAAAACCGTCAGCGATTGTTCACGATGCTTGGGGACGTTCATGGCCTATGCACGCATTGCTTCTTCTGCCGCTAACTTAAATTCGACCGCCTAAATGCAGCGTGCAAATGTGGTATTTGGGCGGTAATAAAACTTGGCGATTGTAAAATCATGGCGTTGGCATGTTTTATCACATCAAGACCTGTGCGGGGAGGCACGCATGGACAAGCCGCGTTTGCTCGATCAAGTATTCGTAGGGTGGGCAGTGTCCACCCGACGTTTAAAACTACATGTCCTGTCAGAATGGTAACGCGATTCCTGGGCGAACGGCCAACAGTAGTTCGCGGAAGCGATGCTGGATGCGCTCCAGCGCCGCCTGGTTGTCCGCCTCGAAGCGAAGCACCAGCACTGGCGTGGTGTTGGAGGCGCGCACCAGCCCGAAGCCGTCGGGAAAATCCGCGCGCAGTCCGTCGATAGTGGTGAGCTTGGCGTCCGGAAAACGGGCACGCTGGACCAATTCCTTGATAACCGTGAAATGCTCGCCTTCGGCAAACTTGAGATTCAATTCCGGCGTGTTCAGCGTGTTGGGGAGCGATGCAAAAATCTCCTGCGTCGTGCGTGGATCGCGCGACAGTAATTCAAGCAGTCGCGCGGCGGTATAGAGGCCGTCATCGAAACCGTACCAGCGCTCTTTGAAAAAAATGTGCCCGCTCATCTCGCCCGCGAGTAGCGCGCCGGATTCCCTGAGCTTGGCCTTGATGAACGAATGGCCCGTTTTCCACATCGTGGCTTTGCCGCCGGCCTTGCGGATCTCGGCGTCGAGGGTGCGCGAGCATTTGACGTCGTAAATAATCTCGCCGCCGGGATGGCGCGACAGCACGTCGCGCGCGTACAGGATCATCTGGCGATCAGCCCAGATCACGTGGCCGTCCGGCGCGATGACGCCGAGGCGGTCGCCGTCGCCGTCGAAGGCGAGGCCGACATCGTAACCGCCCTTTTTGATTTCGGCGATCAGGTCTTCGAGATTTTCCGGCTTGCTCGGATCGGGATGGTGATTGGGGAAGGTTCCGTCGATTTTGCAAAAGAGTTCGGTGACCTGGCAGCCGAGGCGCTTGAGCAGTTGCGGCGCGAGTTCGCCGGCCACGCCGTTGCCGCAATCGACGGCCACGCGCATCGGCCTCGCGAGTTTCACGTCGCTAGCCACGCGGTCGAGATAGGCGCCGCGTACGTCCGCGGAGGAAATGTTTCCCTGTCCCGTCGCCAGTTTGTTTTCCAGGATGCGCGCACGCAGTTTCTGGATCAGTTCACCCGAGAGGGTAACGCCGCCGATGACCATCTTGAGGCCGTTGTAATCGGGTGGATTGTGGCTGCCGGTGACGGCCACGCCCGAGCCGGCGCCCAGATGCTGGATGGCAAAATACACCACCGGGGTTGGCGCCATGCCGATGTCGACCACGTCGCAGCCGCTCCGGGCGATGCCGCGTGCCAGCGCCGCCGACAGTTCCGGCCCGGAAAGGCGCCCGTCACGCCCGATGACGAAACGTTTCTGGTTGCCGGCCAGCGCCTCGCTGCCCAGGGCCTGCCCGATGCGCTCGACGATTGCCGGCGTGAGCGTTTTGCCGACGATGCCGCGGATGTCGTAAGCCTTGAAGATTTCAGGTGGAGGCGAGGCGGTCGCCGCGCTGGAAGCGGTGTCGGATTTCGGCATGGCAATAGGATTCAGGTTCGGGAAATTCTGCGGGTCAGTTTAACGCATCCGGCCGCTTCAGGCGAGACGGGCGGATGGTTCCGGCGCGGCTTTATCCGGAATGTTGCGCGGGGCTCAGCTGACGATGACCCGTTTCTTTGCGAGAGCTCCGGTGGCTGGGTCGTAGACTTTGGTGATATTGCGGCCGGCTTCCTTGGCCTGTAGCAGTGCCTGGTCGGCGCGCCACAGCACGTCATCCGGCTTGGTATCCTTGTCGTACATCGTGCTCAGGCCGCCGGTCCAGCGGAGTTGATGAATGACGCCCTTGGTCAGCGGTATCTCGCGCGGCAGTTGCCGGCGCAGACGCTCGACAAAATTTTTCGCATTTTCCAGCGAGGCGTATGTATATATGATGCAAAATTCGTCTCCACCCAGGCGTACCAGCACGTCGTTTTGGCGAACGACTTTTCTCAGGGCATTGGCGAATCCGACGATGAGCGCGTCGCCCGCGTCGTGGCCGTGGACGTCATTGACCTTCTTGAAATAATCCATGTCAATCATCAGCACGGACGAGGGACCGTTGGCCTTGGATGCCTCGAACAGTTCTTTAAGGCGCACCTCGAAGTGCCGGCGATTGCCGAGCTGCGAGAGATGATCCATCAGGCCCATGTCCTTCAGTTTCTGTTTCTCCTCGACCAGTCTTTGCCCGCGGTCGCGGAGGTAATCGAAGATTTCCGCGAACTCATGCAGCGCCATCGGATAGTCCACGCGCACGCTGCCCTCGCGCAGGTCGCGGAACATGCGGATCAGGGAACGGATGTCGTGGCGCACGGCCTCGGCGGTCCGAAAGTAAAGACGGAACAGCACGACGAAAATTACGAGCAGGGTGAGCAGGATGAAAGCAAAATAGAAAACCCTGTTTCCGGAGATCATCGTGGAGGGGATTTCGCCGGACTGGAACATCAGCGTCCAGCGACTGTCGCCCAGGGAACTGGTGACGGCGGCGGTATTGGCGGATACGGCCTCGCCGACGGCGAGCACCGTTTGTACAGAGTTTCCCGCGACCGGCTGTTGCAGTTCCATGTACCCGCCCGGCGGCAGTGTCAGTTCGATAACGGACTGCAACGGCGCGCGCGCGAAGCTCGCGAGCAGATAGCCGGCCGGTTTCTGGTTCTCATCCCGGACCGCCACGGCCATATCGTAGTGCTCGGAGGGTGTACCGATCGCATGAAATTCCGGCGCGGCGGGGGTATTGCCCATGGAGGCACGTCGGATAAAGTCGAGACAGGCGCGATCCAGCGTCTCGGTAAGGAGTGTCTTCCCGTCGCTGTTCCGCGGCAACAGCCGGACCGACACCGCGCCCAGCATGGATTTGATTTCATCTTCTTTGCGTTGCCGTTCCGCCGGGTTGCCGTGTTGCAGTACGCCCAGCACGACCGGCTGGCCCGCAATCTTTTCCAGCTTCTGGCGCTGTTGCGCGAGCAGTTCAGCGATGCGATTGGACGCCGTGCGCGCGGTTAAAGACGCGCTTTCCTGATAGGAGGACAGCTGCATGTCGCGCATCGCCAGGTAGCCGGCGTAGCCGGATGCGCCAAAACACAGGAGCAGGATCAGGAATACCTGAAGATGAACGCGTGTCAGCGACTGGGCCATGATGGTGGCAACTCTTTTGGTGTGGCGGTTTTCCGTCCGTTAGCAGACATATTCCTTATCTATAAACATAGGGGAGTCTGCCGCGGCTGGCCAGTATAAGACCGTCTCTTCCGACCCGTGGCGAGAAACTACGGACACGCGACGAGACAGGGGGCTATTTTCGCCCGGAGTGACCGAATCCGCCCGCGCCGCGCCGGCTTTCCTCGAAATCTTCCACAACCTGAAATTCAGTTTGCACCACCGGAACGAACACCATCTGGGCGATGCGGTCGCCGGGTTCGATGGTGAACGGCTCGCGACTGCGATTCCACACCGAAATGAAAATCTGGCCCTGGTAATCCGAGTCGATGAGGCCCACGAGGTTGCCGAGCACGATGCCGTGTTTGTGCCCGAGGCCGGAGCGCGGCAGCAGCACCGCGGCCAGATCGTTGTCGCCGATATGGATGGCGATTCCCGAAGGCACGAGATGCGTCTCGCCGGGCGCGATGTGCAGATGTTCGTCGAGACAGGCGTACAGATCCATCCCCGCGGAACCATGCGTGGCGTAGTGCGGCAGCGGGAACTCGGCGCCGATGCGTTTGTCGAGGATTTTGACTTCCACTTTTTGCATTATTTCATGGTCTCCGTAACCGGTGCACCTTGGTGTCGTTTTTGGCGCGATACCTTGCGGCGATATGATGGATGAGGGCGCGGGCGAGCTTCGTCTTCGGTTGGGTGGGGAGCTCGGTGGTGCCTTCGCGCTCGACCAGCAGCAGGCTGTTTTCGTCCGCGGCAAACCCGATGTCCGCACCAACGCGGTTGGCGGCGATGAGGTCGATTTTTTTGCTTTCCAGCTTGGCGCGCGCGTGTTGCTCGAGATTGTCCGTCTCGGCCGCGAAGCCGACGGTGAATGGCGCGGGCCGCCGAGCCGCAACACTCGCGAGTATGTCGGGGGTGCGCTCCAGTTCAAGCGTGATCGTTGTTTCTGTTTTCTTGATTTTCCGTTCCGCGGTTCGTGCCGGGCGGTAGTCGGCCACGGCGGCGACGCCGATGAAGATGTCCGCCTCCGCGGCATGCTGGTGTACCGTATCATGCATTTCCTGCGCGCTCTCCACGCGCACAGTGCGCACGCGGTCGGGGTCCGGGAGCGACGTGGGGCCGGAAACCAGGATGACCCTGGCGCCCGACTCGGCCGCGGCCTCGGCGACGGCGTAGCCCATCTTGCCCGAGCTGCGATTGGTCAGGCCGCGCACCGGATCGATGGCCTCCCAGGTCGGTCCCGCGGTGACGAGCACGGTCAGGCCGTCGAGTTCGCCGGTGGCGAAGAGTTGCGCGGCGAGCGTCACCAGCTCGACGGGTTCCAGCATGCGGCCGGGGCCGACTTCGCCGCAGGCCTGCGATCCTTCCGCCGGACCGAAAATCCGGACGGCATTTTTCCTGATCGCCGCCAGGTTCGATTGGGTAGCGGCGTTGTTCCACATCTGTTGGTTCATCGCCGGTGCCACCGCGACCGGGGCCTCGGTCGCAAGACACACCGCGCTCAGCAGATCGTCGGCGCGTCCCTGCGCCAGCCGCGCCAGGAAATTGGCGCTCGCCGGCGCCACCAGCATGGCGTCGGCCCAGCGCGCGAGTTCGATATGGCCCATGCCCGCCTCGGCGCCGGTATCGAGCAACTGCTGATGCACCGGATGACCGCTCACCGCCTGAAGAGTTAAGGGCGTGATGAACTCGGTCGCCGACCGGGTCATGATCACGCGCACCTCGGCGCCGGCGTCGCGCAGACGCCGCACCAGGTCGGCGCTTTTGTACGCCGCAATGCCGCCGGTGACGCCCAGCAGAACACGTTTATTTATCAGACTGCCCATATGTTAAAGTGTACTTGCCAGATGAGCAGGGAACAAATTGTAAAGGATAGTCACATGGCGATCAGCGAATGGCCGGAACACGAACGGCCGCGTGAAAAGCTGTTGCAGCGGGGCCCGGCGACCCTCTCGGACGCCGAGTTGCTGGCTATTTTCATCCGCAGCGGCGTTCCCGGCAAAACCGCCGTGGACGTGGCGCGCGACCTGCTCGCCCGATTCGGCGGCCTGCGGGAACTGCTGGCGGCGAGCGTCGAGGAACTGTGCCAGGCGTCGGGCATAGGCGAGGCCAAGTACGTGCAGCTGCAGGCCAGCCTGGAAATGGGGCGCCGGTTTCTCGCGGAAAAGCTCAAGCGCGAGGTGACGCTGGGTTCCACCCGGGACACGATGGATTTCCTCCAGGCCCAGCTGCGGGATCGCAAAAACGAAGTGTTCTGCGTGCTGTTCCTCGACAACCGCCACCGGGTGCTGGCCTTCGAGGAGTTGTTCCAGGGCACCCTGAACGGCACCGCGGTGTACCCGCGGGAGGTCGTCAAGCGTGCGCTCAAGCATAACGCCGGCGCCGTGATCCTGGTGCATAACCACCCCTCCGGGGTGGCCGAGCCCAGCCGGGCGGATGAACTCCTGACCACCCGCTTGCGGGAGGCGCTGACGCTGGTGGATATTCGTTTGCTGGATCATCTGGTGGTGGGTGACGGCGAAATGGTGTCCTTCAGCGAAAGGGGCCTGA
>Ga0209515_10001348_pt1 | contig 41532 bp, 38 predicted proteins | sample Subgroupgradi54m_FD_187454 | JGI IMG/M metagenome (GOLD analysis project Ga0209515, IMG submission 187454) | Subsurface groundwater microbial communities from S. Glens Falls, New York, USA - GMW60B uncontaminated upgradient, 5.4 m (SPAdes)... ... | reverse complement strand
TCCCAATATCGTATGATGGTGATGCATCGCTTAACTCCTCTTGTTTTCAATGGTTATGCTTGATTGGCACACTCATTGTAGAGGTTTGTTAGGCGATGTTCTATTTATAATTTAGACACGTATGTAATGGCATAGTAGTTCATTTACTTGACAACAGCGGAGACGGCTTTGAGGATTTGTTGGGATTCGAAGGGTTTGGGGATGTAGTCGGAGGCGCCGTTTTTTAGGGCCTCCTGGGCCATCTCGACGCTTTGGTAGCCGGTGACGATGATGACGGGGAGCGAGGGCTTGAGTTTTTTGATTTGTTTCAGGATTTCCATGCCGTGGATTTTGGGCATCTTGATATCCAGGAGCATTGCGTCGGGCGTGAAGGTTTTCAAAAGATCCAGCGCCTCGACGCCATTGCGCACCAATCGCAGATCGTAAAGGTCGCCCAGAACGAGCTTGAATGACTCACGGATGCCTTCTTCGTCGTCGCAGATTAAGAGTGTAGGCCTATTAGGGTTAAGAGACATGTGGGATTCTCCTTTTTGAGTAGTAAGTAGACAGTAGTAAGTAGTAAGAGAAAAATCTAAGATTCCTTGATGGTTTCATTTCTCTCGATTGAATCCTTGAGGCCATGAAGCATTTTTCCTATTTCTTCTGACATGTCCCATAGCTTCTTATGGGTAAAGTTAGACGATACGAAACCCAAATCTTGCATTAATATGAGGTAGTATTTTACTTCCTGAAGAGAGGATTGAGCTATGTTGTAAAATTGTGTTTTGTTTAGATTGGTTCTTCTCGAGAATCCCTCGGCAATATTTGCAGGAATCGAAACAGAGGCACGCCTGATTTGAGAAGTAAGACCATAGAGTTCATCTTTGGGGAATAAGGCGGATATCTTATAGATTTCTAACACGAACTTATGACTTTTTTTCCACACATCAAGATCCCGAAACGATCTCGCTTTTGTTTCTTTCCTACTTACTACTGAATACTGTCTACTTTCTACTTGACCCGTATTTGTCATTTTATTTTACAAAGATGTGGGGGTTAAGATGGACAGGCATTGGCATTCCGATTTTGCGGGGTTTTGAAAGTGGTGCGGCAGAGAGGCGTTGAAGTAAAGATTCTCACCCTCCTTGAGGCCTATCTTCTCTTTTCCCACAACGACTTCCAAAGAACCTTTGACGATGTAAATAAACCTTTCGGCGCCGGCCGCGTATTCCTCATTTTCCGTGCGGCCTTTGGGTTTGAGCTTCAGAAGAACGGGCATCATTTTCTTTTGAAGGACGCCCGTGGTGAGAAGCTCGGCGACGGCGCCCGAGGAGTGGGAGAAGGATTCGAGTTTTTGCTTGGCCGCTTTTTCTTTGGCCTCGTGAAACTTATCGAGCACTTCTTTATAGAGGTCGGGCAGGCTCAAGCCCAGCACCTCGGCGAGTTTCATGTGGGACGCGAGCGTTCCCGTCATTTTGCCGTTTTCCATGCGGCTTAAAGTTGCCTGGTCGATGCCGGTTTTTTTGGCCACTTCGACGAGTGTGAACCTGCGCGCCTTGCGAAGCGCCTTCAAACGGTGTCCCAGGCCTTTCATGGGTCTCCTTTGCTGATACAAAATAGTGTATAACAAATTTGAATAATAATCAAATTTTTTAGTCTTTGCGGGATTGGAAAGATTTGTTATACTGTCTGCCGTCCGCCACTAAAACGGCGGGTCCGCCGATGATTTGATGGCGGAAATTAGGCAGGAGGTTTGATGCTCGGTTCAACACATTTTTCCCATAGAGAAGTGATCGCCCTGTGGTCGGTGCTCGGCACGGCGGTTGTGGGGCTTCTCTATGCCTTCTTTTTAATGGGGCAGGTTCTTCGCGAGGACAAGGGAACGCCGCTCATGCAGAAGATCAGCGATTCGATTCGCGTGGGCGCTAATGCCTATCTTGTCCGCCAATTTAAAACCATTGCTTTTCTAATTCTCTTACTGACAGGCGTTCTTTATTTCACGGCCGGTGAGAAGCACATCGCGGTCGGACGCGCGTGCGCGTTTCTCATGGGCTCTATTTTTTCGGCGACGGTGGGTTTTGTGGGGATGAATCTCGCGGTGCGCGGCAACGTGCGCGTGGCGGCGGCGGCCAATAGAAAAAGTTTCAGCGATGCCTTGAAAATCGCCTATCGCACCGGCACAATCACCGGAATGCTCACCGATGGCCTTGGGCTTTTGGGAGGCACCCTGATTTTTATGGTGTATGGCGAAAAGGCCTATGAAGTGCTGCTGGGTTTTGGTTTTGGGGGTACGTTACTCGCGCTTTTCATGAGGGTGGGCGGCGGAATTTTCACGAAAGCGGCGGACGTGGGCGCGGATTTGGTCGGAAAGATCGAGAAAAACATTCCCGAGGACGATCCGAGGAATGCGGCGACGATTGCGGACAATGTCGGCGACAATGTCGGCGACTGCGCGGGCATGGCGGCGGATATTTTTGAATCCTACGAGGTGACGATTGTCTCGGCGATGATTTTGGGCTGGGCGTCCTACGGCCACAAGGGAGTCATTTACCCTTTGCTTGTCCGGGCCATCGGGGTTATTGCGTCCATTATCGGCACTTACGCGGTAAGAACCAAAGAAGAAGTGCGCAACGCGATGAAGGCGATCAATGCCGGGTTTTTGATCTCGGCATTCGTTTCCATTGTGGGGTTTGCGCTCATCGGCTTCTTTTATCTTCGTTTTCCCGACCTTGATCTCCGACCGGTGTGGACCACGCTTGTCGGCATTATTCTCGCGGTGACTATCAACCGTTTGACGGAATATTTCACGGATACCAATAAACCGCCGGTCAAATCCGTCGCCGAATCCTGCCAAACCGGCCACGCGACAACTATCATCACCGGATTTGCGGTGGGTCTTGAAAGCACCGTCTGGGCGATACTCGTGATTGCGATCGCGATTCTCGTCTCCGCATTTATTTACCGAGGAGCCAACCCGACTTTTATCGCCTATGGTGTTTCGATGGCGGGGATCGGGATGTTGACGCTCACGGGAAATAATATTTCGATGGATGTTTTCGGCCCCGTGGCCGATAACGCGAACGGCATTGGGGAGATGGCGAAGCTTCCTAAGGAAGCGCGGCAGATTTTGGCGGACTTAGACGCCGTAGGCAATACCACGAAGGCAATTACCAAAGGCATCGCGATCGCGTCCGCGGTGGTCGCGGCGATTTCTCTTTTTAATGCGTATATCACCAATATCAGCAGTCTCACGGGGCTTAGTTATGACAAAATCGCCTCGATGCTTTCGATCTCGGATCACAAGGTGTTCGTCGGACTTTTGATCGGGGGCGCTATTCCGTTTCTTTTCAGCTCGCTCACCATCAAGGCGGTGGGGCGCGCGGCGTTTTTGATTGTGAAAGAAGTGCGTGAGCAGTTGAAAGACAAGGACGTTTGGGAAGGCAGGAAGCTTCCCGATTATGCGAGAGTGGTTTCGATCTGCACTCGAGCCGCGCAAAAAGAATTGATCCGGCCGGGGCTTTTGGCCATTTTAGCGCCACTCGTGGTGGGGCTGCTTCTCAAAAAAGAAGCGCTCGGCGGATTTTTGGCGGGGATGATTTTATCCGGCCAGCTTTTGGCGGTATTCATGGCGAATGCCGGCGGCGCTTGGGACAATGCGAAAAAATTGATTGAGGACGGGATCTTTGGCGGCAAAGGCTCCGAAGCGCACAAGGCCTCGGTGACAGGGGATACTGTCGGCGATCCTTTGAAGGATACGGCGGGGCCGGCGCTCAATCCTTTGATCAAAGTCATGAACATGGTGGCGCTTCTTGCGATACCGCTTGTCGTGCGCTATGAAAATTCTCAGAAAGTATTCTGGGCGGCTGTGCTCGTGGCCTTCGGGCTTTTAGCGCTTGTTTTGTACCAGCCGAAGCCTTCCAAGGAAGAGCTCGCCATCATAGAAAAAGCTTGAGTTTGCCCGAGATATTTTCAAAGTTTCAACACCTCGACCAGCTTGTTGCCTGGGGAGGGTATGTCGGACTGACGATTATCGTGTTTTGTGAAACCGGCCTTCTGGCCGGTTTCTTTTTGCCCGGTGATTCGCTTCTGGTGACTGCGGGCTTGGTGGCCTCACAGGGAAATTTGAATTTTTTAATTTTAAACGGGCTTTTGATGACTGCGGCGATTACGGGGGACACCACCGGCTATTTTATCGGCTATTTTATCGGCCCGAAAATTTTTAACAGAGAAGATTCTCTTTTCTTTAAAAAAGAATCAGTCGAGAAAACCCACAATTTTTTTGAAAAATACGGCGGCAAGACTATCATCCTCGCGCGTTTTGTGCCAATGGTGCGCACCTTTGCGCCCACCGTGGCCGGGGTGGGGCGGATGAGCTACAAAAAATTCCTCTCCTATAATATCATCGGCGGCGTGGGCTGGGTGCTAGGCATGACCTCTGTGGGGTACTTCCTCGGCCGCACAATCCCGAATATCGAAAAACACCTTCACCTCGTGGTTGCGATCGTCATACTCGTTTCCTTCCTTCCACTATTAGGAGAGTGGTTTAAGGCGCGCAAAAAATAGGGACGACTAGGCCGTCCCTATTTTTTATGATAATCTATAGCACTGTATGAGACGAATTTTTATTTCTTGTGTAACCATGATTTTTATATCGTCGGCTGAAACGTCCTGGGCTGAACCCGGGAAGGCGCTTACACTCTCCGGTGCGTTTAAGCTTGCGCTCAAGCGAAACGAGTCACTGGCCATTCAGAAGGAAGAGATTGAAGAGGCCCAGGGCCGTTTTCGTCGCGCGCTTGGGGTATGGCTTCCAAACGTCAAATTTCGCATGACGCGTTTTGAGCAGGATGTTTCGGGCGAGGGCGCAAGTTCCGACGGTATCTCCAGTGATTCCAGGCGAAGGGTTAAACCCGAATCCAAATTTGTCTTCAGTCAGCCTCTTTTCAGCGGGTTTAAAGAATTTGCCGCCTTGAAAGCCGCAGGGGCGGATCGCAAACAGCAGGAAAAAGAATACGAACGTGCGCGTGAACTTCTTTTCGTGGATGTGGTGGAAGCCTATTACAATGCGATTGGGGCCCGGAGAGACGCCGAAATTTTTGAGGGAATCCGGAGGGCCCTTTCGGATCGGTTAAAGGATCTTGAGTCCAGGGTGAAGCTCGGGCGTTCGCGTGAGAGTGAATTGAAGGCCTCCGAGGCGGACTTGAAACTCGCGGAAGCGGACTTGATCGGCGCGCGTTCGAGCGAGGCCCTCGCAAAAAATCTTTTAGAGTTTTATATCGGCGAAAATTTAAACACCCGCACGCTTCTTGATGAGGCCGCCGAAATCAAGCTGTCCGACATTTCGACTTATCTTTCCAGGGCCCAGTCGCGAAAAGATGTCGAGGCATTGCTCAGCGGCAAAATCTTGGCCGAAGGAAATGTCGTCTCGGCGCAGTCCGGGCTTTTCCCTAAATTGACGCTCGATGGGAATTATTACACGCACCGGGTGGGTTTTCAGAACGGCAACGACTGGGACGTTCTTTTGACGCTCGATGTGCCCATTTTTGACGGCGCCCAGACGCTCGGCAATATAAAGGAAGCCGCGGCCCGGAAAGACATCGCAGACCTCAAGTACGAAGAATCCAAGCGCCTGGCGGAAAGGGAACTCCGCGACGCTTATGAAGCGCTTTTATCTTCACTCCAGGCCGAATCGGCGCTTAAGGCAGCCAATGACGCCTCAAAGGAAAATTATGACATCCAGGTGAAAGAATACCGCTTGAATCTCGTGAACAATCTGGACGTGCTCGATACGCTACGGCGTTCCGAAGACATCGAGCGTCGTTATAACGAAGCGCATATCGAAGCAAGAAAAAATTATTGGAAATTCAAAGCGGCTCTCGGAGAAATTGAAGGAGTTTCATCGTGACTGGAACGGTCATTGCGAGGAGCGTAGCGACGAAGCAATCCCCTCGAGGAGATTGCTTCGCTAAGCTCGCAATGACGGCGGATCCTTGTAAATGACACTTTCCGATATTTCCATCAAAAATCCGGTGTTTGCGTGGATGCTTATGGCGGCGCTCATCGTATTCGGAGGCATTGCCTACCGGGAGCTCGGCGTGAGCCAAATGCCCGAGATCGATTTTCCGGTGCTCACGGTCTCGGTCACCTGGGAAGGCGCGGCCCCCGAAGTCATGGAGAGCGACGTTGCCGATGTGATCGAGGACGCCGTGATGAGCTCCGAAGGACTCCGCGAGGTGACGTCCACCACGCGGCAGGGATCCACGGAGGTGAAGCTTGAGTTCGCGCTCGAGCGTGACATTGACGTGGCGCTCCAGGAGGTGCAGTCGCGCGTGGCGCAGGCGCAGAGGCGCCTCCCCAAAGAAATTGACCCGCCGATTGTTTCGAAGCTGAACCCCACCGACCAGCCCATTATGTGGCTCGGTCTTTCCGGCAACCGGCCTTTACGCGACATGATCACTTATGTTCAAGACCATTTGAAGGACCGTTTTCAGACTATTCCCGGCGTCGGCGAGATTCTTCTTAGCGGTTACGTCGATCGAAACTTACGCGTGTGGATTTCGACCGCAAAGCTTGACCAATATGAGCTCACGGTCGGCGATGTGATGACCGCGATTGAGCTGAACCACGTCGAAATGCCCGCAGGCCGCATCGAGACCACTGATAAGGAAATGAATGTTCGTGCGATGGGCGAGGCGCTCTCGGTGGAGGAATTCGGAAACATCCTTATCTCGCGCCGCGGTGGGGGGCCGGTTTACAAGCCCATTCACTTGAGGGACGTGGCCGTGATCGAGGATGCGCTCGCCGACCAGCGGCGGCTGTCGCGCGTGCTGGGCGAACCCGCGGTGGGTCTGGGCATCCGCAAACAAACCGGCGCCAACTCGGTCGACATTGCCCATAAGGTGAAAAAAAGGCTCAAAGAAGTGCAGAAGGACCTGCCTCAAGGCATGAAGCTGGGGGTTAACTTCGACAGCACGACTTTCGTCGAGGATGCGATCCACGAGCTCTTGTTTGCGTTGTTTCTTTCGGCAGTGCTTACGGCGGCTGTTTGCTGGCTGTTTCTTGGGTCCTGGAGTTCGACATTCAACATTCTGCTCGCCATCCCGACGTCAATCATAGGGAGTTTTCTGTTTTTCCGCTTCATGGGGTTTACGCTGAATACATTCACCGTGCTGGGGCTCTCGCTGGCCATCGGCATTGTCGTGGACGACGCGATCATGGTGCTTGAAAATATCTTTCGCTACCGTGAGCGGGGGTTGGGACGCATCGAGGGCGCGCAGGCCGGCGCGCGGCAAATCACGTTTGCGGCCATTGCATCCACGCTAGCACTCGTGGCCATCTTTCTGCCGGTGGCGTTCATGAAAGGCGTGGTCGGCCGATTTTTCTTTCAGTTCGGCGTTACGATCTCGGCGGCCGTGCTCTTGTCGCTTTTGGAGGCGCTCACACTCACGCCGATGCGCGCCTCGCAGTTTCTCGAAGTCGGCGAGCGCTCGACGCGCATGGGGAAGGCGGTGGACGCTGCGTTCGACAGTTTAGCGCGCGGTTATCGGCGCCTGCTGGGTTGGGCGCTCGAGCATCGCTCGCGGGTGATCCTGGCAGCCACGCTTTTTTTCATTTTCTCGCTGTTTTTATTTGGGCTCTTGCGCAAGGAATTCGTGCCTGCCCAGGACCAGGGATATTTTCTCTGCCGCTTGCAGACGCCGGTGGGCTCGTCGCTTCAGTTCACCGACGAGCGTTTCAAGAAAGCCGAGGCATTTGTCCAGACGGTGCCTGAGGTCCAGCGCTACTTCGCGGCCATCGGGGGTTTCGGCGGCGGCGAGGTCAATACCGGCATGCTTTTTATTTCGATGAAATCCAAAGGGCATCGCGGCATCCGGCAGGGCCGCACCCGGGAGCTCAGCCAGCAAGAGCTCATGGATATTTTCCGGAAAGAAATCGGCAAGGTGCCCGATATCAAGATCTTCATCCAGGACCTTTCGATGCGCGGTTTCACGGCACAGCGCGGCTATCCGGTTGAATTTTCCGTGCAGGGCAGTGACTGGCAGAAGCTCTCGGAGTATTCGTCGGCCATCATGGAGAAGATGCGCGCGACGGGTCTTATGACTGATGTCGACACCGACTATTTGCTCGGCGTCACCGAGGTGCAAATTCACCCCAGCCGGCAGAAGGCCGAGGAACGCGGCGTCGACATGGCCGCGATCGCGACGGCCGTGAACGCCCTGATCGGCGGCCAGCGTGTCGGCAAATACACTGAAGGCGGACGGCGCTACGACGTGCGCGTGCGCCTGGTGGCCGAGGACCGCATGCGTCCTGAGGATATAGAGAAAATCTGGATTTGGAACAACCGCGGCGAGCGCGTGAAACTCGCGGACCTCGTGGACATCGATACGAAACCGTCGCTTCTTTCGATCACGCGCCGCAGCCGTGAGCGCGCGATCGGCGTTTTCGCAAACATGCTGCCCGGCAAGTCGCAGGCGGAGGCGCTCGCGGCCGTGCAGCGTATCGCCAAAGAAACACTGCCCGAGGGATACCGCATCGACTTCACCGGCGGCTCCAAGAGCATGCAGGAATCGATCGGCAGTTTCGGGTTCGCGTTCCTGGTAGGCATCGTGATCGCGTACATGATTCTCGCCTCGCAGTTCAACAGTTACCTTCATCCGGTCGCGGTACTCTTGGCGATGCCGTTTGCCATTTCGGGAGCGCTCTTGGCGCTATTTTTGAGCAATCAATCCATCAATCTTTACAGCGCGATCGCGCTGATCCTGCTCATGGGCATCGTGAAGAAAAATTCGATCCTGCTCGTGGAGTTTACCAACCACATGCGCCGCGACGAGAAGAAGCCCCTCAAAGAGGCGCTCTTGACGGCGTGCCCGATCCGGCTTCGTCCAATCCTGATGACCTCCATCTCGACTATCGCCGCGGCGGTGCCGCCGGCGCTGGCACTAGGTCCCGGCGCCGAGACGCGCATCCCGATGGCTGTGGCCGTGATCGGCGGCGTGATCCTATCGACGCTTCTCACCCTATTCGTTGTGCCTTGCGCTTACAGCCTTCTCTCTAAGTTCGAAAGATCCAGGCATAAAACCGAGCCTTGAATTTTCCTATTTTTAGTGTATATTCGATCTTAAGAGGATTTAATAAGTATCAACACTTTTGAAAAAAGTGGTCTGTAGCTAGTTCTTTGGCGGACTGCAAAGCCCAAGGGTTCTAAGGAATAGGGAATAACCGGGTTGCCAAAAGTTTGGAAATAAACATGGCAGCCCGGTTTTTGATTTACATGGCCGGAGTCAAAATGAGGAGAAAAAAACATGATTCGGTATAAAATCGCGGCAATTTTGGTATTGGGTTTGACAATCGTATCGAAATCGGCGTATGCGACTGACGCTCAACCGACGAGACGCGACGTCATGAGAGATGTGCCTGCCATGAGCGCTGAACAAACTCAACAGAGAGCCGAGGCGGTGCAGGCCGTCGTCAATGATGAAAGTCTAGCTCATGAAGGGGCAATCATAAAAGTGTCGACCCACCATGGCTTCGGCAATAGCAACTATCAAAGTGCGGATGGGAATTTTGCTCTTACGGTTGACGGCAACGTAGTCAAGGCAACTCACCGTGACGCCCCCACCGCTTTTTACTTTGACGCTAACATGGGTTCCGTGACGGAACTCGGCCTGCCTATTTCTGGCTATCCCGGTAGCAGTGGCTTCAGCGCAAAATATAATCTGGCTAAAAATCCCGGCAGGTGGATATCTTCCATGGAAAATATCATTGCGTTCGCGCAGGAGGTTTTAAAGGATCAAACCGATCCCGGAGCTGTATCGCAGATTACCTCCGTGGTTAAAGGTTTGGAAAACCAGGTGGGTTTAAAATCGCAGTTTGCTGTTAGAATTTCCGGAAGCTCAATTGTGTTTAAAGGCTACGGCTCCGGGGTGATTCGGATTGAAGACACAAAGCATTATGCCATTTACACTCTCAACCCCTTGTCTCAAGTGGTTACGGTGGAGAAACTGGGGGTTGTCAGCGTTTATGCCAGATCTGACAGCGAGCGATTCTATAGAAAAGCTCTAAAAAGAATGATTCGACTATCCCAGCACGCTCTGGAAGAAGCAAATGACAAAAATGAGCGGGCTATTAGCAGAATTATCCGAACACTCGCAGGGCTTCGCAGGTAAACGGTGGCGTGTCGGGCTTCTTCTTGACGGGTCTTGTATTTGGGTGGTACATTGAACCAAAAAGGGTTTTAGATGAGCAACCGAATTCAGACCTTGTTAGCGGAGCTTAAGATCCGTCTCAAAGGTATATACAAAGGGCATCTACGCGGTCTTTATCTGTTTGGTTCCTATGCTCGAGGCCAAGAGGATCGGGAATCCGATCTGGATGTTCTAGTAGTACTCGATGATTTCAAGCGTTACGGTGAGGAAGTCGATCATACAAGCGAATTAACCTCACAACTTTCTCTCGAATACGGCGTTAGCATCAGTAAAGTATTCTTTCGAGAAAAAGATTGGTTGAGTGGCCAGACCCCATTCCTCGAGAATGTCCGAGAAGAAGTTATCCCAGCATGAAGGAAATTGGCAAACGGTTGCTTGCCAAGTCCATACGCGCGATAGCGGCAGCTCGGCGCGAATCGGTCAACGGCGATGCTGAGTTTGCAGTCGCCAGGGCTTATTACGCCATGTTCTACGTGGCAGAAGCTTTATTGGATGAGAAGGGTCTCAGTTTCAAGAAGCATGGCGGCGTTCATGCTGCTTTTGGGGAGCATTTTGCCAAGACGGGTAAGCTCGACCCTAAGTATCATCGGTGGCTCTTGGCCGCGTTTGAGAAGCGAATCACCGCGGATTACGGCGTTGAGGAGGCAATCACTTCAGAAGACGCGACGGAAACGATAACCCAAGCCCAAGAGTTTCTGGATGCCGTACAGAAGTTGCTGGATAAATAGCGGCACGATGCCGTACTTATGATAATTTCTTGTCTAGATTTGGAAGGAGTTTTAGTCCCCGAGATCTGGATCGTGGTTTCTAAAAAAACCGGGATCAAAGAACTTTCGCTCACCACGCGCGATGAGCCGGACTACGATAAACTCATGCGCCGGCGGCTTGGGATTCTGAAAACTCATCGCATCAAACTTCGCGATATTCAATCGGTTATTTCAAAGATAGAGCTGCTTTCCGGTGCCAAAGCTTTTTTGGACAAATTGCGCGCGGCGCGCCAAGTCGTGATTCTCTCCGACACCTATTATGAATTCGCGATGCCTTTGATAAAAAAATTGGGGTATCCGATGCTTTGGTGCAACTGGCTTGTCGTTGATTCCAAGGGGTACATCGCTGATTATCATCTACGCCAGAAAAATGGAAAAGAAAAATCCGTCCGGGGTTTAAGAAATTTGGGATACAGAGTTTATGCGGCCGGGGATTCCTACAATGACCTGGCGATGCTTAAAGCTGCCGACAAAGGAATTTTGTTTCGTCCGCCGGTGAACATCGCCAAAGAATTCTCCAAATTCAAAATAGCCCAAAATTACGCAGGGCTTCTTAAATTTTTTGTATGATCAAAATTTTATCTTGGAACGTGAACGGCCTGCGCGCCGTTTTGAAGAAGAATTTTCTGGCTTGGCTTAAAAAAGAATCTCCGGATATCCTGTGCCTCCAGGAAACCAAAGCTCTGCCGAGCCAGTTGCCGCCTGAGGTGATGCACGCGACCGGGTATCATTTCTTCTTGAATCCCGCCAGGCGCCCCGGCTACAGCGGCGTGGCGACATTTTCCAAAGAAAAGCCGCTTGCGGTGAAGCACGGATTTGGGATTCCCAAATACGACGACGAAGGCCGGGTGCTCGAAACCGAGTACAAAAATTTTACGCTGCTCAATATCTATTTCCCGAACGGAAAGATGGGACCCGAACGCCTGAAATACAAAATGGATTTTTATGAGGAGTCCCTCAAATATTTCATGAAACTGAAGAAAAAAGGGAAGAAGCTTGTGATCTGCGGCGACGTGAACACCGCGCATCAGGCCATTGATCTTTCAAGACCTAAGGAAAACGAGGATATCTCGGGTTTTTTGCCCCAGGAGCGGGCGTGGGTTGACAAACTCGTCGCGCATGGATTTATCGACTCATTTCGCGTGTTTCAAAAAGAACCAGGACATTATTCGTGGTGGGATTTGCGCACCGGCGCCCGGGCGAGGAATATCGGCTGGAGAATAGACTATCATTTTGTCTCGGAAGATCTTAAATCGCATCTCAAAGAGGCGTTTATCCTGCCCGACGTGATGGGTTCCGACCATTGCCCGGTAGGGATTTTATTAAAATTTTAAATTTTGTTTAAATTTGATTAATCATGCAGGGAGGGCGCCTGCCTCGCCCCTGGGTGGAAATTATCATTTCTGTAATGTATTCTTAATACTCCTGTGGTAGCTTCGGTAACTCTAGAGAAATAATTGGTTGACAGTTTTTAGGAACTGAAGTAGTCTGGCCGAATCAGTTCTCCAGACAAACTTTTAAATCGGAGGAAATCATGTCACCCTCAACGCTCGCGGAACGTTCCAAATCAAGAAAAGCCCAAGCCGCAAACCGAAATGGCAGCGCGGCCGCCGGTAAAACCATCAATTCCAAATTCCATGTCGCAGCCACCGAAGAGGGTGTGAAGCGCGTATGGAAGCTCATCAAAGAAAACAGCATTAAAATCGTCGATTTAAAATTCAATGACCTGCCGGGTCTGTGGCAGCATTTTTCCATCCCCATTCATGAGTTGTCCGAAGACCATCGCAAGGGCCTATGGGCGGACGGCATCGGATTTGACGGCTCCTCCATTCGTGGATTCCAAAAAATCCAGGAATCGGACATGAACCTTTATCTGGATACGAATACCGCCGTGGTGGACCCGGCTTGTGAAATACCCACTTTGAGCGTTATCTGCGATATTTTCGATCCGCTTTCAAAAAGGCCTTACAGCCGCGATCCCCGTTTCATCGCCAAAAAAGCCGAGGCGTATCTCAAAACTACAGGCATCGCGACGACGAGTTACTGGGGTCCTGAGGCTGAGTTCTTTGTTTTCGATGGAATTCGCTTCGACCAGACGGAGAATGAAGGCTATTACTTCATCGATTCCGCTGAAGGGGAGTGGAACTCCGGCCGCGATGAAAAGCCGAATCTGGGCTATAAGCCGAGATATAAGGAAGGCTATTTCCCGGTGCCGCCGCACGATTCCCAACAGGACCTGCGCAGTGAGATGATCCTAAAGATGATTGCCGCGGGTATTCCCGTCGAAAAACAGCATCATGAAGTGGCGACAGCCGGCCAGGCGGAAATCGACATCCGTTACTCCTCTTTGGTCAACACCGCCGACAACATGATGATGTACAAATACATCGTCAAGAACGTGGCGCGCAAGAACGGCAAAGTGGCCACATTCATGCCAAAGCCGCTTTTTGGCGACAATGGCTCCGGTATGCATACGCACCAGAGCCTTTTTAACGATGATCAGGCGCTCTTTTTCGACAAGAACGGTTATGCGGGCATCAGCGATCTCTGCAAATGGTATATCGGAGGGCTTCTGAAGCATGCGGCCGCGATTTTGGCTTTCGCGGCGCCTACGACCAATTCCTACAAGCGCCTAGTGCCGGGCTATGAAGCGCCGGTGAATCTGGTGTATTCGGCGCGTAACCGCTCGGCGGCTTGCCGAATCCCGATGTATACGGATCACCCAAGAGCCAAGCGCATTGAATTTCGCCCGCCGGATCCGTCTTGCAATCCGTACATCGCGTTTGCCGCCATGTTGATGGCGGGTCTTGACGGTATCCAGAATAAGATCGATCCGGGCAAACCTCTGGAGAAGAACACCTACGAACTGAGCGACGAAGAGAAGGCGAAGATCGCGACGGTTCCAGGCTCTCTCGAGGAATCCCTGAACGCGCTCGAGAAGGACCATGCGTTTCTTTTGAAAGGCGATGTGTTCACGAAAGACGTCATCGACGTCTGGCTCGAGTACAAGCGGCAGGAGATTCCAAAAGTCAGGTTGCGGCCGCATCCGTACGAGTTTTATCTGTATTTCGATATTTGATCCATAGACGGTCGAATCGAATACGCTAACCAAACCCTCTGCCCATGAGGGCGGCAGGCTTGCCCGCCGCGCTTTTTGGCGGGGGGTTTTGTTTGGCGTCTTAGTTGAGGAATTTTGATTTTGGACATTGCCGTTTTCAGTTTCATCAACCATCTTCCTCATCCTTTTTGGGCAGATAAGGGCGTTCTTTTTCTTGAGTATCTTGGAGAGGCCAGAACGCTTTTGATTTTGGCTTTTCTCCCGTTCATCTCGGGAATTTTATTAAAGAAAAAGGAGTGGTGGCAGAGAGCCTCTGTTTTCGCGTGCGCGGTCTTTTTAACGGAGCTCACCGTGATTCTTTTGAAGCATGGGATTCACCGCGCGAGGCCTTATGCCGTGTTGAGCGGCGTTTATTGGATAGGACATGCTGCGGGCAGCTCTTTTCCGTCTTCTCACGCCGCTCTGTTTGCGGTGCTGGCTGTTTGGATGATGCTTTTTTTGAAAAAGGCTCATCTTTTTTGGTTGGGTTTGATGGGATTGGGGGGTCTGGCAAGAGTTTATCAAGGGGCGCATTATCCGACCGATGTTTTGGGGGGCTGGTTTGTCGGTGCCTTGACCGCTTGGGGGATTTGCAACCTTTTTAATTTCATTTTGAAAAGCGTTGAGTTATAATCCAACGACGAAAGAGGAAAAATAATCATGGCTTATCGTTCGCTGTACAAAAGCGATTATCTCACCGATAGAGAGCGGAAAAACATCATCCTCTTGGACGTCATTCGCCGCAACGGTCCGATCGCCAAGACCGATATTTCGCGGATTACGCAATTCAACATTGTCACCGTTTCCAATTACGTTGAGCATTACATTGACCAAAAGTTGGTTGCTGAGAGAGGGTTGGATATCTCCAGCGGCGGCCGCCGGCCGGAGCTTGTGGAACTCAATTCCGAATGGGGCAGCCTAGTGGGGGTGGAGATAGGCCCGACGCATATTTTGGCGATCGTTTCGAATTTGAATCCCACCATTATTCATAAATTGAAATGGAAAAGACCCGAGGGTCATATGGAAGCGGTGATCGCCGAGGCGGTGAAGCTCGTGCGGTGCGTGATGCAGGAATCCAAGGTGCCGATGGAAAAAATAAAGGGGATAGGTCTAGGCGTGTCAGGCGTCATCGATAAAGGGGCCGGCACCATCCGTGACACCGATTCCCTGCGCGGTAAAACGGTGGGGAGTTTTGCGACGGCGAAGTCGGTTCTTGAAAAAGAATTTCGCGTGCCGGTTTCGGTGGGAAATGACGCGAGTCTCGCGGCTTTGGCCGAAAAAAAACTGAGCTTGAGAATTGATGATGAGAACGTACTCTTTTTTTATTCGGATGTCGGGAGCGGCGTCATCGCGAACAATGACCTTTTTTGGGGATCCAGTTGGAGCGCCGGAGAGATTCAGCTCAATTTGGATAATATCGAGGGACTCCTGCTTGAGCCTTGGGTGACCGAGGCAGATTTTTTTAAGTCCAGAGGTCTTGATTTGGGCATTTTAAAGCGCGTCGAAGAGGGTTTGAAAAAGGAAGGCCTAAAGTCAAAACTCGCCGAAGCCGTCGGCAAAGACGCCGGAAAATTGGACTTGAATATGGTGTTTGAATTCGCCAAGAAAGGAGATCCCTTTGCCGTCGATGTGGTCGAAGAGGCGGCGACGCGCCTCGGGCTCAAAGTCGCGTACCTTACGAACTTTTTCAACCCCGAGGTGGTGGTGATCGGAGGCGGGGTCGAGCGCGGCGGGGAACTGGTGCTCAACGTGATCCGGCGTGTCGTGAAACAACTAGTGATGGAAGAGACCTCCAGCGCCGTCAAAATTATTTTATCCCGCCTGGGTGAAGATGCGGTGGCTTACGGCGCCGTGTGTTTGGTGGCTCAGGAACTTTTCGCGGAGGTTTAGAATTCCGATGGCGCTTTTGGCAAAGAGAAGATTACTGGATCAGGCGGAGCTCAACGATCACGAGAAGAAAAATCTTCAGATCCTGGATACGATCCGGAAGAAGGGGCCGATTGCGCGCGCCGAAATCTCGCGGCTCATCGGCCTCAACATCGTCACCGTGACCAGCTATGTGGACCAGTACATCAAGAAGGGGACTATCAAGGAAGTGGGTGTGGACGTCTCAAGCGGCGGCCGCAAACCGACGCTGGTGGATATTAATCCCAGCGCCGTTTTTTTGATAGGAGTGGGTCTTAACGCGGTGGACATGATTGCGGTTCTTTGCAACCTAAAAGGCGAGATTATTTATAAAGTCAAAAGAGAGCGTCCCCTGGAGTCCGGTGAAGCGCTCGTGATGCTGATGACGGGTCTGGTGGAGGATTTGATCAAGAAATCGCAGGTGGATATCGCAAAAGTCCACGGCATTGGAATAGGCATTCCCGGCATTTTTAACCGTGACACGAGCACCGTACGATGGCCGGCAGGACTTTTGCAGAGTGATCTTTCGATTTCGGTGTCGATTCATGGCATCTTTGAGGAAAAATTCGGTATTTCAACGTTGGTGGACAACGATGCCAATGCCGCTGTTTTTGGGGAGGAGTGGTATGGGAAAGGTTTGGGCGTCCAGCATGCAATCTACCTTTATTCAGGCAACGGCTGCGGGATTATGATTAATGGACAGATCTATCGGGGGGCAAACGGCTGCGCGGGCGAGTGGTTGTTTGACTTGAGTCAGGACAATCCTTTGCCGGCGTATGTAGAGGCTTATAAGGCCGGATTGTGGAGTATGGACATGGGCGTGTCTTTATCCGCCCAGTCTTGCTTCAAAGAGAACTCTCATTCGAAGATCTACTTGTTGGTGAACCAGGATGTGAAAAAAGTCACGCTGATAACGGTGGTCAAAGCCTCTGAGATGGGAGATGAGCTGGCGATTCGGATTTTAAAGGACGCGGGTGCGCGTCTGGGTCGAAAGGCCGCGTTTTTAGTGAATTTATTCAACCCCGAGATTCTTGTGATTGGCGGTGGGATTGAGATGGGCGCGGCGCTTTTTTTGGATGCGGTCAGAGACACTGTCAGACAGTCTGCCATCCCTGAAGCGACTGAAAAGCTTAGAATCATTCCTTCGCTGCTCGGTGAAAACGGTGTGCCGCTCGGAGCAGCGGCGCTCGTTGCACAAAATTATTTCATAAGCGCCTAAGTTTTATGGACTCAAAAATCTGCATCTATTGTCAAAGCACATTTATTCCCAACAAATATTCCCGCCGTCAGAAGGTTTGTTCAAGCCCTGAATGCCAGAAGAAAAGGCAGTTGGAAAGCATGAAGGTCTGGCGCCAAAAAAATCCCAATTATTTCAAATACGACGAGTCCAAAGGCGTGGTCTGGCTTGAAAGCCAGCGGAAACGCTCCAAGCTATGGCGCGAGAAAAATACGGATAAGGTGCGCTCCTACCGCCAGGCTCATTTCGAGGAATACCGGCGCTATATGCGCGAATACATGCGCTCCTACCGCGAAAAGAAAAGAAAGGCTTCTTTAGCCTCCCCCACGGAAAACCCTTCCCAAGAAAATTTGTGAAGAAAAGGAGTTTGAAGTGACGCTGGATCTTATTTTGGAAGTAAGGCGCGAAGTTTTGAGCGACATCCCGATTTCATACGAAGAGGCGCTGGCCTTAACGGACACACCCGGTTCGTTTATTCCCTATTTGGCGGCTGCTGCCAACGAGGTACGCGAGAAATTTGTCGGAAACCTGATAGAGTCTTGCGCGCTGTCCAATATTAAAAGCGGGAACTGCAGCGAAGACTGTAAATTCTGTGCTCAGTCCGGCCACTACAAAACTGACAGCCCCGTATACCCGCAAATCAGCGTCGAAGAAATCGTCGAGCAGGCCAAAGCAGCCGAGGCGATGGGGGCCACGGAGTTTTGCATGGTTTCGAGCGGTTGGGGCGCAACGAATGAAAGAGAGTTTAACACGGTGCTAGAGGCCGTGCGCCGGATCTCTAAAGAAACCAAACTTTTTGTGGATTGTTCGCTAGGGTTCATGACCGGTGAGCAGATGCGCCGATTGAAAGAGGCCGGACTTTACCGCAATAATCACAATTTGGAGTCCTCGCGGGAATATTTTGATAAGATTTGCACGACACACACCTACGAACAGCGCATGAATCACGTGGAGATGGTAAGGCACTACGGGATTCATCCGTGTTCGGGCGGGATTTTGGGCATGGGGGAGACGCCGAAAGACCGGGTGGATCTGGCGTTTGACTTAAAAAAGCTTGGCGCCGACTGCGTGCCCATCAATATTTTAAACCCGCGTCCCGGTACGCCGCTCGGGGACGTGACGCCGCTTGAACCTTTGGAAATTATAAAATATATCGCGATATTTCGTCTCATTCTTCCCAAAAGTACGATTAAGATCGCGGGGGGCCGCGAGGTGAATTTGAGAGACCTTCAGGCCATGGCGATGCAGGCGGGCGCGAATGGGCTTATTCTGGGAAATTATCTCACCACGATGGGGCGTAACCCCGGACAAGATATTCAAATGCTTAAAGACCTTGGCTTTGAAATTCTGGTCTGAACTCTTAGAAGAGCTCGAAGATTTAAAAGGCAAATCCCTTTACCGGTCTCCCTCCACGGTTTTTTCCCGCCAAGACGCGCGTTTAAAACTCGACGAACGATATTTCCTCAATTTTTCCTCAAATAATTATTTGGGGTTGGCCGCGCACCCGCGTGTGATTCGGAAAGCCTCCGAGGCGCTTCGACGCTGGGGCGCCGGCAGCGGCGCTTCACGGCTTATTTCAGGGAACCTTAAAATTCATGAAGACTTGGAAGAAAAAATAGCCCGTTTTAAAAAAGAAGAGGCGGCGCTGGTATTTTCTTCGGGATACCTGGCGGGTCTTGGGGCTGTGACGGCGCTTTTGAATGAAAAGGATCTTGTTTTGGTGGATCGTTTGAATCACGCCAGTCTCATCGACGCCGCGCGTCTTTCAAAAGCGAAGCTTTGGGTGTATCCGCATAAGGATTTGAGTACGCTTAAAAAACTCCTGGGCCGCGGAGCTGCCTTTCGACGAAAAATGGTGCTGACAGATGCCTATTTCAGCATGGACGGCGACGTAGCACCCATCGATAAACTTTTGGAGATTTGTCATTCGAATCAGGCGATGTTAATGATCGACGAGGCCCACTCCACGGGCGTTTTTGGAAATGAGGGCGGAGGACTGTCTGAACACTTTGGTCTTCGGGGAAAGATAGATATTGTGATGGGGACTTTAAGCAAATCGCTCGGAAGCGTCGGCGGATATATCGCGGGTAAGAAGGTGCTCAAGGATTATCTGGTGAACCGCTCGCGCGAGTTTATTTACACGACGGGTCCGTCCCCGTCGGCCTCCGCCGCCGCTAAGGAGGCGATTTCAGTGATCGAGGCCTCGCCGCTTCTTAGAAAAAAACTGTGGGACAATGTGAATTTTTTGCGAGGCAGGCTGGAGGAATTGGGATACGACCTGATGGGCTCCGAAGGCCCGATTATTCCAGTTCGGGTCGGGGATACGAAAAAAGTTTTGCGCCTCCGGGATTTTCTTAAAAGAAACGGGATCTTGGCGCCCGCGATCCGCCCGCCGACCGTACCGCGCGGCACCGACCGGGTCCGTCTTTCTGTGATGGCGACGCACACCCGCGAAGACCTGATGAGGCTGTCCGGGGTAATGAAAAAAGCCAAAGAGAAATTTTTATGAACCGGGCACTGGCCAAAGAACTCGAGGCTTGGGACAAAAAATATGTCTGGCACCCTTTCACGCAGATGAAGGATTGGCGGCAAGATCCACAGCTGGTGATCGAGAAAGGCGAGGGCAACGCTTTGATCGACACGAAAGGCCGCCGTTATCTCGACGGCGTGTCCTCGCTTTGGTGCAACGTGCACGGCCATCGCGTGAAAAAAATTGACGACGCGGTCAAGGCACAGCTTGAAAAAATCGCGCATTCGACCTTTTTGGGGCTTTCGCACGTTCCGGCGATCCGCCTATCGAAAAAATTGATCGAGATCGCGCCCAAAGGACTTACCAAGGTGTTTTATTCCGATTCCGGTTCGGCGTCCGTCGAGGCGGCGCTTAAGATGGCCTACCAGTATTGGCAATGGAAAGGTCAAAAAAGTAAAACCACTTTTCTTAAATTAAAAAACGCCTATCACGGCGATACGCTGGGCTCGGTGAGCGTGGGCGGGATCAGTCTTTTCCATGAAATTTTTCATCCACTTTTGTTTAAGACCTTCGAAGCGGACGCGCCGTATCGTTATCGGGATTCGTTCGCAGGGAGCGACGCCGAATATGCGGACTTTTGCGCCTCCAAAATCGAGGCGGTTTTAAAAAAGCATCATCGTAGAATTTGCGCGGTGGTGATGGAGCCTTTGATGCAGGGAGCGGCGGGGATGTTGGATCAGCCGAGGGGATATCTGAAACTTGTAAGAAATTTAGCAAAAAAATATAGTGTACTTTTAATCGCTGACGAGGTGGCTACGGGTTTTGGGCGTACGGGGAAAATGTTTGCGTGTGAACATGAAAATGTGACCCCTGATATTTTGTGCGCGGCCAAAGGGATTACGGCCGGGTATTTGCCTTTGTCGGCGACGCTCACGACGGATAAAATTTATAATGCGTTTTTGGGAGAGTATGGAGAACTTAAGGCATTTTTTCACGGGCATACCTATTCCGCCAACCCTTTGGCCTGCGCGGCTGCCTTGGCAAACCTTGAAATTTTTGAGAAAGATAAAACTCTCGCAAAACTTCAGCCCAAAATAAAACTTTTAACCGAGGAACTTTTGAAACTAGAGCAGCTCGAGCACGTGGGGGATATCCGCCAGGCAGGTTTTATGGTGGGAATCGAACTTGTGAAGGATAGGAACGTCAAACAACCCTACCCCCTTGCCGAGCGCATCGGCCCCCGCGTGATCTTGGAGGCGCGTAAGCGCGGCGTGATGCTCCGCCCGCTCGGGAACGTGATTGTGCTGATGCCACCGCTCTCGATCAAGGAATCGGAATTGAAAATGCTTTGTCGAGTTGTATATCAGTGTGTTGAAAATGTAACTGGAGCTTAGCTAGTGAATTCCACCATCCGTTTGTACTTCCCACGGACTTGGTCTCGACTTGTATTTCGCGAAACACAATCCGAGCCCAAGTCCAAGATGTTTCGTACAGTAATGCACCCCCAGTAATGCACCCCAGGGGTGCATTGGAGAAAGTCAGCTTGGTGAAGGCTGTCTCGATGTGCTTCTATCGGTGGTTCGGCGTCGCCAAACACACGCTTCCCTCGCCCTGCCTGCCGGCCAGGCAGGCACCGCTGCACTCACAGTTGGCGAGTTCAACGAGAGGATTCGCAAGCAATGGCGGGTGTGTTTATGGTATACTTAAAAAAAAGAGAGTATTTATGACGACACGACAACTAATCGCAAAAGAAATTCAGAAAGTTCCAGAGTCTATGCTTGATGAGGTTTTAGATTTTATTCGCTTTTTGGAGGTGAAGATTGTTGAGAAGAAAGCGACAAGCGCTATTCTTAGCGAATCTACTTTAAAAAAGGATTGGCTACGACCTGAAGAAGATGTGGCATGGCAAAATTTGTAAAAGGCGATGTTGTCGTTGTTCCTTTCCCGTTTTCTGACCTGACCCAAACAAAGAAAAGACCTGCTTTAGTGATTGCCTCTTTGTCGGGGGATGATCTCATCCTTTGTCAAATCACAAGCCGCGAAGTCAGTGACAAATACGCGACCCCGTTGGACGAATCCGATTTTGAAAGCGGATCTCTCAAACGAAAAAGCAATATCCGTCCGAACCGTCTCTTCACCGCCGACGAGAGTATAATTCTTTACAAAGCGGCTCATCTGAAAACACAGAGAATCCACTTAATTATAGACCAAGTTATTCAAATTCTAAGGACTTAAGATACCCAATGAAACAAGTCCAATATTTGAGTAAATTACGCGATTTTTTAATTAAAATGTTCACCGGACCTGTATTTTTATATCGTGGGCGTAAATTTCGTGTGCATGTCGCTTCTGGGGAGGGAAGTTCTTATATCTATGTTAGTGACGATCGGGTGATATTTCTACTTCTCTCGTATTGCACTTGCATCCAAAATTACCGGGCGAAAAATTATTGGGCAACGTTTTACAGGGATTGAAGTTAGCCTCGCCGTTAAAAATGACAGATAAATCTCTTGATGATATTGCCGCTGTCTATTCATCAACAGTCGCAGACTCTTTGAAATATCTGGAAATAACGGCGGTCAAAACGGCAATCATAAGCCTTTTTTCAAAAGGCTACGCTCTATCGATCGATAGTGATCTATGGGAATCAAATAAACTTTATGTTATGAAAACTTATTACGATGCGAATGACTTAAAAAAAGAGATATTGGATTCTATTTTTGAAGACTTGTTCGTGCTTATAGAGAATTTGCCGCCGGCCGTCGAATTGCCGCTTGAAAAAAGTCTCAGTTGTCTCAAATGTGGGAAACAATTCGATAAGACTTGGAAAATCTGTTTATATGATAACACGCCGTTAAAAGCAATTTTTTAGATTCCAAATGCGAGTACGCGCTAACATATTTATAAACGTATTTATATTTGGGTTGATCTATTCGTCGGTTTTACTCTCAACAATACCCTAGACGGCACCAACGAATCGTTGAGTACACAGAGCTTATGAAGGCAATTTTTATTGCAGGAACGGATACGGCTGTGGGGAAGACAATGGTGGCTGGAGGGTTGGCCTCGGCACTGCGGCTTAAGGGGCTTCGTGTCGGGGTGATGAAGCCTATCTCGTGCGGCGGCTTGGAGGATGCCAAATTTTTGATGGCGTGTGCGGCTGTGAAGGATCCGATTAAATATGTGAATCCGATTGCGTTAAAGCATGCTTTGTCGCCCAATGTGGCGGCTGAGATCGAGAAGGTAAAAATTGATTTAGAAAAGATCAATCAAGCGGTCTCTTATTTTAAGAAAAAATACGATATTCTGATCATTGAAGGCTGCGGGGGGCTTTTGGTGCCCATCCGGGATAATTTTTTAGTGATTGATCTTATCCCCATGATGAAAGCGCAAACGGTATTGGTTTCACGATCCGGGTTGGGGGCGATCAACCATTCCCTCTTAAGCCTTGAGGCCTTAAAAAGAAGAAAAATTAAGCCGCTGGGTATTATTTTCAATCGACTCTCGGGTGGCCCGCTGACGCTTCCCGAATCCACGAATCCCGAAGTGGTATCAAAATTGTCCGGTGTGCCGTTTTTAGGTGTGTTTCCCTATATGAAGAGTTGTCAGGTGAGTTGCGCCGGAAAAGCTGCCTTAAAACATATAGATTTAAGAAAAATTTTGTGATAAATTAGCCGCCTATCGATCGGCTACGTCGATCGGTAACGGTTACGAAACCCGTATCGTCGAGCGGCGACGTCTGACGTAACCGTTTAACGAAACGGGCCTCGTGGCCGTTACCGCTAAACGTAACCTTAATCCTGAGTTTAATGACTCTCTTGCAAGAAACAGACTCTCTTAAGAAAACCCCTCTCTACCCAAGGCATCTCTCTCTCCAAGGAAAGATTGTCGATTTTAGTGGTTGGGCCCTGCCGGTTTATTACACCAGCATCATCGCCGAGCATCAGTGGACTCGGAACTCGGCTTCCGTTTTTGATGTTTCGCATCTGGGTGAGATCCACGTGAGTGGCCCGGGCGCTTTTCAATTTCTTCAGCACCGCCTCACGAATGACATGAACAAACTAAGAGACGGTAAAATTATCTACAGTTTGTTATGCGATGAAAAAGGTTTTACGCTGGACGATATTCTGATTTGTCAGGCCGCTCGGGATGATTATTACATTATTGTGAACGCCGGAAACATCGAGCAGGACTTCGAGGCTTTCAGGAAATACGCACCAGACTCGGTAACCGTCAAAAATCATAGCGACGAGACGGCGTGCATCGCGGTTCAAGGTCCCAAATCCGAGGCGATCATCCAAAAAATATTCGGGTTCGACCTCGCGGCCCTTCGCTATTACTACTTTCAAGAGGAAAAATTTATGGGCGAATCGGTATGGGTTTCGAGGAGCGGTTACACGGGTGAGGACGGTTTCGAGCTTTTTTCTAAAAACGCTTTGAGCATGGCTTTGTGGGACAGACTGATGGACGCCGATAGGAAAGAGGGAATTCTGCCGGCAGGTTTGGGAGCGAGAAACACCTTGCGTCTCGAAGCCGGAAACGTGCTCTACGGTCATGAGCTGAACACGACGACGACGCCGCTTGAGGCCGGGCTTCACTTTGCCGTTTCGTTTGATAAAGGCGATTTTGTCGGGCGCGGCGGAATGAGGGTTCAGAAAACAGAGGGAACTCGTCGGAGGCTCGTTGGATTTAAAATGCTGGACAAGCCGGTGGCCAGAGAGAATTACTCTATATATTCCGCCACAGAGCGCGGCGGACCCGCCGAGAAGTTTGGTGGGAAGGAAGGCCGAAAGATAGGGACAGTGACTAGCGGCTCTTGGGGCCCTAGTGTTGGCTACAACATCGGCATGGGTTATGTGGAAACGGGATTCGAAACTCCCGGAACGATTTTGGAAATCGAAATTCACAACCGGCCTGTTAGGGCGGAAGTCGTGAAATTGCCATTTGTACGGAAAAAACACAGAAGTAGTCAGTAGACAGTAGTCCACTGACTACTTAAGAAAGGTTTTAATGACGGACCTATCTAAATTAAAATACACTGCAACTCACGAATGGGTGAGTTTGAACGGCAAAACGGCCACCGTTGGCATTACGGATTACGCGCAGAAGGAAATATCGGACGCGGTTTTTGTAGAGCTTCCGAAAGAAGGCCGCGTCGTAAGAAAGAAAGAAAGTGCGATGGTGATCGAGTCGGTGAAGGCTGCGTTTGATATTTATGCGCCCATGTCCGGCAAAATCGCCAAAGTGAATGACTCTTTGAAGGACAAGCCGGAGACCGTGAATAAATCTCCCTACGAACAAGGATGGCTTTTTCAGATCGAGTGTTCGGACCCTAAGGAGTTTGAGTCGCTTCTGACGCAGGAGCAGTACCTGGGCGTCAAGGATTCTGGCTACTAATTCCCGTGCATTATATCTCCAACACCGAAAAGGACAAGGCCGGAATGCTCAAAGCCATCGGTGTGCCGTCTTTTGAAGGCCTCATTTCTAATATCCCTAAAAATTTGAGAAATTTTAAATGGAATATCCCGCCCGGCATTTCGGAACTTGAACTCGGCCGTGAAATGGACGAAATCGGCCACGCCAATAAAAATTTCAAATACGCTACCCTGTATTTGGGCGCGGGAAACTATGATCATTTTGTGCCGGCGGTGATCGATCGTTTGGCGTTTCGCGGCGAATTCATCACGGCCTACACGCCCTATCAGGGCGAGGCGAGCCAAGGCACGCTTCAGAGCATGTACGAGTACCAAAGCTTGATCTGCGAACTCACGGCGATGGATTTTTCAAACGCCTCGATGTACGACGGCGCCTCAAGTCTCGCCGAGGCCGCGCTTCTGGCGCTCCGGTTTACGGGCCGAAAAAAAATTTTGATCCCGGCGTCGACGCATCCCGAGTACCGGGAGGTGGTGCGTACCTATCTTTCATTTGTCGACGCCGAAATCCTTCGCGTACCCATGAAAGACGGCGCGATGGACATGGAACAATTTGAAAGGCTAATGGATGACAACGTCGCGGCGGTGATTTTACAACAACCAAATTTTTTCGGCGTTTTGGAAGAGACGCATAAAGTTTCCGAGCTAACGCACAAATCAGGAGCGCTTTTAATCGCCTGCGTGAACCCGATTTCGCTAGGAATTTTACAGCCGCCGGGGGAATACGGCGCGGACATCGCGGTGGGTGAAGGCCAAGGCTTGGGGAATCCCGTTTCGTTTGGCGGGCCGCACTTCGGTTTTTTCGTCGTAAAGGAACCTTTATTGAGGAAGATTCCCGGACGGATTGCGGGAATGACGGTAGATAAAAATGGCCGGCGCGCCTTTGTTTTGACACTCCAGGCCAGGGAACAGCATATACGCCGGGAAAAGGCAACCTCCAATATCTGCACCAACCAGGCGCTTTGCGCCTTGAAAGGCGCTATTTATTTGACGCTTCTTGGCGGAGAAGGGATTCGTAAGCTCGCCCTCTTAAATTTGAGAAACGCGCACAAAGCCCATGAACGGCTTCTAAAAATAAAAGGTGTTCAGGTCGTTTTCAAAAAACCTTTTTTCAATGAATTTGCGCTTAAAATCTCAAGAGATAAGAAGAAACTTAAAAATAATTTAAGAAAACGCGGGATTCTCGGGCCGTTAGCGCTTGGGGATTTTTATCCGGAGTTGGATTCGAGTTATCTCATAGCCGTCACGGAGAAACGCACGGACGACGACTTGAAGCGGCTTGTGGAAGCGATCGAGGCTTCATGAATTCCGACTCTCAAACCATTTTCGAAAAACATTCTTTTAATCCCGCCTCTTGGCTTCCGAAGCTCGATGGAAGCGAGGAGAAAGCGCTGGCGAAACTTCCCGAAGAATCCGTCCGGAAAAGCGAGCCCCATCTGCCCTCGCTTTCGGAGCTTGACGTGGTGAGACATTTTACGAATCTCTCTCAAAAGAACTTTTGCGTTGATACCAATTTCTATCCGCTCGGCTCTTGTACCATGAAGTACAACCCGAAAGCGCTTGATGCGATCGCGGCGTCTACGGCCTACTCGCAGATCCATCCTTATCAAGACGAAGAGGATGTGCAGGGCGCCCTTAAAATCCTTTATGAAATGCAGGTGGTTTTGTCCGAGATTACCGGCATGGAGGAGTTTACGCTTCAACCGGCCGCCGGCGCGCACGGTGAGTTTTGCGGGCTTCTCATGGCGGGGGCCTATCATCGTTTCAAAAAGAATAAGAAGACGAAAGTTCTGATCCCGGATTCGGCGCACGGGACCAACCCCGCCTCGGCTGCGCTTTGCGGTTTCAAAGTGGTGCAGATCGCCACGAATGCAAAAGGCCATGTGGATGTCGAAGATTTGAAGCGTAAATTGGACGGTGACGTCGCGTGCCTCATGATGACCAATCCCAATACGCTGGGAATCTTCGAGGAGGATATTTTGGAAATTGCGTCTCGGGTGCACAAGGCCGGCGGACTTTTGTATTACGACGGCGCAAACATGAATGCGCTGGTCGGGATTTGCCGTCCCGGCGACATGGGGTTTGACATCGTGCATCTGAATCTACACAAAACGTTTGCGGTGCCGCATGGTTCAGGCGGACCCGGCTCGGGGCCGGTGGGCGTTAAAAAAGAATTGATTCCGTTTTTACCTTTCCCAAGAATTCTAAAAAAGGGACAGAAGTTTAGCTATGAAAAAAATGCGCCTCACTCGATCGGGAAACTTCGGTCCTTTTACGGGAATTTTGGCGCGATCATCCGCTCCTATGCCTACATCAAGGCGCTCGGTGACGAAGGGTTAAAGGGTGTTTCGGAAAACGCAATTTTGAACGCCAACTATTTGAAGGCACGGCTTAAAGATATTTTCGACGTGCCTTATAACGGTTTTTGCATGCATGAATTTGTGATGTCGGCGAAAAAGCAAAAAGCCAAAGGCGTCAAAGCGCTCGATATCGCCAAGCGCCTTTTAGATTTCGGCGTGTATGCCCCGACGATTTATTTTCCTCTGATTGTGGAAGAAGCGCTGATGGTGGAACCCACCGAGACGGAATCAAAAGAAACGTTGGACCGGTTTGTCGAAATTCTTGTCGAAATCGATAAAGAGATAAACGAAAACCCGCAAAAAGTGCTCGGTGCGCCTCACACGACGCCGGTAAGCCGCATCGACGAAGTGACGGCCGCCCGTCAACCCAATCTCCGCTTTAAATCTTGAATAGCAATATCCGCCTCATTTTAGATCCTCCGCGTTCAGCGACGCTGAATATGGCGATCGATGAGTATTTGATGGAATCGCAGGCTGACCTTGAGAGTCTGCCGACGCTTCGGATTTATTCCTGGGAAGAGCCGGCCTGTTCGATCGGTTATTTTCAAGGCGTGAACGATGTTGCCCGGAGGCTCGACAGTTTGTATCAGAAAATGATTGTTGTGAAGCGCATCACCGGCGGCGGGTTGGTGATGCACGGGGAGGATCTCACCTTTTCGCTGGCTCTGAAAGACCCCGGGCCGTTTTTGCCGAAAGACGCTAAATCTTCTTATCTTAAAGTGAATGAAGCGCTCCTCGCGGGTTTGCGGGAGATTTTTCCAACCCTTGATTTTGTGGATTGTAAGTCGCTTCCTTTTGGCCGCGGGCAAAATGCGAGAATTTGCTTCGAATCGCCGTCGTGCTACGATTTGCAACTCGAAGGCAAAAAGGTGGCAGGCGCCAGCCAGCGAAGAAAAAAAGGCGTTTTGCTGCACCAATCGGCTATTTTTTTAGAAAGCTCAAAAGAAAATTTGATTCACTCAATCTTGAAGGGATTTGAAAAAAAATGGCAGGTCGATTTTGAGGAAATACCTTTAAGCGATCAGGAGCTTGCCTTGGCCACAGAGTTGGAATCTACGCGTTACTCATCCCCGGCTTGGGCATACCCTGAGCGGAGTCGAAGGGCTTATTCTTCAACTTAGTCTGTTCTTTCTTGGCATAGCATTCGGGGCAGTTGTAAAGGGGTTTAGCCAGCGTGCGGTCATAGCCCGAATCCACCACCACGCGCCTTACTTCTTTAACCTCTTTCCCACAAGTGTCACAGCGCATGGTTTCCAGCCTATCAAACGCCTTAAGACAAGTCAAAAAATATATGCTATATTAAGCAACTATTATGGAAGCGATGCACGCTTTATGGACTTTTCCGGCCATTATTCTGGCCGCGATGCTGATTGCCTGGGCTGCCGAATGCGGGCAGTTTTATATCTCACAAGGCCTGGCGCTGGCGGTGCTGGCCTGGATCCAGACACTGCCTGAATTTGCCGTAGAGGCCGTCATTGCCCTAGAAGCCGCCAAAGACCCTTCCAAAATGCACCTCGTGACGGCCAATTTTACGGGTTCTTTAAGACTTTTTGTGGGCCTGGGCTGGCCAGGCGTTTATTTTATCGCGATGTTCTTTGCCAGAAACCAGCGTTCGGCCACCCCCGCGGGTTTTAAAAAAGTTTTTTGGACCATACAAATGGAGGATGAACAATCCATCGCGGTGTTGACGCTTTTGCCGGCGATAGCCTATTTTATTTACATTTATTTGAAAAGCACTTTGAATATGCTGGATGGGATCGTTTTAGCGTCCATCTACGGCGTGTATCTGTACCTGCTTTCCAAGATGCCTTCACAAAATAAAGAGGGCATCGAGGAGCTCGACTTCATACCGCGGTCTGTGATGAAGCTTAAGAGGCCCTTCAATTTCATGGGAATCATTTTGTTTTTCGCGGCGGGCGCGCTGCTTCTTTGGTTCACCGCGCATCCTTTTTTGGGTTCGATGCTGGCGCTGGCGGCGTCCTTAGGCGTATCGCAGTTTGTGTTTGTGCAGTGGCTGGCGCCGTTCTTGAGTGAATTTCCGGAACAGGTTTCCGCGTACCGCTGGGCGGCTTCCGTGACAAAAGCACCGATGGCGCTTTCTAACTTTGTATCGTCTTCCATCAATCAATGGACGATCCTGGTGGCCACGGTCCCTTTTATTTATTCGTTCGGCATAGGCCACGCGGCGTTCATCCTTTTTGACGAGCATCAAAAAGTCGAGATTCTTTTGACGATCGTGCAGTCTTTCCTGGGATTTTTATTTTTGGTGAGCATGGATTTCGCGCTTTTTGAGGCGGTGGGGCTTTTTGGACTGTGGCTCGCGCAGTTTTTGTTCCCAGGAATCCGCGGGGAGATTATTTATGTTTACGGGGCCTGGGCGGTCTTGGAAACTATCCGAATGGTAAAAAATTTCAAAGAGCGAAATGCCTTCCGCGTTTTCGCAAAGCTTTCGAAAGAACATTTTTTGAAGAGGGTGTAAGTCAATAATGTTTAAAGGGATTAAAAAAGCGATCCGTAATTTGATTGTTCTTGCGGTGTTTTTCTTTTTGTTCGTCGGGTTTTTCAAGTTCAGGGAATTTCTCACCTTCCGCCGGATCATCCACAACTTGAAAGCCGAATCGCGCATCGCGGAGGTGCTGGTGACGGATTCGAGCGTTGATGAATACACGCGCAAATACACGACGACGATCAAATTTTTGGAATACGATGTGAAGGGCCGGTCGCTTAAAGCCAAATATTTTACATTTAAAGGAAATCTAATTCAGTTTCAGACGCTGGTGGTGCGCTTTGACGACAAATATATAGAGGAAGGTCATCGGATGAAGGGCAGGAGCATTTATCTTTTCATGAAGGCGTTCGTGCTCGATGGAAAAAATACGCAGGAATTCAACATCACCCATCCCGAGGTGATACCGGAAGGCTACAAAGTCGGCGATCCGCCCACGCGTTTTGAAAAAGAGGTATGGCTGAAATTCTGGAAATACGCGCTGGATCCCGAAGCCCGGGCCCGCGTGGGGATTAAAAACGCGCAAATCGAAGCGCCGGGGTCGGTGTTTGTGCCGGGAACGATTTATACGCTTATCATCGAGCACGACGGCGGCATACGGATTGATACGAGGCCGATACCGGAAATATTGAAAGAGGACAATTGAATAAATCCGAAGCACGAATTTCGAAATCCGAAACAAATTCAAAATCCGAATGACCAAAATTCAAAACAGATGTTTCGGTCATTGGAATTTTGGATATTCGGATTTGTTTCGAATTTCAAGCTTCGGATTTCGGATTTAAATGGAAAAAGACTACATCTTCATCAAAAACGCCCGTGAGCATAATCTGCAGGGCATTGATTTAAAGATTCCACGAAACGCGATGGTGGTTTTCACGGGCATCAGCGGTTCGGGAAAATCGTCGCTCGCGTTTGACACAATTTACGCCGAAGGCCAGCGGCGTTATGTGGAAAGCCTCTCCGCTTACGCGCGCCAATTCCTGGACCGGATGCAGAAGCCCAATGTCGAATCGATCGAAGGCCTTTCGCCTGCCATCAGCATCGAACAGCGCGTCGCCGGACAAAATCCACGCTCTACCGTCGGAACCACCACCGAGATCTACGATTATTTAAGGCTTCTCTACGCCAAGATCGGAGTTCCGCATTGTTATCAGTGCGGCCGCCAAATCACGCGCCAAAGCGCCCAGGAAATCGTGGACCAAATTTTGAATCTGCCGAAGGACAGCCCCATTCAAATCTTGGCGCCGATGGTCGAGGGCCGCAAAGGCGAGTACCAAAAAATTTTCAAGGATATCCAGAAAGAGGGTTTTGTGCGCGTGCGCGTGGACGGAACAGTTTATGAGTTATCGGAAAACATTCGGCTCGATAAGAAGAAAAAACACATCATCGATATCGTCATCGACAGACTCATTTTAAAAGAAGGGATTAAAAAGAGGCTCACGGATTCCGTGGAGACCGCGCTTAAGACCGGCAAGGGCACGATGAAAGTGGTCTCCCGTCATGCGACGGGATTAGCGTCGGACAAGGAACAGCTATTTTCCGAGCTTCATGCCTGCGTGCATTGTGGCCTGAGTTTTCAACCGCTCGAGCCTCGGCTTTTTTCTTTCAACAGTCCTTACGGGGCCTGTCCCGGCTGTGACGGTTTGGGAAATTGTCTTGAAATCGATCCGGATCTGGTGATCCCTGACAAGTCGAAGTCCCTGCGGGAGGGGGCGGTTGCCGGCTGGAAACGCGGCGGAAGATCCCTCGTGATTTACTTGAGGCGGATCTTGAGGCGCCTGGCCGAGGAACAGGGATTTTCGATCGATACACCGTTCAGAGATTTGAGCAAAAAACACCGGGAGATAATTCTTTATGGCGCCGGCGAAAAGGGTTGGAAAAGTTTTTCCGCCAGAGGCGGACCAGCTTTTGGCTGGGAAGGGGTGATTCCGAATCTCGAGCGGCGTTTCAAGGAAACCGAATCTGAATTTATGAAAGAAGAAATCAATAAGTACATGAGCCTGAACCCTTGCGAGGAGTGCCATGGCCGGCGCCTCAAGCCCGAGGCGCTCTCGGTGACGGTCGAGGACAGAAATATTATGGAAGCGACGGCGCTTTCCATAGAGCGGTCGGTGGATTTTTTTAAAAATTTGAAATTAACGGAAAAAGAAGAGCGCATCGCGCATCCCATTTTAAAAGAAATAAGCGCCCGGCTCGGCTTCATGAAAAATGTCGGCTTGGGATATCTGTCTCTGGATCGCAGGAGCGGCACGCTCTCCGGAGGCGAGGCCCAGAGGATACGCCTGGCTACGCAGATCGGCTCGGGGCTCATGGGTGTTTTGTATGTCTTAGACGAGCCGTCCATCGGGCTTCATCAAAAAGACAACGAAAAACTTTTGGACGCGCTTATTGCGCTTCGGGACATCGGCAACACGCTCATTGTTGTGGAGCATGACGAAGCTACGATGAGGCGCGCTGATTTTCTGGTGGATTTGGGACCCGGCGCCGGGAAACACGGCGGACATATCGTCGCAGCCGGCACACCCGAGGAAGTGATCCGGAATCCCAAATCCATGACGGGAAAATATTTGAGCGGCGAAATAAAAATTCCAGTCCCCACGCAAAGAAAATCTTACAGAGGAAGGAAGAGGCTTGTCGTCAAAAAAGCGGCCGAAAATAATTTAAAGGGCATAGATGTCGAGATTCCATTGGGGATTTTGACCTGCGTGACCGGCGTTTCTGGATCCGGTAAAAGCACGCTGGTGGATGAAATTTTATTCAAAGGACTCGCGAGACGTCTTTACAAGTCGAAGGAACGCTGCGGCAGGCACGAGGCGATTTTAGGCACCGACGAAATCGACAAAGTAATTGAAATCGATCAATCTCCGATCGGCCGCACGCCGAGATCGAACCCCGCGACCTACACAGGGCTTTTTGGGCCGATCCGAGATATTTTCTCGAAGCTTCCCGAATCCCGTATGAGGGGTTACGAGCCCGGGCGTTTTAGTTTCAATGTGAAGGGTGGGCGCTGTGAAGCCTGCGAAGGAGACGGAGTAAAAACCATCGAGATGCATTTTTTGCCCGATGTTTATGTGACTTGCGAGGTGTGCAAGGGCAGGCGCTTCAACGAGCAGACACTGGAGGTGCGTTACAAAGGGAAATCGATCTCGGACGTTCTCGCCATGAGCGTGGAGGAAGCGATAGGCCTTTTCAGCAATGTGCCTGCGGTGAAATCAAAACTCCAGACCCTGCACGACGTGGGCCTTGATTACATTGAGTTGGGGCAGCCGGCAACCACGCTCTCCGGCGGCGAGGCGCAGCGCGTGAAACTTTCCACTGAACTTTCCAAACGCGCTACGGGGCGCACATTTTATATTTTAGATGAGCCCACCACGGGTCTGCATTTTGCCGATATCGATCGGCTTCTTAAGGTGCTTCAGACATTGGTGGATCAGGGAAACAGCGTGCTCGTGATCGAGCATAATCTGGATGTGATTAAGACAGCGGATTACCTTATCGATTTAGGACCCGAAGGGGGCGATAAGGGAGGGGAGCTTGTTGCCCTGGGATCGCCTGAAGAAGTGGCAAAGAGCCCGCGATCTTACACGGGGCGGTTTTTGAAAGGTGTGTTAAAATGACGCAAAGCGTCATCCTGAGGTCGCCGCAGGCGGCTGAAGGATCTCAAACTATGTTCAAAAACGTCCTCACCATAGGATTTATTTCAGCTTTCAGTTTTGGAATGGCTTTGCCGCTTTTGGCGGCCAGTCCCGAAGAGCAAAAAGAGCTGGTCCCGATCCAGCAGGCTTTTAAGGACGGTTTTTTTGACGTCGCCAAGAGCCAATCTCTGCAATTTCTAGAAAAATACCCGAAATCAGAGTACCGCAACGACGTGCGCTTGCTGTTGGGGCAGGCTTACGCGAATCTGAATGAATTTTCCAAGGCGGTTGAAGAGTTTGAATCGATCGCAAAAGAAACGTCCGCGGGGCCGTTTTACGAGCAGGCGACGTACTGGGACGCGGAGGCCTATTTCAAGGCCAAAGACTACCCGTCGGCCATAAAATTTTATTCCGAGATCATCGAAAAATACCCCACCTCCAAACTTTTAACGTATTCCAGGTATTCGAGGGCTTGGTCCCATTATGAACTGGAAAATTATGACACGGCAATCGCCGAATTTGAGAGCCTGATCCGGGATTTTCCCACGCACCCTTTGGCTGCGGAGTCCAAGTTCAAACTCGCCCAGTGTCTCTATGAGATGCGGAAATACGATTCCGCCTCGCAGGCCTTGTCAAAATTCATACAGGACACGCCCTTGAGCCCCAAGGTTCCCAATGCGTATTATCTTCTGGGGGAGTGCAGTTACAACACCGGCAATACCGGCGCGGCGCTCGAGTCGTTCAAGAAAAGCGTGGAGCTGGGAGGCCAGAGTTCTTTCAGGGCTTTTGCGCTTCACGGCATCGGTTGGAGCTATTTTCAGCTCGGGAAATACGCGGAGGCCTTGCAGAGCTTCAGTCCTTTTGACGAGGAAATCAAGGGAAGCGCGATCCAGGATTCGTTCCTTTTTGGAAAGGCGAGAACCTTGGGGAAATTGAACCGCTTCGAGGAGGCGCTGGACCTTTACAGCCGGCTGATTTCACAGTTTCCTCAATCAGAGTTTCTGGATGACGCGTATTTCTGGAAGGCGGAGACGCTTTACAATTTGGGCCGTTACCCGGAAGCGGTGGATCTGTACGAGGAGACTTTAAGGAAGTTTCCAAGCACGGATCTCGAAGATGACATCCATTACAATCTCGGGTGGGCCTGGGTGCGTTTGGGCAAACCGGAAGAGGCGATAGAGCATTTTAAAACCATCGCCGATCAAAGCAACAACGAGGTGTTGAAGGTAGCCGCACTCTGCCGCATCGGCGACACCTATTTGGAAAAGAGTGAATTTGAAAAAGCGCTCGAGGCCTATGACCAGGTATTGAAAGAATATCCCAAAAGTTTTTATTCGGATTATGCGCAGTACCAATCCGGCACCACGCTTTTGCGCATGGGGCGCGTGGACGCCGCGGTTTTAAGTTTTCAAAGCATGCTTGTGAACTATCCGGACAGCCATTTCCGCGCCGAGGTGCTTTACCGCCTGGGCGGGGCGCTGATGCAGAAACGGAGTTTCGAGGAGGCGGCTGCCCAATTCAGCAAACTGATGGCCGGTTTTCCCGAGAGCCCCTTGAAGGACAAGGCCTATTTTCAACTCGGCAGTTGTTATTTCAACAAAGGCGAGTACCCGAAGGCTTTTGGAATTTTCAAGGATATTTATTCTCAATCGGGGGATTCCGAGACCGGACGCCTGTCCAAGTATCAGATGGGCTGGTGTTATTTCCGGATGAACAAGGAGAATGAGGCGATCCGGGAGTTTGAGGATTTTTTGAAGAAATTTCCCGACAGCGACATCACGCCGGACGTGGAGTATGGGTTGGGAGAATATTATTACAATAAAGGACAGTACGCGAAGTCCCGCGGGTATTTTCAGATTCTGCCCAATAAGTCCGCCTCGCACCCGTTGGCGGACGACGCGCGTTTTTGGACCGCCATGGCTTATGAGCGGGAAGGAAATCTTGAGGCCAGTCTCAATGAGTTCAAGAAGTTGGCTGAACAATTTCCGAAATCGGAGCTTGCGGCTAAAGGTCTTTTAAAGAGAGCCGATTTTTTGATCGCGCAAGGCAAATCCGACGAGGCAAAGGCCGAGACCCTAAAGGTTATCCACAATGTCGACACGGGACCCGACCGCACGCTGGCCGAGAAAAAACTGGGAGAGATTTTACAGGCCGAGGGGCATTTGCGGGAAGCCATCTTCTATTTCGGCGAGGCGCTTAAGAAATCTCAAGGGGATCTCGCCTGTGAAATCGAATTTGAAATGGCCCAAAGTTATGAGACCGGGGGCGAGCTTGAGAAAGCCGCGTCCGAATATTTGAAGCTCAATACTCTCTATCCGAACAGCATGATTTACGCGGACCGCGCCAGGCTTCAGGCGGCGAAACTTTTCGAGGATTTGAACAAACAGGAGGAGGCGCTTAAAGTTTATGAAAAGATCGCGGCTTCGACGTCGAACCGCGCGGGGTTTGCCAGGGAGAAAGTGGGGAAATTGAGGGATTTAATCAAGAGAAATCAAGGTAATGACAAATAACAAAGTACAAATGACAAAATAATGACAAGTCATAAAATTCAAATAACAAAACGTACGTTTTAGATTTAGAATTTTGAATTTATTTTGTGATTTGAATTTTGTCATTTGTAATTATTCAAGGGGGTTTTATGTGGGAATTCATGCAAAAGGGCGGCCCGATCATGTGGCCGATACTGCTTTGTTCCGTCTTGGCTTTTGCGATTGTGATCGAACGGCTGATGCGGCTTCGCCGCGAGCAGGTCGACACGAAGTCTTTTATGGAGCAGATTTCAAAGTCTTTGAAGCGCAACAAAATCATGGAGGCGCTTGAAACCTGCGACCGGACGAAAGGACCCATCGCGAATATTTTAAAGGCGGGCATTTTGAAACATGACCGTCCGCGCCATGAAGTCCGCGAGGCGATTGAGGACGCGAGCATCCATGAGGTGCCGCGCCTTGAAAGAAATCTGCCGGTGCTGGCCACCGTGGCTCACATCGCGCCGCTTTTGGGGCTTTTGGGAACGGTGACGGGCCTGGTGTCGGCGTTTCAGGTGATTGAATCGAAGGCCTCAGCTACGAGTCCGATCAACCCGGGCGATCTCGCCGGCGGCATTTGGGAAGCGCTTCTCACCACTGTATTCGGGCTGTGTGTTGCGATTCCGACGTATGTGGCCTACAATTATCTGGTGAGCCGCGTGGACGGTTTTGTGCTCGAGATGGAAAAGAGCGCCACGGATCTGATGAACATCCTGGGCGAGAAAAGGGAAGAGGAGTGAGATTTAAGCGGCTTAAACGGAGAACGCAAATCGCCAAGGGCCAGCTCGACATAGCGCCTATGGTCGACGTGATGTTCAATCTTTTGATATTTTTCATGTTGACCTCGAATTTCGTTTTACAGCAGGGGATCAAGGTGAGTCTTCCCAAAGCCCTCACGAGCGAACTCATTTCGAGCGAAAACATTGTGATCAACGTCACGGGCCAAGACCTTCTTTTCTTGAACGAAAAGCCGATCACGATCAATGAGCTGACGATGAAATTGAGGGACGCCGCGCGTGAGAACAAATCCCTGCTTCTGCGCGCGGATGCCAACGCGTCGCTAGGGCGCGTGGTGGAAATATGGGATTTGTGCCGGGAACTCGGGATTCCACAGATCAATATCGCGACCAATCAAAAAGCCGAGCAGAGCGCGTGACAAAAGATTATGAAAGTTGGTCTTTCAGAGACCGGTCGTTTCTCTTCGCGGTGACGGTGTCGCTTTTGTGGCATTTTTTCTGGTTTTTTTCCGTCCAGATTGTGGTGGGACCGGCCCGGAGAGGTGAGAAGATAAAACCGAAGATTGTGTCCCTGGGACCGGTGCTGGGTGACGCGATATTCAAGACACTCGTTGAGACCAAACCCCAGCTTTCCGAAACTTTCTACCGGCATCTCTCGGATTTTTCGGCGCCGATGGAACTGCAGGTCAAAACCATTGAGCGTCGCCTGCCTGCCGGCGAGGCCGGTTCGCCCGGAGAAGTGGTGAGCGTGCCTTACGGCAAGAGATTCTTAAATGCCGTGCGTGATCTGCTGGGCGGAAGCAAGGCATCTCCGGATTATGAATTCACGGAGAAAATAAAAATAAATTACGCTGCGCCTTCCTATGACATCCAGGGAGAGGCGGGCGGGCGCCAGGTCTTAAGCCGACCCGCGGATCCGGATTTTCCGGCCGGGCTTGACCCATCGTTTAGAGACGCCGAGGTTGAGCTTGAGTTCGTCGTCGAGCCTTCGGGCCTGGTGAGCGGTGTGGAGGTTTTACTTTCAAGCGGAAATCCGGATTTGGATCTGGTCTGGGAGCGTACTCTCACGCGCTGGCAATTTTCTGCGCTTGGTTCGGACAAGAAGCCTGCGCCGCAAAAGGGAAAAATAAAATTTCGTTTTAATGCGGGCGCGCCCTAGAGGAATTCTCCTATGTTCAGAATGGATATTTCAACGGCCATCTTTCTTTATCTCATGTTTTCGCTTCTGGTCATTTTTCTTCTGTGGGTATTTTTTGAGAGAAAATCCATACTGCCCAAGTTTGTGCGCGAAGAAGCGGATGTCTGGGAATGCGCGATCTGCACCTACACCTATGTCGATTCGACGCACAGCGAGATTTCCCAGTGCCCACAGTGCAAGAGTTATAACAAGAAATCCATCGAAGACAGGTTGTTGTAATCGCTATTGATTTATTCACGGACTGTGTTTATGATAGGGTTTTCCAAGATTACAATGGAGGTTTGAAATGATTACCGAAATCGGCATCGTGGCCGGAGATATTTGGCATTATTTGGATCAACATAAAACTTGTTCTTTGGCCGAGCTCGTGGCCGGCATCGATAAGAACAGAAACGTCACGCTGATGAGTTTGGGATGGCTTGCGCGGGAAGGGCATATCATCCTGGAGCAGGACGGAGAGGATTACCGAATCACGCTGAGATTTTAATGAGCCTGCGCGTGTCGCCGATTCTCGTCCTGACTACGGCGCCGGATGTCAAAACGGCAAGAAACCTTGCCCGATCGCTTGTGAGCCGGCGGCTGGCCGCTTGCGTTTCCATGAACCGCGGCGCGGTCTCCTACTATCGCTGGAAGGGAAAGGTAGAACGCGCCGGCGAGGTCATGCTAACCATCAAAACGGTCAGCAGCCGTTTCGCAAAGATTCAGCAGTTTATCGAGAGTCACCACCCTTATGAATTGCCGGAAGTGATCGCCCTTCCTGTTAAAAAAGGTTCACCCCGCTATCTGGCCTGGCTCAAAGGGGCGGTTTGTCTGGCCCTCGCGGTTTGTCTTTTTGCGCCGCGCGCGGCCTCGGCCGCCGACACAATTTCATTCGATGAGCTCAGGTCTCTTCAAGGGAGCGGCGCGGATTTTTTGCTGTTAGACGCGCGAGGCAAGCCGAGTTATGATGCCGGACATATTGAAGGGGCGGTTTTGCTGGCGGAGGAGATTTATTACACGCGGACGGAGCTTTTTCAGCAGAATATCATCGGCCAGGCGCCCGATTTTTCAGAGGCGCTAGCCCAGAGAATGAACGTTTATTCCCCCCAGAAGCCCATCGTCACTTACTGCAATGATCATTGCGGCCTCGCGCGAACGCTTGCGACCCAGCTCCGACAGATAGGTTTTCGTGACGTCCGGGTGCTCGAACCGGGTTTCCAGTCCTGGGAGGGAAAAAGCTATCCGGTGGCGAAAACGCAGAAATCGGGCCTGTAGCTCAGCTGGTAGAGCGTCTCGTTCGCAATGAGAAGGTCGCCGGTTCGACCCCGGCCAGGTCCACGTTTTAATGCTCGCGAACTCCGTGTTAAAAGCGGGGGGCGCGGGCGTTAGCTCCTTCCCACGAATCCTCGCCGCCATCCTGCCCGACCCATTCTCCGGCCCCGCAACGCCTGTATCTTTCAGCGAAACAACGACTTCCATGTTACTTCTTGAAAATCGGATGCTTTTGACTGTTTTCTGGACGATTAGGCACTGCTCCAACCGAGACCCCTCATCGATGCCTTTTTTGAAGTCTTGGAGCGCACTTTTGATGTTTTTTGAGGTGGTTCGATACACGGAGTCCAAAAGTTCGTGTTCTGTCAGCCCAGGGACTTCGTGGGCCAATTTGAAGGCCATTGTGTCGATATATTGATCGTCCTGGGACATTCGGACGAGGTGTTCGATCAGCAATTTTTCTATGCTGTCGGCGTTGACGGATTTGAGCGAACAGGCTTGAGGGCCATTTTGGATCACTTTGTAGCATTTGTAGTAAAAGTAGCGTTTGCCTTTCTTATTGACGTGATAAGCGTTCATTCCCGAGCCACATTCAGAGCATTTAATCAACCCCAACAGCAGATAGTCCCGGCTTGGCCTTAAGCCTCTTTTAACAACTTTTGTTTTTAAGAGCTGCCGGGCGTGATCGAACAACTCATTTGAAATAATGGGGGTATGCTGTCCGGGGTAGACCTTGTCGTACCATTTAATCCCACCCACGTAAACAGGGTTACTCAAAAGATGGTAAACGCCGCTTTGCGACATAGGGGTTTTTGTCAGAGAATTTCCGATATTATTTTCCCTGACGAATTTTGCCGTTTCGAAAGGGGAACCGGTTAATACAAAATGTTCAAAAATATGTTTTACAATTTCGGCTTCTTTTTTATCAATGACCAGTTTTTTATCGATGGTTTTGTAGCCAAAGGGAATGCTCCCACCGTGCCACATGCCTTTTTCCGCCATTTGTTGGAGCTTGTCCTTTATGCGCTCTACCGTCATTTCCCTTTCGAATTGCGCGAAGGTCAGCATGACGTTTCGAAGAAGGCGGCCGGACGGAGAAGAGGTATCAAACCTTTCCGTCACGGAAATAAATGAAACGCCGTGTTTTTCAAATAATTCGATCAACGCATAAAAATCTTTTGAAGAGCGCGTCAATCGATCAATTTTGTAGGTCAAGACAACTTCTATTTGCCCACATTCTATATCCCCTACTAACGCCTTGAGACCGGGTCTGTCCAAATCCCCGCCGGAAAATCCAGGATCAGAATATTCCCGAAATACCTCCATATCTTCCTGGCTTTTAATAAAAGCCAGAATCTTGTCTCTTTGGGCTTCGCAGGAGTTATATTCGACTTCGGCCTGCATAGTGGTGGAGACGCGAGTATAGATGGCGCATCGTTTCATGGCGATCCTCCTATTATTTTGTTTTTCGTTTTTAAAATAAGTTTGCAGGTAAAAATAAAGACTTTTTTGATGCCTTGAAATAAAAGCATCAAAATACAATACCATAGCCCGGCCAGCACTCTAACTTTTCTCATATAAACACGCTCTATATACCGTGTTAAATATCTTACCAGAGCACGGTAATAATTTCAATAAAAAACGCTTTATAGAGCGTGCGAACTGTCAAATATTGAGAAAAAAAGAGAGGTTTAAGTTTTTGGGGCGGGTGGGGTATGATAGAAAGCAATTTAAAAGGGCCGAGCGCGGATCATATTCAAAGCGGATCATATTCAAAAAGGATCACATTCAAACCTGAGCATTGGTGGATTTTAAGCTAGGGGGGCTGGATTGGAGAGAGAGATTCTGGAAGCGCGGAAAAAATTTGGGAAGAGATTGAGAGAGCTACGCAAGAAAAAGAAATGGACGCAAGTGGAATTGGCGGATCAAGCCAAAATCCATGTTAGACATATTCAGAGACTGGAGAGTCTTAAAAAAACTTCGGCCATTGAATTAGATTCAATAATCAAACTCGCAAAGGCATTCAAAATCACACCCTCGGATCTTCTACATTCTCTATAAAGTAATCTTTCCTTTTAGATACACCAGTGCCTAATCGTCCAGAAAACAGTCAAAAGAATCCGATTTTCAAGAAGTAACATGGAAGTCGTTGTTTCGCTGAAAGATACAGGCGTTGCGGGGCCGGAGAATGGGTCGGGCAGGATGGCGGCGAGGATTCGTGGGAAGGA
>Ga0209515_10001347_pt1 | contig 41572 bp, 35 predicted proteins | sample Subgroupgradi54m_FD_187454 | JGI IMG/M metagenome (GOLD analysis project Ga0209515, IMG submission 187454) | Subsurface groundwater microbial communities from S. Glens Falls, New York, USA - GMW60B uncontaminated upgradient, 5.4 m (SPAdes)... ... | reverse complement strand
CCAGCCTCTTTTTGCAAAATATTTGTGACACAGTAGAATTAACAGGGTGTTGAAAAAGTCCGCGCGGGCGTCGGCCGGCTGCGCGGGGACTTTTTCAACACCCTGTTAAGCTTTCCGTAGTTCGTCCAGGTATAAGGACCATTCGGACCGGACTCTTGAAGCACGTCAACCAGAACCACGAAACGAGCCTGCATCTTGCAAGGGCTTTTTGCGCATTGAATTCGGGCACTTAAATAGGTTTTCACCCTGGGGAACGAAGTGTCTCCTGTCACCATTTGAAGGACGAAGGCCGGTGACGTTTTCAGGTCAACATTTTCTACGGCTGGATCCCGCGGTAACCCGGCGCAATGAGCCGAAATCCCTACCTTCCGGGCTTGAAAGGCGCGTTCGGGTTCTTGTGCCTGATCGGTCTTTCCGCGGCCCAGGACAAATCCAAAATCACGGTGAAGCGGTACTTCCCCGGCAACCTGCGCGAGCCCCTGGGCGTGAAGGTGGTGGACGGCGAGGTCTACGTCGTCGTCAAGTTCGCCCTGCTCAGGTTCACGGACGCGGACAAGGACGGTATCGCGGAAGATACGGTGAAGATCGTGGACTTCCCCCATGAGCTGGAACCGGAAGAGACGGGGAATCGCTACTCGCTGGATCTGAAATACCGCGCCGGCTTCTTCTATGTGGCCCTTCCCACGGAAACCCGGGCTGCGGGCTTCCCGGGCTATCCCGTTATGCACGGGCGCGGGACCGTGGCCAAGATCGATCCCGTCAAGAAGACCATCGAATACGTCGCCACCGGTCTGCGGACCCCGGACGGCCTGGGCTGGGGCCCGGACAGCGCCCTCTTCGTCACCGACAACCAAGGCGCCTGGCTGCCCTCCAGCAAACTCATCCACGTCGTCAAAAACCGCTTCTTCGGCCTGCAACCGGTCGAGGCCGGCGACCCGTCGCTCGTGGAGTACCCCCCGGCCGTCTGGATGCCGCACGGCGAGGCTTCCAGTTCTCCGACGCAACCCATGCTCCTGGATAAGGGCCGCTTCGCCGGGCAGTTTCTGGTCGGCGACAATGTCCTGGGCGTGGTCAACCGCGTCTCCCTGGAGCAGGTGGCGGGCGAGTTCCAGAGCGCCTTGTACCATTTCACCGGCGGCCTCACCTGCGGCACGCATCGGCTGCTCCAGAACGCGTCCGGCGACGTCTACTTCGGCGGACTCGGCAGCCCCACCAACACCTGGAACGTGAAGGACCATTATTACGGCATGCAAGTGGCGCGCTTCAACGGCAAGGCGACTTTCGAGGTGCGGGACATCCTCTCCCGCGCGGACGGCTTCACCTTGCGCTTCACCGCGCCCGCGGGGCCGTCCGCCCTGGAAGCCGCCAACTACCGCATCCGCCAATGGCGCTACGTGCCCACCAAAGACTACGGCGGCCCCAAGGTCGACAACGTGAGCCTAACGGTCGGCGCCATCACCCTGGACGCTACTCGCACCCTGGCGCATATCGCCGTCACCGGCATGAAGGCCGGATCCGTGGTCGATTTCCAATTCCATAAGGATCTATCATCCCAGGACGCCGTGCCCCTGTGGACCGGCGAAGCCAGGTACACGCTCAACCACATCTCGGCGGAAACGGCGCCTTTCCCCACCGGCTTGCGGGACGCAGGTACCCTGTACGGTACTCAGGGAATCCGGATCGCGGGAGCGCGCGGACGCATGTCCTTGATGCTCCCCCAAGGGAGCTTTTCGGACCCGGAACTTTTCCGATTGGATGGATCGACTGCGGCACGGTTGCGCGTGGACGCGGCTCGCCCGCTTTCCCTAGCCATTCCCGCGCTCGGACCGGAGGTCTATCTCGCCTCCTTGCGCAAAACCGGAGGCGGTTTCCTGCGCCAACGGGTGCTCATCCCTTAGCCCTGCATTAGCCCTGACGTAGCTTTACCTTCGGTTTACGCCGGCAGTAAGCGGGACGGGCCGAGGGGTTTTCCCGCCGATCCGGTCCCCATCCCCATATTTTCCTAACTCCTGATTCCGCTAAGCTTTCCGAAGATGTAGACGCGCACGCCCCGTGATGAAATCGGCTTCACCGGAAATACCTAAAACAAACAGATCTGTTAAATAAATCATCGCCTCGCGCAAACCCCCGGCATTTTCGACGATGTAGCTTGAGAACGTAAGCCGGAGGTGGAGAGACTCGAGGCTTCCGAAATCTTTGCCCGCCAAGGGAATAGGGGAATCCAGTGAAGGGAAACGCAGTCATAGGCCAGTCGGGCGGTCCGACTTCGGTCATCAACTCCAGCCTCGCCGGCGTCATCGATCAATGCGGCCGCCTGGGGCTCGCCGACAACATCTACGGCATGAACTTCGGCATCAAGGGCTTCATGGAGGAGCGCCTGATCGATCTGGGCCAACAGCCCGCGCATGTCATCGAAGGCCTCCGCACCACGCCCTCCTCGGCCCTGGGATCCTCCCGCCATAAGGTCAAGGAAGAGGATTTCCCGCGCATCCTGGAAGTGCTGCGCAAGTACGACATCCGTTATTTCTTCCTCATCGGCGGCAACGACACCATGGACACCATCCATCGCGTGGAGCAGTATTGCCGGGCCAACCATTACGAACTGCACGGCATCGGGATCCCCAAGACCGTGGACAACGATCTCTTCGGCACGGACCACACCCCGGGCTTCGCCTCCGCCGGGCGCTCCAACATGCTGAGCGTGCGCCAGTCCGGCTGGCTCTTCCGCGACATGCAGCGCGTGGATCAATTCGTCATCTACCAGACCATCGGCCGCGACGCGGGCTGGCTGGCCGCCGCCACCGCCCTGGCCAAGACCCATGAGGACGACGCGCCCCATCTCATCTACATGCCCGAGCGCGTGTTCGACGCGGACAAATTCCTGGTGGACGCGCAGGAGTGCATCAAGAAATACGGCTGGGTCTCCGTGGTCTGCGGCGAAGGCCTCAAGTACGCGGACGGATCGCCCGTGAGCGCGTCGCTGACCAAGGACAATTTCCACAACACCGAATTCGGCGCCATGGGCGGCGCGAGCGTGGGCCTCAACCTGCACAAGATGATGTCCAAGGTGACCGGTTTGCGCGGCGAGTTCCAGATTACCGAGTCGCTGATCATGTGCGCCATGGACCGGGCCCTGCGGCAGGACCTCAACGAAGCCTTCGAATGCGGCCGCCAGGCTGTGGACCTCGCCTCCCGCGGCGAATCAGGCTATATGGTCACGATCGAACGCCTTTCGAACTCCCCTTACAAGATCCAATACTCCAAGGCCGCCCTCGGCGACGTCGCGGTCAAGGCCAAGCCCATGCCGGACTCCTACATCAACGCCGCGGGCAACTACGTGACCCAGGAAGCCATCGACTACCTGCGCCCCCTGCTGGGCGAGGTGCCCGAGTACGTGACCCTGGAAAAGAACTTCGTCAAGAAACCCGCGAAACAGAAGGTGACCGCGTGAATCATTTCCCCAAGAAGATCGTCGCCATCCACGCTCATCCGGACGATACGGAAATCTTTTCCGCCGGCACCATGGCCCTGATGCGGGCCAAGGGCTATGATCTCACCATCGTCACCCTGACTCCGGGCGGGCTCGGCGGCATCGGCTCCACGGAACAGGACACCATCAACACCCGCAAGCGCGAGGCCCAGAAGGCCGCCGAGATGCTGGGCGCGAAATATTATTGCTGCGACGGCCGCGACGGCTACCTCTACGACACCGAGGCCCTGCGCATCCGCATCACCGAGATCATCCGCCTGGAGAAGGCAGGCATCGTGATGACCCATCTGCCATGGGACTATCACAGCGATCACCGCACCACCTGCAACATCGTGGAAGCGGCGACCATGGTGGCCACTTTGCCCAACGTGCCCTGCAAGGCCAAGCCCCTCGACATCACCCCCCTGCTCTACCACACCGCGCCCCTGGGCTCTTCGGATCCCCTGGGCGGCAAGCTCCAGACCCCGCATTTCTACGTGGACATCACCTCCGTCATGGACGTGAAGATGGACATGCTCGGACAGCACCAGAGCCAGATCGAGCTGATGCGCGTGATGCACAAGATGGAGGACTTTTTCGGCGAGATGCGCAAGCAGAACGAGTTCTTCGGCGAGCAGGCCGGTTGCGGCTGCGCCGAAGCCATGTGGCAACACCTGGGCGGCGGTTTCCAGAAGGATCCGCTCCTGCAGGAGACCATCGCCGATTTCGTCATCGATACGCGCAAAAGCAACAAGGGAGTCCGCGCGCTCCAGGGAGCCGCGGCATGAACCTGCAGAACGAGAAATACGCCAAGTATGCCCTGGTCCGCGAAATGCTCGAGACCTCGGAGGTGATCCGCGAGTTCGATCCGGAATCCGCGAACGCATGGGCCGCGTCCCTGTCCCAGGAAAACCGCATCTTCTTCACGGGCGAAGGCAGCAGCCGCATCTTCCCCGCCAAGCGCGCCATGTACGAAGCCATGAAGACGGGCTTCCCCCTGCCCATGGCCACCGACGGCGCCACCCAGGCGCTGGAATACGATCTGTCCCGCCACGCCGTGCTGGCCGCGTCCAACTCCGGCAAGACCAAGGAGGTCGTGCGCCTGTTCAAGGGCCTGGCCGCCAAGGGCCACAAGCATTGCTACGGCATGATGGCCCATGCGGGCGCGCCCCTGGCCGAGATCAGCCGGCAAGCCCACATCCTGTCCTGCGGCGCCGAAAAAGCCGTGGCCGCCACCAAGAGCGTGGTCGAGCAGGCCCTGTTCTACCAGGCCGTGCTGGCCAAGCTGCGCAAGACCACCCTGGAAGGGCTTCCTGCCGCGGCCCAGGCCGTCACGGACGCCCTGCAGACCAGCATCGATCCCGCGCACGTGAAGGCGGTCGCCAACGCGCCGGTGATCTATTTCTCCGGCCGCAACAACGGCGTCGCCGAAGAGCTGACCCTGAAGACGAACGAGATCACCCGCAAGAAGTCGGCGTTCCTGGAAGGCACCTACGCCGTCCACGGCATCGAAGAAGTCATGAACCCGGACGAAGTGGTGGTGCTGGTGGAACCGTTCCCGGACGAAGAAGAGAAATTCACCCAGGTGCTGAAGACCGGCGTGGGCATGCAGGTGATTGCCATCAGCTCGCGCCAGACGTCCTTCCCCACCATCCGCATCCCCTCCGTGAAAGGCTACGACGAATACGTCCAGCTGGCCGCGGGTTGGAATCTGCTGGTCGAAGTGGGCATCGCGTTGGGCATCGACCCGGACAAGCCGGTGCGCGCCCGCAAGGTGGGGAACGAGTTCTTAGGATAGTGGCTCATCGCTCCGGAGTTTGCTTCGCAAACTCCACGCGATTCGCTTTTAAGGTATTGGTGGCTCATCGCTCCGGAGTGGGCAAAGCAAACTCCACGCGATTCGCTTTTAAAGGACTTGCGGCTCGTCGAACAAGTCTACTGAATCAAAGCTCAGGGTCCCGGTGTTGAACCGGTCCTTGGACGGCACGGCCGGGGGGTCCCCTCCTCCCCGGCCGTCGCTATTTAAGGGGGATGCCCGGACGCGCGCGGTCCCGCGGCAAATGGTGCTACCTTTCCCGGCGTGCTTCAAGTCCGCGGTCTTGCCTTCACCTATCCCGGTTCCCGTCGGCCTTCCTTGCATGGGGTGAACCTGGACGTCCGTCCCGGGGAAATCTTCGGCGTCATGGGGCCGACCGGTTCCGGAAAGACCACGTTGTTGCGCATACTGGCGGGCCGCATCCGCGGCTATTCGGGATCGGTTTCATTCCTCGAAAGGGACTACCGGGATTGGAGCCGGGACTTTTACGAGAGCGTCTCCGCCTCCTTGGATGCGCCCGCTTTGTTCAACAGCATGAGCGCGCGGGAAAACCTCTCTGCCTTCGCCCGCCTCTACAAGGGGAGCGCCGAAACCATCCCTGCCTTATTGGAAAAATGCGGCTTGGCTTCCGAGGCCGATCGCCTCGCGGGAACGCTATCCCCGGGCTCCCGCAAACGCCTGGACCTGGCCCGCTCCCTGATGACACGCCCCGCCTGCCTGATAGTGGATGAGCCCTTGGCCGATTTGGAAGGGGCCGAGGCGTCCTTGGTCATGAACCTTTTGACGGGCCACAAGCGCGCCGGACGCAGCGTCGTGCTCGCGACCTCGGACGCCTCCCTGATCCATGGCCTGTGCGATCGCTGGGTTTCCCTGGCAGAAGGCGCCATGACGGGGATGCGCGAGCGGAAGGACTCGTGACGCGCCTCACTTGGAGCATATGGCGGGACTTCCGTATCCAGTTGCGCAGCGGTTACCCCTGGCCCATCGCCGCCGCCACCATCCTTTGTATCGCCGCCTTCGCGCGCATCCCGGGGGGCGACAACGATATCCTGGCGCCTTTCGCCTCCCTGGCCTTCTCGTGCCTGACGACCTTGCCTTTTCTCATCTTCCAGGTCCTGGCGGAAAAACGCGAAGGCTCCCTGGCCCTGCTGGACCTCACGCCCCTGCGGCCCCACGAATACCTGGCCTCCAAGGCGATCAGCCTCGCGCTGCCTTCCATCGCCTGCAATACCGCCCTGGTCCTGATCGCCCGCGGCCCTTATTTCAATCCCGGCTTCTTCTGGACGGGCCTGGCCGTATCCGGAACCCTCTTCGCCTGGTTCGGCTTTCTCGCGCTCAGCCTGGGACTGCGCGGCGGAAAGACCGCGGCCATCGCGTCCGGTGCCGCCTTGTTGCTGCTGGTTCCGGTATTCCCGAACATCGGCCTCATCTCCAAGCCATGGTTTCCGGCCCTGCCGCTGGGCGGCCCGGCGATCCTGATCCGCGCATCGTACGAAAGCATATCGATTTTCAAAATCGTCTACGCGGCGGTGAGTTGCGCGGTGTGGATGGGCGTGGCCCTGATAGCCTGCCGCAAGGGGTTCGCGCGTTTGCGGATTCCCTGAACAGGTTGATTTCCCCGCGGCAACCCTTCCGGAAGCCGGACTGAGCCCGCCCTGACCCGTATTCCGGCGGCCTGGTTTGGACGGCGGCGATCGGGCGGTCGGGAAAAGCGGGTGCTAATTTCCGGATTCATCCCGCGGCGGGACCCAGGTACCTTTGCTGTTACCCTGTGGGAAGGCGGGACGGCGCAATTCCGCCGCGCGCCGGTTCCGTCCCCGCGCATCGTAGACGTCCCCGTTCCGGGACACCTCCGCAATCCCGCGCAACGCGGCCGGGCCTTCGGACGCCGCTTCCGGTCCCCGCAACGCGACCGGCGGGGTCACATCCACGGTGAACTTGAAATCCCGGGCGGATTCGGCCGTGAACGCCAGGCCCCCGTTCACGCTGTAGCTTTCCGCGCCGCCCGCATAAGGATTGCCTTCATTGTATTCGAATCCGTAACAGCCCGCCGTGGCCGCGGTGCGCATGCGCAGGGCGTAGCTTTGCCCGGCCGTGACCGGGACATCGCTGTTGAAGGTCGCGATGTGGGGCGCCCAGGGTATATCGCCCGCGGTGAAGGTGGCCGTGTGCAGCACCGCGCCTTGCGCGTTCAAGAGTTCCACGATCAGCGGAGCCTCGGGGATTCCCGAGCGAAAGGTGGTCACCGAGGCGGATGTCAGGACACCGGTGCGCGAGGGCGTGAACGTCTGCTGCCGCTGCACGCCGCCTTTGATGTCGCAATGGTGGCGGAAGCCTTCGTAGCCGCTGCCCTGATCGGATTGCGGCGAAGCGTTGTAAACACCCAGGTTACCCACCTTGAGCGAGGCCGTGAAGGAATCCACGCAGCGGATGGAATCCAAATCGCCTTGGCCGTTGAACGACAAGGGCCCGATGAAGAAGTTCGCCAGGGATTCGTTGGGGGCGCGGTTGTTCCAGCGATCGGAGATGAAGTAATACGCGTTGGTGTTGTCCTCCTGGACCACGGGCAGGACCACCAGGGGCTGGCCGCCGCAATTGTCCCGGTTGACGATGCGCGCGCGCCGGCGCGGTTCCTGGCGCCCGCTCTGGTGCACGCCGGCGGAATCGTACCAGGCCCCTTTCCAGGGGCCGAGCATGGACGTAGCCGTCATCTCGCCGGTGCCGCCGGAGCAATAGGCGCAACTGGGATCGGACATTAGCGCATGGTATACGCCGTTGCGCTTGAAGACCGCGAAGCCTTCCACGTCCCCCAGCCCTAAGCGCACGTTGGCGCCGGTGGTGTTCAGGTAGTCGGGGGTGAGCTTTTCCACCACCATGTCCGCCGTGAGCCCGGCGGCCACCTGGGTGGTGTTGTGGATGAGCCAACCGCTGCCGTCATCGTCTTGAAAGAGCGCTTCATCGACCGCGCCGCCAACGGCCAAGGTGGGATTGGCGCGCTGGGCGAAGGGGCCTGCCGGCGTTCTGCTGGTATAGACATGATAGGCCCCGCCGCCGTCCGTCCACATGACATAGGTCTTGGTGGAGTCGTTGTAGAGCACATGGGGACGGAAGCAGTAACCGCAGTCGCCTGCCGGCACTGCGAAACCTTTGTCCGTCCAATGGGAGAGATCCGGGGAACTGTAGACCTTGAAGCCGCAGAAGGTGGAGTTGCCTTGATATTGATAGCCGCAGCCGTAGCTGGTGCCGTACCACCAGTATTCCCCGGCGAACTGGGCGAGGGTCCCGTCATGCGCGTCCAGGGAATTGCCGTTCACGTCGAAGCGGCTGGCCTGGTTGCCCGCCGCATCGGCGTTGAGGATGAGGGGCTTGATGGCGAATACGGAACCAGGGGCGAGCATGAGCGCCAGGAACAGGGCAAGCAATGCGGTGGCCAGAAGACCGGCGCAGGCCAAGGCGCCCAGCCAGGATCGGCGCGCGGCGGAGAGGTAAGGAAATCGCATATCCGGTCCCGTTTGAAAGACAACGCAGCAACCCCCGCGCCCCCATCCAAATCTACCGTTTCCCGTCTAATCGAAACGGACGTTAACGCCGCATGGCCGCATTTCCGTTGTCAAATCCATGACAACGCCCGGTCCCTGCGGCTTCCGGACCGCTGCCGTTCAACGCATGTGCTTTGTGAGGAAGTCCAACAGGATGGCGCGCGTATCATCCATGGCATTGCCGATGGTCTCGACAATCTGCTGATGGTCCCGCCCCGGCATCACGGACAGCGCGATATCCTTCGTGCCCGCCGCCTGCATTTTCGCCACGAAAGTCTGATTGTCCGTGATGCGCTGTCCCTCAAGGCCGCCAACGAACAATTGGATGGGCACGTCCACCTTGCGGATATGCGAAAAGACGGCGGCGATGGAAAGGCCGGTGTTGGGGATGTTCTGCTCGATGGCATATTCGAAATACGTGGTCATGTGGGTGCTCAACGCGATATAGCCGCTAACCTGCTCTTCCTTGAACCCGATCTCCTGGTACCAGGTGGTATCCGTGGCCAGCATCATGGCCTGCCACGCCCCGGCGGAATAGCCCATCACGAAGAAGTTGGCCGTGTCACCGCCATAGACCTCGACGTTCCGCCGGGCCCAGGCCACGGCCGCGGCGGCGTCCTGCATATAGTCCGGCCACTTGCCGCGCAGGCCGCCGTTGTTGGGCAGATCCGGATCGATGCCCAGGCGGTAATTCACCGCGATGATGAGATAACCTTGTTCGTAGATCTTGCGGACGAAATTGTTCTTGTCCGTCGGAGTCCAACCTTCATTGCTGTCGCCTTCCTGCAGCCCCCCGCCGTGGATGTGGACGATCACGGGCCATTTCTTCCGCGACCCGGTGGGCACGTGGACGTCCAACGTGCACATCTGCTTCTCGTACACGGTGAGGTTGCCGGTCTTGTAGGGGACGCCGATATAGTTCAAGGCCTTGAGCTGGAAATCCTGGGTGCCGGTTAGGGAAGCGAGACCGCGGCCGTCCCGTTGATAGCCGATGGCGAGGACGGCGAGGGAATCCGGAGCTGCGGATACGGTCGCGCCCGAACCGGCATTTGCGGCGGCGGCCTTGGCGGCTGCGGGACTGAGGGCTGCGGGATTGGATACGTCGGCTTTGGTGGCGGCCTTGGCGGAACCGGAATTGGAGACCGCGCCTTGAGTACCGTAGGTGTTACCCTGGAGATCCGGAAATGCATCGTTCCAGCCGGAATTTTCCGGCTCCTTGGACGCGCGCGTTTCCATGGAGGCGCGCCGCGCCGCGGTCATCCGGCCGGTCGAAGTGTATAGCCCGCCTTCCGGGGCGTTTTCCGCCCGATATAACCGTTCCCCGCCTTTGAAGACAAGCCCGGGTTCCGCGTATTTGCCGGAAGCCGCCGGCCGCTGTTCCGGGTTCGCGGGGCGGATGGCCGAACCGGTCCGCGCCAAATTGTATTTGCCGTTGATGTCGGTCTTGACCGTCAGGCCTTGGCCCATCAAGGTCACGGATGCGCCCGCGACGGGCTTGCCCGCGGGATCGGTCACGGTGCCGCTCAAGGCCACGATGCCGGCCTGGGCCATGGATAGGCTTGGAAAAATGGTGGTCATCAGGAAAACGGCGACAACAAGATTACGAACCCGCACGATCCACTCCCTTCGACGAAAGCCTGCGCGCAAGCTTCCCCAAACCCCGGACAAAGCTTAAGTCCGCCGCCGGTTCCAGTGACCGGACCGGAAACTGAAATCGTTCCCGTTCCGGGAACGATGATTCGAATGCGCCATGCCCATCCGTCATCTCGACCTGCGCAACGTCACCACCGCCCCGCTCAAGGCCAATGCCACGGATCCCGACTGGTACGGCGCGAAGCCGGGCCAAAACGCCGCCGCCGTGAGTCACCCTAGGAGTGGAGCACGGTGCGGGAGCATCCGGCTTTTTGAAACCTGAGGATCAATGCGCCAGGGCGCTGGTGCACCATTTGGTACAGCGCATGTTGGAGGAAATAGCGGCGCCACCGTAACCGGAACACCCCTTCCCGCCCCTGGGCGGGCCTGACCCCATATTCACGTCCAGCAGGCATGGTCGCCACGGATTAAAATAGGGATGTTAAGGTCTTCCTAGGGGACATGCGCATGATCTTGAAATCCCGGACGGTGATCCTACCCGCCCTGCTGGTTATTCTCGTATTTCCGATTGCCACCCGGGCCGACTCTCTGGGTCGGCTCCTCGGCACCTTCACTCTCGACGCTCCGCGTGCGGCACTGGCCAAACCCGGCGCATCCACCACCTACTCCCTGCCCCCCGAAGGCCAACGCCAGCAGGCCATGGCCACGGTCACGAACGACTTCGATCCCCAATCCCTGGATGCCTATGGCTGGCGCCTGATCAATCTCTACAAAGGCATCGCCACGCTGGAAGGCAACCCCGTAACTTTGCGGCTACTGTATGACGCCGCGGGCATCCTGGAGATCCATCCCGCCCGGACCGTAGGGCCCACCATGGACGCCGCGCGCCGGCTCAGCCGCGTCGACGGCATCCTCAACTGGGGTCCCACGCCCAATAAAGCCGGCGTGAACGGAAAAGGCGTGATCATCGGCCTGGTGGATTTCGGATTCGAAATCCTGCATCCCGCGCTCCTGGATGCGCAGGGAAAGACGCGCTTCCTGGGTATCTGGGATCCCAATCTGCCCAAGGAAAAAGGCGCGCCGTACGGCCGGGGCCAAGTCCGCAACGCCGCGCAATTGCAGGCCCAACCGACCTTCGCCTTGCATGATGCCGACTTCCACGGCACCCATGTGGCCAGTTGCGCAGGCGGGTCCCAAGCCGCGTACCCCTATTACGGCGTGGCTCCCGAGGCGTCGTTCCTGGGCGTCAATCTCAGCACCCAGAATCCCGCCAACGATTTCGAGACCAACGTGGTCAACGGCGTCCAATGGATTTTCCATGTGGCGGACTCGCTCAAGATGCCCGCCGTGGTCAACCTGAGCCTGGGCAACGCCCACGCCGGTCCGCATGACGGCACCGCCATGTTCGATCGCTTCCTCGATTCCATCGCCGCGCCCGGCCACATCATCATCGGCGCCGCCGGCAATGACGGCCTCAAGCGCCTGCATATGTCCCTGAACCTGGGGGTCTCTGACACCTTGGGCGCGTTCACGGGTCCGGATGCCTTCCTGGACATGTGGGGCGAGGCGGGCAAGAACTTCAAGTTCCAGGTCCTGTTGCTGGACTCGGCCAGCAAGGACTACACGACGTCCTCGATCTACCTGTCCACCGCAACCTTGCGGTTACGTCCCATCTTCGACACGATTGCCTGGACCAATCCCCGAACGCACAATACCCTCAAGGTCGCCGTGACCGTGCAAACGGAAAAAGCCAACGCCGGAAACGGGAGGCCCCACGCCGAATTGGTCCTGGCGCCCGCGGGTAATCCCGCGCCTGCCGATGTGGAAGGGCTGCGGTTCGGGTTCCGCATGGTGGGCCCGGGGCTCGTCCATCTCTGGAACGCCGCCAGCACCGCCTTCCTGTCCATGGGCATCACCGGGTTCCACGACGGCGACAGCGTTATGAGCATCAGCGAAATCGGCGGGACGGCCAAGAGCATCCTTTCCGTGGGGGCCTATGTGGCGCAGGATGTCTATACGGACTACAAAGGCGTGGCGCATACCGATCTCGTCAACCAGAAGGTGGGCGAGCTGGCCTCCTGGTCCAGCCGGGGCCCCACTTTGGACGGCCGCGTCAAACCCGAACTGATCGCCCCGGGACGTTCGATCATCGGCGCCCTGAGTTCGGCCGTGACCCATCTGGCGGATTGGCAATACCCCTGGATCGCGGTATGGCCGGATCCGAATCTCCTCACCGGCCGCTACCTGGCGGCGGAAGGCACGTCGCAGGCCGCGCCCATCGTCGCGGGCGCCGTGGCCTTGCTGTTGGAGTCGAATCCCAAGCTGACGGGAGCGCAGATCAAATCGTACCTGACGGAGACGGCGTACAAGGATGAGTTCACCGGGGATTTGACGGCTCCCAATTCATCCTGGGGCTATGGGAAGTTGGACGCCTCGGCGGCCATCCAGAAGGTACGCCCCACTCCGGTTCCCGCGCGGTATGCGGCGGCGGGCGAGCGAAAGGTTTCGGCGCGGTTGGATCAGGGTAACCTGGTGGTGACGGGGTTGGAAGGAGCCGGGCCCGTGGAGGGCGGAATCGTGGATTGGCGGGGACGCGAGGTGGCGGGGTTGCGCGCCCTGAGAGCAGGACGGATGACATTGGCGAAGCCCTTACGGCCGGGGGTGTATATCGCGGTGCTGAAGGCGGGGCGGTCCAGTTATCGGTTGCGGTTGTTCCAGGGGTAGATGCCTCTTCAATCCTGCCGGCCTTCATGGGCATCCTGGTCCTTTTAACCGGGTACCCGCCCGGCTTTCCATGAAGCCCGGTAGTCGCGCGGCGTTACTACCTTTCGGAACATCCACGCATGGACAATTGGGGTGGGGATCCCAAGGCCGATTTCCAACTTCAAGGAGATCCCGCGCATGCGCTACCGCCTCTACTTCCTCGTCCACATCCTCCTCGCCCTCACCCTGTCCAATGCCTGGTCCCAAGACCCTGGAACCGCCGTGCTTCCGGACAGCATCATGGCCCCGGGCACCAAAATCACCTGGGTCAAAAAGATGATCGCCTATTGCGAAGGCCCCTCCGTGGACGCCGCGGGCAATCTCTTCTTCACGGAGCAACGATCCCGCAGCACGCAGGAATGGCCCATCTGGAAGATCAACCCGGCCAACCCCGCCGATACGGGCAAGGTGTTCCTGTCCAATTCCAGCCAGGCGAACGGCATGAACTTCGACTCCCATTGGCGGCTGACCGCGGCCCAGAACGGCAAGGTGACGCGCTACGATTCCAACGCGGCGCCCACGGTGGTGGCCGTATCGGGACAGGGCGCCGACTTCGGGCTTGCCAATGATCTCAGCATCGCGTCCAACGGATCATTCTACTTCACCGATCTCAACACCAGCATCTTCTTCGTCGATTCCACCGGCAAGCTCAAGGTGGCCTACGCCAATGCGCAAGGGGCCAACGGCGTGGAACTGGTGGAGGAAAAGGGCCTGGTCTACATCAACGAAGGGTTCAGCAACCAGGTGCGGCGCTACCATATCAACCCGGACGGATCCTTGAGCAACCCGGAGAAATACGTCGACCAGACGGGGCCGGACGGGCTGACCATCGATTCCCACGGCAACTTCTACGTCTGCAGCTATACCCTCGGCACCCTCAACGTCTTCAACGCCGCAGGCCAGAAGATCGGCATGATTACCATGACCGCGAAGGGGAACTATGACACCTTCCCCGGCGCGGAGGCCAACACCAGCAATTGCGCGTTCGGCGGGCCGGACGGAAAAACGCTTTACATCACCGGGGACGGCGGGGTGTATTCCATCCAACTCAAGATTCCGGGGCGGCGTTCGCCGGGATTCCCAACGGCCCTGGGTGGGATTTACCCCCTGGAAACAAAGGCCGTAATCGTAGGTAACGGACGCGGTACCTTGCGATTCGGAAGGTCGAAGGCCGGGGCCACGGGACCTTTGGCCGGATTGGGATTGGGATTGGGATTGGATCAGTGGTGGGATATCGCGGGCCGGAAACCGGCGGCTCCGGCCTTGCCGGTTTACAAATAATGCGGGGGCGTCCAAGACCACTCGCCGGGGGAAACCGCATTTGGCGTTGAGGCCGCATTCGCGATGAGGTGGTTCCGGTATCGTCCCGATTGAGGCGGCGCTACCGCCGTGAAAGCGGGAACACCTTGAGCCGCCCGAGCGCATCCAGGCCCAATCCCTGCTCCACGCCGAAATCGATACCATTGCCGAGGAACCGTCCGCCCTCGCGGCTTCCGTGGCCGCGGGACTGGTCCATGGATCCGGGCGAGAAAACCGCGATCGGATTGTTCGGAGGGATGAAGGCGAATCCCTTGGCCGTCATGCCCGAAGCCGTATAGCCGCCGAAGGAATAGATGCTGTCGCCCACCACGGCGGTTCCCAGGGCTTTCCAGGTTTCCGTCATTTTGATCACACTGCGCCATTTCCCGGCCACGGGATCGTATTCCTCGTTGGTATCGTAGATGCCGGGCCACTCCCCGCCGAAGGCGTAGAAACGGCCGCGCACGAAACCGAAGCCGATATCGCTGCGCCCCGTGGGGATGTCCGGGAGCTTGTACCAGGTGTCGCTGGCGGGTGAATAGGCCTCGAACGCGTTCACGTTCACCTTGCGCACCCCGCCGCTGCAGACGTAGATGAGGGAGTCGACCACTTCCACGCCCGGATGATCCCGGCGCGTAGGCATGGGCTTCAGCAACTTCCAGGTATCCGTGGCCGGATCGTATTCCTGGTTCACGGCGTGGACGATACCCACGCTGTCCACGCCCCCGATCACATAGACTTTTCCGTTGAGGGCCGCGATGGCGCACGTCGCCGTGGCCTGGAGCATCGGCTTCAATGAGGTCCATTTGTCCGTGGCGGGATCGTAGCGAAGGTTCCAAGAGGTGCCGGTGTGTTCGGCGCCGCCGGGTTTCGGGCTGTTGGAATCGCCATGGCTATCGCCGCCCATGACGTACAGCTTGCCGTCGACCACGGGGGCGCTGCCGATGTGATGCAGGGCGACCGGCAGATTCGCCCCCGTCTTCCAGGTCTTACTGTCCAGATTGTAGATGTACAAGGTCTTGGTGGGATTTCCCGAGTTGTATCCGGCGGCATAGTAGATGTTGCGGCCGATGATGCCGATGGCGCCGTTGGCGCGCGGGGACGGCATGTTGGGTTCATTGACCCAGCTGCCAAGGCCTTGCCCGGCGGAAGCTCCAGCGGCCAGGCCCACGGCGATCATGGCCGCGCCCAAGCGGCGGCGGGGCCGGGGTGCGCGGAACGTTGTTGAAGCCGGGAAAATAACCTTAAGAATAGGAGCCCCCCTTTCATCCCAGGGTGTGGTTAGACATTAGGCCGCCGCGGCCCGTTTGCCATGGCCTTTTTCCTCGCGATAGGTTCACATACCCAGGATGGCTGCGCCGGATTCCGTGATTTCGGAACCATGGGCCTTAGCGCAATGCCCTAATCAGGCCTGAATCAAGCCGGAAGCCTTCATCTCCCCCTGATTCACTTTTGTGAATAAAAGATCGTCCAGGGGATAGGTTTGCGGGGACAAGAGCCCATCCCCAAAATTAGGTTAGCCCCGAAGCAGGGTATTGAAGAAGTAGACCCGAGGCCAGAAGGCCGCGGGTTCAAGGCGAACCCGGCGCGAGAGTGGCGCCGCCCGGGGAGACATCTTCAACACGCTGCAAAAAGAAGGTGGGCGAATCGATGCAACGTTCGGCTGAGGGATTCCCGGGGCGATGGAAAGGCGTTTGGGGCCTTTTCCTTCCGGCTTTTGCAACTTTTCCGGCGCTTGCCGTCGCCTCCGTCCTCGCGGTTTGCCTCATTTCCTGCGATCCCGCCGGCACCTCCGCAACCCATGAAGGGCCCGTTATCGCTTCCGGATTGAAGGATACCACGCTCAGCGTTTCCGATACCGCCTTCTACTCACTCTCGGCCACGGACCCGGACGGCATCCAGGAATATCGCTGGGACTTCAACGGGGACGGAGTCGTCGATCAGACCACGACGGCCCATACCGTCGCCCACGCCGTTCCCGCCACGGCCCAGGTGATGAAAACCATCGTCACCGTGGTGGACAATTCCGGACGTAACACCAAGGATACCTCGATAGTCACCGTGCTCCTGGATCCTCCCCTGGCCCTTTTCGCCTCCCCGGAATCCGTGGCGCCGGACAGCGCCTACACCCTGAAGACCTCGGGGAGCACCGGCGGTAGTTTCGGGCGCATCGCGAAGTTCGAATGGAGCATCGGAAGCCCGGACGCCTTCCACCCGGCCTCGGGAAGCGATACCGTGCTCAAGGCGCCGGCCACGGCGACGGACTCCTTTCCCATCGCCCTGCGCGTGACCGACGACGACGGCAACACCGCCACCGCCTTCCGGATCCTGAAGATCCATGTCCCGACCGGATGGGATTGGGCGGGAACCCCGGGATTCTCGGCCGGCCCGGCCAAGTTCATCTCCCTGGCGATGGACGGCGCCGCGCCTTACGTGGCCTACCAGGACGGCGCCCACGGATCCAAAGCCACGGTGATGCGCTTCGACGGAACCAAGTGGATCAACGTCGGCGCCGCGGGATTTTCCGCGGGCGAGGCCGACTATACCTCCTTGGCCATTGACGGGGCCACGCCCTACGTGGCCTATCAGGACGGCGCCCACGGCTCCAAAGCCACGGTGATGCGCTTCGACGGTACCTCCTGGGTTACGGTCGGATCGCCGGGATTCTCCGCCGGCCTCGTCGACTACACCTCCCTGGCCATCGCCGCGGGCGCGCCCTATGTGGCCTTCAAGGACGATACCGCCGGATCCAAGGCGACAGTGATGCGCTTTGAAGGAAGCGCCTGGGCCGATGTGGGAACGCCCGGCTTCTCGGCCGGCGCGGCGGATTATGTCTGCCTGGCGATGGGCGGAAGCGTTCCTTACGTGGCGTTTCAGGATGGAGCCATCGGCGCCAAGGCGACGGTTATGCGTTTCAACGGAACCGCCTGGGTGTATGTTGGAGCTCCCGGCTTCTCTGCAGGCGCGGCGTATTACCTCTCCCTGGCGATCGATTCGGCAGGGTCGCCCTATCTGGCCTATCTGGACGCCGGCTTCGGTTCCCGCGCGACGGTGATGCGCTTCGACGGGACCCAATGGGTCAATGTGGGCGCGCCGGGCTTCTCGTCGGCGACGGTATTTTCACCTTCATTGGCGATAGACGGGAGCACGCCGTATCTCGCCTACGGGGATTATGGAAACAGCCATCGGGCCACGGTGATGCGCTTCGACGGCGCCGCATGGGCCTGCGTGGGGACGGCGGGTTTCTCCACGGGACAGGCCGACTATACCTCTTTGGCGGTTAAAGCCGGAATCCCCTTTCTGGCCTACCAGGACGGATCCAAAGGCATCAAGGCTACGGTGGCTTTCCGGAACGCAAAGTAGCGCAATTTCGGGGGATTCACTTCTGTGAATAATTTGTTCCGAAGCGGCTCAATTGCCGATCCCAAACCCCCCGGCCGTTTTAGTTTAGGTTCGGGGTCTTAGCGGCCACGAAAAGAGGTTCCCATGCCGACAGTAGCCGTGGATAAAAATTTTGGAACCGGAACCAGGGTCGGGAATTTCGGATGGCTGGGAGCCGGGCTGTGCCTGTTGTTGCTGGCCGCGCCCGCCTTGGCGGAAAGGACCGTGGTCCTTTTCCTCATCGACGGCCTGCAACCGGCGTCCGCCAAGCTCATGGCCGCCAACGGCGCGGTCAACCTGAAGATGATGTTCGACAGCGGCGTGGTGGCGGACTCCTCCTATTCGCCCTATCCCAAGGAAGGCTACACCATCGAGGACGGCAGCCAGCCCTGGGGCATGACCTCGCCCGGCAACGTCGCCGTCCATAACGGTTGCCACCTTTTCGAGACCAAGAACGTGGACGACATCTTCCTGGCGGCCCGGGAACGGGGAATAAAATCCGTCTTCGCGGGCGGCACCGCGAACTATACGCAAATCACCACTCCCGATTTCCACACGGCCGGGGAAATCACCGATCAGGCGGTGGTGCAATTCGGCATCGATCATTTCAAGAACGATCATGCGCGCCTCATCCGCCTGCATCCGCAGCGCGTGCGCGACGGCTGGACGGGCCCCGCGGGCATTCCCGATCCCGCTTCGTCCTACAACAAGGCCATCCTGGTCGCGGACGCGGAACTGGGCCGGCTCATCGCCACCCTCAAGACCGCGGGCGTCTGGGACAGCACCTGGCTGATGGTCGCGGCAGATCACGGCATGAACAACAATCCCATCTCATTGCATGACGCGGATCAAATCACTTCCTGGGATCCTTTCATCAGCTTCTACGGTCCCGGCATCAAGAAGGGCGCGACCATCCCCTACGCGGAACTCTCGGATCTGGCCATCATGGCGAATTATTTCATGGGCTCGCGGCCCTTGAAGGGCGTCCTGGATCCGGCCGTCACCTATATGCCGAAAACGCCTACCGGTTCCTTCCTGTCCAACATCTTCATCGGCGCTCCCCGGGAATTGAACCATCCCCGTTACATCGCGCGCTTCCTGGCAGCGGTCAACCAGAAGCCGAAGGCGGACTATATCAGCTACCGGAACGCCATCATGCCCATCCTCAAGCAATTCTCCCCGGTGGCCCTTCGCGCGCCGGCGCGGCCCGCTTTCGCCCTGGCGAACCGGGACGCGAAGTTCTCCATGCGCCGGAACGGTTCGGGGCTCAACATCAGCGCCCCGTATCTTTTCGACCGGGCGGAAATCCTGGGCGTCGACGGCCGGACGGTATTCTCGACCCGCGCCGCGGAAGCCGCGTCCATGTACTTACCCGCCCTGCTTCTGTCCTCCCAACCCGCGTTGGTGCGGCTGCACAGGGACGGCGGATGGGTAACCCAGGTGATACCGAAAGCCGCGCCTTAGCATTCACCGGCCTTGCAGGCCGGGACCGCCATACGCGTCGGCCAACCGCCTTCGCGGCCGGTAGCGGCAAAAGGGCCCGGGGGGAGACCCCGCCGGAAACCCGGTACGGGAAGACGGCTCCCACATCCTATCCGAACGAGGTGCATCGTGGAAAGAATCGCAACAGCCGGGATGAAGGCAAGTCCTATCAAGGAGGTCGCAACCGGCCTGATCCTTTTTCTTATCCCGGCCGCCTTGTTCGCCCTCAGCGCCGTTCCCGCCTCCGCCCAGGTCCCCTGGCCCCAGGACACCAAGAACCCCTCGCTCATCCTCGATCAGATCCCCCTGCCCGCCACCTACATGAACATGGGCATCGCTTTCCTGTCCGACGGCCGCATGGTGGTGGCCACCACGGAAGTCGAAACCGTCAACGGCGAGATCCCGGCCGCCAAGCCCGGCTCCATGGTCATGATCGTGGACGGCATGACCGGGGACATGTCCAAGCTGACCACCAAAAAGATCGCGGACATGTGGAAGCAGCCTTCCGGCGTCACCGTCGTGGATGACAAGGTCTACGTGGCCGAGCGCGACGGCTTCTACCGCATCGACGACATCGCCAACCCCGCCACGCTCTCCGCCAACCGCACCAAGATCATCGGCTGGCCCCAGCCGGACGCCGGCCTCAAGTGGAACAACGGCGAGCAATGGCATCAATGGGTGATGACCCCGCAATATTACCAGGGCAAATTCTACGGGCCTTACGGCGGCAGCACCCAGCCGGGCGGCCGCGCCCTCACCCCGCCCACTTCCAGCTATAGCGGCGCCTTCCTCTCCTGGAACGCGGACGGATCCGGCGGCCTGACCAAGGTAGCGGGCGGGTTACGCCAGCCGGACGGCATGACCATGGGCCCCAACGGCCAGATGTTCGTCACCGACAACCAGGGCGGCTGGCTCCCCGCCTGCACCTTCCAGCTCATCAAGCCCGGCAAGACCTACGGCTACCGCCAGGGCCCGCCCAACACCCCCAACTGGGCCGAGAGCCTTCCCTACGAACCGCCCATCGCCTGGCTGGTCGACGGCGTGCATCAGAGCGCGAGCCAGCCCTTGTATCTGGAGACCGGTCCCTATGCCGGGGACTTCCTGATCGGCGACGTGAACAGCCCGGGCCTCTCTCGCATCGCGTTGGACAAGATCGGCGACGGGGTCTATAACGGGGCGATGTTCTTCTTTACCGGGGGCTTCGGTTCGGCCGCCATCCACCGCTTGGCCGCGCAACCGGGCCAGGACGCGATTATCGTCGGCACCTTCCTGGCCCAGGGCGATTGGCCCGCGGGCAGCACCAAGCCCATGTACCGGATCAAGTACGCGGCGGCCAACACCACCTTCGAGATGCGGGAAATCCATTCGCGCCAGGGCGGCGTGGAAGTGGTCTTCTCCCAACCCCTGGATCCGGCCACCGCCACCGGCGCCAATTTCACCTTGTCGCAATGGCATTACAACCGCACCGTCGAATACGGCTGCTGCATCGACGGCCAGGGCGCCAACCCTTCCATCAGCGCCGTGAAACTTTCGGACGACAAGCAGCGCGTCTTCCTCGCCTCCGCGGGCGCGACCGCGTCCCTGGATCGGGAGTTGAAGATCGCCACCACGGGAATCAAGTCCGCCACGGGCGCGCCCCTGTTCCAGAACGTCGCCTACTTCACCCACAACTGGCAATCCGCGGTTCCCTTCAGCGCCATCACCGTGGCCCTCGCGCCGGAACGGGCTCGCATGGCCGCGGGCATTCCCGCTTCCGCGGTGAAGCAGGAAATCCTGGGGGGCGAATTGCGCGTGCAAGTGGATCTGCAGGGTGGATACGCTTTGACCCTGCATTCCCTCGATGGTGTCCGCACCGCGGTTCGCCATGGTTACGGTCCCGGCGAGTTCCGCTTTTCCGCATCGGCGGCACAAGGCGCGTCCGCCGCGAGGGCAGGATCCTCCCTGAGCATCCTACGGGTGGAACAGGGAGCGCGCGTCCTGGCGCGGCCGATCGTCTTCTGACCGGAACGTAAAGGAACTATTTTTCCGGTCGCGGCGGGCCATGCCGATATTCCCCGGCCCGCCGGAGGATCGATCCATGCCTGCCAATCCCACTCCCACTCCCGAAGCCGCCGTCTCCCTGATCGAAAAAATCGCCGCGACCAAACCGGGCTATCGCCGCGCCCATGCCCGCGGCCTGGTACTGCGCGGTTCCTTCCAGGCCGCCGACGCAGCGCGGACGCTCACCAAGGCCGAACATTTCCAGGGGCTTCCGGTTCCCTGCCTGGTCCGCTTCTCCAACGCCTCCGCCAATCCCTGCGCGCCGGATCGCAGCGGCCCCAATGAAGGCCGCGTTCTGGGCATGGCCATCCGCTTTGAATTGCCTTCCGGCGGCGCGTCCACCTGGGCCGGCATCAACATCCCCGTCTTCCCCGCGCGCACGCCCGCGGAATTCCTGGCCATCTCGCAGGCGCAGGTTCCCAACAGCAAAGGCAAGCCCAACCTGCTCCGGATCCTCTGGCATATCCTCAAGCACGCGCATATCATCGCCGGCATCAAGGCCATCAAGGGCCTCAAGCCCTCCGGCAGCTTCGCGTTGGAAACCTACCACGGCATCCACACCTATTACCTGGTGGACGCGGCCGGTAAGCGCAGCCCCTTCCGTTACCGCTGGATCGCGCGCACGGTCACGGATGTCCCCCTCGCCGAAGAGATCAAGGGACGCCCGGATCTATATCTTTTGAACGAGATCCGCGCGCGCCTGTCCAAGGGACCGCTGTCCTGGGATTTGGTGGCGCAATTCCCGGCCGCGGGGGATCCGCTCGACGACGCCAGCGCTTTGTGGCCGGACGACCGCCCCAAAAAGGTACTGGGCCGGCTCACCTTGGATCGCGCGCATGAGGATCAGAAGGCCGTCGAAGGCCTGGTCTTCGATCCGACCAACGTGCCTCCGGGAGTGGAATTGTCCGAGGATCCCATCCTGAAATTCCGCCCCCTGGTCTACGGCGTCTCGTACAATCGCCGCAGCCAGGAAAAGCGCGCGGAGCCCGCGCCCGCGGACATGGGCCAGTAACAGGGAAAGGACTTCTTCCCGGGCGGAGTTACTTTTAATCGCGCTTGATTTTCCGTTCCTTCCACATCCATTTTCCGGGGATCCCATCATGACGCCGTATCCGAGTATCCGCTTCCAGGCCTTCCGCTTCCACGTCAACCGCCTCGCCTCCGCGGCCGCCCTCGCCGCCGCGCTCGCCATTTCCGCCCTTTCCCTGAGCGGCTGCGGCCCCTCCATCAACGCCGCCGCCAAGGCCGACATCGACAAGCAACTCGCCGCCCTGCAGGCCGCTCCGACTCCGGTGCCCGCCCCTGTGTCCGGCGACTTCAAACCCATGCCCCTGGCCGCCGGCCAATGGGCCAAGTTCAAGGTGACCGACGAAAAGAACGAACCCTCGCTGTTCACCTACAAGATTCTCGGTGAGGAAAACGGCGCCTATTGGGTGGAAGTCGTGACGGATACGTACCACGGCAAACGGCTCCAGAAGCTCCTGGTGTTCTTCGGAAGCCGCACGGATCCCAAGGAGATCGAGATCCGCGCCATCAGCACCATGGACAACGGGCACTTGAACGTATTGCCCCCGCAGATGGTCCCTATGATGCAGAACCTGTTCAAGAGCGCGGTCTCGTCCCTGATCATCGAATGGAAGGGCCTGCCCCAGGAAGACGCCACCGCGCCCGCGGGAACGTTCAAAGGCTGCTACAAGGCGCATTCCAAGGCGCAATGGGGCCCGTGGAAAAGCGAAGCGGATTCCTGGAGCCATCCCGCCGTGCCCATCAACGGCCTGGTCCACAGCAAAGGCACCGACAAGAAGTTCGAAATGGAACTGCTCGCCTACGGGCTGACCGGCGCGGTTTCCGAGTTCTGAACGTTTCCGGGTTCCTGTTCAAATCCGCGACTGGTAGGTGAACAGCTCGAAGTAGCGGCCCCGCTTGGCGATCAGCTCGTCATGGGTGCCGCGCTCGACGATAAGCCCGTTTTCCACCACCAGGATCGCGTCCGCGCGCCGGATGGTGGAAAGGCGATGGGCGATCACGAAGGTGGTGCGCCCCCGCATCAAGCCCGCCAGGCTTTCCTGGATCAGCATCTCGCTCTCCGCGTCCAGGTTCGAAGTCGCCTCGTCCAGGAACAGGATGCGCGGATCGGCCAGCAGGGCCCGCGCAATGGCCACGCGCTGGCGTTGGCCTCCGGACAGCTTGACGCCGCGCTCCCCGATCAAAGTGTCCAATCCCTTCTCCAATCCATCGGTGAAATCCTTGAGGTTGGCCGCGCGTACGGCATCGGCCAATTCCTGCGCGGACGCGTGCGGCCTGCCGAACAGGATGTTCTCGCGGATGGTGCCTTCGAAGAGGAATTCGTCCTGCAGCACCACGGCCAGGTGGCGACGGTAGCTTTCCAATTTCAGGGTGGCGAGATCGGCGCCGTCCACCAGCACCCTGCCCTGCGTCGGCTTTAGGAAGGAGGCGGCGAGCCCTGCCAGGGTGGTCTTGCCGGATCCGGAACTGCCCACCAGCGCCGTCACCGTTCCGGCCGGGGCTTCCAAAGTCACGCCGCGCAAAACCTCCTTCCCCGTTTCATACGCGAAGTGCACGTCCTGAAAAGCGACGCGACCTTCCAGCGCTTTCAATTCCACGGTGCGTTCGGCCTCGCGGCCCTCAGGTTCCAGGGCCAGGATCTCCTCCATACGATCGAGACCGGCGAAGGCCTCGGTCAATTGCGATCCGATATTGCTCATCTGCACGATGGGCGCGACCAGGAAACCCAGATACAAAGTGAACGCCACGAAATCGCCCACGGTCATGGATCCCTGGAAGATCAACCGGCCGCCGATGCCCATGATGAGGACGCTGGTGACGCCGAGCAACAAGGTCGCGAGGCTGGTCACCAGGCTGGTCGTGGTCATGGATTTGCGCACGTTGCGGAAGAGCGTGTCCACCCCGGCTTCGAAGGTCTTCACCTCGCGATCCTCGGCATGGAAGCCTTTCACCACCCGGATGCCGCCCAAGGTCTCCGTCAGGCGTCCCGTCACGTCCGCCGTGATTTTGCCGCGTTCGCGGAAGATGGGGCGGATGCGCGAGAAGGCCGTGAAGGAGATGGCGCTGAAGAGGATGAGCGGGAACAGGCTGGCGATGGTCAGCATGGGACTGATGCGCAGCAGCAGGAACAGGGACACGGTCGCGGTGAGGAGGCCGCCCACCAATTGCACCACCCCCGTACCCACCAGGTTACGCACCCCTTCGGGGTCGTTCATGATGCGGGACAGGAGCACGCCGGACTTGGTGGAATCGAAGAAGCCCACCGGCAGGCCGATGATGTGCTTCTGCATCTGCAGGCGCAGGCGGGAGATGAGATGCTGGGCCTCCACGGCCAACAGGCGCGTGAGCGCGTAGGAGGTGACCGATTGGACCACCACGGCCGCGCCCACCGCGAGCAACAACAACCCCAGGGCGTGCAAATCCCGATGCGGGACGACTTTGTCGAGCAGGTATTTCGTGGACCCGGGAAGCACCAGGCCGGCCACGCGGCTGATGACGATCAGGATCAGGCCGAGTAGCATGAGTTTGCGCCGCGGCCATACGATGGTGAGGAAGGCCTTGCGGATGGTCTTCATGGAGGGCTTGGATTTTTTCTTGGGGTCGGATGCGTTCATGGCATGAATAGGAGTAAAGCGGAAGGGGAATGGCCAATGGAACCCCAGGGTTTCTTTGGGGTTACCGCATTGGCGCAACCCCGGGAAACGGGGTGTTTCCGGTTCACATTTGTGAAATAAACTTCCGCGGGACCGTAATCACGCCTCTTGCGCGCGATGGGGGCGCCGTACATTCGGTGCGGTTGCATCAGTGCCGTACAATGATCGAAGTGGAGGGTATCCCCGTGATCGCATCGCTCATGCGCCGTTTCAACGGCATCCGGAACGGTATCGCGTGCGTAACGGCGGGGGTCATGACTTGCGTCCTGGCGGCCGGTTTCCCATCCGCTTCCCAGGCCGCGCCGTTCAAGGTGCTGGGACTGTTCCGCGCCGGCTACGACGCCGCGCACATCAATTACGCCCACGAAACCAATATGTGGTTCCCCAAGGTCGCGGCCGCGAACGGATTCCAATACGACTCGTCCAAGAACTGGGACTTGCTGAACGATCCCACCCTCAAGGATCAGTACCAGGTGGTCATGTTCTTGGATGATCAGCCCTCCGCCAACCAGCATGCGGGCTTCCAGAAGTACATGGAGGCGGGCGGCGGTTTCATCGGGTTCCACGTCAGCGCCTTCTGCACCAACGCCAACGATTGGGCCTGGTACCACAACACCCTCCTCGGATCGGGCGCCTTCCGCAGCAACACCTGGGGCCCCACGCCGGCGCAGATGAAGGTCGAGGACCCGACCCATCCCGTGACCAAGGGGTTCCCCACCGTCTTCAAGTCCGAAGTCAGCGAGTGGTACAACTGGAACAATGATCTGCGCAAGAACCCGGACATCAAGGTGCTTTGCTCCATCGATCCATCCAGCTATCCGCTCGGCACGGATCCCAACCAGTCCTGGCGCAGCGGGGACAATCCCATCGTGTGGACCAACACCAAATTCAAGATGATCTACTGCAACAGCGGGCACAACGACATGGATTACGCGGCCAACACTGCCAAGTCCCATACCTGGGACAACGCCCAGCACGTCACCCTGGTGCTCAACGCCCTCAAGTGGCTGGCGGGCGTGACGACGACGTCCATCGACGGGAACTTCGCCAATGCCGGCCGCAATCCGGAAATGGAGATCAACTGGAACAATCCCGGTCTCACCATCTCGCGCGCCGGCCTCGCGAACTTCGGCATCGCCATCCTGGATCTGCAAGGCAACCGCATTTTGCAAGGCAGCACCGCCACGGGCATGGTAACGTTTGAGAGGAACCGCCTCAAAAGCGGTTTCTACGTGATCCAATCCACGTCTTCTACCGGAAAGATCGCGCGGACCCTGCAGGTCAAATAACCCTCCCCGGGTGAATCAACCGCAGAGTCGACGGCGGCGGAGGTTAGTCCGGCCTTCGCCCCGTCAGCGCCTTTACGGGCCTTTCCGCGCCCTTCCGAAATCCACCCGACCATTATTGCGGCCCCTGTTCCATGCGGCTCAGGCGGCCTTCAACATCCGCACCTGTTTGATCTTTTCCGCATCCCCCTGGAACGGACCTTGGCCCAGGCCGTGGAGCTCCACAACCGGAACCAGGGTTTCCGGATATTCCTTAAAGGCCTCGGCGAAATCCGCGTTCACCTTGAGCAGATGGCGCAGGATGGATTCCTCGAAATGCCGTTGCCGCGCCACGGTCGGCGCCTCCGCCACCTCGAAATGGAATCCCGGACGCACGCCGCCTTCCGGCGTTTCGATCAGGGATTGGCAGAAGGAACGGGTGATGCGGGCCAGCTCCGGGTCCGCGTAGACGCATTACTCCAAATCCTCGGGATAGATGTTAGCGCCTATCACGCTGAGGGTGAAATCCCGGCGGCCATATATCCATAGGAACGGCAGGCCCAGGCTGGGGCACCCTGTCTCCGCGATCAGGGCTTGGATGTCGCGTCCGGCCGCCTTCAGGGCCGCGGCCATCTGGTCGAAGCGCAGCACACCGCCTTCATCATGCACGTTGTAATTGACCCGGGGGGAAAGCAGGGAGTCGTCGCCGAACAGGGCCAGGAATTGCAGGCGCACCCAAAGAGTTGGCTTGATCGCACACGGGGCGTAGGTCGTTCGCATGGGCATGTCCATCGGTTCGCGGTTCCGGGTTTGGACGTAACCTGGTCGCGGGTTGGTTCCCGGCCGGTCTCGGAACTCCCTGTTTCCATACTCGCGTACGCGGGTGAAACAAAAATACCACGTCCGCGCAATAGTGCGTTTTAGCCTTGTTTTTAAAGGGTTTTTGAGGAGTTTAGCCATCCCAAAACGGCTTGGTATTTGATCTGTTTTTGCACTTTCTTCAATAGGGGTGGCCCCCTCCCCGTAACCGCCCACGGTATGTTTCCCCTGTCAAACACCTTGGGAGTTGCCGAATGGCCATGAAAATTGTTTTCGCAGTGCTGGCCGCCGTTTCCTGTACGGCCATGGAAACCCATGCGCAGAACTGCGATGTCATGCCGCTCCAGAGCGATTTTTCCGTCGAAGAGGTAGGTACCGCGCCGGGTACGGCCATGGACATCGCCGCCGCCAAGGACGGGCGCATTTTCTGGATCGAACGCTACGGCGCGCTCAAGGTCTGGTATCCGGACACCAAGGCCGTCACCACCATCAAGACCTTCGACGTGCTCTACACCAGCCCCGGCGCCAACAAATACTATCTCGCGGTGGAAACGGGTCTGGAGGGCATGGCCTTGGATCCGGATTTCGCGAACACGCATTGGATCTATCTGCGCTACGCCGTGCCCGCGAGCAAACTGGGAACCCTTACACCGCACGCCTTGGGCCCCATCGAACGCCTGTCGCGCTTCACGCTCAAGAACGGCGACAAGGAAGTGGACATGACCACGGAGAAGACCTTGCTGGAGTACAAGGTCTACGCCCAATGCTGCCACTTCGGCGGGGACGTGGAATTCGGATCGGACGGTAACATCTGGATGACCTCGGGCGACAACATCCACTGGCAGTATACCAACGATAATCCCTACGATGACGCCAACCCCTACAGCGACGTGCGTTCGACCTCGGCCAACACCAACGATCTGCGCGGCAAGGTCCTGCGCATTCGGCCCCTGCGCTTCCCCGACAGCGAAACCCCCGTACCGGGCATCGGCACCACCTACACCATCCCGCAGGGCAACCTGTTTCCGGAGGGCACCGCCCTGACCCGCCCCGAGATCTACACCATGGGTCACCGCAATCCGTTCTCCATCGGCGTGCATCCGGATCCGGCCAAGCACTGGCTCGTCATCGGCGAAGCGGGCGGCATGGACGACGGCGACAGGGGCGGCGAGGACGAAGTGAACGTGACCCCGGTGCCGGGATTCTTCGGCTGGCCCTTTTTCGCGGGCAACCAGGCCCATTACAATGAACCCAACTACAAGGGTGCGCTCAATCCCTTCGCCACGCCCGAGGCCACCCCCAACGAGTCCAAGCAGAACACGGGTCTCAAGGTGCTGCCTCCCGCCATTCCCGCCGCGGTCTCCATCAAGACGGGCGCGTTCAAGCTGGCCAACAGCTGCCTGGGCGTCACCTGGGGCTGGGTCAAGCATGATCCGATGCTGAACAACAAGGCCAAGTGGCCGGCCTTCCTGGACGGCAAGGTTTTGATCTCGTCCTATGGCCCCTCGGACGTCATGGTCGGCACCGTGGACGCGAACGGCAAGCTGATCAAGCTCGACAAGCTCTTCACCGCTTCGGCGTGGACCACGGACATCATGCGCGCGACCCAGGGCGCGGACGGCGCCTTCTACGTGGCCCGCGGGGACGGCATCAACTTCAACACCTCCACGGTCTCGCGCATCTACCGCATCGCCTATAAGGGCTCCTGCTTCACTGTGAGCACCCGTCCGGATGCGGCCCGCCTGTCCGCCTTGACCGCCCAGCGCCTGCGTGTCACCCACATGAACGCCGAGACGCCCGTAACCCTGCCCGCCGGCATCAAGCGGGTAGAGGCCTACGGCACCGACGGGCGGGTCCTCTGGCAGGCGCAACGCGCCGATGCCTCCGGCGACGTCGTGCGCGCCATCCCTTCATCCGTGCGGAGCGGCATTCTGCAGCTCCGCTATTTCCCCGACTGAGAACCCATTATGCGCATACGCCTTTCCATCGTCGCCGCGTTATTCGCCATCCCCGCCGCCCTGGCCCTGCTCCCTTTCGGCGCGGCGCCCGCCCAAGCCAAGTCTTCCTGGAAACCGTTGTTCAACGGCAAGTCCTTAAAACCGGATTGGCGCTTTGTGGGCGATTCGACTTTCTGGACCATCGATACCAAGGACAGCTCCGTGGCGGGCTTTTCCGCCACCACCAAGACGCCGCATTCCCTGCTCTTCACCACCAAGGCCGATTACGATCAGTTCACGGTCAAGTATTCCTACCGCCTGAAGGCCGGTTGCAGCGGCTTCTGGTTCCACACCAGCGGCACGACCCCGGACAACGTGGCGGGGCCCCAGGTGGAGATCAAGCGGGAAGGCGCCGAGCTTTTGGAAATCGGATCCATCTACACCTGGCCCACTCCCGGTTGGGAGCCGGGCGCGCAGCACAGCCATGACTACTCCGTGAAAACCGCTCCCAAGGTGGACGAGTACCAGGACGTGGTGCTGACCCTGAAGAAGCCCTACATCTACGTGAACGTGAACGGCAGCCAGTCCTTGGGAGAGACCGATCCGGTCCTGCTGGCCGCAGGCGCCAAGGCGGCGGTGAACTACACCACCTCGACCCATGCCAAGAACCCCGGCTCATTCGCCCTGCAGGTGCACGAAGGCTACGCCATCGACATCCGCTTCAAGAACATCGCCATCCTGCAAGGCTGCGGGGACGCCAAGTCCGCCAACTACGACGGCGACTTCGTGCAAGGCTTTCCCAAGCAGCCGGCCGTGTACCAGGACGACGGGTCCTGCAACGGCACCTCCCTGGAACGGGGCGCATCCGCAGGGGAGTCCCCGGCAAGTTACCTGGGGGACCCGCAGCGTTCCGGCGGCGCGGTGAGCGTGGCCGTCTCCTATCCCGGCCGGCATTCCCTGGAGATCGTGGGCCTGGACGGCCGCACCGTCTTTTCCGGGTCGGCGCCCGGTGCCAACATTTATCGCCTTTCGGACCGGGTGAAACCCGGATTGTATTTCGCAAAACTGGCCATGGGCGGCCGGACCGCGCAGCGCAGGCTCCTGATCCCCTGAGGGACGGGGGACCGCGCGCGATCGTGTTCGGCCCAGATGGAATTTAGAGGTTACATGGCTATCCGCATGCTTCAAGGGAAATCCCTCGCCGTACTTTGCCTTGCGCTCCTGACCGTCGCGTCTCCGTGCGCCTTTTCCGCCTCCAACGCCGCCGCGCCGCGCTTCAACATGCTCGTCCTGGCCCAGCTGAAGCAAGAAGGGACCGACATCGATGAAGTCCATCGCCCCTTCGTCGAGGCATTCACCCCGTGGCTGAATAAACTCGCCGTCGACAGCAACTTCACGGTCACCTATCTCACCAGCCCCAACACCCTCACCGACGCCGTGTTGAGCAACGTGGATGTCATCTGGCAGATGAATGACGTGCCCTTCGGATGGAACACCACGGCCCAGGCCGCGTTCCAGAAGTATATCGAGTCGGGTAAAGGGGGATGGGTCGGCGATCATCACGCGGGGCTCTACGGCCTTAAACCCCCGAACAACCAGAGCGAGCCGCTCTGGACATGGTACAAAGGCTTCCTGGGCGGCGTAACCTACCAGAACTACATCGCCGGTTTCGCCGAAGCCACGGTGCGTCTCGAAGATACGGCAAGCCCCATCCTGCAGGGCGTCGGCAAAAGCTTCGTCGTGAAAAAAGACGAATGGTATACCTGGGACAAGAGCCCGCGCCTGGATACGCAGCACATCCATGTGCTCGCGAACGTGGATGAGGCCTCGTACAAACCCGCGTCCAACATCAAAATGGGCGGGGACCATCCGGTCATCTGGTCGAACACGTCGTTCAAGTCGCGATGCGTCTACATCTTCGTGGGCCATGACACCACCTTGATCAGGAACCCGGATTACACCACCTTGATCCGCAATGCCCTGATGTGGGCGGCGAATAAGCCCGCGACCACCGCGGCAACGAAGCCGCTGGATAAGCCTCTCGAAAAGCCCGCGGTCGATTTCAAGTTGCACGCCGTCGCGGACAGGCAATCCATTTCCTTAACGGCGGGCGGGGAGAAAATCCTCAGCGTGACCGTGCTTGATGCCTCCGGGCATTCGCTTTTCCATGCGGACGGGGCGCAAGCCGCCGGGCGCATCGACCGATCCGGATGGGGTGCGGGGGCTTACCTCATCAGGGCCACCACGGCGAAGGGGCAGGGTTCGCAGTGGTTGGATTTGCAATAGCACCGGATGCGGATTCGCGCCTTGGGCGGAAACCGGATTCATGGAAGGGTTTATGAAGCACAAGAAATCAGCAATACGATTGCTCTGCGGTCCCATCGTCGCGGCCACTCTCGCGTTCGCCTCACACGCAGTCGCGGCCTCCGCGCCCCGTTTCAAGATGGTGGTGCTGGCCGAATTGAAACAGGACGGAGTAGGTCCCGCGGACGATCAGCATAGGCCCTATGTCGAGGCCGCCAGGATATGGTTGACCCAGTTGGCCAAGGACAGCAACTTCACGGTCACCTGGCTGGAAAAGCCGGACACCTTCACGGACGCCATGCTAGCCGATGTGGATCTCATCTGGCAGATGAACTACGCGCCCTACGGCTGGCCGGATGTCCCCCGGCTCGCGTTCGAGAAATACATGAACTCCGGGAAGGGCGGATGGCTGGGCGTCCACCATGCCACCTTGTACGGTTCCCGCATCAACAACCTGACGTGGCCGTTCTTCTATAAGTTGATCGGCCAGATCAATTACACGGCCTACATAGCCTCCTTCGCCTCCGGAGACGTCCACGTTGAAGAGGCCGCGCATCCGATTTTCCAAGGGGTGCCTTCGATGTTCAACGTCACCACCGAGGAATGGTACACCTGGGACAAGAATCCACGCGACCGCCTGCACATCCTCGCCAATGTGGATGAGAAGTCCTACAAGCCGGCCACCAACGTCAAGATGGGCGATCATCCCGTGGTTTGGACCAACGACTCCGTCAAGACCCGCAATCTTTACGTCTTCATGGGCCATCACCAGAATCTCTTCCAGAACCAGGGGTACATGACCCTGATGAAGAACGCCATCTTCTGGGTGGCGAACAAGCCGTCGACCACGGCCGCCAAGAGGCCTGCCTCGAAGCCGGCCATGGGCTCCCGCGACATTTCCCTGCGTGCGGACGCGCAATCCATCAACCTGCCCTCGGGAGGCCTGGCGGATGTGGTCCTGATGGACGCGGCGGGGCATACGCTTTACCGGGCGCGAGGCCCGGAAAAAATCGCACGCATCGACCGGTCAGGATGGGGCGCGGGACGTTATCTGTTGCAGGCGAAAACCGCGGGGGGACGGATCTCCCAATGGTTGCGTCTGGATTGAAAATGCATTGAGAGGCCTTTTGGGGGCCGGTATCCGTTTCAACTTCGGTGGGGCCGAGGGAAACAATATGCATCCGGTGGGACTTCGTATGATCGCGATGACAAGGACTTCCATCCTGTGCGCGGCCATGGCCGCCATGTCCTCACTTGGCGGCGGCGCCGGGGCGCAGACCGCGCCCAAGTTCAAGGTGCTGACCTTCGATCCCGTGTCGGGCGACGTCGGGCACGACAGCTACATGAAGGAAGCCAGGATCTTCCTGCCCAAGCTGGCGGCGCAATACGGATTCCAGCTCGACCTCACCGAGAATTGGAACGATCTGAACGCCGACAAGCTGGCCCAGTACAAGGTGGTGATCTTCCTGGACAACCGCCCGGAAGGAGCGGCCCAGCGCACGGCCTTCAAAACCTACATGGACGGCGGCGGAGCCTGGATCGGCTGCCACTTCGCGGCCTTCGCCATGAACGCTTCCGGCGTGAAACAGGACTGGGACTGGTATCACAAAACCTTCCTGGGTTCCAATGAATACGTCAGCAACACCTGGGCGCCCACTCCCGCCTTCCTCAAGGTGGAGGACAGCGCCTCCCCGTACATGAAAGGGCTGCCACCGCTGTTCAAGGCCTCGGCCAACGAATGGTACCGCTGGTCCTACGATTGGAAATCGAATCCGGACATCAAGATCCTGGCCTCAATCGATCCCTCCAGCTTTCCCCTGGGCACGGGACCCAAGCCGGAGGAGATCTGGCATAGCGGGTATTATCCCGTGGTGTGGACGAATGTGAAGTACAAAATGCTCTACCTGAACATGGGACACAACGACATCGACTATGCGGCGGGAAACAAGGATAAGTCCCTGACCTTCGCCAACGAAACCCAGAACAAAATGATCACCAACGCCCTGCTGACCTTCGGCGGCATCACCCCACCCACCGCCGTCGCCCCCGCGGCCAAGGCGGCTAAAGGCAAAGCGGCCATTACGCAAGCCAAGGGGTTCTCCCGGCAAGGCGCAGGCATGGCCATTTCCAAGTCCGGACCCGGCGATGCCAAGGCACCGCGCTTCGACCTCCATGGGCGCAAACTCGTCCCTGGAAAAGGCGCTTCCAAATGATCCATTCCCCTGTATGCCGCTCTCCGAAACGCGGCTGCGGCCCCATGCTCGCGGGGCTCGCCTTCATCACCGTGATCGGCAACGGCTCGGGCTTCGCCCAGGTCGCGCCCTCCTTTAAGGTGCTGGGTTTCACCACCACCACGTCCGACGCCGGCCACATCAGCTACGAGCACGAGGCCAACGCCTACTTCCCCAACCTGGGCAAGCGGATCGGCTTCACCTATGACTCGACCAAGGTCTGGACCGATTGCAATACGGCCAAGCTTTCGCAATACCAAGTGGTGATCTTCATGGACGAGCGTCCCGAAGATCCCGGGCAGCGGGCCGCCTTCCGGAAATTCATCGCCGACGGCGGCGCCTTCATCGCCTGCCACGGTTCCGGTTTTGAATTGGCGGGTTCCCAGCAGCCCACCAACTGGCCTTGGTACCACGATAGCCTGATCCAGGCCGGCGAGTACGTAAGCAACACCTGGCGGCCCACCTCGGCCTTCCTCAAAGTCGAGAACGGAACCCATCCTTTCGTGGCGGGCATGCCCAGCCTCTTCAAATCCTCGCCCAACGAATGGTACCGCTGGAAGGTGGATCTGCGGACCAAGCCGGACATCAAGATCCTCCTTTCCATCGACGCCTCCAGCTATCCCCTGGGCACCGGCCCCAAGCCCGAAGAGATCTGGCATAGCGGCTATTATCCCGTGGCCTGGACCAACGTCAAATACAAAATGCTCTACCTGAACATGGGCCACAACGATCTGAACAGTCCGGAGAACAACGGCAAAGATTCACAGACCTTCGCCAATGAGATCCAGAACAAGTTGATCACCAACGCGCTCTTGTCCATGACCGGAAAAACCACCGGTGTCGCCCACGCCGCCAAAGCCGCCTTGCATGCACCCGCCCGCGGGTTCCGGCTCAAAGGCGCGCGCATGACCGCGTCCCAGGCCGGCGCGCCCAGAGACAAGGATTCCGAATTCGATCTGCACGGCCGCGCCTTCGCCCCGGCAGATCCCCATGCACGCCAGGGAACTCACGGACCGCTATGAGCGCATTCCGTCCCTGGATTCCTCCCTGGGCATGGCCGATTCCATCCAGACGGAAGTTCTTGTAGCGATGACTGGCGCTTCACCGAAGGCTGGATCCCGCACACCGTGCGCATGCCGGCCGCGGTTTGGGCCATGGCCCAGGCGCCTTCCAAGAGCACGGCCATCCGCGCAAAGACGCCGGAACTCGCGTCCTCGGCCTATGCCATCAACCGCCGCAGCGACGGACTCGATGTCCGTCTGGTCGGCGCCACGGTTTCCGCGAATCTGGAGCTGCCTTAGTCGAAAACCATCCTTTACCCTTCCCGATTTAAGCGCTTGAAATTGTACGCGATTTTACGTACAATGTCTAAGCACGACCAAGATTGGATTTCTTGCCGTTAAACGGCAGGTCATCGATTGCTTGAATGCGTGAAATTCTATTTCATTCAACCGAACACCATGTTCATCAGTGTCCATAAATAATCCGAGAGTGATGATGGAAAAGCAAGTGAAAGTCAGAATGTTCAAGCCTGGCGAAGTGATCAAGGCCCTTTGCGGGCATTGCGGGGAAATCCGCACGTCCACGTTCCATTATCGGGACTACAAGTCCCCTGCTTCCAAAAAGATCGTGCATAACGTCCTTCAGGCTTTTTGCATTGTCTGTAATACCCTCACGGCCATTCCCGATCAATCGGCCCCGAAAATCAAAGAGCAGCTTGAGGATCAAACGCTTCCCCTTGAAGTACGCATTTCCCCCCAATTGGAGGATGTGATTTATATCCTCAGCGCGCGGATAGGGGTCGAGGCTCCCGAAATGACAAGGATGGTTCTCGGATTTTACATCCATGAGCTTAAAAAACAGGTTTTCCAAAAGAGGCTGATGGAAGCGCTGACCGACGATTTCGCCGACGGCAAAGGCACCAGCCGGATTTCCCTGCGCATTCTCAACCGATTTGCCGATGGGCTGGATGCGGAGTCCGATAAAATGGGTTTGAATCGAAGCCAGTTGATTAAAGCGATATTGATCCGGGCAAAGTTGGATTTGCTGGACAACGCCGATGGCAAAATGGCCAGGCGGTTCTATGACGCCGCGCATTTGATGGCGGCCTGACAGGCACACACTTTTTCGTCGGACTTTTTTGGGCGGCCCCCGCAAAGGGGATCCTCTTTAACGCGGAGTCGTAAGCGGTAGCACGGACAACCGCCGCCCGCTCACATCCATCAGCCTGATCTCTCCAAGGCTTTCCCCGTCGGTGCGGCCATTGCCGTTCCAACCGCCTGCTCCACGCCAGCCCGCATCAACCGATGCGGCCGTCGCGGCTCCGCCTTCCAGGCCAATCACGCCGTTATGGATCCAGGCCCCGCCTTGCGCCACCGGTGCGCCCAGGTAGCCTTTGGCTGCGGCGCGGGCATCGATGCGCGTGGTCGCGGGTTTGGCCCACATCAAGGCTTCGCGGATGAGCAGGATGTAGTTGGCGTTGGTCCAATCGCTCACGTCGTGGCCGATCCCGATATAGACCATCTTGGGATACTTCGGATTGCACCAGATCATGGGATGATCGCCCTGGGGCTTGACCTGCTTATAAGTGCTCTCGTCGGCCTTGGCCAGCACATGCACGTTGGGACGGGGATTCTTGTTCCATTCATACCATTCGTCCTTGAGCTGGAATGAGGCCGGCAGGTTCTGGGTGATGGGATGGGTGCGATCCTCGAACAGGATGGTGCCGGTCTGCAGGGCCGGATGCACCACCCAGGTGATGCCGCCGAAGAACTCGGTGTACCAGGTCCAGGTCGGCATGCTGGGATTGAATTGATCCCCGGTGAGACCCGCCGCGTGGATGCCCACCCAGCCTTTGCCGTCGTCGATGAACTTCTGGAATATGGCCCGCTGCGCCACGCTCATTTCGAAGGGCGCGAAATGGCATTGCAGGAAAACCTGGTACTTGGCCAGGTTGGCTTCCGTGATGAGGGCCGGATCCGTGGTGTAGTCCACGGTGAAGCCGTTGGCCGCGCCCAGCTTCTCCACCTGGATCTTCGCTTCCGTGCTCATGGCGATGTGGTCCGATGCCTTGGAGGCGATCATGAAGACCTTGAACGGGGTTTGCGCGCGGGAATTCGTCCACGGATAAGCGATCAGCCCCAGAGCGAGCAGGAGCGTTTTAATCAATGTCCGCCGATGTTTCAGCCGTTTCATGGGGACTCCTGCGGTGGGGGAAAGGTATCACCAAAGCTACCTATAGGCGCCGCGCTTGGAAATCGAATTCATGGGGAAACGGACAATTGGGCCGGCGGCCCAAGGCGCGGAATGCTTACCTCCAAGCCCTCCAATCGGCGGAGAAATTTTTTGCGACGGTGACGCCGTTCCCAAAAAACGGAACGGTATGGAGCCCATCAAATCCCAAAGTCCTCTTCGATAATCCCAAAATCCTCGCGGCGGTTTCCGCTTTTTGAGGCTCCTAAAACGCCGCTATTGAAACATCCCCGGCTTCCGGTCATAGTATGCGAAGCCGTTTACCGACCGCGCATTCGGGACATAGCAGAGACACATCAGGGACATAAAGGGAACCCATGAAATCCGGAAATAAAATTTCCATCGTTGCCGACTCGTCTTCGCTCCGCGCCATCGCGCGCCTGGCCCTTGCGGCCGCCGCCGGCGCGCTCCAATGGGGTTGCATGGAAACCTCGTCGCCGGGCGCCACGCAGGCGCAGGCCATGGCGGTGCGATCGGAATCCGCCAATCCCATGTGCCGCACGCAGACCCATCTGCTCATCCTCGATCAGGATGTCATCGCCAACGGATCGCATTGCCGCGCCGTCATTCCCGACAACGGGAACTCGTGCCGCAAAGACGACGACAAGTCGAAGGATCGCGACGACGATGACGACTCCCGCAAGGACGGGGAAAAGGACAACCACTCGCGCGAAACCGTGGAGAAGAACAAATCCAAAGGCGGCGCAGGAGGTCATGGAGGCCGCGGCGGAAGCGGCGGTTTCAATGAAGCATCCGCGGGCCCCGGCGGCGGCGGGGCGGGAGGCAGCGGTCACGGCGACGACAGTGACCATGGCAAGCGGAACGACAAGGATGACGATCAGGATGATGGCAAGGACGAGGGTAAGGACGGCGACAAGGACAAGGTGACGATTTGCCATAACCCTCCGGGGAACCATGAGAACGCCAAGACCATCTGCGTCGGGTCCCCCGCCGTCAAAGCGCATCTCGCCCATGGGGACAAGCTGGGAAAATGCGAGGACATCCCCGTCTCCGGCAGTTGCGAAAAGTCCTTCGTCGGCAACCGCGCCACCTTGCTCGCCTACGCCAACATGGTGGGCAAGGAAGTCACCCTTCCCTCCGGCACCATCGGCGATGAAGGCTGGTTCGCCATCACCACCATCCGCATCGGCTGGAAGAGCGCGGGACCCGAAGTCGGGGACGGCTTGCGCAACTACTTCGAGGCCGGTCCCGGCCTGGGCGGCGCCGACGCCAAGGGCAACAAGGAAACCCTGCTCGACAAGGTTCCCGATCTGACTCCCCTGCGCGCCACCGGCCTGGCCCGACTCGAAGGACGCTCCGTGTGCGCCGTGGTCCTCGACGGCGACGTCAAGATGAGCTACAACCCCCGCGTGGGCGACATCCGCGGCCCCAACCTCGGCAAGATCGCCTTCCAGGTCCTGTCCGTGGTCGACTCCCGCGGCGCCAATGCGCTTCCCTCCGTGCGCGTCCGCATCCTGGACGCCGAGGCGGTCTGCAACGATCCCCTCTCCCCTTATCTGGACGCCCCCGCCCCCACCTCCATAAGCGAACCTCCCGACATCGATCGCCCCTCATGCGCCATCCAGGAAAACCTGGTGACGGAACCCTGGAACGCCTTGGACACGACCGTGTGGCGCGGCGATGGCGATCAGATGGTTGAAGGCGGGCTCTTCTTCGCCCGGGACGGCGCCAGTTCCGCGACAGCCGATTGGATCAGCCCCTGCCCCATCGGCCTCGACACCAACACCACGGTCAAATTCTCCAACCGCATCAACCTCAACAGTCCGGGCCAGAACGAGTTCGCGGAAAGCGGCGCCCTTTTCCTGGTCAATGCCGGCCCGGACGGAACCTACGACAACTACGTGTTCGTGAACGTTGGGTACACCATGTCCCCCAGCAAGGTCTTCGTGGAGCTCTTTGGTTCCGACGGCGGCACGGACTTCGATCAATACGAAGAGACCAACCTGCCCTTCACGCCCAGCCAGCTCTTCAATGTCGACTTGTGGATCCTGCCCAACGCCTATCATGTGGCCGTGGCCGAAGAGATGATCGACACCGTGACCCTGGCCAGCCCCATCAATACCCTCAGCCTGTTTGAAGTGGGCGTGCAGCAGAACGGCGGGGGCCTGCGCGGCCTCATCGACATGACCACCATCTCCAAGCTTTGCATCCACGAAAACAAGATCCAGCGGTGCAAGCGCCATACCGTCCATCGCGGCTGCAAGAAGCAGCGCCTGGGAAGCAACCATCGCTGCCGCACCCGCAACGACTACATCCGCGTGGCCAAGGAGCGCATCAAGCATTGCCCGCATCCCACGCGGAGCATGCAGATCCTGTGCAAGCTGAAAGAGAGGCCGGATTTCGATTGAACCGTCCGGGCAGGATGGGAGCGGGGATGCTACTTTAACCCTTATGGATGATAAGGGCGGGGCATCTCCAATTCGACGCCGGGGCGCGAGGCTTGACTGGCTTCGCGCCTCCTTTTATTTGTCCACCTCCCTTTATTTGTCCGCCTCCTTTTTTTTGACCGTCTCTTTGACCTTATCCGGATGCCTGTTCGAAACGGGATCTCCCACGCCGATGCCCGCGACACTTTCCATTCGTCCGGACTTTTCCCTCGGCACGCAATGGATGTACCGCTCTCTGCGCTATACCGAGCACGAGGATGGAAGCAAGAGCGACAGTACCGGATACTTCATCCACGATCAAATATCCGGCGACTCCGTAATCGCCGGAGTGGAATACCGGATTCTGCTGGAAGAAGAACTGGCCCTGTACAATACCGATTTGGGGCTGCAGAATTCCCGCACCGCCTATGCCGTCCTGTCCGATTCCACCGGGCTCCTGGTGAAGACATTGAAGGGCGGCAACCGCGCATTCGTGCGCGTGCCCTTCAAAACCGCGGCGTCCTGGCATTCCTCCGAAGTAACAACGAATACGGCCGTAGAAACAACGGAGTTCGACACGGCCGATTTCGCGGATGAAGTGAAAGATCTGATACCCACCTTTCGGATCGGACAGGCCTGGCGATACCGGGAACCGGGAAGCGCCCTGCACTTCCCCATCGAGACCAAAACCTTTCTGGGATGGGATACTCTGGACCTTGCCGGCACTCCGGTTCCCGCCCTGGAATTCAGATTGGACCTTGATCCTCCGGGGGAATCCCCGGGCTATGAATGGTACGCCGGGGATGTGAAGGTCCTAACCCGGTCCAGCTCCTCCTCGTCCTTCGACGGCAAGGATTCCTCACGGTTGGAAGAAAGCTATCTCGGCAGACGCGGCTTTACTCGCCAGGATACCTTGGATATCCTGAAGGGAACGGTTCTCGATCCGAACGCGGAATAGGCCCGGAACCGGATCGGTCGGGTCGGGACGAAACCCGCAGGACAAAATGAAAAGGGCCGCCCTCTGATAGGCGGCCCTTATGATTGAATGACTTGAAGGGATGCGACCCTCCTGCGCGACTTGGCGCGGGTATCGGCTCCTTAGAAAGCGGGCACCCAGCGATATTGCATGGCGCCGCCGCGGATTTCCGCTGGCAGGCGGAAAGTCTCGCCGGCCTTCAGGTTGCGCTTGCTCCAGAGTTGTTTGCCGGAGATGGTGTAGAGCTCGATCCCGGACATGCCTTCGGGGACCTTGACCAGGCTGCCCGCACCCAGGTTGATCAGGAAACCGGAGCGGTGGGGAATCATGTCGAAGCGGGTTTCCGCCAGGCCGGTGGGGACTTCCAGCTTGGGTTCCGGGGGGCGGCAGGAGCCGGTGTAGGAGATTTTTTGAATGCTGGTTTGACCGGCCGTGGTTGTAAAATTGGCTTTACCATAGTTCACAATATAAAGCGCACCGTCCGGACCTTGCCTGAGGTCTACAGGTCCTTTGAATTCAATATTTTTCAAAAATGGCTGATAAGCAGTTGCCTGGGTCCCGCCCGCATCCACGTCAAACACATAAATTTGTCCCCAAGTATAGTCCGTGACAAACCACTTCCGATTGAAATGGGGTGGAAATTTGATGGTTGATTTTGAATCGCCATCATATAGGTATAGTGGACCGGTTATCGGAGCTCCGTGCAATTCCTTGGTGCGAAAATCGGAGGGTAATGGGAACGTAGGACGTGCGGGTGGAAGAGTGGTCAAACCGGTATTCCATTTGGAATTATTGACTGGGGCTGCGGGATTATGATCCCCCGCAAACTTCAAGTTGTTGCCCGTGAAATATGGCCACCCTTCAAAGCCGGGGGTCAACCTTAAGTTGTATTCCTCCCTCTGAGTATAGGTCAACTCATCCGGACCCACATCACCCCATAAAACCCACCGTCTGACGGGATCCAATGCCATGCTGTAATTATTTCGAGTGCCCTTGATATAGATTTCCGGGTAAACTTTACTGGTATCAAGATATTTCGCGTCATTGGTCTGCTTGTAAAAATATTCCCCGAAATTCCCAGCAGGAATGGAATACCCCTTCGCTGAGTTGTCAGGATGGATCCTTAAAAATCCCCCTCTCATCCCATGAGTGCTGGATGCGCCCCATTCTTCACTTTTATATTTGAAATCTTCGTTCATACCAATAATCGGAGCCGTCGTTCCCATTTTTCCGAGGACATTTCCACCATTTGCGCCTTGAGCGATCCAGAGATCGCCATAGGCGTCGAACTGCATGGAACCTCCAGTATGGCAACACAGGTCCCGTTGGGCTTCGATTA
>Ga0209515_10001345_pt1 | contig 41585 bp, 51 predicted proteins | sample Subgroupgradi54m_FD_187454 | JGI IMG/M metagenome (GOLD analysis project Ga0209515, IMG submission 187454) | Subsurface groundwater microbial communities from S. Glens Falls, New York, USA - GMW60B uncontaminated upgradient, 5.4 m (SPAdes)... ... | reverse complement strand
TAACAATACTAACTCAATATCAATATCTAAAATACCTCTAAAAAGAACCAATGGTTTACTGAAAGAACTGGTGCTGAGATGACTCGATGGGGGTGGGGGGAGGTGGGGGTATGACAAAGGGCTGGGAATTTCATGGGGGACTTACTAGGGAACAAAATAAATGAGAATCTGGCTAAATACGAAGCTGACAATATATGGGCATCTGAGAATCCCGTAGCTCCTAATCTAAGCAGCTTTTACTTTATAAACCCTTTAACATCGAATGCTTTCACCAACAATATATATGGGAGATAGCTCGTTATTCCATAGAATGCAATGAGCAGAACGAATAGATCCTTCCACTCAATCATAGCTCCTGAATATATTAGTGGATCAAGTCTAAACGCTAGAAAATAGCCCAACATGAACCAGCCGAGTATTGATCCAAAAAAATTCAAAATAAACTGTTGAGCTTTCTGTGTTCGAGACGCGCCCGATAGATTAACGCTGTGTATCTCTTTGAGGTAGTGTGGGGTTGCCACGCAAACGCTGCAAATGATAGAAATAAGTGAATATATAATTAAAGGTAGCATATATTTTTTAAGTACATAGTCTTGGGCAGACCTCTTTTTTTATTGTGGAGTGGGTAGGAATATACTTGTAAAACCCGCCTTTCTTCAATATAAAGGAATCTTTTTGAGTTACAAGCTTTTTAACTATGCTTGTAAAGATTTATTATTCTCTAGCACGCGGCTCGAGGGAAGGCGGTATCGAGTCCCCTTTACATAGCCAGAGGCTGGAACTATTTGCACAAGTAATCCTTGTCTGACCCAGTTTTTTAATAATTTTGTCATACGATCGCGTTGGATCACGTTAGTGACCGCCCTTGCTGTTTCGTTATTAATATACTTATTTTTCTCCAAATAAGAATTTACTTTTTTCCATTCCGAAACTATCTTTTCGTTCAAAAGAACCACTCGTACTCCGTCTTGTAGGCGGGGGTAGGTAAAAAAGATGGGAGGATAGAGGTTGCGGGCTTTCATCTCGTTCCTCATTGCGCGCACGCCTTCATTTTGGTCAAGATTGGGAGGGGATGGAAATTCTCTCAGATGCTTAACTAATAAATCATTTCTCCACCCATCCGCACGTACAAGGCCAATATTGGCCGATGTGATATTGTAAGGGAAAAGTCCAGGACTCGCTATCTCTATGCGATCTTCAAATATCCTTATTTCGATATCTCGTTTCAGGTGATAATCGCGATGGATTACGGCGTTAGTGATTGCTTCTTTTACTGCTCGTTCTGGTATTTGATATTCAGTTACAAAGCCAGAGGGAATGCGAATTCCGCTGCGTAAAAGGGTCAAAACGTATTCATGAGCTTCTTGAATTTGTTGTGCGACGGGCCCACTGATTGTTTTTGGGGTTCCAAGATAATTAGGAGTCTCTCCGATGGTCTCGATTGTGCCTGGGTATTGAAAAACGCGAATAGCTGCTTTTGTATCCATTAGATCACTGGGATATTCAGCAAATAAAAGAACTGCTGCACGCGTGGGAAGTAACAACCCAACCTCATTCTTTCGAGCTAAGCCGGTTTTTTCAAGCACCAACGATATACTTTTACCGCCAATTTTTCTTTGGTATTTCCAATCTTGATATTGTTTGGTCTCAAGAAGTTTGAAATCCACAGCAACTGTTTCCCTATCGGCCCGTTCAAAGCCTTTCGCATAAGCGAGCTTAATCACTTCCGCAGGAGTCAATAGTTTATTACTTTTTTCCAGTCGAACATAGACGTGATTATTTATAGATCGGAAACACTCACTCGCCTTTGGAATATTTACTAGAGCGATGGTTTTTTTAATCTGGGCAACCCAAATTTTTTCTGGAGGCCAGATTGATCCAAGTGGGGGTATGATACGCTGGATTTCTCTCCCGATGGCGTCAAAATTTTCGATACTCTCTTCAATGCCAAAGATTCTATCAAGGCCCTTTAATCGTACATTTTGAGGATCTTCTACGCCCAAAATGACTATCCCACCGTCCGTATTAGCTAGAGCTACAATAGAATCAATAATTCTACCAACATCATTGTTGCTCCCTCCAACTCTTTTAAATTCAAGTGTTTGATTTTCTGCCTGAATTGCTAGTATCTGGCCAACCAATTCTTCATTGCGCATAATAAAGGTTGTCTAAGATTATTACCGTTGTACTAAGTATACTCCCAGTTTTTATTTAGACAACTCAGAGGCTCATAAATTTTCAAAATAAACTATATCTATGCTTACAAGCCTTAAATAATCTTTTGTTTCCATAACTTTACAAATTTTAGCCATAAAGCATCGTATCTCTGCGTAAGTCCTTGGACTACTGATAAAATATTGGAGTCATCAAGATATATCGCGACACGCGTTGCGGCATTTAAACCAGCTGCCAATACTAGGTTGTAAGTTCTGAATTGTTCACGTTCATTCATGCTCGGATAAAAAACCTCTTTAATCAGTAGGCTATTCCCATGTAACAAATGAGACCATGCAGAATACTGTTGATCGAAGCGGATTCCTGTCAGGAAGCGTAGGCGTATACAACCTTGGGATTTATTCTGTATAAGTACGCCAAGCCTGGTCCTCGCCTTCTTGATAGTCCGGAATAGAGACTCATGCTCCCTTTTTCGCGAATGCTCTAATATTTTTTCAAAAAACATTCGATCTTCAGGAGACAATTTGGCATGTTCTTCTTGAAATAACTTTTGAAAGTAATTAAATTGCTTCCCAGGTATAGATGCGTAATCAGTAAGCCATGAAAACAGCTTGATGTATTTCTTACTTTGCTGTGGTATATCGGGAGCAAATAACGCGTCAATCAGTTTAATCCCTATGTCTAGAATGGTCCTATAGCTGAAAGGAACGAATTTATTTTCTTTACTAGAATGTGCGTTATCTAACAGCACGATTAAAGTTTGCAACACTGCTGATTCGTGGTGATCGTAAAGAATCCTATGCTCTATAGAGGATATTGGTACCATTAATCCGCTTGATAGTCTTACCTGGCCCTGACGCAGATCTGAACCTTGTTGCTGGCTATAACCTCTTTGTTCTAAAATCTGCTGTTCAGTGTGAAGATATAAGAGCAAATCTTTAGTCAGCGTCTCTGCTTCATCTATAACTTCTTTTTGAAAAGAGGTATCACCCATCGAACGAGCCATAGGGTTTTCGAAAAAGTCATGCTAACTAATCTAGTTTGGACTTTATTACTCCAACTCTATCACAAATAAAAAAAACACCCTATGCAGGTGTAAAGTTGCAAAATATATACTGATCCACCTCCCAACTTCAACGAAAGAAGACTAAAATTTCTAATACAAGCCCGAATAAAATAGATCCAAATAAATATATCTCCTTACTTTTGTTCAATACGGCCAGTGCAAACTCCAATGAAATGTATACTACAGAAAATGTCATGGTTAAAACCACTATAAATAGATCATTTGGGTGGACTATATTTGTATAGACACTTCTCAGCGCTACAAACTCTCCCAAAAAAAGTGTGATGACAAAAGTAGCGATCGTTCCAATATGAATGTTCCTTCGAAATTTATCTCCTGGTTGCTCCATGCTATATACTTCCTTTCTTGAGAGATAAGTTGATTGTACAGTGAACCCCAAAAATAAGATGGGGACAATTTGAGACACTATTTTATAAAATTCAATTTGCATAGATTCACTTCTTATACCGATACTCCGTGATCACCGGCTCACTGATACTACCAGCCTTATTTTTGACACGGAAAATAAAATAGTACACACCAGGCTGACGTATAGTGGGTGGAGTGTATTCTGATTTCTTTATCAGCTTACCCTTTGCGGTCGGATCGGTTTTTATATTGGTTCCAAAATAGAAATAATAACCAGTTACCCCACTTTCGCTATCAACATTGGTCACTTGAAAAGTTGGAGCAGTACTAGCTTGTATTGTACCAGGATTATTCGGCAATACTTTTTTCTTTGTGTTGTTGGAATAGATAGAAACCTTCGCTGTCGAAACATCAAAAATATTTATTGCACCAACGTCAATGTTATCCAATATATTAGCGGCTTTAACGTAGTCATTGGATAAATTCTTAAATCCACCGTTATAAGCCAGGCCTGGAGAACTCAACCAACTTTTAATTTTGTTAATAGACAATATGTAGCCAATCGAAGCTAGTTCTCCCTTTATTCCGGCTGAAGGGATTCCTATAAAACTGCCATCTCTGACAAGGTACGCTCCACCACCAGAATTACCATGCTCGATCACCGCTGTTGTTTTAATGTAATTTCCTAAACCCTCTTTCGCGCTACCAAAACCGCCCACTGAGCCTTCGGAATATGTAAGCTTCGTCCCACCGATTCCAGGGTATCCATAAATCATCAGCTTGTTACCAAGATTTTTATTGTTAATAACCCCGCCTGATATGTTTAATGCGGGGAATGATTTATTGCTGGGGTTCTTAATTTTTAAAAGTGCTATATCTTCATCGCCTGAAATTTTTGCAATGTCCGCCACTTCATCATACAATGGATCATCATCAGCATTATTAATAAAACCCACGACACAACCTTTCGTTCCCTCAACAACATGCTTATTGGTCAAAATGATGCCCTTGGGATCAATTATTGTTCCGGTTCCTTGTTTGCCGCTCGTCTTACTCACGAGACAAATAACTTTAACTGTGGCAGCAATTATTGAATCCTGATTTGAATTTAAGGCATCACTATTGCCGGAGTCACTGTTCGACTGTGGCGTAGTTTGTTGTTGGGTTATGGGTGCCTGACAATATTGCGAGGTTGCTGGTGCAGCGGTTTCTGCAGATGTGCAATCAAATGTTCTTTGACAGTTACGCGTTTGGATTCCGTTTGGCGAACAGCTGCTCCAGTCGCCACAAGACCAGATATCCTCAGAACAAGTTGGCTGTGATGGCGATGTGGATGATTGTGAAGGAGTCGTCTGTGCTTGTTGGGTTGTTGGTGTGCAAGATTGTGTTATCGAGGGTTTTGGAACGCCATTGTCGCAGTTCCCGACCTTATTGCAGGTTCTCGTCGTTTGACCAATTAGTGAACAGGTCGCCCAGTCAGTACAAGACCAGTTATTACTAGTGCAAGTCGGCGGTGTGTATGTGCACGCCTGAGATAACACAGGGTCTCCGTTCGCGCAACCCGTTGGTTGAGATGTTGAGACGGATCTCGTTTGTTTACTGTCAGAGGAACAAGTGCCCCAATCAGAATACGTGAATGACGTACAGGTCGGAGGTACATAGAAACAGGATTGTGTCGTGTCCGGTGAAGGCGTGTTTACTAAAGGACAATCGGAGGTTATTGAACAGCTCCTACTCTGTGTCTTATTAGCAGAACAAGCGGTCCAATCTGCACAAGACCAAATATCCGCGGAACATAATTGATTATTGTCTTTCTCGTAACTTACTTCAGATTCATTGAATACATGATCGTAGATTTTCAATTCATCAATCGTGATCTTATTAACGATATTATTTTGACTAGTGATCGAACCATTACTAACAAAGCTCCATGTTCCGGCAACCGTCTTTCCTGTAGTGGCTGCTGTAGCGAATCCCTTTAGCGCTCCGTCTACGTAAAGATTGATGTTCCGTCCATCATAGCTCACCACATAATAGTGCCAGTCTTGATCGCCCATTAGTGTTCGCTCCAAGCTCCCAGACGGCACGCCGATTCCTAATATATTATTTTTGATTTGGATATTAAAATTCCAATTATTTGCAATGATGACAGATTGCGTTGCGTTGGTGAAATTATCTGTTTTCATTCTGAAGGTTACAGTAAGTTGTGACAATTCTGGAATATTACCAACGGTAAACCCGTCACCATTACCGCTACCGGGTCCACCCAAGGGTTTTGTGAGATCAAAATATAATGCACCCCCGCTATAGCCGCTTACGGGCACACCATTAAGATTCTGGCCAGTATAGGTTCCACTTTTATCTTTTATTAATCCGGCGCTAATCTCGCTCGCATTATTAAAATCCCAGTAGGCAATGGGTTGGGATTCTGCCCCATTAGCTACATTGATATTCGTGGCACTGAGAAGTATCGATAGAGAAAAAAGAAGGAAAAGCTTCGACGGAAATTTTTTAATCATAAGTATTGGTTAATAATTACCAGCGATTAAAACTTTCCAAAAACTTTTTCTTACCCCTAATCATAGTATCCTCTGTGATGAATTTCTGATAATCGTGTACTCTGTATTGTGTTTTACCGCCCTGAAGGAATGCGCTCTTAAATTGGTCAAAATACATGGAAGGATTGAATCTCAATTCACCATCTGAAATCAAATACCCCGTTCTAAGTGAACGATCAAATGCAAATGAGTGTCCTAATTTTGAAAAAAATTGATGCGCGATAATATTGCGCATGGTATTTATTTGAGCGCATATTAAAGAGTATTTTAACCCAGGCTCTTCACCGTCAACAAAATTTTTCAGGTAGAATTTAAATCCTTCAATGCCCTTTATTTGAAAAACATATTCGTTTAAATTTTCTATAACAGCATGAATCCCTAATATCAGAAGAGAATCGAGTTTATTCGCATGGGCAACTTCCAATTGATTAATCATCCAATTATGTTGTCCATTGATCAATGTCTCAATATATTCCATCGGAGAACCACTATTAAACCTTGCGAGATTTTCTTCAAAATTCATATAAAGTAACCAATCGGTTTCTTATATATCTTCGCCAACCTCTTTAACTCCAACACATCCAACCGATATTCACCAGCTTCTACCCGCGAAATGAATGATTGCGGACGGTTAAAAAGCTTGGCGACATCAATTTGCCGCAACCCTGCTTCATGACGTGTTTTGATCAATTTCTCAATCAAAACAGCATATTCTTTTGTCCTGATAGTTCTACCCATATACTATCAGGATATATACAGAAATTCAATATCTAAAATATGGATATTAGAATATACAAAAAGAGCGACGACGCCGTCGCTCTTAGCAACTTCTTCCCCCACCCCCATCGAGTCATCTCAGCACCAGTTCTTTCAGTAAACCATTGGTTCTTTTTAGAGGTATTTTAGATATTGATATTGAGTTAGTATTGTTAGTGAATATTGAGTTAGTATTTAGTCTTTTTTTAGATAGTATTTTTGAATAGATATTAGATAGTAGTATTTAGTATTGTATTAATTAATTTGCCGTTCAGTTGATTCTCTGGTGAGATAGTAGTCAAGGTTGAGTGAGAGAAAAAGAGTCAATAAAATCAATGGGTTTCGTCGATCTACTAGTTGAACCCTGATTCAACTAGCTGTTCAACTAGTTCTTCAACTAGCGGCGGCCCGACTTCGTCGGGAGATTTGATTGAAAATAGGTTCGAGCGGAGTCGTAAAGGTGCCCCAGCAAAAAACACTTTCTTCTGAAAGTGTTTTTTGATACCTACTATTGCAGGTTAGAACCTATTGACAAAAAGATTATCTAAAGATAAACTTAGTATAGATCATTAACTCCCAACATCTTCTATGCCCAATCACTTCGTTGCGCTCAAAGAATTACGAGAAAATATGGTACGCTACTGCGATCGAGTGGCCAAAGGCGAAAGTTTTGTGGTTCTTAAACGCTCTAGACCTTTGTTTAAACTCTCCCCCGTCGACAGCGACGAACAGTGGGAAGAGGTCATTGATTTTACCAAACTCAAAAAAGGTGGTGTAGAACTCTCCGCACTATTGAAGCGTCTCTGATATGGATAAAATCGAGAAAGCGCTCGCTCGACTTTCATCGAAAGAGCAAGCTTGGGTGAAAGAAATTCTTGCAGAGCTCAATTCAAATAACGCTGCTCATCTCCATATTCAAAAGCTCAAGGGTCATACGGATATTTATCGCGTTCGGAAAGGAGATGTCCGAGTTATTTTCCGAAAAACTTCGATGGGAGTTTTTATCCTTGCGATCGAACGCCGATCGGAAAAGACCTATCGGGATTATTGACACCCCGATGCCGTTAAACAGGTTCTAACATCCTTCACTTGCTGGCCCATCGAAAAACATCCAATGATTGTTGGGTGTTTTTTGATACCCTTGCTTCAAAATTAATAATCTAATATAATCTAATATAGTTAATATATACTCTCTTTTATGCGCAAGGACCGATTTGAAAAACGTCTCACCAATATCCCTGCTCCCATCTGGTCGACTATTGCGAAAATCGACGGGTGGAAGGGCCAATGGATTGCCGGAGCGCGCTTGAACCCACAAACCCTTGGCAGGCTTAAGCGATCAGTCCTCATCACCTCCGCTGGAGCTTCTACGCGTATTGAAGGCGCAAAGCTTTCCGACGAAGACGTCGAGAAGCTGATGAAAGGTATCTCCATTAAAAAATGGAGTGATCGTGATCAACAAGAGGTCAAGGGCTATTACGAACTTCTTGAGAATGTTTTTAACTCTTGGAAGCATCTGAAATTCAACGAAAGCCTTATCAAGCACTTCCACAAAGAACTGCTGCGGTACGTTGGAAAGGATGAACGGCATCGCGGTAATTACAAAACGACTAACAATAGAGTGGAGATGATCGATGCGCAAGGAAAATCCATCGGCGTCGTCTTTGACACCACCCCCGCTTATCTTACGCTAAAAGAGATGCAAGAATTGGTGGAGTGGACGGTAGCTGGACTCAAAAAACAACGCCACCATCCCCTTTTGGTCATCGGAAACTTTGTCGTGGAGTTTTTAAAAATTCATCCATTCCTCGACGGGAATGGCCGCCTTTCCCGCGTATTGACCAATCTTCTGCTCTTGCAGGCAGGCTACGATTACATTCCGTACGTATCGCATGAAAAATTAGTCGAGCAAAAGAAAACGGAGTATTACCTAGCGCTCAGAAAAACCCAGAAAACATTCAAGACTCAGAAAGAAAGTATCGAGACTTGGTTGGAATTCTTTCTGTTGATTATCTTGACCCAATCGGAAAGCGCCGTGTCGCTGCTGTCGAAAGAAAATATCGAGCGCATTCTTTCCCCAAAGCAACTAGCTGTTTGGAAGTATTTAGAAACCGTGAATGAGGCTACTCCAGCCGAAATCACTATGCATTCCGGAGTGACCCGCCCCACGGTCAATCAAGCTCTTGATCGACTCCTACGACTCAAACGCGTTGAGCGTCTAGGACAGGGAAGAAGCACGCGGTATCAAAAAACTGGATCAAATAGGTTCTAACATCCTCGACTTGCTGGCCCCAAGATGAGACTCCAAGAAACTCTTAGTGTTTTTTGATACCCAATGATGCAAGTTAGAACTTTTAGAAAAGAAAAACCGGTATCGAAGAGTCAACGCTGTGCGCTGAATCTCGGATACCAGTTGTAAGAGCTCCGCCTGTGGATGGTTCACGACCTGAGCACAAGGAAGATTTCCTCACCCTCGATGACAAAGTGGTACACCTCGTCCACGGTAAGGCCGCGAACTTCCTGCTTGCTCTTGAGGACCGCCCCCTTGCCCCGCAGAACACCGGCGACACTTGCGAGCTCTGCTCGTCGATTCGACAACACCTTCTGCGCTTCGACAGAGGCGTCGTGGGGAAAGGAGGTGACACCGCAATAGTCATAGGGACTTTCCCTAAGAATGACTCTCCTGCTCCTCTTTTGTATCGAATACTCGATGCCCTCCTGATCGAGAACCTTCAGAACGCTGGCAAAGACTGGGCTGTTTTGAGCCATCTTATTCCTCCTATGGTACTGTTTGCGCATGTGTGCGCCTCCTTGTAAACGTGCAACCATCACAGTCAACTCCATAGAATAGCGTACTTCTTCTGAAGCGTCAATAGTTACAACAGATTTTCTTGTTACTTTTTGATCAAATTAACATAGTTCCAATATTTCCTTTATATATAGGGACTAATTTACTTGACAGTCTTTGATTTCCATGATACAATGTTGTTGTAAGTCACAACATTTTCTTATTCAACGTTTTATGAACATTCTTAAAACCCTTGAGGGTATAGGATTTCGGGAAGCGGAGGCAAAAATTTACCTAGCCACCCTTGAACTAGGAACAGCAACGGCTTCGAATATCGCAAAAAAAGCTCGTGTTAAACGACCCAGTGCCTATGTGCTCTTGGAAGCCCTTATCAAAAAGGGCTATATCTCTACCTTTAAGAAACGCGGGGTGACATATTTTGGTGCCCAGAGCCCCAAACAAGTTATAGAATCTGCCTACGAGAAGGCAACGGATGCGAAATCCATATTGCAAGATCTGATGGCCCTCGCGCCGTCAGATCTAAAGAGCAAACCGCGTGTGCAATTCTTTGAAGGCCATGATGGATTAGTGGCGATTATGGAAGACACCCTGCAGGTACCGAATAAGGTGATTTATGCATATGCAGATGTCGAGCTTGGGTGGAAAACGCTGGAGAACTATTATCCGACGTACATCAAAAAAAAGAATGAGAGAAAGATCGTTCCCCATGTCATTCTGGTTGACAATCCGATGGGACGGCGATTTAAAGAAAAGAGTAAGGAAGAACAGCGCTGCGTTCGGCTTGTGCCAAAGGATACATTCCCCATGAGCAATGAGATTAACATTTATGATGACAAGATTTTCATTATTTCTCACAAGGACATGACCGGCGTGATTATTCAGAGCGAAGAGATTGCCAATACTCAACGATCGATTTTCAAACTTGCCTGGGAAGCGGCGGGAAAATATGATCCCGCGCCCAACATGTCATAGAGCAAACGATACCATTCATATCCCCTCTCGATTAACGAGAACCGAAACCGCGAGAACAAAGGTTCTAACATCCTTCACTTGCTGGCCCATCGAAGAACATCCAATGTTTGTTGGGTGTTTTTTGATACCTAATTTTGCGGGTTAGAACTTTTTGGAAAAGAAAGACGACCTCGGTGCGCTGCTGCTCGTTGTTGAACAGGCTTACTGCGCTTCGACTCGGTTGACGAGTCGCCGGGGCCGCCGATGTGAACTTTCATCTCAAAATGAACTGTGCCGATCACTCCTTGGCCAGACCCGCCTCTTTCCAAATCTTTAGGACGATAAGTCCCAGTGCAATCGTGGCTAGTCTTGGTTTGACTCCGACCCCCTTCCCCAACCGAAGCGGAAGACCGGCGAAAAAGAAACCTCCTGGCTTGTCGACCTCATGGCGAAGGCTGATGTACTGCAAGAAGAGTCCGGGAACGGCTGCCTGGGGCCATGACTCTTTCAGATCTGTGAAGACTGCCCGAAGCTGCGTCACCCCCCGATCGATACTGTATACGCGCCGATGACTCTTGTACTTCTTGTCGTAGGTCTTGTCCAACCGCACCTCCAATAACTCCTTGAAGAGGCACGCGACAAACAAGTCAACGACGGTAAAGCGGTTGTATTTCAGATCTCCTACGGTCATTCCCTGGATCAGGTGTTCGGTGAGGATCTTCTCGAACTGATTTGCGGAGAGCCCCGAAATTCTGAGAACAGCACTTCTTGTGTACATCTTCCCATCAAGGCCAATGATCTGTGCTAGCGTGACGGGAGGCTTGGGTAGATTGCCCTCCACGGGAGATGCCGTGGTCGAAACCTGAGTGTCTTGCATCGATGTTCCTCCTCGAACTCGATGATACGAGTGAATGGATTGAACGGTAGATGGTAGTGTGATGCAAGGCGGGGCTTTGAGCTATTACAGCTCTTCACTGTTAACGATTGAGTCAGTCCTTTGTTCTGGCTCAATGACTCCCCGGTCGATGAGGGCTAAGCGGATCTTGGCGCAAATGCCCCTGATTCTTCGCCCGACCTGCGTGCGATTGACTCCACATTCCCCTACCAAGAGTCTCATGGGGATCTCATCCTCAAAATACCGAGAAATCAACAGCCGTTCATCCCCGAAGAGCCTCTTGAGCTCGTCCCGAAGCACTTCTGTAGCCATCTCTGCGTAAAGACGCTCCGTGACATCTTCAACAAGGTCATTCTTGGCTCCGTCTGAATGGCCCAACGGTTCGCCACTAGCCCAGAGCCGGAGACTCACTCCTCGCCGAGATTCTGACCGCAGCGTGTCTGTCAGGCGATTCCTGGCCACGACGGTGAGCCACGTCCTGAGAGCGGCATTCCCTTTATACTCTTGGATCTTCCCTGCAAAAAGATCTCCGGCGAGATCGCTGACGATTCCTTCGGCAAGACGGGCGCCTTGAAGGAGCCGTGACGACATCCAACGAACAATGGGGAGCTCAAGCTGGTCACGCCAGACCTGCTAGGCCTCGGGTTGCCCCTTTGCCAACGCAGCCGCCAGGTAGATGTCCTTATTGACGCGGTCTGGGATATCGGTGTTACTGTTTCTCCGACGTTTCGTCTTGCGACTCCTTACCAGTTCGATCCACAAGGCTAGTTCGGAGACACCCACGTTCAGATTGCCGTACTTGGCGACACCTTCGTTGACAACTCGCTCAGCCAGATCTCGCCAGCTCAACAACCCATTCTCTCTCGGCTCTCTCGGAGAGCCTGAATGGAGCTCATTCACTTTCAGTTCTCCTTTTTGTGCTGTCAAAAACCGACACGGTATGAGTCAAGGCTCTATTGAACCATACCAACTTGAATATGTCCAACGCCAACGGAGAGGAAGGTTCTGACATCCTTCGCCCTGCAAAGCGGGACAAGCTTGCTGGCCCTGGCTTACAAGACCTTTATTTGCAGGTGTTTTGCGGTATCCATATTGTGGATTAGAATTTCTGGAAAAGAAAAACTCCTCGAACGAACGCGGACGCGCCAACGCGAGGAGTAGCATGAATTTTGTTCAATCTAGTCCTGAGTACCCAGGAGGGCGAAGCACTGGAGGCTCGGGGGCAAGACCAGCGAAGACATCGTCCTCTTGAGCTTGCAGCTCATCTGGATCCTCGGGGCGCACCCACGTTTCGTCTGGGATGATGCGTACCCCCCTTATTTGATCCAGTTCCAATTCCGGTCGCCACTGCTTGTACACGAGAGCGTTATAACCCAAGCCGATCCCAACAACCCGTGGCACAATCGGAATAAACTTTGGTAGATGACTTACTTTGATCTTCTCTTCGATTGCGGGTTGAGCCTCCGGTGAGATCGTGCCGCCGTGCACCGCTGCAGAGAGCTTAAAGAGTGCCTGCGCCTGGGTATATGACCAGGTGATGTTGCCCTGAACGTCAGTCATGAGGCCAATGTACAAATCCCAGAAACTCGCGACCTCAAATGTTGCAGGTGGCAGGAATGGGCTTGGGGCTATGGACGGAAGTTGAAGACCAACACCGCGTCCAATGAGCCACTCGTAGTTCGTACTGTTGCCCATCCCCGGACACTCAAACATTCGCTGCCTCATCTCCCCTAGTGATGTAACGAGACATTCCTCTCCATAGAAGTCAGAGATGATGGCAAGTCGAGGAGTGTTCACAGCACCCCAAAATCGGACATAAGGAATGAAATACATCATGAGACGCATGGCGGCGAGAAACCGAGTAAAAATCCGAGAATCGGTAATCTTATCTGGATCTTCGGGCTCGTCGCTTCGGAGCGTGATGGAAAACCGACCGTTGTACAAAGTGCTCAACGGATACGGCGCATCAGGGATGCAATGCTGGTTGGCTTCGATCAGCCTATGCCAATCACCGGCTTGGGCCACCGTACATTTCTGCGCCTCCAACACAACATCCGCGTTAATCCTCCCCTCCCCTGCGTCCGCAAAGGAGGAAATGATTCGCTTGCCCACCCGAGCTTCCCAGAGAAGCCCTGAGCGAGACCGCCGAATTGTGACAGTGTGACTGTCAGTCATCTTGATTCCTCCTTGATCGTCGCTCACCATCTCACCATGAACAATGTAATGATGTCAACTCGGGACCAACGTGACGAAAAGATACATTCTAACATCCTTCACCCCGCAAAGCGGGACAAGCTTGCTGGCCCCAGAAAGGGATACGTTAGAACCTCTCCGATTCGGAGAGGTTCTTTAGTTGAGACAGAAATGGCCCCGAGCTCAATGAGAATTAAGTGGTCGTTACTTTTTTGCGCGAAATGACATAGCCGATAACGGCAAGCAGGGCGAGAATCCCCACGATCATCCTCGGGCTATATATCCAGTTCTTGCGCTCACGACGAGTATACATCTCGATCGTCGCCGCCTCCTCGGGTGTAAGCTTTCCTGAAGAAATCGCGCCACTGGAAGAAATGTGCGCTGCATTACCTGCGCGCAGTGTGAGAATTTCGGCAGAGTGCGTTGATCGGATCGCAAGCTCCCCCTTGACCAGAAGGAACGTGTCTTTGTTATCTAAACTTTCGAAATAGAACTTTGTTCCTTTGACGCCACCGACAGCATTAGCCCCTTCCAACTCAAATGTTTCACCCTGCTGAAGATGTACATCAAAAAATCCTCGCCCGCGCATGTGGTGCACATCATCTCCACACGGCAGAGTAAACCGGGAGTTGCTTTCTAAATGAACAATAGTACTCCCGATATGCACTTGGGTAGAGAGTCCTGGAATATCGGGCATGATGATTGTTTCGCCCGGGTCTACATCCTCCAGGGCACCGGCAACTGAAAGAGTCTGGTCTGGAGCCTGTCGGGCAATCTTGGTATCCTTGGTGTTGGGGTTGGAGTAGTCTGCGATTTCGACAAACGTGTTGGGATCACGCGCTGTTGTGCAAGGGGGGACGCGCGGGAGAACCACAACGACGGTTTTTGGATCCACGGCTGGAGTGGGACTAGCGTTACCAGGTTCTGCAGCGGCACCAGCACTACTCGGTTTCTTCTCAACACACCCCAAAAGAACCTGTCCCAATGGTGATCGAGATTCGGTAAACGTTTCGGGGTCGCATTTACAATCACCATCATAATTCCTACCGGTGCCTTCGGGACAGTGCTGTTGCGAACACCGCGCACCCGCCTCCCACCAGACTGCCCCGGCTTCGCACTCTGGTACCGCGTATACCGGATTCCACGGGAACAATAAAGACTGCACAACAAGCAAGACGACGACAATAAAGGGGGCGCGAGATCGATGCATAGAGGAGATTTAGAGTGTTAAAAAACTCATCCTTTGTACTGTATGACCTTTAATTTTGATTGTCAAAATACCACCAGCAAACCTCTATACCGAATCCTTCTCCCGTCGTTGGAAAAGAAAAAACCGGGTTCGCGCTGCTTGCACGAATCCCGGTGCCAGCAGAACTGGCTTCAGCGCTGGGTGCGCTTGTTGAGGTCTTCCAGCGCGATACGAACGTGTTCGGGCTCGGCACGTTCCACGTTCGTCATGACGACCTCGAAGAACTCGGGGAATTGTCGCATGATGCGATTTGCCTGGTTCGCAAGCAGGATTCCATCGACGGACTTTCGACGCGCCCTGCGAAGGGTGTTGGTCCTCACTTCCAGAGGGATTGTACCCTTCCGGTCGTCGAAGAACTTCCTTATGTTTCGGACAAAAATCATCTTTTTCTTTCACCTCCTCTCATTGAGGATTGGAACGCAGCATCGCGCTTGTTAGTCCCTCACCTTGAGATCCCCGAGCTTCCCTTCCTCGGCCACCTGGTCGAGGAACTGCTCGGTGACGGCCGCGTTGTGCTGGCCGTTGTCGCAGTGACGGAACTCCTTCTTGAGACCGACGGACTTCATCCAGGCCCTACGCTCGCAGCCCGGGCGGATGCACTTGAGCCCGAGGTCCCTTTCGGTCGTCTTCTCCATGCGCACGAGAGGCAGTTGCCTCGGCTCGGAAGCCTGAGGGAATCGATCGTAGCGAGGGATTGACCGGGACATGACGCCCCAGTGACTCTCCTCTCTCGACGTCGGTTGAGAGGCGGGCGCAGCGATGGACGCTCGAGGGGGGGGTGCGTCGTCATCATCGTCTTCCAAGCCCCAATCGGGACTCCACTCCATTTGAGTTCCTCCTTTATACTAATCCACGACGCGTGGATGTCCTTTTATATCATTTTGGTGACAAAATGTCCACTTAATGAGGACTCCTTTGGTTCCTTGCATGGTTCACCTCCTCTCTTCGAGAATTGTTGGAGCGCATGACGATGCGCTGGTTCTCGGTGAAGTTATGATGACGACTGCGGGTGCGTTGCCAACCGTGCTTGTTGAAGCTTCACTTTCCGGCGCTGCCAGCGCTCGGATTCATAACAGCTCTTGCACTTTGGCCCCACACCCGGAACCCTCTCCTTCACGGGGCCCGAGTGATTACCGAAGGCGCACTGCTCTTCGGGCGGTTTGTAACACTTGCGGCAAAGCTTGTCCTTCTTGGAATGCCACGGACGAAGGTGCCCACACTTGGCGCACTGCTTTGCGGGTGACTCATAACAGTTGGCGCAAACCGGGCCGATGGATGTGCGAGCGTGAACCTCTTGAGGGGTCTTACATACGGCACATTCTTCGATGGGTCGGATGTAGCAACAGATGCCAACCGCAGGCCCATGCCTGCTGCGCTCAATGGCAATGCGGATGTTGGGCTGAGCGCACAGGCCGCATGTCCCTTTTTTTCTGTCGATGATGCGCCTCAAACAGCCGTCTTTCGGACCACGAGGCATTCCTCTTCACCTCCTCTCATCCCAGAGTACTATAACACTCACTCGAACAAGTGAGCGTTCTATTGAATCATATCAGCCACCAATTGTCCAATCCTCTTAAGCGTAGAATACTGTCCCTAAAGATGCAATACATTTCGCTCATGTTGTATACTACAATTACGCACAATGAAAAATCCAAAAAATTGTTATATACATTCTTTCGATTCTATGGCATCAAAAGCGTCGATACTCTACGCCATTACCGTTATTGAACTTGCCCTGGTCGCAACGCATCTTTGGAGGGTTGGTGATATTGTGTGGACCGACGTTCCGTACGGATCCTTAATGATCACACTCGTGATGACAATCCCCATCCTTTTTATCCTATTGCACGCCCGGTGGACACTCATGGGTAAGCGTGGCGCCGCATTGCTTGCCAGTGCATCTGCGATAGGACTACTGTTTGAACTCATCGGGACACACTCTGGCGTCCTGTTTGGCGGCCGCTACCTCTATCACACATCGGGTCTAACGATTGGGTCTGTTCCCATCCTTGTTGTGCTCTATTGGTCACTGTTTATCTATATTGGGTATGGTACTACCAATGCTCTCTTGTACGCGTTTGGCGTTGATAAACCAGAGCATAGAAAAAAGAACAACATCCTCTTGATTGCGCTTATCCTTTGGGATGGACTGACGGTTGTGAGTATTGATGGATTGTTAGACCCCCTGCAAGTGCGTTCTGGTGCCTGGCAGTGGATCCATACCGGCTCATATTTTGGCACTCCCATCGGAAATTTCTTCGGATGGTTTTTAATAACTGTGCTTGTCACTGGCATGTTTCGGCTGTATGAATATCGTCATCCCCAACCCCTCTACCCCAACTATGCGGCGTTGGTGAACATGCCCGTCTGGGGATATGCACTCATCTACGGCTCATTGGGTGTGATTGCCATCATAACACAAGCGCGCAATATTTTGATCGCTGGGAGCTTGGGTATGGTGCCATTACTCATGCTCTATGGGGTCGTTATCATTACTCAAGCGGTACGAAGACGGTCTTGATTTTTTTGTATAAAAGAAAAACGGCTCCGCTGCGAGGCACCTGCTGGATGGTGCTAACGGCGGAAACCGTTGATGTCGAGAGTGGTGAGTACGTGCTTCATGCACTCTCTGAGGCGATGATGGAACTAAGCGCATCGCGCAGATCCGCGATGGTTATGGATGTCCTGACGGCCAGTTGCTCGTACTGTCCGTCATGCTGGATAAATGCGTACATCGCCAACCGCGGACGGTCTCCCTCGCCATTGAGTACGAACGAGATGATGACCGTCTTCGATCGCTTCGCTCGCAGACTCGATACGGCAAGCCCCCCGTTGATGTCCTGAAACAGCCGATGCGACATCGCGATGATGTCTGCATCTCCCGCGATAGGACCAGACTGCCCGTCAGCGGGAAAGACGGTGAGAGGATTCTCTTCTTCCTGGATGTGCACCGATTCAGCGCTCATATCCAGTGCCGCACGAATCGCATCGCGAACTTCGAGTGACTGTCCCAGGATCGTGATGTTCATGATCGACCTCCTAGTCGGAAGCGATAACGGTCGCGGCGCTTGTGACGAATCTTGCCAATACTTCTGCCATGAGGAACGTGTAACAGGTTGCACATGCTCCAAAGTGCTCGTACGGGATCACTCCTTTTACGTTATGAAAACTGTCGCCTGGTGGAGTGGAGACCGCAATCTGCAGTAACCACTGCGCAACGGTATTGGGTGTTACATCTTCTTCCGACGTGCTCATCACGGGCGGTTGAAGTGAAAACGTTGGAACTTCCTTCTGGATACTCCTCTCTACTATTGCCAACAATTGTAGTAGGCGTTGTATCTCAAGATGTCCCGTTAGTAAGGGGTGTTGACGCATAGGGCCCAGAAGCCGCTGCGTCCCCTTCTGCGGAGCTTGGATGATCGCGCAAAGCTCCTTCACGAGATCGAATGTAAATTCTGCTGCATTCACAATGCGCATGATGGTCGACTCCTCACTGATAACGTACGGCCTATAAACTATTGCGGTGATTAGAGTATCATAGCGGCCAAACTGGGTCAAAGTTCGAACGACCTATAGATATTTCGAGACATTAATCCACTGCTGGAGATCTGACGATTTCTGAACATACCCCTTCATATCAATGGATGGTCCTTTGTGGATGCCCAGGTGCAGATGCTTGCGTTCTCCGTCCGTCTCGTAACTCAAGCCACGCCCGAGTGTACCAATCTTTACACCACTACGAAGTTGGCCACCGACCGACGAGGCAATACTTAACAACTGAAGGTGACCATACACGACGGTAACAATCTGGCCATCAACAATACATTGTTGTATGGCAACACCACCATACCCACTTGCCCATCGTTTCACCAGTAGCGGGCCACTGCAGATGGCGTATACAGGAATATCAACACTTTGCTCATTGTCCATTGTTTCAAAATCAACGCCGGTGTGATATCCCGAAAACCGTTCTGGGGTTACTGGTGAATTGGTGCGAGAAATTTTAATGCCAAAGGGTTTCTTGGTCACTCTATTTTTTGGATTACTGATCGGATCTGATACCCTAAGAGGTGTGGGACTGATCGGAGATGGAGTCGCCGGAATGTTCACGGGCTTTGAGGGCACCAGCGGAGCGTCTATATTGCTTGTACGATGAACATACCCATAACCAATCACAATGAGGACGAGTGTCGTAATGCTATACAAGAATTTTTTCATAGGATCAAAAGGTTATAGTACTATTGTATACCTTGTTCAACTATCGCGCGAAAGCGTATACTATCACCATACTCTTATGTGATCCTATGTCTCAACTTATTTTAGTGCGGCACGGCGAATCCCGATGGAACAGTTCTGGCCGATTTACCGGATGGGTAGATGTTCCACTCAACGAACTCGGCATCAAAGAATCACTCGCCGCGGCACGGCGACTCAAAACAACACCGATCCATGTCGGGTTTGTTTCAAAACTCAAACGCGCACAAGACACCCTCAACATCATCCTCGCGCAACAAAAACGGACGGGAATTTTCTTGCATACGGGAGAGAAGAAACAAGAATGGTATTCGTGCGATCATCATACCGAGAAGTCGGAAATTCTCGTCCATACCACGAGCCTGTTAAACGAACGCTATTATGGAACGCTTCAGGGACTGTACAAACAAGATGTCCGCTCACAATACGGTGACGATCAGGTACTGGCCTGGCGACGCAGTTATGCGACGCGCCCTCCCGGCGGAGAAAGTTTGCACGATGTGTACAAACGCGTGATTCCATTTTTTTTAAAAAATATTATTCCAAAGCTCCAAGAAGGAAAGAATGTAATTGTGGCGAGCCACGGCAACACCATTCGCGTGATCGTAAAGTATCTCGAAAAAGTATCCACCGAACAACTCCCCTATCTCAATCTCCCGTTTGGCAAGCCCCTCTTGTTTACCTATCGGAATGGTTCGCTCTATAGCAACACTAAAGAGTTAATCACGTATGACCGCCCCCTGATGTGGAAAGCGGAAAAATAAAGAGTCCTATGACTCATTGCCCGAATGACTCGGTATCGGGTATACTCTGCTTGTTATGATTATTATCTCATGCTATGAAATTCCTCCTTCCAAAGCAACCTATTTTTGGCCAATTATTTCTCCAGGTCAATCAATGCGTGTTTGACATGACGGCCCTCTTGGATGAGATGACCACGAAATTTACCGATGTTGAACTCTTTGCGGTGCGGGCCCGAACCATCGAACACCGAGCTGATGAAGTTATCCACGAAATTATTGATCACCTTAATAAATCATTTATTACACCGTTTGATCGCGAAGATATTTATTTGCTTGCGCGAGCGATGGATGCCCTGATTGATTATCTCGAAGAAACTATCCAAAGTTTTTCACTCTATCATATTGCGCAAAAACGACATAATGTCGATGCCTTTTCGCATATCGTCAAAGACGTTGCACGACTCTTAACAGATCTGCTGCATGAATGTTTTGACGAGCAGTCCATTACCAAACGGGCAAAAGACCTTATTAAACAAATTCATCTCCTCGAAAATGAAGGAGACGAAATATTCCGTAACGCTATCCAACAATTGTTCCAAGAAGAACACGACGCATTAGCGGTGCTCAAATGGAAGGATATTTTTGAAAACCTTGAACATATCATCGATCAGTTTTGCACCGTGAGTGACACCATTGAGAGCATGATGGTGAAATCAAGTTAAGAGATTCTATGCCAACGCACCCACTCTTAGTAATCGGCATTATCATCGTTGCGCTCGGGTTTGATTTTACCAATGGGATGCACGATGCCGCCAATTCCGTGGCGACCATCGTCTCCACGCAAGTGCTCTCACCGCGGCAGGCTGTCGTCTGGGCCGCATTCTTTAATTTTATTGCATTTCTTATTTTTGGTACCGCGGTGGCCTCCACGATTGGGAAGGGACTGCTCCATATCGAAGTCATCACCCCGATGGTTATTTTAGCGGGGCTCCTGGGTACCATCACCTGGAATATTTTTACCTGGTACCTTGGCCTACCCACATCGTCATCCCATGCTCTAATTGGGGGGTATGCGGGTGCTGCGATCGCAAAAACGGGGTTGTCCGTTATTATTATCGGGGGTTGGTATAAAACGCTTCTGTTTATTTTTCTTGCACCCAGCATTGGCTTGGTACTCGGAATTATTTTTAAAATCGCCACCACTTGGTTGGTTCACCAACAACACCCCAGCGACATCAATCGTTGGTCGCGACGACTCCAACTCTGTTCTGCCGGCCTCTACAGCCTCGGCCACGGTGGCAATGATGCGCAAAAAACCATGGGTATTATTGCAAGTCTTTTAGTGGCCAGTGGACAGATGAAAACATTCACGATTCCGTTTTGGGTCGTATTGAGCGCCCATACCGCTATTGCGCTTGGGACATTGTCCGGGGGATGGCGGATCGTGAAAACGATGGGACAAAAAATTACGAAGCTCAAACCCATCGATGGATTCTGTGCAGAAACGGCCAGTGCCATCAGTCTTTTTACCGCTACGGCATTAGGCGTCCCGGTCAGTACCACGCATGTCATCACGGGGGCAATTTCCGGGGTGGGATCAGTGCGACGTCTTTCTGCGGTACGATGGGGGCTCACGCTCAATATTGTCTGGGCTTGGGGCCTAACGATTCCAGCCAGTGCCTTGATGGCAGGAATGGTGTATGGTCTATTTCAGTTAGCGCATATTGCATAATTTCTTTCGCGGTCTTTTTTTAAAAGAAAAAACCTCGAGACTGCGTATAATGCACGCAAGGCCCGAGGACTAGTGAGAACACCGCTTGAGTTGGGATCACACAGTCATATCGCGCGGCTTACTCCTCCCCTGGCGTCGATGCTTGGGGATAAAGAGTTTCATCTTTTTGATGCTTGGCTTTGTTGCATCGTCCTTCTTTCGTGCACCTCGAGCTCGCGTCACCTCCTCGGCAATCCGTTGGAAGGCCTTTGCGACAACTCTTTCAAGAGCGCTGCGACATGGAATATGTTCGAGGGTATCAAACACGGTCCTGCCCTGCTCGGTCACCTTTACGTCGTCGCCGGAGTCGATGCAACCGTTGTGCTCGAGCACCAATAAGGCGGTGATAATCTCACCTCGGCCGTGGTCGTCGGCGCTCGTGGTAAAACCAAGATTCGTGGATACCACGTACTGATCCTCACTCCCCCCACTGGTTTTGATTCGCGTGTTAATCGCCAGATCGATGAGGATCTGTTCGAGCTGCTTCTTTGTCATCTCGCGGCGGAACTGATGCAACTTCAGTTCTTGTCGCAACCGCACGATAAAACAGAGCAACTTGAGACTCAACACTGTTTCAATGAACTTGAGTTTTATGTTCACGACATTCTCCTTGTATGTTTACTCATGATGGGAGTCCTGACCCAGCAATATCCCACTCTATACGATCGCTGCAACGATTGTCAACATGTCTAGCGCGCCGCTTGATACAACACTAATAATACGCTACAATACAATTGTTTACTTCACATGGTATGCAAGAATTCCGCTGCAAAACCGATCATAAACTACTCCTCAAGGCGTGCTTAATAGAGGCCGACATTGAGGTAAAATGCCGGGGCTGCGGAACGATCAACACATTCACCATGCATGACGGTATTGATCCGAAATTCGCCTGCTATAAAGATTCTTGTGAACACCGCGTCGTAGAGAAGACGCCATAGCGCCAGTCCCCCAGAAGCACTCGATGCTCATGTGATCCATGAGTTTTTATTTGCTCGATCGACACCGTATGAACGACCTCGAATTGATCCGTAAGGACTTCCCACTACTCACATCATCCCAAAAGAGGCTGATTTATTTTGACAGTGCGTGCATGAGCCTCAAACCCCGATCCGTTATGGAAGCGATGGAACGGTATTACAACGAATTGAGCGCCTGCGGTGGACGCAGCGGACATGCACTCGCCCAACGCGTTGATCGCGAGGTCCGACGGGTGCGCGCCCAAATCGCAGAATTCATCGACGCTGCTTACCCCGAAGAGATTATTTTTACACGCAACACCACCGAAGGGATTAACCTGGTATCACAGTCGCTTACTGTTCATGCCGGGGATGTTGTACTGACAACCGACAAAGAGCACAATTCTAATCTTATCCCCTGGCTCAAGCTCGTCAAACAAAAAAATATTCAGCATCGCGTTGTGGCGTCGCACCGCGACAACACGATCGACGTTGATGCGTTTCTACTGGCATTGAGTCGTGGCGTACGTCTCGTCGCTTTGGGTGATACGTCCAATCTGGACGGTGTCACTGCACCACTCAAAAAAATCATTGCGATCGCTCACGAGCACGGAGCCCTTGTGCTCGTCGACGCCGCTCAAGGTGTTGCGCACCATCCCATCAACGTGCGTGAACTTGATATCGACTTTCTAGTGTTCTCGGGTCACAAGCTATTCGGGCCCACGGGCACCGGCGTTCTCTACGGTAAAAAGGTCCTACTGAAAGCACTCGATCCATTTCTTGTCGGCGGGGATACCGTGGCAAACTCAACCTATACGGATTACGAAATGTTACCGATCCCCGAAAAATTCGAAGCAGGACTCCAAGATTACGCTGGGATTATCGGCCTGGGAGCGGCCGTTGAGTATGTTCGCAAGGTCGGTTGGTCGTTTATTCAGTCGCAAGATCTCATCCTCAATAGGACAATCACCGAGGGGCTCCGCGCACTGCCCACTGTCTCCATTATCGGACCTGAAGATCCCGCACTGCGTGGAGGAATTGTTTCGTTTACCCTGAACGAGATGGACGCCCACCAATGCGCAGTAATGCTTGAGAACATGGATGGGATTTTGGTGCGGTCCGGCCAACATTGTGTCCACTCTTGGTTCCATGCTCGGACAATCAAGGGATCAGTGAGAGCATCATTTGCGTTCTATAATACCGTGGAAGAGGCACGGACCTTTGTAGAAGCTATGAGAAAAATTACTTCACTCCTTTGATACGTATGTTCTGTATTCTTGCCTTTGTCGTTCTTTCTATCATGGGCTTGTTTAGCGCCTCGCACCGCGAACTCTCTCAAGAAGCATGGCAGTGCGTGTGGCTGCGCGTAACAATGCGACCCTGCACAGTGGGATTTAAAGAAAAAATGAAGGGCCGTATCATCGCAGCCTTGTTACATCGATCGACACTTACTGCCCGAATTCTTCATAAACACTTTGAACTTTTTTCATGGGTGATTGTTCTTCTTACAATCGTGAGTACACTCTGGGCGTTCCGTGGTGTCTACAACTTCTACTTCTACGGAAGCTGCAACGGCCTTAATAGTAGTGGGTTCTGCGTGTTTGATCCTACGGGCGCCAATAACCAAGTGTCGTCACTCAACACTCAATGTGCTGCAACACCACCAAAGGAGACTGACCTCCATCTCTCCCCTGTTCCGGTAGATGAGTTCCCCACCAAAAATAAGGGGGCAAAAAATAAGATTGTCTTTATCGGTTGTTATAGTTGTGACTATACGCGCAAGTCGTATCCCGAAATTCAAACACTCGTCCGAGACACGGGAGCCCAATATTCATTCATTCATTTCCCTGTCAAAGATGAAACCAAGTATCTTTCGGAGTATACCGAATGTATAAGCAAACTCGAACCCCAAAATTTTTGGCAGTGGAACGACGACGTGTTTGCTTCCGACAAGAAGGATATTACCGATCCCAAGTATATCGAAACGCTTATGACCAACAATGGCATCAACCCTAAAACTATTCTAGACTGCGTCGCTAACCCGATCACCAAAGAAATAACAGAGCGCCACAATAATGAAGTCCGGGCAACAGGGATCTATGGCACGCCAACGATTTTTTTCAACGGTCGAGCCTACGTAGGACCCAAGCCGTACCGGGTGTACCGCAACGCACTACGGTCGTTCCGATTTTTTTAAAATTAAAACGGCCACTGTCGTGCGTATGAGAGCACCGTGTGCCGCGTTTCATCCTTTATAGGTTTTGAGGAACTCTCGAGCTGATTCTTCGCCAATCCTGATCGCCGCCTTCATGGCGTTTGGATCGGTCGTCCGCCAACCGACCGGCAATTTTTTCTTTGGCCGGATGATGTGTGTACTGCGACGCTCCATCTCCTCGCTTCGCTCGCATTCTCGTGCATGCGCACGAGCGATCAAACGACTCGCTGACCGATCTCCAAATACTCGCACCAGCACGTAATAAAAACGCATGGGCCAAGGCGTTGGTTGGTACTCCTTGGGGTACGGAGTGACATACCAGATTTCCTCTGGCGTGTCCGGGAGGGGACACCGAATCGGCGGATCTTCCGTAAGCCCACCGTCGTACCAACATTCACCATCAAGCGTCGCAGGCAGTGCAAAGAATGGTGTGAGAATCGCCTTAAGCATGAGGAGTACCGGATCGGGATGAGTGTTGAGGCAGATAAAACGACCCTCCAGAGTCAGCGGATCACTCACGGCGATATACAATTTTTGAGTTCGCTGTTTGAGCGTTAGGACGTCCAAGGCATCCAAAGACGATCGAAACGCATCTTCAATGTACTCCATGTCGGCATATGGTCTTCCATACCATGTCTTCTTCGCATAGCCGTCCCCGAGCAGATGACGTGTGAAGTACTCTAGTCCTTGCTTAATTTGCCCCGTAAGCCAGAACGGAATGGTCACAGCACCTACCGATACCCCAACATAGGTTCCGAAGTGGGAATAGTTGATACCGAGTCGATCAAACTCTTTAAATACCCCTCCGTAGAAGGCGCCTCGGTTTCCGCCTCCACGCATGTACAGCGTCCGTTTTTCGGGCTTCACCGAAGCATTGAGAAAGTTGGCGACCACGGGTCACCTCCTTGGTGGTAGGTACGTTCGATTGTAGACACTCAATTCATCTCACCAACAACGACCGACTGTACCATGAACGTTTAATAAAGTCCAACTCCTTGACTAGATTATTTGAACAAATTCTCGTATACTAAACTCTACTATGTATTTCCTCTTGTTCGCCATTGGGTTCTGTGCTGCGTACATCTTTTTGTATTTCCTATTTGGTTTGTTTTTTAAAAACAAAATCATCCCACTCAACCCCAACGCTTGGCGATCGATTCTCTTAATCCTCCTCTTCCATAGCCTTGTACAGATTGGTATTTGGAGTATCCCCGACCCTGAATGGTCCAATCGATTTCAACACGCGATCGGTGGCGGGTTCTTGTCATTTATTATCTGTTTTGTTGTTGCTAAGGATAGCAAGATTCGCATTCAACCGTTGCAATTTTTGGTGTGGAGCTTCCTCGTGGTGACCGCTCTTGGAGTCGCCAACGAAATGGTGGAATTCTTTTTACAAACAACAACCCCACTGGTGTTTACAACGGGGTTAGAAGATACCTGGCTGGATCTTTTGAGTAATTGGGTGGGCGTGCTCCTCGCCGCTGGCTGTTTGATGCCGCTGCTTAAAAAAATTACAACCAAACGGTCACGTTCACGTACATAATATTATTTACTGACGACGATCATGGCCGTGCCTTCGCTCCCCGTGAGCGGTTCATGACGACCCGTGGGGTAATTGAGGAGTGAGCGCTCAATCGCCGCTGCCGCGTACCGATATCCTGCACCCTTACGCGTGCCAGGGTCATTGGTAATGAACTCATCGCTCGCTGGATCATATCCGATAATACTAAGCATGTGTGTCTGGGGACCCGCGCCGGTAAAGTTGGGGTTCCCGAGCTTCTGACCGTTCATCGGCACAATGACTACATACCCAGCATAGAGAGCATCCCGAATATCCTTGGGGCCAATACCGATTTTGACAGTCGCCTTTGTATAGTGGAAATATCCGTTGATAATTCGTGAGAGTGTATCTTGAGCGGATGTATCGTGATAGGTGCCATAGTTTTTTTCTTCAAACGCCGCGATGGATTCGATCGCGCTCGTCGCATCAACGGGTGTAATACTCTTGCCCTGCACCCATCGCATAACCATCAGCACCGATGCTTCTTCACAACCATCCTGATGGCGATCATCCTTCCACTGTGCTAAGGGGGCCTGACTGGTAAATGGGACACTGCGGACAACCCGCTTGGTGAAATCCGGTGTAGCGGAAAGCCTGGGCTTGAATGCAGATTTACCAATTAGCGTTTTAGAATTTGAAATGGGTGCAACCGCTGGGGTATCGTGTATGGGAGTATATTCTTCGACAAGAGGTTCTGATGCTATCGGCACATTACGCATCCGCTTGACGACAATACCAGAACCGACAACAGCTATAATAGTAGAGAAGGCCAAAAGAAAAAGTGTATATCTATGCATATGAAAATGAGATATACTTTCTACAATAGAGGAAGGCTCATATTTATACAACTTTATGTATATTAAATTTTATGGATAACCCATCCCCCACACTCTTTGACGAAGAAGACTTGAAAAAGAAACTCACGGCCGAGCAGTATCATATCCTACGTGAAAAAGGCACTGAAGCACCGTTTACCAGCGACCTCCTCCATACCAAAGAGAAAGGAATGTTCACATGCGCGGTCTGCGGCTCTACCCTATTTGGATCCGACGCCAAGTTCGATAGTGGTACGGGTTGGCCTAGTTTTGACCAGGCCCTCCCCGGCGCCGTTATGTTCCATACGGACTCCGCCTATGGGATGAATCGAACCGAGGTAACATGCTCTATCTGTAGCAGCCACCTCGGACACGTCTTTGATGATGGTCCCAAACAAACAACAGGGAAACGATTCTGTATCAACGGGTCGTGTCTGATTATGAAGAAAGAATAATCCTCTTTTCAAGCTGTGCGAAAAACCGATCCACGAACGTGTGGATCGGTTTGTTACTGAATCCTTCCATTGGCTCTTCTGCGACGAAACAGTAATACCTGCATGAGATTAATCGTGATCCCAACCGGAACAACCGTCAAAGCGACTTTCATGAGAAACCCTGTACTCTGTTCCCATTGTGTTCCCAACGAATAGCCCAAAAAAACATTCAACAGTACATACGATATCTCTCCCAATACATCGAAGACGAGAAATGTTCTCAAGGGAACACCGGAAAGTCCCGAGAGGATATTAACGCCCGGTCCCGCTTCGGTCAAAAACCGGGTAAAATAAATCAACGATTCGGGATAATCGCAGATATAACGTTTTAATTGTCCGTATCGTTTGGAGCGCAGCAATCGCCCGAATCCTACATGATTGATTGCAGCCTCTCCATACCGACGAGCCAGGACGTAGCCCACAACATCCCCAAGGACATTAGCACTCACCGCTGCAACAATGACCCACTTCAATTCAAGATACCCCTGTGATGCAAACCCCCCGGCAGCAAGGAGTGTGGTGCTCGCGGGGATCGGAAAAGCAAGTGCCGCCACAAAAGCAATAATAAACAATGCTCCGTATTTATAGAGCAATAAAAAACTTAAAAAGGGGCCAATAATCCAACTAATCATAGTGGCTCTTCTCCCGCTTCCGTAACAATGAGGTACTCGGCGATACTCCGTTTATAGTCTTCTACTACGGTCGTAATGGGTGTTTTATTGAGATGGGCGATATCTTCTAACACGATGTTGGGATATTTCGGATTGGTGATGTTAAATTCTACCTTGAGGTAGTCTGATGGCAGACCAAACATCCGATTGAGATATGCAATCGTCATCCATCCTTGGATCAAATCGACATCCACTGGAGTCGGGACAAACCGCTGCCGACGCGGTGATAGTTTAGGGATCGAGCGCGGTGAACGTGTCGCTTCAAACACCCCAATGCTCTGAAGGTCTCGATACGAGAGAACGATCATGTGGGATGCAAATAGTGTTAGTGCGATAATGGCGAGCACCAAAAAAACGTGATGAAGAAGTTTTTCGTTCATAGAATGAAAGTAAATACTCCCCTATCGTACGGAGTTTTATTGTTCCTGTACAGAGTACTATCATGGATTTGCTCTCTCAGAGAACCCGTATGCATCCATTAAACGAACTATCCGACGAACAACTCATCCTCAAGTATCAATCGGGCCATCCCGAAGCGTTCGACACTCTCGTCAAACGCTACCTCCCATCGCTGTATCGATTCGCCTATCGCTTTTGCGGCGATACTGCGGAGGCTGAAGATATTACCCAAGAAACACTACTGAAGGCTTGGAAACATCTCTCCAAAGTAGATTCATCACAATCATTGAAGGGTTGGATGTTTCGGATTACGCGTAATGTCTGTATTGATCATTATCGCAAAAAAAAGATGATTCCTTTTTCGCAGTTTGACAACGATGATGGAAGTAATATTTTAGAAGATTCTCTCACAGATCCCCTGCCATTAGCCGATGTACAACGGCACCGCGACGAACTCTCCGACATGCTCCGCGCGATACTACAAAAACTACCTGCCCAGTACCGCATTGTTCTCTCGTTACGCTACGACGAGGGGCTCACGCTCAAGGAGATTGCCGATTCCCTTGAAGTTCCTCCGGAAACCATTAAGAGCCAGCATCACCGCGCCATTCTACTGCTACGAAAAACTATATCAGTAGCCCAATTATCCCAATAATTAAGCTGACATGCACCGATATCCGTTTGTTTAACGTATACATGATAGTAGAGAGTTTATAAATTTTTACGTTATGGACATTCAAGAACTATTCACGAACACTACTCCAGAACCTCCGCCTTCACTGTTAGGATCCACTCTACAGCGCATTCGAGCGGAGCACGCACGCAATACAAGCCGAAAGCGAGCATTCGTGACACTTGGAGGGATCATCGTTCCGCTGTTAGTACTCGGACTCAACGGCAACGATCTCATTAAGGACATAGGAGAGTCGGGCATGTTGGCCTTTGCTTCTCTCATTATTTCTAACCCACGCGAAGTCCTTTCCATGAGCAACGACTTCTTTCTCACGCTCGCCGAGTCTCTGCCCATAACCAGTATCCTCATCACCCTCGTCCCCACCCTCGCCATTCTCTGGACCATTAAATTACTCTCAAACCGCGATCTTCATCCCTATGGATATTCGTAGCCTGATAACATCCAAACCCTATACCATCCTCCTATCCTCTGTTGGGGTACTCCTCCTCCTCTTACTCGTTTTTAAAGCAGGAGAAATTGTAGGATATAGAAAAGCAACTTTTTCCTATCGATGGGCAGAAAATTATCATCGAAATTTTGGCGGCCCTCGTGGAGGATTACTCCATCCCGAAGAAGAACGTGGGTTTATCAATAGCCATGGGATCACGGGATCCATTATTAAAATTGATGGTCCAACCATTATCATCAAGGGCCAGGGCGATAGAGAACAAACGGTCCATACAACCTCCACAATAACCATTCGTCGCGGCCGAGACCCACTCACTCTTACGGACCTCCACGTCGATGACCATATCGTGATTGTGGGAGACCCTAATACCGATGGTCAAATCGAAGCAAAATTTATTCGAGTATTCTGATCTATTTACTATGTCAGTCATGAACAAACTATTTGGACACAAAATTGCCCTAAGCCTCACAGTCGTCATATTGATCACCGGCGGATACTATTACCACAAACGGAGCGCATCAACGAACGTGCCACCGCGATATATCACTGCCGCCGTCAGTAAAGGCGCCTTGATTGTTTCGATTTCCGGCAGCGGCCAAGTCGCTGCTTCCAACCAAGTCGACATTAAATCCAAGGTGTCGGGAGACGCACTGCGCGTGAGTGCGACCGAAGGCCAAAGCGTCACTCGAGGATCAATGATCGCGGAACTTGATCGACGCGAGGCACAAAAAGCGGTCCGTGATGCACAGGCCAATCTCGATAGTGCAACATTGTCATTGGAAAAATTACACCAAGTGGCAGACCCATTGTCGGTTCTTCAAACACACCATGCATTGGATCAGGCCAAGGAGTCCAAAGCCCAGACCCAAGCCGACATCATCACAGAGCATGAGCAGGGGTTTACGAATGTCGCAAACGCCTTCTTGGATCTCCCCGCTATTATGGCGGGACTGCAAGATACACTCTATGGAAACACCTATGGAACCGGACAGAGCAATATGGATTACTACGTGAGCGCGGTCCTGGATGTTGATACTACCATTTCCAAATACAAAACGGATGCCGTACAACGCTACACTCAAGCCCGCGAGCAATATGATCAAAACTTTTCAGATTACAAAGCCACGTCTCGCTCTACAGACTCCGCAAGCGTGGAAAAATTAATTACTCAAACATACACGACCTGTAAAACGATTTCTGAAGCAGTAAAGAGTATTAATAATTTCCTTCAATTTTACAAAGACCACCTTGCTGAAAAAAATCTCAAGCCCCCTTCACTAGCCGAAACGCAAATTACGAACTTGAGCACGTATACGGGCAAGGTCGATTCCAATCTTACGAACCTGCTCGGGAGCACGCAATCGATTGAAAAAGCTCGCACCGCAATCATTAATGCGGACCGTTCGATTAGTGAAAAGACCGAAACTATTTCTAAACTTGAGCGTGGTACAGATCCGTTGGATATTCGGTCGCAAGAACTCTCCATCGTCCAACGGACCAATGCTCTGATTGATACCAAAGAAAAACTTGCGGATTATACGATCCGAGCACCGTTTGATGGGTTGCTCGTCAATGTGAATACTCACACGGGAGATTCCGTAACCGCTTCGACCGTGATTGCAACGCTCATCACCCAACAAAAACTTGCGGAGATTTCTTTAAACGAAGTGGATGTTGCTAAAATCCGTGTTGGTGACAAAGCAACACTCACGTTTGACGCCATTAATGGATTAAGCATTTCTGGCGCCGTCGCCCAAATTAATGCGCTGGGCACCGTCACACAAGGCGTGGTTAACTATTCGGTAAAAATTGGATTCGACACCCAAGATGAACGCGTCAAACCCGGTATGAGTGTTTCTGCGTCTATTATTACGGACACAAAACTGGACGTACTGATCGTCCCCAACGGTGCTATCAAAACTCAGGGCAACGCTCACTTCGTTGAGATGCTTGACCCATCAATCACTCCCACGCAAGGGAACGCCGGTATCACCAGCGCAATAGCACCGCGTCAGCTCTCGGTGGAAGTGGGACTGACGAATGACACGTCTACCGAAATACTATCAGGCTTAACGGAAGGTGAAATAATCGTGGTGCGCACCATCACCGCTTCGACAAAGACGAGTACAGCGACCCAGGCACCAAGTCTTATCGGGGGCGGTGGAGGCGGCCGTGGAGGCTTTGGGGGCGGTGGTCAACGCGGAAACTAGTATGATTGAAATTCATACAGTGACAAAAATGTATTCGTCGGGTGGCGAAAATGCCTTCCAAGCACTCAAAGGGGTAAGCTTCACCATTGGTGATGGAGAGTATGTGGCGATCATGGGACCCTCGGGATCTGGTAAATCAACACTGATGCATATTCTAGGGTGCTTGGATACTCCAACGAGTGGCACATACAAACTCGATGGTAAGGATGTCTCAACAATGAGTGACGATGAACTTGCAGAGATTCGGAACAATAAAATCGGATTTGTCTTTCAGGCATTCAACCTCTTACCGCGCGCAAGTGTGTTACGAAACGTTCTCCTTCCGCTGGTGTATGCCGGGGTCACCCCCGCAGAGCGTGAAACTCGTGCACGAACAGCACTCATGGCCGCGGGACTGGACGAGGCCCACTTTCATCATCTTTCTAATCAACTCTCCGGTGGCCAAATCCAACGGGTGGCGATTGCCAGGGCACTGGTGAACAATCCGACGTTAATTCTTGCGGATGAGCCGACCGGCAACCTCGACTCAAAAACAGGAGAAATCGTTCTTGCCACATTCCAAAAACTCAATCGGCAACAAGGACGCACGATTATTCTTATCACCCACGAACCAGACGTTGCTGAGCATGCGGATCGCACCATTTTTATCAAAGATGGCGAAGTATTGAGCGATACCAACCATCGCCACACGTAACAGATCATTGATATGAACGCGGTTGATATTGCACAAGAAACACATTCTGCCCTTTCGGCCAACAAAGCACGATCAGGGCTTACGATGCTTGGAATTGTTATTGGTATTAGCTCAGTGATTGCAATGGTCGCCATCGGACAAGGCGCCCAAGGCTCGATTCAATCCCGCATTCAATCGATCGGGTCTAATCTCATCTTGGTCATGCCCGGCGTGCAACGTCGCGCTGGCGTCCAAGTAAGCTCGGGGAGAGGATCCTCACGCACCCTCAAGCAAGCGGACGCCGATGCTATCACAAACGCAATCACACAGGCCAAAGCGGTCGCACCAGAAATTTCGACACGCTCACAGGTGACCGCCAAGGGAAAAAATACAAATACATCAATTGTTGGAACAGTCCCGAGTTATCCCGAGGTCCGTAATGTAGAGATTGATCAAGGAGAGTTTATCTCAGATCAACATATAAAAAGTGTGTCCAAAATGGCGGTGCTGGGCCCCACGGCACGGGACGATTTATTTGGAGTCGATGCCGATGCCCTTGGTCAAATGATCCGTATTAAGAATATTGAATTCAAAATCGTTGGCATCACCAAAGCGAAGGGGGGTACGGGCTTTGGCTCTCAGGATGACATGATCTTCGTTCCCCTGAGTAGTGCGCAACGTTTTTTAGCCGGTGATGATTATGTAACCACCATCAGTGTCGAAGCGGCCGACAGTCAATCCATGACGTCGATCCAACAGCAGATTACCGACCTCTTACTTATACGCCACCACATTTCCGACCCTCAGTCTGCCGATTTTAACACACTCAACCAAGCAGATATCGTAGCGACCGCATCGAGCGTTGCCCAAACATTTACGATTCTCCTCGGCGCGGTAGCCGGAATATCACTCGTGGTTGGGGGTATTGGGATTATGAATATGATGCTCACGACTGTGACAGAACGGACTAAAGAGATTGGCTTACGAAAAGCCATTGGAGCAAAGAAGCGCGATATCAGTATGCAATTTCTTGCCGAAGCCGTTACGCTCACCGTTATTGGAGGAGTATTGGGTGTGGCCCTGGGGTGGTCCATCGCTTTTGGAATGACCTATTTTGGTATACTCCAGACGCAGGTATCGGCTTCCTCGATTGCGCTGGCGTTTGGTGTATCAGCCCTCATCGGCATTGTGTTTGGGTATTATCCAGCGCGGCGTGCCGCGAATTTAAATCCTATTCAAGCATTACGCTACGAGTAAAGAACATTACTCCATTGAACACTTACTATTATTTATTTTACGATTATGAATAAGACAGTACTTTCAGTGATCGTCTTGGTCGCCGTCGGAGGAGCCGGATTTGTTGGTGGAATAAAGTATGACCAAAGCCATGCAGCCTCAAGCGCGCAGACCAATACACGCGGCGACTTCCAACGGGGGAATGGTCAGGGTGGTGCGCGGGGTGGACGAGGAGGTGGTAATGCTGGAGGATTTGTCAGCGGTGAAATTCTGTCAAAGGATGCAACGAGTATTACGGTAAAGCTGCGTGATGGCGGATCAAAAATTGTCTTTGTCTCAGATTCCACGCAAGTGATGAAGTCGACCCAAGGGTCCATCAAAGATTTGGTCGTTGGAGAGCAAGTAACCAGCATGGGCTCTACCAATACGGATGGAAGCGTCAGCGCCCAAACCATCCAAATACGACCAACCACGCCGACAACAAAATAAATGAACTACCCCGGAGCAGAGCTCCGAGGAAATCTATTTGAATGAACGACTCACGATAGACAATGGTTAATCAGTGTGCTACCATACGAGGACTTCATTCTATTCTTAACCAAGAATTTCTATGTGCGACGATGCAAACAAGGGAACATGCCAATGTGCAGACAAGACAACGATGCCTGCCACAGCTCAAGAGGGCAAATGCTGCGAAGGTGGCACCTGCACATGCGATAGTACTGCAAAAACCGAAACTGCGACCGTCGAAGCACCAACACAAGAATAATAGAAATTTCTAAAAATCCTGCTCGAATACCGAGCAGGATTTTTTAATACAGTAAAAACCGCAGCGTGGGGTTGGGACCCAAGGCTGCGGTTGATGGTAGCGTGATACGCCCTCCATAAGAGCATCATAGTGGAACCACCCGCCGATTCTTGGGGATCTGGTCCCGAGTAAGGTCTTTGCCGGCGCCACTGTGAGCGACGACGATCTTTCCTTTTCCCATGAGAATGGGCCTTTCCAGCTTTGTATAGACTTCGCCGGCCCCGTATGGAAACTTGAACTTACTCCCTGCGGGCAGATCGTCAAAGTCGACATCGTTTGCCTTACTCACTCGTCGCCTCCTTCCCCTCCCCAGAATCGCCCGAGGTACGGGACGATGGCCTCGCAAACCTTCCCCCATCGGAAGCCTGCCATCGCCGGGTAACTCACCGGCGACTGGCTGCACCACGGGAGTCGGCCGTAGAAGTCATCCGACTGGTCGCTCCGGGGTACCGATGGCGGAATGGCGCCGCGAGATTCATGCGGCACCTGGATGAGCTCGTGGAACCGAATCTCAATCTCATTGAGCCCATCTTGGGAGTGATAGGGCGTGACGAAGACGGTCTTCTGCGGGATCGGCATGGCGATCGCGACGCAGAGTGCCAGGAGGAAGATGTTGTATGCGACAGACGCGATTGCGACATGCCGTACGACTCTCTGGGAGAATTCCACGGGGGCCTCCTTTGGGTTTGGATATGACCGGTTGATGAGTTCGATTCAACCACGATTTACTCTTATTGTCAATCATGGGAAGAACCAGTACAATGAACATCGTATGTTCCTCTCCAAGCTTGAGATCCACGGTTTTAAATCCTTTGCCAGTAAAGTGATTCTCACATTCGCTCCACCCCGTGGGAGTCTCTTCCCTATTACCTCGATTGTCGGACCTAACGGTAGCGGTAAATCCAACGTGGTGGATGCCATCCGCTGGGTATTGGGGGAGCAAAGCATGAAACACCTGCGTGGTAAAAAACATGAAGATATTATTTTTTCGGGATCGGAAACAAAGTCGCGCCTTGGGTACGCCGAAGTGGCAATGACGCTAGACAACGCCGACCGCACGATGCCCATTGATTTTAGCGAAGTAATGATCGCGCGCCGCTATTACCGAGACGGCGAATCCGAGTACCTCTTGAATAACCGAACGGTGCGCCTTGCTGATATCACGATGCTGCTGGCACAATCCCACATGGGGCAACGGAGCTATTCGGTGATTGGTCAAGGAATGGTCGACCATTTACTCTTAGCCACGCCACGAGAACGCAAAGAAATGATTAACGAAGCCGCCGGAATTCGTCCCTATGAGCTTAAACGTAATGACGCCCAAAACCGAATGACGGCGACCCGGGAAAATCTCCGGCAAGGGCAAACAGTGCTCGGTGAAATCGAACCGCGGATGCGTACGCTCACGCGCATGGTGAAACGCCTCGAACGGCGGGCAGAATTAGAAACAACGCTTGCCGAACTCAAACACGAATATTACGGCGCACTGTGGAAAGAGAGCGTGCTCACGCTTTCGAGCTCCCAAAAAAAACAAGTCGACCTTGCACCAACATTGGCGACCATCAATCACAAACGATCGACCATCGACGAACACTTAAAAAATTTACAAAAAGAAAAACCCGTGAGCTCCAAACTCATGGAGCTCCAGCGAGCTGTCGATGACCACCAACGCAAACGCGAGCACCTTAAAGAACGTTTGTGGGCACTCAAGCTCGCCCAATCCCAACAACAATCTCCATCCAAGAGCATGAACGTGACGATCATTGAACAAGAACTTACGAGCCTTATTGAGCGTTACGAACAACACCTCCATACAGCTCCGGGGCAAGACCCCGCTCAATTTGTGGGCCACTTCCAAGAGCTCATGACAGAACTCCGGGGTATCCTCAAGCGCTTGAAGCCCACCACACCCGACCATCGACCCATGCCCGAGATTGAAGCGATTGAAAAAGATCTCGTCGCCATCGATACCTCACTCATGGGGCTCCGAGACCAAATGAAAGGGATCGAACAAGAGGAACACGCAAGCCGCGCCAGCCTCTTTACTCTCCAAAATGAACTACGAACACTGGACCAAGAACGTGATCGATTGGAACGTGCCAAAAATGACATTGCCATTGAGCAAGCCCGCACCGAAGCGCACCACGAAGATTTAGCCAATGAGATTCGTCAAGTCCTCAATGGCGAGCCCGTTGTAGTATTAGCCGATCCCCTCCCACACCCTCGTAAACCCCTGATCGAATTGCGAGAAGACATTCACCATTACCAACACGAAATTGAATTGATTGGAGGAATCGACCCAGAAGTGGCGCAAGAATATCAAACCACGAAAGAACGGTTTGAATTCCTGACCCAGCAGAGTGAAGACCTCGCCAAGGCTCTTTCAGAACTCGAACGCGTAATCTCGAACCTCGACGAAACCATGGCCAAACAATTTGATCAGGCGTTTGGATTGATCTCGAAAGAATTTTCTCGATACTTCTCAGAACTCTTTGGTGGCGGTAAGGGCCAGCTCCTGCTTATGGCCGAAGAGCCGCCCCTCGAATCATCCATCGACGATGAAGATGAGGACGACAATGACACAGCAACGGAAGAACCAAAAAACCAAGAAACGAAAGAACGAGCGATCGCCGGTATTGATATTATGGCCAGCCCCCCCGGCAAAAAAGTAAAGAGCGTGGCGATGCTCTCTGGTGGCGAAAAAGCGCTCACAGCTATCGCGCTCCTATGCGCCATTCTTTCGTACCACCCCTCCCCCTTTGTGGTACTGGACGAAGTCGATGCGGCATTGGATGAAGCCAACTCAGTACGATATTCCAACATCTTAAAACAACTGGCCGCCAAAACCCAATTCCTGGTAGTGACCCATAACCGCACCACCATGCATATTGCCCAAACTTTTTACGGGGTCACCATGGGAGAGGATGGCATTTCCCAAATTCTCTCGATGAAACTCGAAGAAGCCGAAGAAGTAACACCCGAGGCTTAAACAAGCTTCTCGGTGTTAGGTTCTCGGTTCTAAAATTAAACACCTCCCCGTTGACAAAACACCTCCCCTGTCTTGACCAAAGTTCAATTTTGACGTATAGTATTGCTACTAAAATTATTTATCTCTAGCTACTAGAATCTAGCACCTAGAACCTCGTCTATGTTAATGATCCGCCTCCGTCGCGTTGGTAAAATCAAGCAACCAACATATCGACTTATCGTCAATGAAAAAGGCCGGGATACCCAAGGTCGGTATCTAGAAATGCTTGGTACCTATAACCCGCGCACGCAACCCCGCACCATCAACCTCAATGCCGAACGAATCCAGTACTGGGTGAGTAAGGGTGCACAATGCTCGGCTACGGTCCGCAACATGCTCATTGATGAGAAGGTACTCACTGGAGAAAAGGTTAGGGCATCCAAAACCATCCCGGGAAAGAAAAAGAAAGCGGCAGCGGCGAAAGCTGCATAGTTTCTAGGTTTTAGGTACTAGGTTCTAGAAATCGACCTCCGGAAACGGAGGTCTTTTGATTGACTCAAAGAAATTCATCCGCTACAATATTGTCTTATTCACGTTTGAAGGCCTTAGGCTAAGGAGGGCCGAATGGCACAAAAAAGGACTACGCCGAAACAGGACGCACCCGCGCAGACTGTAATGATCGTTCGCGGTCAAAAAGGTAGCGACGTTCAACTGGCTGTGGAAGTCACACAGATCCTCGAGTCGAGTTTCCAGATTAGGGCGACTGAGAACGGTATCGATACGCGATCGCGCATCGAAAGCGGTGACATGCCCGATCTGCTGCTGTGCACCGGATTCGAGCTTCGCGACACGTACGCCGACCAACTCATCCAGACCCTGGTGGACGCTCGCAAGCGACCGCCGCGAGTGATGGTGGTGACGAGGACGGTCAAGGAGGATCGGCAAGCAACCGATCTGCATCTGCAGCCGATTAGACTGCCGCTAAGCCCCAAGCAACTCGCCGCGGCCGCCAAGAAGCGTCTGAAGGAACCGGCCGACGATCTCGAAGACCACGAGACCGAGGAGGAGTAATCCTCCTGCCGTCGCCTCCAGGACCGGAGGCATACTCAACAGGACTCATACGAGGAGGTGAGGCAAATCATCACCATGATGTTCTGTGCGTGGGCGCGCAGAGAGTGGAGCAAGCGTAACGGGAACTGACGTCCGAGACGCCACCCCACTGCACTCCACGGCCCAAATACCCCAACACAAGGGGTTAATCGGTACTCCGCGCCGGCTAGGGGCTCGATTCCTCTGGCCGGCGCATTTCATTCCTAACGAAACCGTAACGGGAGGACGCTGATGAAGAAAAAAGTTGTCGTGGTGCAAAAGAGCGGATCACTCCGCCAAGATGGGACATGGGCTATGGTCCAATGGCTCAAAACGCACGGATATGATTTCTTGCTCCTCGTCACCAACGGAGCCGACGCTCGCGCCCAAGCGACGAATCTACGCGGAGGTCCCTTTCACGGCGTGGTGATGGATGCCGATCAGTTCGACAGCATCGAACACGCCTTCGCGGCCTTCGGCACCATTGCAAATGCCCTACTACCGCACTGCGAAATTGTGCATCATCAAGGATCCATCGGACAATCGGAAAAGGAGGTGTCCGGTGCATTCCTCGATCTGTATCTGCCCAAGTGCTGATACGCGCGCTACCAAAAAGACGGTCCCCTTCATCGGACCGTCTTATCCATTTTGGTTGCAATGATTATTTTTTCAAAACTCTTACAAATCCTCGCTTCCCTTTTTGAACAATCACCCCAGCCTTTGTAAGGATGACCGTGTGAGCAATGGAGCGGACAACCTCTCCACCAACTTTTACTCCCCCCTGCTCTATCGTCCGTCGTGCCTCACTTTTACTCGTGACTAATTTCGTTTCGACGAGAAGATCAATAATGGACAAATCTGCACTCTGAAATCTGCACTCTGAAATCTGTTCAGGGACACTTCCCTGAACATGAACTCGTTCAAACTCCACTTCCGCCATCTCCGCTGCCTTGACCCCATGGTAGAGCTTAACCACGCGATGAGCAATCGCCATCTTTGCCTTCTTTGGTTGGTTAAGCGTAAGAAGACCCTCCCAGGACGCCAGTTCAGTTCCTTCAAAACGAGCTACGAGGCGGGCATATCCGGGCATCATTTCGTCGGTCATACTCATCATCTTGCCGTACATATCGTTGGGCTCATCCATAATATTAATCACGTTCCCCCAACTCGTACTCATCTTCCGACCATCAAGACCCGAAAGCATTTCAGTGGCCAAAACATCCTGTGGTTTTTGGCCGTATCGCTCTTGGATCTTTCGACCCGCAAGCATGTTAAAGAGTTGATCAAATCCTCCCACCTCCACATCGGCCTTAATCACAACCGAATCATACCCTTGGTAGAGCGGGTAATGGAGTTCGCGGATACTAATCTCTTCACCCTTCTCAAATCGATCTCTAAAATTCCGGCGCGCCATCATTTGCTGCACGCTAAAAAGTTCCGCTAGTTCATCCAGTTCCCGAGGGGTCATTTTGGCGAGCCACTCACTATTGTAATGCCACTCTACTTTTTTAAGGTCAATAATTTTCCCAATCTGTTTTTTGTAATTCTTTAAATTCTCTTGAATTTGTTTCTTCGTTAAAAACGGACGCTTTGAAAGTTTATCCGATGGGTCGCCGATCTGCGCCGTGTAGTCGCCAATAATAATCACGAGCTTATGGCCCAAATCTTGGAACTCGCGGAGCTTCCAGAGCGTTGCCGCCCGACCGATATGAATCAGCGGCCCGGTCGGGTCAATACCGTGCTTTACGCGCAACTTTTTCTTGCCCTTGAGCGCGGCCTCCAGATGATCCTTAATATGAATTTCTTCAACGCCACGGGTGAGGAGTTCTGTGATGCCAATAGGAGACATAGTGATTATTGTTATTATCCGAAATATAAACGATTATAGCATATCATTGGATTGGTTTTATTGACAATGCGCAGTATCGCCTGATACCCTCCACGGTAACCCACGCACCTGAACAACTCGGAAACATCCGAACATTAAGGAGTCCCCATGGACACCACCGATGCCATCATCCGAGTAAGCGCACAACTGATCATGAGCGCGTTCCTACCCACAATGGAGGAGCGATCGAATCGAAGTAACTACAGCGATGGACTCAAACTCGGGTTCTGGCGCAACCGCTTGATCCCAGAACTCCCACCTATACGACGACGAATCACGTCGGGCATCATCCCGGCGGTCGCTGAAGATCTCACGCTCCCGGAAGACACGCGCTTTGCCGATGCACTGCTCTGGTGGTCGTACGGTCTCGTCACCGCGATCAAACCGAGCGCCATCATCCGGGAACTCGACCTGAAGTCACTCGAGGAGTACCAATTCGCTCTCGACTGCCTGGGTTGCCCGCTCTCCAAAGCTTGGAACAAATTCAAGGCATTGAACACAATCGAGATGGTGATTGCGATGATCGCACCGCCCAAGGTCAAATGAACTACCCCGCAGCAGAGCTGCGAGGTATCACAGCCCGTTTCCAAGGTTGAGTTGTTAAAACAATGTCAGTTGATCACGATGAATTTGTTTGTACTCTTTTCCTTGCTCTTGAACATATTTCT
>Ga0209515_10001344_pt1 | contig 41607 bp, 38 predicted proteins | sample Subgroupgradi54m_FD_187454 | JGI IMG/M metagenome (GOLD analysis project Ga0209515, IMG submission 187454) | Subsurface groundwater microbial communities from S. Glens Falls, New York, USA - GMW60B uncontaminated upgradient, 5.4 m (SPAdes)... ... | reverse complement strand
GCGTCAAACCATGAAGAAAGGGGAGAATCCCATGACACTCAAACGCGAGCTTGCTCATCGAGTTGTGGCGCGGCTCACGGGTCAATCTGCGGCTGATCGAGCGGCAGAACATTTTAGCAATGTTTATCAAAAACATGAGAAGCCGGAAGAGATAAAAGAATTAAGAATCAAGAATAAAGAATTAGGAATTGTTGAAGCGCTGGTGATCGGCAAACTGGTCACATCAAAAACCGATGCGCGGCGACAGATTGAACAAGGCGGCATCAAAGTTGACGATCGACAGGTGACGGATGTGAATGCAACGGTAAAAATCGGCGCCAAGGGAACGGTGATTCAAAAAGGAAAGAGGCATTTTGTGAAACTGATGGTCTGATATGCAAACCGCTTGGCAACATTGGACGTATGACATTGCGCGACGTATTTCGACCGTTCTCGGCACACACGTTGAACCAACTGAAATCGTCACACCGCCGGATCCCACGCTCGGTGATTTTGCGTTTGGATGTTTTCGATTGGCCAAAGAACAAAAAAAGAGTCCGATGGTTCTTGCGCAAGAAATCGCCAAGTTATTTGAGATAAAAGGCTCGGACATCGCCCAAGTAAAAGCCACAGGACCTTACGTTAATTTTATTTTGTCTGTGGGCGCTTCTGTTCGACGAGTGATCAAGGAGGCGGAAGAGATGGGAAAGGAATATGGCGCATCTGAAGATGGTCAAAAGAAACGTCTGCTTCTTGAATGTTACAATCCAAACACGCATAAAGAAATTCATGTGGGTCATTTGCGACATCTTGTGATGGGGGTTGCGTTTACCAGATTATTGCGTCACGCCGGCTGGGATGTGGTGGCCATGAGTTATCACGGGGACGTTGGGGCTCACGTAGCCAAGGTCATTTGGTATTTGGTGAAGCATTCAGGTTTTTCTTTGGAAGATCTGACCATGGAGCAAGCGACTACGCTTTTAGCAAAAGTTTCATCGGCGGATCGAACGGGCGCTTATTTAGGTGGAATCTACACCAAGGCCACAACTCTCCTCGCGGAGGATGAAGATTTGCAAAAAGAAATTTCCTTTGTTCAAAAACAGTTAGAAGCGCATGAACCGGCCTGGGAGCATATTTGGAAAGAGACGCGGCAATGGTCGTTAGACGAGATGAAAGTGATTTTTTATGAGTTGGAAATTAAAATTGATCGGCAATATTTTGAGTCAGAGGTGTATGAGCGGGGATTGCAAATGGTCGATGATCTTTTACAGCGCAAGGTCGCAAAGATCAGTGAGGGCGCGGTGGTGGTTGATTTAGAGGAAAAAAAGTTAGGCATTTTTTTGATTCGCAAATCCGATGGGACGTCTTTGTATGCCACAAAAGATTTGGCTTTAGCTGAATTAAAAGATGCGGAATATCCTTCATGGGCACGAGGGATCATCGTGACAGATACGCGCCAGATGTTTTATTTCAAACAATTATTTGAGATTTTGCGCCGCATGGGTTCTGATAAACCACTGGAACACGTGGGGTATGAATTTTTGACGCTCAAGGATGGCGCGATGAGCAGTCGAAAGGGGAATATCGTGACCTACGCGGATTTTCGTGACGCGTTAGTGGATTATTCCAAGCAGGAAATTCTCTCGCGTCATCCAGAGTGGTCCGAGGATAAAGTAGATAGAGTGGCTTGGGCGATCGCCGTCGCTGGGTTAAAGTTTGGTATCCTTAAACAAGATAGCGATAAAATTTACACCTTTGATCTTCAACAAGCTTTGTCATTTGATGGCGCCACCGGTCCATATTGTCAGTATGCGGCGACACGCTTAGGTTCGATTTTAAAAAAATCAGGGCATGTTATCGACACCAACGAATCGCTGACGGAATCTTTTGATCACGCCACGGAAAAAGCTCTGGCCTTGTCTCTGGCGGTGTTGCCAGAACGTGTGGCCGTGGCGGCTCGTGAGCTACGTCCCTCTATTATCGCCCAGTGGTGTTTGGAAACGGCGCAGCGCATCAACGAGTTTTATCGCGATGTGTCCGTTTTAGATTCAACGGAAGATTTGTTGGAAGGTCGCTTGCGTCTCGCGGCTGTTGCCCGTCAAGTTCTGGGACAGGGATTGGAATTATTAGGCATTCCTTTGCCGGAAGAGATGTAGTGGATAACGTGGTTGACATTCACGGTCAACCGTGATTTACTGTTGGCCACAAGTTTTTCATGTAGGACAAACCTATCACGCAGTTACGGAGGGAGTCATGCGCACGAGGGAGGAGAGGATGGAAGAAGAGGGGGTTGGCACCGGTCAGACCGGAATGCCGCCCGTCGAGCCGTGGATGGACGCCTCGAGCATCCAACCGAAGAGGAGCTACGTTCAAGAGAAGTGGGGCGATGATCCGCGCGTGCGGCATCTCTGCTTCTACCTGATCGACCTCCCCAGGCTCACCAGAGCCGACGAAAAGGAGGTGGAGCGTTGCTGCTTCGGCGGTGACAAGGCTCCGGCGGGCAGCATGCGTGTGGTCAAGAGCGCACGCTACCCGGGATGGATTCTGCGGGTGGATGGTCCGCGGAAGGTCGTATACGACCTTGAGCTCCGTGGCATCCATCGGCCCCTGGCCATTGCCGAGTTCGAGGAGACCGTGGTCGTTCGCTCCATCCAGCGCGCGGGAGGGCGGTTCGAAGATCGCGACAACACCGCGGACTTCACTCAGCTCCTGTAAGCCAAGAGGGAGAATGATCAAGTTGATCCTACGCCGTTTCGGTCACTCCGGACGGCGCTTTTTATATCATCTGAATCAACCTCACCTAACCTCTCACAGCTAAGCTGAGCTTTGCCTTCGCAAGGAGAGGGATCAGATTCCGATCGATCTCCCTCCTTACGAAGGAGGGATTAAGGGAGGTCTCCGTTCGGAGAGGGTAAAACGGAGTTCCAACGATTTGCCAAGTTCTTGCGGGTTGGGTACTTTACTATCAAACACATTCATCTTTTTTCTATGTTTAATGCACAAAAAAGTTCCGGGTATGAGGGCGGAAAGGGGAGCGCCACGACGATCATCGCGCATGGCGTGAAAGTTGAGGGCGAGTTTACGAGTCAAAGCGATGTGTTGATCGAAGGCGAGGTCCACGGGAGTTTTTCTACGATCGGCATGCTGACGGTCGGATCAGACGCTAAGATCAAGGCGGATGTAAAAGCCGGTTCCGCAGTTGTGTCCGGTACCATTGAAGGCAATGTGATTGTGAGCAAGCATTTGGACATCAAGTCCACGGCAAAGATCATGGGGGATGTAACTACCGAAACCGTAATGATTGAATCCGGTGCCGTGCTGTCCGGTCGTATGACCGTGGGCGTGAAACCGACAGGAGCCACCGCAACCGTATCTGTTGAATCTCCTCGCGGTCGTGTCAATGGCCGAGAGCGGGTTCCGGTGCTCGCAAGTGAAACCTAATGAACCAGGCGTTTGCTTACATCTACGATGATTTTTTATCTGATCGTCGTTTTGAACGAGAGCTTTCAATTTTAGAAACAGAACTAGCCAGACGCGGCATTGAGGGTCAGGTCGCGAGATTGGCCATGTTTCGCAGTGCGCGCGAAACCATCATTGACCTCGCGTGTGCCGGCACGAAGAATATTGTGTTTGTGGGAAACGATAAGACTGTGGAAAAAATGATGTGGTTTTTGCCGGACGTGGATGTGACGGTCGGGTTTATCCCTTTGACCCAACCGGCCCACATCGGAACGTTATTTGGCATTCCCATGGGTTTGGCGGCGGTAGATATTTTGGCGGCGCGACTGGTAGAAAAAATTGATGTGGGCAAACTTGATGATCGCTATTTTTTGACCGAGGTGATCGTGCCGGCGACGGTTGCGTCACTGGAAGTGGAGGGTCAATATCGCGTGAGCCCGGCCATGGGCGGAGCTATTGCTATTCGCAATTTGGGAAGCGTCGCCGGAAAAATTCCCGTTCCCGCGGATGCAAAAGATGGATGGCTCGAAGCGATCATCCAAACGCGAGTAAATTCGGATCGTTGGCTCGCCCCATCATCTTTGGATGAAACGGTGATCAGACTCAAGCATGGTTCGATCATCTCGAAAGAACCGATTGATGTATTCATGGATGGACACACGGTCAATGGATTTTCTTTTAAGCTCTCCATCGTTCCGAATAAATTAAAGGTGATCACGGGAAAAGTCGTGAGATAAAAGGCCATGCTACGTAAAAATCCCTGCTTTCGCGGGATTTTTAGGTGGTGGACGCTGTAGGAGTCGAACCTACGACCCTCTGCGTGTAAAGCAGATGCTCTAACCAACTGAGCTAAGCGTCCTCAACAATTTGGATATTGATGGTGGGCGGAGAGGGACTTGAACCCTCATAACCTTGCGGTTGCTACCACCTCAAGGTAGTGCGTCTGCCAATTTCGCCATCCGCCCCCCATCAATAGCCAAGTAATAACGATTTAAGGTACTCCTTGCCGATCCCGGTTTTTAAAAACTTTTCCTTCACTCGTGCAAATTCTCTATTTGGAAACTCCTCCAAATAGATCTGTCGAAATGGCCTATAAGCTCTTGTCGTCCTTTCCTTACCATCGTTGTGCTGTTTGATGCGTCGCGCCGGATTATTCGTCATGCCAACGTAGATATATTTTCTGGTAAGGCTCGAAATGGCGTAGACAAAGTATTGACTGGTCATAGTTTACCTTTGCGCCTCAAGGTAGTGCGCCTGCCTGCCCTGCCTACCGGCAGGCAGGCGGCAGGCAGGTCTACCAATTTCGCCACCCGCCCGTCAAATAAATCTGAAACGTGGGAGAAATATAACAAAAAACCGGTTTCTGGGCAAGTTCTTGACAAAGCCTGGATTTGTGCTAAATTGCTGGGTCAGAATCCAGGGGAACGAGATCCGCCCCTTTCATCAGTCCACCCACTCGACAGGAGGAGGTACGCACATGCGCTTCGCAAAAATGATGGTGTTCGGTTTCATCGCTCTGTGTCTCGCGGCATCCGTTTCTTCGGCAGAGACGCCCGATAGCGGGGTCGTGTCCATGACGGTGGCGCTGCCGGCTCTGTCCGTCCCCTCTAGGCTCGACGCGCCGCCTGCGCAGAATTTGCCGGAAGAACGTCTCCGGCAGGCCAAGGCGCTGTGGGACAAGAAGTTCGCGGAGAAGATCGGCTTCAAGTACTTCGAGGACTATCTGGAGACGGTTCCGCCCATCCCGAAGTTCACGGATGCGGTGGAACAAAAGTTCCCGCTTCTCGTGCTGGTCGATGCACGGCTCACGAGCGAGCAGGCGTGCAGCCTGATCGCACTGCGCTGTTACGGACATCAGTATACGGCCGCCAAGTACAGCGAGGTCGCGAATCGCACCGAAGGGAGCGTCGGCAATACGGACGTGACTTCTGTGGCCGGCGGCGCGAAGATCTACTGGATGCGCATCAGGGATGGACGCGATAGCCAGTGGAAGGTGCCGACAGAGGTCGTCAAGACCTTCTGGAAGACACAGGAAGTCGGGCTCACGGCTCGCGAGGGACTCGCTGTTTTCATCCAGCATCCGGAGGCGATCAAGGGCAACCATATGTACCTCATGGGAACCTCACACGTCTTGGCTGGAAAGAAGCACACGCTGTGGCTCGGTTCTTGGGGAGGTGCCGTTGGTCTCGATTTCCATCCCAATGACATGGGAGCGCTCATGACCTTCGGCACCCCTTCGCGGTACATTCCGTCGAGCGGAAAGCCGGCACCGCCGCCGAAACCGAAGGCGCCGCCGGTCAAGAAACCGCCACTGGTCGATGGGAGCAACAACCCGCCATCGGTCGACTCGAGCGGTGTCAAGGATTCAATCCCGTAGGCTGGCTGATCACGAAGCTCCTTCACCACCTGCCGCAAATCGCATGTCGAGATTTGCGGTTTTTTTGTCTACGAAATTACGAATAGATCAAACTACGCCAAAGGCGCATCCGCCTCCGGCGGAGAAAATACGAAATAATAAAATTATTGATTTACCAATTTATTATTTTTATGTTTTAATGATTAATATGTCTTTTCAATCCATTGGGAAAATTCTTCCGCAAGCCATTCAACAGGCGGGTATTGGGCGTCAGGTGACGGCGGCGCGGGTTGTTCAAGAAGCGCAGGAGGCGATCCGTCGTTTGTGGGGCGAGGAACGAGCAAATTACATCAACATCGTTTCTTTTAAGGATGGGATGATCAAAATTGTGGCTACGGCTCCGGCTGCGGCGCAAGAAATAAAAAGCGCCGCCGTGCAACTGCAGAATGAAGTGAACCGGGCTCTCGGATCAAAAATTATCCAGCAGATTCAGGTGGTTATGTGATATAATACTTTCATGCATTTTCGTACATATCTTTATTTCATGATTGGTGGAACGCTTCTGGCATGGATGGGTTGGGTGTTGGTGTTGTTTCGGATTGATCCGCAGGAATCCGGTCTGCCTGGACTCGCTCTTTTTTATTTGACGCTCTTCGTGTCTCTCGTCGGTACGCTCGCCACGTTCGGTGTTTTGTATCGAGTGCATTTGCTCAAACGCCGTGAGCTTTTAAGTCGTGAGGTAAAAATTTCTTTTCGTCACGGGGTGATGTTGTCGCTCGTCGCCGTGATCAGCCTGGCGCTCTCCGCTCAAGCCTTGCTTTTTTGGTGGAATTTTTTGGCGCTGATTATCTTCGTGGCGGCGATCGAATATGGATTTTTGTTAGTTAATGAAAGTCGGAGGAATTGACAAAGGTGGCATTTTTTCTTTTTCTAGGTAAGATAGGACTTCTATGAAATGGCCCTCTCTTTTAGGTCGATTTACCAAGCAATTGGGGATTGATTTGGGAACCTCAAATACTTTGGTGTTTGTCAAAGGAAAGGGGATTGTGGTCAACGAGTCTTCGGTTGTGGCCGTGAATCGTCGCAATGGACAGGTGATTGCCGTGGGAGAAGAGGCGCGCGCCATGGTCGGGAAGACGCCACCGCACATCCTCGTCACGAGACCTTTGCAGCGTGGTATTATCGCGGACTTTGAAGTCACGGAAAAAATGCTGCGGTATTTTTTTGAAAAAGTGCACGATGATAATTCTCTGGCTTTGCCGCGACCGAAAGTGGTGATCTGTGTTCCGCTTGATGTGACGGAAGTGGAACGCAAAGCCGTAGGAGATGCGGCCATGAGCGCGGGCGCGCGCGAGGTGTTGGTCGTCGAAGAACCGATTGCGGCGGCAATTGGAGCGGGGTTGCCCATTTCCGATCCGGTTGGAAATATGGTGGTAAACATCGGCGGCGGCTCAACCGAGATCGCGGTCATCTCGTTGAATGGAATCGTGACCGCGAAAAGCATTTCGATCGCCGGCGATGAATTGAATAAAAATATTACGCAATATGCCCGCGATGTGTTTAACATTCTTTTGGGAGAACGAATCGCCGAGGAAATTAAAATCGCGGTTGGTTCATCGGTTGATCTGGCGGAGAAAATGGAGACTTCCATGCGCGGCCGCGATCTCTTAAGCGGCTTGCCCCGAGAGATCATGGTCAATGACGCGCAGATTCGCGAAGCCTTGGGGCGTTCCATCAAAGCAATCGTTGAACACATCAAAGCCATCTTGGAAATTACGCCGCCGGAGTTGGTAGCGGATATTTATCAACGAGGGATTGTCCTCACGGGAGGTGGCGCCCTCTTGCGCGGTATTGATACAGCCATCAGTCGCGGAACGGGATTGCCTGTTCGCGTGGCAGAGGATCCATTCACGGCGGTCGTACGAGGAACCGGCATTCTTTTGGATCACGCGGCGCTTTTGGAAGATGTGGCCTTTCCGGCAACAGATCAATTAACGAGGATGTAAATAAAAAAATAGACATTAGTCATCAGACATTAGTAATGAGTCTGCCGAATGTCTAATGACTAATGTCTAATGACTAGTATGCCCCGTCCCTCTCGTTGGTTCTTGATCATCGGATTTTTTTGCTTAAGTCTTTTTTTGGTGTTGGCGGGATTACTGCGTCCAGTGGGTGATCTGGCGCGTCACGTGACGCTTCCGGTGGTGCGTTTTGTCTCCAAAAATACCGCGGCCATTTTTTTAAAGCCATCTTCCACCACCTCTTTGCGTCCCGAAGAAATACAGGCGCTCGAATCACGCTTGACTCATTTGGCCGTGGACTACGCACGCCTCAAGGCTTTGGAGGAAGAAAATAAAACGTTGCGGTTGCAGACAAAATTTTTGACAAGCTCCGGGTATGACAGTGTCGGCGCGCGCATTATCAGTCGGGATTTGACGAATGAACGCGCGCTTCTGCTCATCGATCGAGGGTTGCAGGACCATCTGGAAGTGGGTCAAGCCGTGATCACGGATGAGGGAATTTTTATCGGGAAAATTTATTCATTAAAAGAGCAGGTCGCGAGCGTAGAGTTATTGACGGATCCTCATAGTCGAGTCGCGGCAGCCTTGGCCGGGGAGCAGCGTCTCATTGGAGTGGTGGAAGGTCGAGGAAATGGCGCAGCGCGTCTGACCTTTATTCCTTCCTCGGAAAAAATTCAAGCGGATCAGATCGTGGTCACGGCAAACACGCAGGACAAAGTCCCGCAAAATTTGCCGCTCGGCATTGTAAATGCCGTTCTTGGGGAGTCGACGGACCCCTTTCTTTCCGCGGCCATTGAGCCACTCGTACACCTCAATCAAATTTCCCTGGTATCCGTGTTGCGTCCATCCGTACTGAAGCCTTAGATATGCGCCGTATCATTCTCGCCGCTTTGTTAGGCGCTCTGGCCGGACTTTGGGAAATTGCGGTCAGACCCTTTCTGCCTGTGCCTTTCATGTTTCGTCCTTTACTGATGATCGTGGTGATACTACTTGTGGTCAGTCGTCGTTCGCGCGCGGTGGCGGCTGCGGCGGCCGGGGCGATCATCATGGATCTGTATGCGCTTCCCGTTTTTGATTTCGCTCTCTTGCGATGGCTTTTTCTCATTTTTTGTTTGGATCTGCTTATTCGTCACGTCCTCACCCACCGTTCATGGTATGCGACGGTCAGCTTGGTTTTGGTGGGTCGCCTGTTGGAATACTTTACCGCTTGGTTGATTGGACAAGTATCTTTTTGGATAGGAATATCAAACGTGCCTTGGTCACGGGATGTGCATTGGTGGATTCCCGCGATTTGGGATGTTGGTTTTGTGAGTCTGGTGTTTTTTATTTTAGTTTTTCTGACCCAGCGCTTTGTGACCAGCATTCTTCGTCCGGAAGAACGCTCCTTGGGACGGTTTTGACCTGATATGAAAAAGCATTCTGTCTTTTTTGAAACCGCGGAATCGCTTGCAGGCGTACATATTTCGGAGTCATCAAGTTCCGTGATACAGCACGAGGTTTTCTTTGAAGAGGATTTGAATACGATCAAACACCGACCACTCTTTGTTGGGCGCGCCTATGATAAACGACGTTTCTTTACGGTTCTGGCCGTGGTGGGAGGTTTGTTTTTTATTTTGATCGGTCGCGCCGTATGGATGCAGATTTTGCACGGAGCGGCTTATCAACAATTAGCCGAAGGGAATCGTTTGCGGTCCGTGCTTACGTGGCCGCGCCGGGGTTTGGTGTATGACCGTCAAAAAAATATCTTGGCGGACAATATTCCCCGTTTTCAGGTGACTCTCACCCCGCGCGATCTGCGTCAATCGAACGACGAATGGCAACTGGAAATAGGGGAGGCCGCACGTCTTTTGGGGTTGACCATTAATGATTTTGAATCTTATCGGCCATTCGCGCAGGCCGCCTCGCGCGATGACACCGTGCTCGTGGTTGATTCACTCCCGTATCGACAAGCAATGGTTTTTGCCGTGGCTTTGCCACATCTTCCGGGTTTTCGTTTGGAAGTAAGGCCGCGACGCCGGTATCCGTTTTCCGGAGAACTGCCGAGCTTGGCTCATGTCATCGGATACGTTGGGCACCTGTCACCGGAAGAATTTGATCAGCAAAAATCTTTCGGCTATCGCCAGGTGGATGAAATCGGAAAAAGCGGCGTTGAGCGTTCCTATGAAGCGGCCTTGCGCGGTCAGGTGGGGGAGCAGGTGAACGAGGTTGATGCCCGCGGTCGATCGACCGCGCTCGTGCGCGATGAACCCCCGACCAATGGCCGAGATCTTGCTCTGACTTTGGACGTGGATTTACAGCGCGCGAGTGAACAGGCGCTGACCGCGGAAATGCGCCAGGCAGGAGTTCATCGGGGCGCGGTCGTGGCGCTTGATCCGCGCGATGGGAGTATTTTGGCGCTCGTGTCATTACCGACGTTTGATAACAATATTTTTTCCGGCAGCGTGTCATCAACTTTATATCAAGCACTCTTGGATAATCCGGATCAGCCGCTTTTTCCCCGTGCGTGGGCCGGCACCTATCCATCCGGCTCGACCGTCAAAGTCGTGATCTCTTTGGCCGCGCTCATGGAAAAAATTATCACGCCGGAGACGACCGTGGTGTCTGTGGGAGGATTGCAGATTGGCCCATCGTTTTTTCCGGATTGGAAAGCGGGCGGGCACGGAGTCACAGATGTGCGCAAAGCTCTGGCCTGGTCGGTTAACACATTTTTTTACACGATAGGAGGCGGATATGAATCATTTATCGGACTGGGACCGGATCGCTTGGCAGATTGGATGCGACGGTTTGGCTTGGGACAGAAAACCGGTTTGGATCTGCCGGCCGAGGCGACAGGGTTTGTGCCCACGCGCGAATGGAAACAGGCGACAAAAGGCGAGCATTGGTTTGTGGGAGATACGTATAATTTGGCGATCGGCCAGGGCGATTTGTTGGTGACGCCCATGCAAGTCGCGGCTTACACAGCAGCGATTGCGAACGGAGGAAGGCCGATCAAACCTCATGTGGTATTCACAGCAGCAGAACCGTCGAACGCGACACTTCTCGCTGACCCGTCCGCCATTAAAGTTGTCCAAGAAGGTATGCGCGATGCCGTACGATACGGTTCAGCTCGCGCGCTCGGCGATTTGTCGTTTTCCGTTGCAGGAAAAACCGGCACCGCGCAATGGAACTCGAATAAAAAAAATCATGCATGGTTCACAAGCTTTGCCCCGTACGATCATCCTGAAGTTGTCGTCTCCGTTTTGTTGGAAGAAGGAGGAGAAGGATCAAGCACGGCTGTGCCTGTGGCGAGAGAGGTTTTACAGGCCTGGTGGAATTTGAGGACAAAGAGGGGAGGGAGGTTTTGATTGATGAAAGAGGGAAAATTACGTATAGTAAAAATAGATAGACTAAAGAATTTTGATGATGTCTTTCGGACTTGGAGCAAAGATGAGATAAGCAAACATAAAAATCTATGACAAAAGAATCAAAAAATAAAACCATTGCCATTTTTGAAGGAAAACAGATTCGTCGGGTGTGGGATGAGAAAACTGAGACATGGTTTTTTTCAGTGGTGGATATTATTCAAGCACTAACTGAAAGTGTGAATCCAACGGACTATTTAAAGAAATTGCGAAAAAGAGATCAAATACTTGCCGCTTACATAGGGACAAATTGTCCCCAGGTAGGAATGGCTACAGAGGGCGGAAAAAATAGAAAAACTTTAGCCGGAAATCCTGAACACTTGTTTAGAATTATTCAATCTATTCCATCTAAAAAAGCCGAACCAATCAAGCTGTGGTTGGCGCGGGTTGGTTATGAGCGAGTACAAGAAATCAGCGATCCGGAAAAAGCGCTCAATCGCTCTCGTGATTATTGGCAAAGAATGGGGCGAAGCACGAAATGGATCCAGCAAAGAATGATGGGACAGGAAGTCAGAAACAAACTCACGGATTATTGGAAAGATCACGAAGTGAAAGAAAAAGATGAATACGCGATTTTGACCAATCTGATTCATCAAGAGTGGAGTGATTTGTCGGTGAAGCAGCATAAGTCATTCAAAAATTTGAAAACCGAAAATCTGCGCGATCATATGACGGACGCGGAATTGGTTTTTACGGCTTTGGCAGAGCTTTCCACCCGTCAGATTGCCGAAACCATGGAGGCTAAGGGACTGGAAGAAAATAAAGTTCCAGCCAAAAAAGGCGGCCGCATTGCCAAAAATGCACGCCTGGAACTAGAAGAAAAAACGGGCAAAAAAGTGGTGAGCGGAAATAGTTTTAAGCTATTACCCGGAAGGAAGAAAGGAAGGAAGAAATAATTTGACAGCCCTGCGGTTGCCCGATACCTTATTTGTATTAGGGCGTGCCCAGCCTCTCGCGAGGGGCGGGGTCGCCCGTTTTATTCTCAATTCTCCGTTTTTGTTATACACTTCTATCTATGTCAAAGCTGCAATACATGAGTGCTGAAGGGCTGGAAAAGCTTAAGCAGGAATTTCATCAACTCAAAACCGTGGCTCGTCGAGAGGCGGCGTCACGCATCGAAACGGCGAAGGCGCTCGGAGACCTTTCGGAAAATGCCGAGTATCATGAAGCCAAAGATCACCTGGCTTTTATTGAAGGGCGGATTATGGAATTGGATGAAATGTTAAAAAACGTGGCGTTGATTGAAGAGGAGAGGGGAGCCAAGGGGATTGTGCGCGTGGGGTCGACTATCGTTGTAAGCGTGAACGGAAAAGAAAAAACATTCGCGATCGTGGGATCAAGCGAGGCAGATCCGGCGACGGGAAAAATTTCCAACGAGTCACCCATTGGCAGCGCTCTTTTGGGAGCAAAGTTAAAAGAAACGGTTTTGGTGACCACCCCAAAAGGTGAAACGGAATACACCATCGTGTCAATTTCTTAATCTATGATCGACGAAGCGCGCGTACGGCGAGAAAAATTGCAGAAGCTGATGGAACTGGGAATCAATCCGTACCCGGCAGATTCGCGACGCGACACATCATGTGCGGACACGATCGAACGTTTCGGTGAGTTGATGAAGCAGGGGACGGCGATCACGCTCGCCGGTCGCGTGCTGACCATCCGCGTGCACGGCGGCATGATGTTTGCCGATCTCACGGATGGCGGCGCCAAAATGCAAATTGCATTCAAGGAGGATCATCTTGAGAAAAATGTTTTTGAATTATTTCGCGATCTCATCGATCCGGGGGACATCGTAGAAGTGACGGGCACCTGTTTTTTGACCAAGCGTGGAGAAAAAACTCTGGAAGTCAAAACCTGGCGCATCTTGACCAAAGCGCTTTTGCCGCTGCCGGAAAAGTGGCACGGACTTGTTGATGTGGAAACGCGTTATCGTGAACGTGAGCTTGATTTGATCAGTAATCCGGAAGCCCGTGAACGATTTTTAGTACGATCAAGACTTATTGCATCCATGCGACAGTTTCTTGCAGAGCAGGAATTTATAGAAGTTGAAACGCCTATTTTACAGCCATTGGCCGGTGGAGCGAGCGCGCGTCCGTTTGTGACGCATCATCACGCCTTAGACATTGATCTTTATTTACGCATCGCACCTGAACTGTACCTTAAGCGTTTGCTTGTCGGAGGATTTGAAAAAATATTTGAGATTGCGAGATGTTTTCGTAATGAGGGGATAGACCACTCACACAATCCGGAATTTACGCAGATCGAACTCTATTGGGCTTACGCAGGAAAAGAGCGCTTCATAGGTTTTATAGAACAAATGCTGTCTCGTATCTTAAGCGACGCCATGGGAAAAAATATGGCGATTCCGTTTGAGAGAAAAACATTTCGACAAGTGATACAGGAGAACTATTCCAAGTTGGATGTAAATGAAATGAAGACCCCAAAGGATGTGGAAGATCAGCTCAATCAAAAAGGTATTGATTATGATGTTCGTAAATTAGACTTTAGCAAGTGTGTCGGCATAGGTGAATATTTAGATGAACTTTATAAGAAGATGGTCAGACCTCAAATCATTGGACCGATGTGGATCATGGATTATCCGGTGCAGATGATTCCTCTTGCCGGCCGTAGTCCGGATGATCCATCGAAGAGCGCCACAGCGCAGCTTGTTTGGAATGGGGTTGAGGTTGTTAAAGCGTTTTATTATGAGCTCAATGACCCAATCGATCAGCGCGCGCGACTCGAGGAGCAGCAGCAGTTGGTTGAAAAGGGAAGTGAGGAGGCGCAACAAGTCGATGAAAGTTTTTTGAGCGCCCTCGAACATGGGATGCCGCCGGCAAGTGGTCTGGGAATGGGGATTGATAGACTTGTTGCGCTCGTAACAGATGCGCCGAATCTAAAAGAGGTCATTTTGTTTCCGACGTTGCGTCCACTGGTCCAAGATAATGGATAATGGAAAAATGAAAATCGATTTTCTATTATCTATTATCCATTTTCTATTCTCCATATGACCGTGATGTGTTTTGGAACCTTTGATGGATTGCATCCCGGGCATGAGGATTATTTTCGGCAGGCCAAGGTGCTCGCAGATCATCTAGTGGTCGTGGTCGCACGGGATGAGACAGTTCGCGAGGTGAAAGGACGATCAGCGAGGAGAAATGAGGATGAGCGATTGAGTGCCGTTCTCGAACATCCATTGGTTGACCAGGCCTTCCTCGGTCTTGCCGGCGATAAACATGAAATCATTGAACAAGTTGGTCCGGATATGATTTTACTCGGTTACGATCAAACCACGTTTACCCATCGATTGGCCGAAGAGCTGTTGATGCGCGGACTGGCCGTCAAAGTTCATCGCGCGCAATCCTTTCAACCAGAAAAATATAAATCATCTCTCATGCATTTGGAAATTCTAAATTCTTGATTCTAAATTCCAAATTCTTTTCTATGCTCGATATCAAATACATCCGCGAACATGCGGAAGAGGTGAAAGAAAATTGTGAGCAGCGTCGAGTAAAGGTTGATGTTGATGAGTTGCTGCGACTTGATGGTGAGAGATTAAAATTGATTCTTCGCGTAGAAGCGTTGCGTCAAGAACGAAACGAAATCGCGGAAAAGATGAAGACGCCGAAAGCGGGCCGCCTGGAGCGAGCCTCGCCCGTGGCGCGGGCGGGGGAACGCGAAGCGTTCATCACACGAGGGAAGGAGGTCAAGCAGGAAATCGCCGAGCTTGAACCGAAACTCAAAACAGCGGAAGAATCAGCTAATAATCTTTTATTGCAAGTACCAAATTTGACGCATCCGGACACGCCAAGAGGGGAGAGTGATGCGGATAATCGTGAGTTAAAGGTTATCGGTAAAGTCAGCAAACCAAAATTTCAACCAAAATCACATGTGGAACTTGCGGCGCAGCACGACCTAATTGACTTTGAGCGAGGAGCCAAAGTTGCTGGAACCAAGTTTTATTTTTTAAAGGGGAAGCTCGCGATTCTTGAACAGGCATTGATTCGCTATGGCATAGATTTTTCGATGCGCGAGGGTTTTGAATTTTTAATGACCCCGGATGTGGCCAAAGAAGAGGTGATGGTTGGAAAAGGATTTTTGCCGCGCGGTCCGGAAAAGCAGGTCTATTATATCGAAGGTGAGGACTTGGCGCTTATCGGTTCTTCGGAAGCGACCGTGCTCGGGTATCACATGAACGAAACGCTCGCTGCGGATCAACTACCAAAAAAATACGTGGCGCTCTCACACTGTTTTCGCCGCGAAGCCGGCGCGTATGGTCGTGAATCGTATGGGTTGTATCGTGTGCATCAATTTTCAAAAGTGGAAATGTTCGCCTTTGGTGCGCCGGATCAGTCCGAGGCCATTCATCTTGAATTTTTGCGTTTGGAAGAAGCGTTCTGGAAAAGTTTAGAGATTCCGTTTCGCGTGGTTGATTGTTGCGCCGGCGATCTTGGTGGATCCGATTACCGTCGGTACGATCTCGAGGCGTGGATGTGGGGCAAAAATGAGGGCAAGGGAGGATGGGGCGAGGTCACAAGCACATCCAACTGTCTTGACTTTCAAGCGCGCGGGCTGAATATCAAATCAAGCAACAAAGAATTCGTACACACACTGAACGGAACGGTCGTTGCCACGCCGCGGGCTTTGCTATCGATTCTCGAAAATCACCAACAAGCGGACGGGTCCATCAAAATTCCAAAAGTTTTACAGTCGTATTGCGGATTTGAGAAAATTGGATAAAAGTTAGTAACCCGTGTTGCGGATGATGGTTTCCAGAAGGTCGCGTGGAAATAGTTGAGGGGTTTCCTCGAGAGCTTGGTGAAACAAAACCGTGGAAGGAGTCAATGCTGGTAGCGTATTGACTTCAATGATGATGAGACGACCAGTCGCCACCTGTAAGAATGCATCAATGCGTCCGTAATTTTGTAAACCCATCTTTCGCACCAATTCCTCAACGTGTTTTTTTGCTTTGATGAGCATACCGGATGAAACGATCGAAAATGGAGGAGGGGTGATGTTGATTCCGGTCCCGCCTTGAAATTTTTCTTCAACCGTTAAAACATCTCCTTCAGCTACCGTAAGACTTGGTTGAAAAACGTGTACATATCCCTTGCGTTCGAGAAAACCAATCGTCACCTCAATCAGACCGGTGCGTCTTGTGTATTTTAATTGGTTACCCTTTATACGTACGAGATCTGTTTCCATCCATTTTTGTAAAAGCAACTCGTTTTGTTTATCCAGAGGCATTTCCACAAGGGATGGCTGCCGTTTGAAAGTCATATTGGGAACGGAATTTACGCCTTGATGGAGCAGCGTGACATATGTTTTGAGTTCCTGCGCGGAAGATAAGCGAACAATACCAGAGGAACAGCCATCACTTAGCGGTTTAACGATAAGACTGAAGGCATTCAATTGCCGACGAAGATTACGCCAATATTTTGACCAATCTTGATTTTTGAATCGAATAAGGTCTTGCAGTAAAATTATTTTTTCTGGAATCGTTTCTATCCCATCAAAATTCTGTTGTTTTATCCACCCACTCGTTTTGAATTTATCCATACACAGACGGGACACAATCTCACGGGAGCCATTGAAAGGAATCTTGTGTTGTTCCAGTTGTTTTTGTAATTCGCCATTTTCCCCTTTGCCTCCGTGCAGCGCGATAAAGACAAAAGGAGAGGAGTGCATGAAGGTTTTGAGGGACATTTTTACGGGTCTATTGACGTGAGAGACGAAGGAGGAGGGGATCGTTAAGCCCAGTCGTAAACGCGCTTTTACCTCAAAGGCTTTTAAACGTGTTTCATTTTGTATTGCTTGCTCACAGTTTTGCGCAATCTCTTCGACGGTATGATTCAGAGTCAGGGGATAGGGAAGGCTCCAGACAGACCCACACATATCCAGAAGAAATGGTTTGGCATCATAGAGATTTGAGGAGCGTAATTTTAGCCACACATTTGTTCCACTCATAAGAGATACTTGTCGTTCAGAGGTATCCCCACCAAAGAGAACATGAATGGGTTTTCGATGTTTTTGGTTGATGGGTGGGCTTGGTGGCAGGGCGATACGGTAGCGAGCGCAAGCGCGCTCTAAGACATGCCGTAACACTTCTTGGTGACTTAATCCGATACGCGAAGCCTGCTGAAACAAAAAACTATTTTGCTCCATTCCGCTTAAGGGATTAAAGTCCGAGAACCAGATGTGACCGTCCGGGAGAACCCAGCCATCAAAACGTCCAAAATCTCTCATACCGAAAGCGCGAAAAATTTGTTCTGCTTGAATCTGGATTTGTTCGATTACCTCATTTGAAAATCTTGGAGGACAATGGTACGTCACGTGACGCGTGGGAAGATATTTTTTTCGAAAATCAAAAATTTGATTTTTCGTATAATCCGTTTCAATTTCCGTTGGCAGAATCGCCACCGGTAAGCCAAACCGATTTTCCAAGATGATAACGGTAAATTCTATACCCGTGGCAAACGGTTCTAACACGATACGTGTATCCATGCGTTTGGAAAAAATAAGTTTTGTTTTTTCCAGCGCTTCTTTAGGGTTTCTGACAGAAAATACTCCGATGCTTGACCCACCACTGGCGGGTTTTACAATGGCTCGTTTGAGATGATGTGTCTGAAAGAATTGGTGAATGATTTTTTGGTGATCATGCTGGTAGATTTTGAGGATGGTTGAAGGCAGGGTAAAGAATCCCTGTTTTTTGATGAATGTGTTCGCGATAAATTTATCAAAAAGGCGTCTGCAAGCGGATGCGTCAGATCCGATAAAAGGTATGTGGTTCCGCTCAAGCAGCGTTTGAAGGCCACCATCTTCCCCAAACGCACCATGCATCACTGGAAAAACAACATCGGTTTTTTTGAGATGGTGTATAAATTGCGTGGGGGACAACGCTTTACCGGCTTGTTTGAGTTTAAAATCAAAATCAGAAGGGGTATTAGAATAGAGTTGTGCAGAGGAGATTTTATACGCTCGCTTCTTTTGATCAAGATAAAAGGGGACGACCTCAATCCCTGTCTGTTGAAGATGGTCAAGAACAGAGCGCGCGGAATTCAAAGAAATACCCCGTTCCAGGGAAGGGCCCCCACAGATAAGGCCTATTTTCATAGTTTTTGCAGTATATAAAATATATTTCAACCCTTTTATTAAAGATTAAATGCATTAATGAGTCAAATTCTATTTATTTTATGAAAATTTTTGCAAATTTTAAAAAAAATTATTTCTTCAGGTTTTATAGCTCACGCTCATATTTTTTGCTATGATGATCGCTGTGTTTAAGCAGGTGAAGAGGGAGGGTACCCTGATCCATTCAGGAGAAATACGAGATCCTACGAGAACCCGTCCAATTTTTTATTTTTTGGGGGTGATCGGCATCATTGGTTGGTTGTATATTCTTTTCATGAGTGATTTGTTTGTGATTAATACGGTTGAGGTTCAGGGCGCACGATCTTTGGATACTATTGATGTGAGTAGGGAAGTGCTACAAATTTTGGATGAGCGACCGGTGTGGCGGCCTTGGCCTGCGCGTCACGCTTGGTTTGTTGATAGGCCGCGCCTCGTTCATGAGCTAAGTCAACGATTGTTCGTGGCCAACGCTTCTGTGGACAAAACCTATCTTAACGTTTTACGACTCAAGATGGAAGAGCGGACCCGTAAGTTTATTTTTTATTCCCATCAGCAATATGTGTGGGTTGATTTGCGAGGAACGGTTTTGAATGAACTGACCGCTGCGGAAATCAAACAGGCGCAAGCTCATCTCGACACGCTGATCATTCATCGTGATCTGGATGACCGTGTCGTGATTGGAATGCGCGTGGCTGATGAATCAAGTATCAAGGGGTGGCTGTTAAACGCGTCTGAGGCGAGTTTAGAGGGTATGAAGTACCGTGAGTTTGATCTGCCAACGAGCCCCACGAGTACCCGAGCCATGTTTAAGAGTACAGAGGGAGAATCGGTCGTGGTTGATACCATGGATCCTATGAGGCCACAAATTCACGCGTATATGATGTTTAAGAAAGCGCAGCCAAAAGATCTTAAGGGAATGCAATATGTTGATGTGAGAGTACCGGGGAAGGTTTATGTGAAATAAAAAATAGACATTAGATTTCGGACTTTAAGACATCAAGAGACGTATAAGATATATTGTGCGACGCATACCCATCATTTTAAAACCACACAATGTGGCTGATTTTGGCACGTTCCCCGCTTATGGAAACCGCTGTTGTAGGTTGTAAAGTCCTCTGCCCTTCCGTTCGATCACTAAGATACCTTACCGTTCCGTAAGGGTCAAATAATCAATTCCCATACGGATTCTAAGCCGCGATCTTTTGGTACGCTTTGACGACATCTTCGTCATGCACGTCCAGATAGATTTGGCTCGAGTTGATGTTCTTGTGCCCGAGGATTTTTTGGATGTACCGAGGGTGTATCCCCGCTTTCACGGCACGCATGCCTAGGCCATGGCGGAATGAGTGGGGTGAGATGTTGGCTTTGGGTCTCAGATCGGCTACGAGACGCTGTACGGAACGCGTAGAGAGCTTCCCTCCCCTATTCTTGCGATCCATAGAGATAAACATGGCATCGGATGAAGCCCAGAGCTCGCGTTGAGGCAAATATTCCTTCATGAGCTGCGCCGTCGCATCGTCCCAGAACACCATACGGAGCTGACGGTTCTTTTTGGAGATGATCGATCCATGGCCGTCTTGGATATGGAGATCCTTGGTTTCAAGGCAGCAGAGCTCGGCAACGCGGACTCCTGACGAATACAGGAACGAGAGCATCGTTTTATCCCTGAGGCTCCGGAAATTCTCGGCGCGGATGCCATCGATCATCGCCCGCGCATCCACCGTTTCTACGGGCGCGTACGATCGACTGACGTACTTTGGGACGGACACCAGTTGGTAGTCCCACGTGATTTCGTGCCGCAGGAACAGGTATTTCATGAACTGACGTAGCGCGACCATCATGAACGCGACGGATGAGTCGGCGTAGTCTTTGTTTTTGAGATAGCCGTGGTATTTGGCAATCTCGGTCACCTTGATGTCCGCGAGCGGCTTGTCGCCGGCAAACACGATGAAACGTCCGATGAGGTCGGTATACGTCCTCACCGTGCTGCAGGAGTACTTACCCATCCCCCATTCTGTAAACTCCGAAAGACCTTCTTTGAGCGTTAACCCTTTGGGTTCGCGCATATGAAACCGCCCACCCTACTCCCGCTCGGATTCCAGTCCTTGCGGTTTCGGATGGGCGGATCGCAGACGCCATGCATTTTTACATGCGTGAAGCCTGTACCTTAGAACTTATTGCACCCAACAAAAAGATGCAATGCCCTAAGGCAAATCCTGTCCAAACGATCGCTTGCTGGAATATCATCCTCCGTTTTAAGAGAGGACGAGCCGTGAGGCTCAAGCGGTTCGCCGGTGGGGAGCTAGGAATAATGACTGGCAGTGGCATTTGTCGCTTAGCGCGAAAAAGCCGTCAAGTCGGGTTATCCACTCATGGGGCTCAACCATTGACATGTTTATAAAGGTATGCTATTATTGCCTTATAATTTGCATTCTATTTTCAACTAGAATATGAACGAAAAAGTACCCGATTCCAAACAGGTTCCTTGGTATCAAAGTTTTAAGGGCGTTCATCTCATCTTGATATCGTTGGGATGTTTGGTGATCTTCTTCATCACCCAGTGGGCAATTTTCGACTGGGCGTTTTTAATTGGTCTTATCGTGGGCATCGTTCAAATTGTAAAAGAAAGAAAGGCCAAGAAACAATAATTTGAAAAAAGTATGACCAACCAAGATCTTCAAACTGCACAGCCGAAAGAACCGGCATCGAATGTTAAAAAGTCGAAAGCCTCTATCTGGAATTGGCGCATAGATGGCGACGAGCTGAATAAACAGATCGCCGGATATGACACGTTGAGTCCATTTGAATCAAAAAGAAAACGATCTGCGCTTTTGCTTGTCTTGAGCGCGGCGTTGGGGATAGTGCTAAATCTTTGGCTTCATCTCTACGATCCCACGGGAGTCTACATCGAAATAGCAATATTTTTAATCTTGGCCGCTTTTATTTGGAAAGGAAGCCGTGTCGCGCTGATCATCGCAATGATAGGCTGGACCATCGAAAAAGGATTTCAGCTAGTGGGTGTATTTACAGCCGGTACGCCATCTGGATTTCAGGGCTACATAGCGATTGTTTGGTGGGCTTGGTATATGAGCGAATTTGTCGTTGCATATCAAGTTGAGAATGCCAGACGCGCTCATAAATAGTATGTTGAAACTTTGGCCGGCAAAATTGTCGATCGCGTTACTGATAATTACAATTTTTCCATTATCATATTCCTTGTACTATCTTGGGAAAATTCCAGTTTGTCTTGCAGCCGTCTATTATTGTTATTCATTTTATAGAAAAGGTAAAAAACAAAATTCGAGATTTTGGTATTTTCTAGGCATTGCGATTCTGTTCAATCCCCTCCTGCCTATCCACTTGTTCTTCAGCATTCTTTGGATCATCGCAGATATTTGCGTAGCGATATACTTCTACAAGTTTATCAAGGATCCAAATCACAATGTTCAAGAGCATGGTGTTGATGTGGAGACATAATCCTAAGTGTATCGATATGAATAATACTTCAAAGAAAGGATCAAACATCGGGAAGAATATCAAGAGACTCAGGAAAGAGCTGGATATTTCTCAGGACACGCTTTCAAAAAAAGCTGGATTAGCATTTCATACGGTAGTCAAAATTGAGGCAGGAACGACTCCTAATCCAACGATAGATACTGTGAAGAAGATCTCAGGGGCACTCGGTGTTTCTCTTGATGAAATAATGGAATAGCAATATGCCTAATCTTGACTTTCTTACAAAATTGAATCCCCCGATGGGTCTAATAACCATAGGGTTACTGCTCCTGATCATAGGATTGCTCTTAGTGATTATTCGAAAAGCGAGAAACTCAAATTCGATGGAAAAAAAGATTGATGACCTGTATTCCAATATTAAAGAGCAGATTCAATATTCTGTGGCGCCTAAATTCATTGATATTTCAATGGGTGTAAATGAATTTATCGATTTAGCTGTAGAAGTTTGGAGAATCGAGCAGAGAGTAGGAAAAATAATTGCAAGCATTCCGGAGGGCCAAGTCAAGGGTTTGGAGAATTCAATTCAGAAATTAAAACGTTATCTCGAAAAATACGACCTTGAAATTATTGATTACAAGAATCAAAAGTTTAACGAGGGCTTAAACCTTGATGTTCTATCCGTTGAAAAGGATCCATCGATAAACGAATCGCTCATCAAGGAAACGATTGAGCCAACAATTATGTTAAAGGGTCAGGTGGTTCGTAAAGCGAAAGTCATTGTATTGAGTAAATAAACTTATGCATCCCAATAACATCCAAATCGGCATAGACCTAGGAACCACGAATTCCGAAGTTGCAATTAATATAGATGGCAAAATTGAGATAGTTAAGAATGTATTCGGAGATGAATATACTCCATCTGTTTTTGGAATAGATAAGTCAAAAAACAAGGTGGTTGGAAAGAGATCCTATGAACGGCTTTATAAAGACGGCTCGGCTGAAGAGTCAAAAAATAATAAAGCTGAGGTAAAACGGCTCATGGGTACATCGGAGACGGTACCTTTTGAACGAGCCTCTTTGAAAATGAATGCCGAAGAAATTTCGGCAGAGATTCTTAAGAGCTTGAAAGAAGATGTGTTGCGCAAGTATCCGGATGTAAATACCGCTGCGGCAGTCATAACCGTTCCCGCTTACTTCTCGGTCCTACAATCCGAAGCTACTAAAAGAGCTGGAAATTTAGCTGGTTTTAAATACGTTGTATTATTGCAGGAGCCGATTGCGGCTGCGATGTCTTATGGATTCATGAATGCCAAAAACGAGAATTGGCTCATCTATGACTTAGGCGGTGGAACTTTTGACGTAGCCCTGATTTCATCCAAGGCCGGCGCTTTGTCGGTGCTGGCTCACAACGGTGATAACTTTTTAGGAGGAAAGGATTTTGATTGGCTTATTGTCGAAAAAGTTATTGTTCCGAGTATTTTAGAGAGTTATGTTCTTCATGATTTTGATCGAACTAATGAAAAATTTCGTGGCATCTTCGCAAAGCTGAAATATGCAGCCGAGGTTGCAAAGATTAATTTGTCCCAATACGAAAAAACTTCAATCGAAATCGATGCCATTGGTTCTGATGAGAATGGGAAAGATATCTATCTATCCATTGATTTCACGAGGAATGATTTTGAGGACTTGATACAACCATCCGTAGATCGAACTATTGCGCTCTCAAAAGATGTTTTGAAAGAAGCGGGAATAAAAAGCGTGGCTGTAAAAAGAATTATCCTCGTCGGTGGACCAACTCAGATCCCCTATATCAAAGAAAGGCTGAAGAAGGATCTCAAAATTGATGTAGACGCATCTGTAGACCCGCTCACCGTTGTTGCGAGAGGAGCGTGTGTATTTGCCATTGGTCAAAAAATCCCTAAAGAGCTGATAGAAACTACGGAGAAAAAACAAAAGAAAGGTACGCAGAATCTGATTTTGAACCATGAGACACTGACTGCTGAAACCGAGGAGACGGTGAGCGGAATATTTGAAGATCTTAAAGAATCGGAAGATGAGCACTACGTCCAGATACAATCCGATAGCGGATTTTATAGCGGTTCAAGAATTAAACTAAAAAATGGTAAATTCTTTGACACAGTCGCACTTGAACCGAACAGAACAAATTTATTCTGGATATACCTTTTTGACAAGCAAGGGAATTCAATACCTGTCGATCCGGATTCATTTAGTATCACTCATGGCTTGTCCATCTCCGGCCCACCTCTCCCCCACTCTATTGGGATATCTGTAGCAAAAAAAGATATTAAGACTAGCTTCGCGCTTACAGAAATCTTTGAAAAGATTTTTGAGAAAGGCTCTGTGCTGCCATTAAAGAAAACAGAAAATTTTAAAACGGTCAGAAGACTGGAGAAAAATGAGAATCAGAACCCTCTCTGGATTAGGGTCGGCGAAGGTGAGTCGGAAATACCAGATAGAAACACCTTCGTTTGCGAAGTCGGTATTAAAGGAAGCGATCTGCCTCACGATCTACCAGAGGGTACCGATATAGAGATAACGGTTGAAATTAATGAATCTAGGGAGCTTTTCGTGACGGCGTATGTACCACTTATAGATTTAACCGTAAATGCTCGCTCGACATCTAAAGACGAGCTGATTGACGTTAAAACTATCGAATCCGAACTACATACGCAAAGAGAGCGTGCAAAGGCAGTATCCGACAATTGTTCGGCAGATGAACAAGGGGCGATCGACGCCACTATTCAATCTGTCTCTGCGAGTGTTCAAAACGCTACTGTAGACGAGGATGAAAAGCGTAAAGCCAATAAACAGCTCAAGGATCTCAAGATGACTTTAGATCGTTTGGAACAGGAAAAAGAGATGCCGCAACTAACAAAAGAATTTAAAACGAGTATTGAAAGTGCTGAAAAAACGATTAACGATTACGCAGACCAAAAGGATCGGTCTTTGAATCTTGATCAACTAAAAATGATGAAGACCGAAGGCGAGAAGGCTATCGAACAAAATGACAAGACGATATTAAGTAGGGTAAATGAACAGATTAAAGAGTTGGAAAGTAAGGCGATATACTCAAACCCTTCTACTTGGGTCTATCTCTTCCAAAAAATTACTCAAGGCGACAAGAGATTCATCAATGAAAAAGAGGCTCAGTATTATACTGAAAAAGGTAAAAGAGCCGTCGAGCTTAATGACATAGATGAGCTGAAGCGCTGTATTCATAATTTGCAACTCCTGCTTCCCTCTGAGGTGCAAGCGGATTTTAAGAGCAACTTATCCGGCATTACCCACTAAACAATATGTCTCAAACTCTAATAAATAACGCATACCACATACTCGGCTTAGACACGTCTTCGACCCAAAAAGATGTCTCAAGGCGCGCTAAAGAAATCATCAATCGGCTGAAAATTGATGATACGCCGCTTTATGATACGGATATTGAAGTCTCTGGCGATCTTCGATCGGAGGCGTTGGTTAAAGACGCCGCTGAAAAATTGCAACTTCCAAAAAAGAAAATTAAGGAATACTTCCTCTGGTTTCAGGTGTCTGACGAAGTTGATGAAGATGCAGTAAATCATCTTAAAAAGAATGAGGAAGTACAGGCAATAGAAACATGGAAAAAAGCTTCCGAACCAAATACGGCAAAGGCGTTGTTCTATAAAAAGAATCTTGCTTTATTGTATTGTTTGCTGCTAGCAAAAACTGCTGACAAGCAGTATCTTCATGATTCCTTGAAAGCATGGTCCGAAATTATAAATAGTGAAAAATTTTGGGCTGCGTTTTCCAAAGTCTACAAGCTACATGATGAGCAGACGTCCAGTCAGGAGATTATCGATGGTTTCAAGGATCAAGTCGTAGGTTATTTGTCCGACATTTACACCGAACTCAATCAGATTCATAAGGATGATAGTTTTCTGAATGAATTTCAGCAGGTCTTTTCAAGCAAAGGCGGCAAGATTGAAAAAAATGTCTTGAATCCTATCTATCAAACAATCAATGGCGCAGTAGAAGCCTTGGAAAAGATGAAGATTAGCGAAGATGGCGTTTTCGACAAGGATGAGTCCGAGCTTGTAAAAAAATCCGTTGGCATCATTCAATCAGAACTGAATAGGCTTATTGATCTTGGGCTCTATGAGGACAGCCAATCTAAGCTTATGAGAGACAGGGCTTCCAATGCGCTAAGAACAATTGTCTTAGATCTGCATAACAATTTAAACGAGTATACGAGATCTAAGAAGTTGCTCGAGGTGGCCGTGCAGATCTGTGGCACGGATAGTTTAAAAAATAAATTGCAAAGTGAGCTTGAACAGATTGATAAGAACATCGCGGACGATACAGATAATTCGCTCTCTTTAGACATCCCTGGTTACGGTGGAGGAAACATCGTTTTTAAGAATAACTTCTTCGCTTGGGGCGGAAAGAAGATCTTCTACAAAGACGTTACGAGTATTGCTTATCATTCAACAAAACACACCACATCCGTATACGGTCTCCCAGTTTCAACTAGATACTCGTATAACACATCGATTGTTAGTGGAGCCGACCGAATCGCCTTCTCGTTCTCTGCTGGTAGCGACGATAGCCAAGAAAAAGAAGTCTGGGCAAAGTTAGCGGGTATTTTGTCGCATCTAGTTGAACCCTTGATTGTAAAAAAATACATTGAACAGATATTCGATAAAGGCGAAACTGTTAAAATTGGATCTGTTGAATTCAATAAAGATGGATATTCGTACTACAGATCAAAATTCTTCGGCGGCAAGGTTAAAGAATCGGTTCCCTTTGATGACAACCTTTATGTGCCAAAATTCGACTCTGGTGATGTGATCTTGTTTAAACACGCGGATGGCAAGTCTGCTCAATTTACGCGGATTTCTATGTCCACGGACAACGCCGTTGTACTGCCCGAATTGATAAAGGCCTGTGCTCAAATTTACTTCTCTAAAAAATAATATGAGCGACAACAAACATCTTCAAGTCGACCTAGAATTCTTGGATAAGGATGAGCCTGTTCATGCAAAGCCCGCTGAACCGAGCAAGATTCCATCATCCAGTCCAACAAAATATAATTGGAAAGCTATTTTGATCATTGCTGGAATTATTATAGTCTGGGCTGCCGTTTCTAGTAATGACTCAAGCAACAAAACATCATCTTCATCAACCAATTCAAGTCAATCGGACAGTGTTATTGTCGGAAACTATAGCTGCTCAAGCTATTATTCAGGACAGGCTGATTCATTAAAACCGAGCGATCTCGAAAGCAGCCAGCTAGACGCCGAATCTGCTGATTTGCAGCGCAGAAAAGACGCCATAAAGGCGTCATCCGACCGGATCGACAATATGTATGTCGATAATACAGATCAGGATTCACTTGATAGCTATAATCAGGCCGTGGCTGATCACAATGCAACACTTGACACTTTAAAAAATGATTTAAAGGCTCATGATGCAAAAGTTGCTGGATACAATGCCAGAATAGATAAATACAATAACTATCTTGATGCAAACTGCACAAAGAGAAATTAATCAATATGACGACATCTAGTAAACCGATCCTATTCCCCGGATTTAATATCAGGGAAGATTTAACGGTAAATAAACGTGTAGAAAAAATATTCTTTACCGAGGTTTATCTGTTGTCTGATAATCGTTATCTGTATCTCTTTACGAATTTAAATGTTGAAGAAATTGTTGATAGAAGCAAGAAATATGATTTAGTCATCATAAATCAAGATGGAAAGAAATATCTTGGAGTTATCATGGACGAGTATTCCAATGAGAAGATAACTGACGTCATTGATGATCTTACGGTTTTAAGAGGTTTTGACTGCGTTGCTGGAATGCATGGATTAAAAACACTACTGATCAATGATGTTATTGGTCCGTTAAGAAATCCAGAAAAGTATAAAAAATTCAAACTTTCAATTCCCAACGGTATTCTCCTCTATGGTCCACCTGGATGCGGTAAAACATTTATCGTAAAGAAATTAGCGGAAGAACTTGGTTACAATTTTATTGAGCTTAATCCGTCTTCTGTTGCAACTTCCTTCGTGCACGGCGCAGTTGGAAATATCGGTAAAGTGTTTGAGATGGCTAAACTACAAGCTCCTTCAATAGTATTTATCGATGAAATTGAAGGCCTTGTGCCTAAGCGTGAAGAATTGTCATCGTCCTCAGATACGAAAAAAGAAGAAATTAATGAATTTCTATTGCAATTGAATAACGCTGGTGCAAACAAAATTCTTGTAGTTGGAGCCACGAATAGACCGCACATGATTGATTCAGCAATTATGAGATCCGGAAGAATGGACAAGAGAATCTATATTCCACCTCCCGATTTTGATGCGAGAAGGGATATGTTCAAAATCTGTCTTACTGGCAGACCCTACGATAAAAAAATCGATTTTGAAAAACTTGCAAAAATGACGGAAAACTATGTAGGTTCAGACGTCGAGCTTATAGTTACGGAAGCCGCGCGAACAGCATTGGCTCGTGATGCGAGCATGATTGATGAAGGAATCCTGATAGAGGCCATTCAGAAATTTAACCCATCAATCTCCGCGAAAGAAATCGAATATTACGAACAATTTCGTGATCTTGAGAGAGTGTAGCTAACCGCTCGATCAATAAAAACCACTCAATGTGGTTTTTATTGTAGTTCATTACCAAATACATCGATGATATCGGCTAAATGAAGCACCGCCAGTACTCCTCCAGCTCACGCGTTGTTCAATGCGACTGATCCGTTCGAAGCTGTCGATGATCAGGCAGGACCAGGTGTAGACGGGATAAAACAATCCCAAGCTCCACTCGCCACGCCAGACATGCCGGCTGCCGATCATCACGATCGCGAGCAGCGCCAGATCGTTCAACAGGCTGCGGCGCGTGATCTGCCGGATAAACCACAACCAGAACGAGCGGTCCTTGGTGAGGATCTCTCGAAACCGGTCAGCCATGAAGCCGACTTCCTCTTCTTCTTTGCCGCCGGTTTTAACCTTCTCCGCCTTATCCCATGTTTCCGTACGATGACGTTCGAGCCAACGGAAAGCCACGTCGATGGGCACGCAGACCTCTGCGAGTTTACGATGCAAGAAGCGCGACCACAGGCAGAAGATGGTGAACACGGTTGTCACGATCGCACCGGAGAGCGGATGAAGGATCCACAAACAGATGAACGCCATCACGAGCATGAGGGCGACCTCAATCCCTTCGAACAAGAGCAGATCCATGATCTGATACAGCTGCGTTCTCCCCTTGTTCAGGTTCGCCGCAGACAACTGATCGTGATCTTGCAGCATCTGGCCCAGGGATTTTTCGAAGAACAGACGATTGGTCGCTTCATCCACGCTTCCGCGACTTGCCCCGAAGAACAGCTCACGCGCGTACCCCACGCGATACCCGCAACGCTTGTGGAGAAATTTTGCTGCGGCAAATCCTCCCAAGAGAAAAACGGTCATCCGGAGTTCGTGCGTCCGTACCTGATCGATCAATCGGCCGAAGATCCACGGGACGGACATGGCAAGCGCGTTCCCGAAGAGCGTGAAGAGCGTGATCGGCCGGAGCAAGTGACGAGCTTCTTTGTTCAACAACTTCTTCCAGATCCACCGGTACACGCGGAGGATTTCCCCCGGACCCTTCCGGTAGTCCTTCCAGTTTTCCGATTCTGCGTCCATGGCACTCCCCTTTCGATTTTCAAGGTTCGTTTACCCGCCTTCGCTGAAGCTTCGGCGGGTTTATCTCACATTTTTTTGATAATCAACGTGAGATAAAAAAATCCCTCGCGGTCAGCGAGGGATTCAAGATTTCAAATGGTGTATTTAAAATCTCAAAACAACTCGCCGACTCTGATTCTCCGCGTCAAAAGATGCGGGAGTCACGCGGCCAATTCCAAACCAGGCGTTATGCAAAAACGCGAGGTTCATCGTGTAAAGTTTGTTTTTCATAGGATGTTTTGAATAAGAATTGGCTACGCGTGCGTCGGCGAATTTTCTAGCAAATTCGTGAGCGATTTGCGTAACAAAATAATCGTAGCAGAGAATGAGAGACTTGTCCAGAGGTGGGACCACGGTTTATCGAAAAATGATTTATCCACATCTTGACAGGGTTTTAAATTCATGGAACGGGGTATAGTATAATTCCTTATCCCCTCTTTAGTATGTCTTCATCTAAGCCAACTCTTCAGGATCTGTTAGATGCCATGAATTTATTCGCATCTAATGTTGATCAACGATTTGCGAGCATCGATCAACGATTTGCGAGCATCGATCAACAGTTTTCAGGTATTGATCAACGATTCGCGAGCATTGATCAACAGTTGAGCCATATTCGATTAGAGATGATAACAAAACAAGACTTAGCTCGTGAATTTACCAAATTTGAAACTCGTATGGTCAGCAAAGATTATCTTGACGCAAAGCTGACTGATCAATATACCGATCTTGTGCGCTTGTTTCGTAAGGAACTCGCTCAAAAAGTTTCGTGATCAAGAAGGTACCGGCGACTTTGGTGGTTGGACATTTATATCCCACCAGGCTTTGACGCTCGCCAAAATATCGCGCACGGTAAAAAATACGATGCGACGATAGTGTTGTCGATCTGCGACGCTCCCGATCGCATTGACCCCTAGTTGATTACATAGATACAGCGCACGTCCCAGATGAAAACGTTGCGTGACGATGATCACCAGCCGTCCTTTCAGTTCCGCGGCCGCATGTTTGCAACTTTCATAGGTTCGATACCCTTCCCCGTCAACGAGAATATCTGTCTCCGGAACGCCTTGTGCAATGAGATACGCTTTCATCACTGGAATTTCCCGCGCACGATATCGTCCATCATCACCACTGATCATGATTTGACCGGCCACAGTTTTGTAAAGCGAGACACCTTCATCCAAACGGTCCTTGAGCGCGTCAGACGGCAATCCACTACCGGTAACGCTCGCGCCTAAAACCAACGCGGTGGTGAATGACCGCTGTTTTGGTGAAATCGACACGAAGTGCATCTGTCTGATGTAACGCAACTGTACATCTGCGACGATGATCGTCATCACGCCCAAAATAATGATCCCGATAAAAAGACTGAATCGGAGAAATTTTTTCATATCACCATCACTCATCCTGCGGCTTGTCAATCAACACTGGTTGAAACCCCATCCCCTGTCCCGTAACCTTGAGCATGTCTTTGTCGATCTTCGAAAATTCCTTGTTGGCCAAATTGTACTGATTGACCGTGGTGCCGAGATTACGACCGAGAGCCTGATGATATTGTTCGTAGGCTTGAAGGTGTTTTGATAAATCCGCGATGCGTATGCGTATCTCTTTGGCCTGCTCTTCGATTTTGAGCGCCTTTAAACCCTGCAACACGGTTTGTAGATACGCGGTGAACGAGGTGGGAGACACGATGATCACGTGATAGGTGCTGGCGGCTTTTTGCAACAGATTTTCCGTATCATCGGTCACGGCGCCAATTTTGTTGATGAGCAGATCATAATAAATAGCTTCATGCGGGATGAACATGAAGGCAAAATCCATGGTCCCCTCTTCGGGTCGCACATATTTTGCGGTTTCTTTGATGCGCGTTTTAAGATCGTTGACAAACAGTTTTTCGAAGCGTTCGCGCTCCGCTTCGTTCTGCTCCATCACCAAGCGGTTATAATTTTCCAAACTGAACTTTGAATCCACGGGCACAATTTTATTTTGTACAAAAATCGCGGCGTCCACGATCTCCCCGTCTTTGAATTTATATTGCATCTGATATTGATCCGGCGCAAAAATATTTTTGAGGAGAGTCTCCAAATAATATTCGCCGAGAATGCCTCGCTGCTTCGGGTTCGTTAAAATGCGCTGGAGATTTTCTAGCTGACCGGAGAACGATAAAACTTGTTTGTTGGTCTCCTCGATCTTGACCAGACGTTCTGTCACGTCACGCACGGCGCTTGTCATCTGATGGCTCGCCGTTTGTTGCTGGCGCACATTTTCCGTGAGAGAGCCTTTCATGTCTTGATTGAACGTCTCAATTTGACGCTGCAGAAGCAGGAGGGCTTGCGGGTCAATGGGAGGCGCTTGTGTGCGTTGGAGCTTCAGAATCAGCCAAAAGAGTATGCCAAAACCCACGACCACAAGGACTATCATAACCATTTGAAACATGACCACAGCTTATCTTATTTTCTTTTCCTAAGCTATACGCTCAACGCTTGCCGCTATACGCTCCCCTGGACTTATCCACACTCCCCTTATAGACACGTATATGTTATCTTCGCCGACAACAACTATATGACTTTTATGACATACGGACCAAAAGACGACAGTTGGGATTCTCAAGGGTTGGATGAGGCCGAAGACTTAGGGAATTTGGCCGCTATCGATGTTTCATCAAAAGATGAAAAAGAATTGGATGAAGAGGGCGAACCGAAAGTTGTGGAAGAAGTAACCGAGGAAGATTTGGAAGAAGTGGATGAATTGAAGGCGCTGGAGGTTCAGGAAAAACTCCTTAAAAAGGAGGAGATGAGTTTGCAGGATCTTGGCGTTGAAGAAGAAGAATAGAAATAAATAAAACGATCCCGTCGAAGAGCATTCGACGGGAGTCAGGCGCGAGCGATCGATGGGGCTTTCGATCGGTCTCGCGCATTTTTCGTTCATTGCCCCTTGCCGCCCTTGTGTCCTCCTCCTCCGACGATGAGTCGGATTCCGTAGCCCACGATGAAGAACATCACCGCGGCTTCGAAGAGGAGCTGGAAGACGGGACGAACCGCCACCCAGACGGCCATCACCATCCGCTCCGGCAGGCCGGGGCTCACGGCGCTCGCGATCATGAGGGCGATGAAGCCCAGGAGCGCGAAGGTTCCGAAGAACCAGGCCGGACGGGTCAAGATACGACGGAGAAGCTGTGCCCATGTCATGCGGATCTCCTTGTGAAGGGTTTTTGAACTCGGCGAGCCGTCAAGGGTTTTTTGACCCCCGGCTCTGCAAGAATTGATCACCTCTCTCTTTGTGATCAGCTCGCGCAGAATCAGGGTTTTTGAAGGACTTTATCGTCCATTCTCAATATATAGAATAGCACAAAATAGGCTTTTTGTCAAGGGCCTTGCGATCAAAAATCCAGCCCCTCTCGTGCCGGAATTCCGTGGTAAAAATAGTGTTTGATGAGAGTCATGTCTGTCACCAGATCGGCTTTTTCGATAAAGGATGCCGGTGCATCACGGCCCGTCAAAATCAGTTCGGTGTTTGATGGACGATGATCAAGCAGTGCCAGCACATCAATTTCTTGAATGATGCCGAGGGCTGTCGAAGAATTTATTTCATCAAGCACGATGAGATCGTGTCGCTTCTCCTCAAATAATTTTTTTATGATGGCAAGTCCTCGCTCCCCTTCTTTTTGATCTTCATCGGTCACGCCAAAACGAAATTTATTTGTTTTTGGATCAATGCGATCAAGGCCGGTCGGATACAGATCAATTTCCGGCAGGCGCGCTTGTATCAACTCGCGTTCCGAATAATGGGTCGTACCACCTTTATCAAAATAAACGATCGCCACTTTTTTCCCCTTGGCGATGGCCCGCATAGCCGTCCCAAGAGCGGCTGTCGTTTTCCCTTTGCCGTTGCCTGTGAAAAGCTGAATGAGACCCCACTTTTTTGGACGATCGTCCATCATAGATTGACAAAACCCTAAAGGGTGGATTATGATAACCGTACAAAGGAGGTGACCATGTCCGATCCCAGATCCTTTCCCGTGAACGAACAGAGTGCGGCAACTCTCACCTGGAAATGGGTGCTCGAAAGCAACTTCGGAGGCCCGTCCCGCGTGCAGGTGGGGCAACGGATCACCCTGCAGAGGGATCCGCGCCACTTCCAGCTCTGGCTTGCTCTTGTCGAGCACGTTCGAGGCCAGAGTACGACAAGTACGGATGGAGATCAGGATGAATGCGGGCGTGAGTTGGAAACCCACGAAGTGCGGCATCTGGCCACGGACTTCGGAGATGGGGGTCCGAAGCGCCACTTCATGGTGACGATCTCTCGGACGAACATCGTGGTCTGCCTCGAGGGGTACGATCTCCCCATGTCCCACGACGAGACCCTTTCGGCATCGTCCCCGCCCCACTGATCCTTCACGGTCTCCGACCTTGCAGTTCTCCTGCGGGTCTTTTTTATTTTAACTGCACCCGCTCGTAGCGCCGCAGTTTAAACATTTGTAGCAGGCAGCGTTGCGTACCATGATTGAGCCACAGGTATCACACGCGGGCGCGTCGGCTTGGTTGTTAAAGCTGCTAGTCATTTTTTCCACCTCATTCGTGGTAGGGGGGTTTGGTAAAAGCGAGGTTTGTTGCACGGGGGCCGTCGCAATGACCGGAGCCGCAGCTTCTGCTAAAGTCGGGACTTTAATTTCGTCGATGTTGTTCAACCCAATGGAGGCGCGATCTTCGAGCGACAAAAATTTAAGCGCCAGCCAGCGGAAGACGTAATCCACGATGGATTTGGCCACGCGAATTTGGGGGTTTTGGGTAAAGCCGGACGGTTCAAAGCGGACGTGCGCAAATTTATCCACCCACAATTTGAGGGGCACACCATATTGCAGACCGATGGAAATGGCGGTCGCAAACGAGTCCACCAATCCTTTGATGACGCTCCCCTCTTTGTTCATCGTAATAAACACTTCGCCGGGCGTGCCATCATCATACAGACCAACAGTGATGTACCCTTGGTGCGAACCGATCTGGAACTTGTGCGTGATGGAACGTCGTTCATCACTCAAGCGTCGACGACGCGGAGGAGCGAAGGAGCGTTCAGCGTTGAGCGTGGAGCGTGAAGTTTCTGGGGCAACCACTTCTAAACGCTGAACGCTATCCGCTAACAACTTCTTCTTTGTTACTTCTTCCCTACTCGTGGTCAACGGTTGCGACCTTTTGCAGCCATCTCGATAAATCGCGATCGCCTTCAACCCCAGCTTCCATCCCTGGAGATACACTTGAGCAATCTCTTCTGTCGTGACATGTTCCGGCATGTTGACGGTTTTGGAGATGGCCCCGGAAATAAACGGTTGAACCGCCGCCATCATCTTGACGTGCCCCATGTATTGAATGGAGCGTTCTCCTTTAGCCGGTTTAAAAGCGCAATCAAAAATCGAAAGATGAGTGGCCTTGAGGAGCGGAGCCCCTTCGATGGTGTCGTGTTGATCAATATACGCCAGAATGTCTTTGCATTCCTGTTCGGAATAACCCAAGCGATGGAGAGCTTCTGGGACAGTATCGTTGACCATCTTCATCATGCCTCCGCCCACCAGCCATTTATATTTTACCAAGGCAATATCCGGTTCAATGCCTGTTGTTGAGCAATCCATCAAAAAGGAGATGGTTCCGGTCGGGGCGATCACGGAAATCTGTGCGTTTTTATAGCCGAATTTTTCTCCCCAGGAAACCGTTCGATCCCAACACACGCGAGCCTCTTGCCACAAATCCTGTGGGACGCCTTGTGGAGAAATTTGATACGCCGCATCACGATGTTTGCGCATCACTCGCAGCATGGGTTGTGCATTTTTAGCATATCCGCGAAAGGGTCCGAGTTTTTCCGCGATGCGGGAGGACTGTTCGTAGGCAACCCCGGACATCACAGAGCTCACAGCTGCGGCGATATTGCGACCCTCATCAGAATCATAAGCCAATCCCATGGCCATCAAGAGCGACCCCAGATTCGCATACCCCAACCCTAAAGGACGGTAATCATGGGAATTTTGTTCGATGGCTGGCGTTGGGTAGCTGGAAAAATCCACCACGATTTCTTGTGCCATAATCATGATGCGGCAACAGTGCTCATACGCGGCCACGTCAAAATCCCCATTGGCTTTGCGGCAACGCATCAAATTAACGGAAGCGAGGTTGCAGGCAGAATCATCCAAAAACATATATTCCGAACAGGGGTTTGAGGCGTGGATGCGATCGGTATTGGAACAGGTGTGCCAATCGTTGATCGTTGTGTCGTACTGAATGCCCGGATCCCCACATTCCCAGGCCGCTTGAGCAATTTGATGCATAACCTCACGCGCGTGAAATCGTTCACAAGGTTCTCGATTGGTCACAAAGCGAGTCCACCATTCGCCATCCGTTTCCGCCGCTCGCATAAATTCGTCGCTGACTCGGACAGAGTTGTTGGCGTTCTGAAAAAAGATGGAGCTGTACGCTTCGCCGTTGATCCCCCCATCATACCCCGCGTCAATCAATGAGTGTGCCTTTCGTTCTTCCTTGGCTTTGCACCACACAAATTCCATAATATCCGGATGATCCACGTTCAACACCACCATTTTGGCGGCTCGTCGAGTCTTCCCACCGCTCTTGATGACCCCGGCAAAAGCATCTAGCCCGCGCATAAAAGACACGGGGCCGGAGGATTTTCCCGATGATTGAGAAAGATTTTCTTTGGATGATCGTAGACGCCAGAGATTGGTTCCGGCTCCGGAGCCATACTTAAATAACATTCCTTCGGTGACAGCCAAATTCAAAATTGAACGCATGTCGTCCTGCACGGAATTAATGAAACACGCCGAGCATTGGGGCTTTGGATTGACCCCCACATTAAACCAGACAGGGCTGTTAAAGGCGGCGCGTTGATTGACGAGAATGGAGCTCAACTCTGCTTCAAAAGCGTTGGCATCTTCAGCTGTGGCAAAATAGCCGCCACGGCGACCCCAACCGGCCATTGTTTTTGCGACCCGATCCACCAGTTGGCGCACAGAGGTTTCTCGCTCCGGAGTTCCTAATCTGCCTCGGAAGTATTTTGAAACGATGATGTTGGTCGCGGTCTGTGAATAAAATTTTGGAACCTCCACTTCTTTTTGTTCAAACACCACCTTCCCCTTTTCATTGGTGATGACGGCATCGCGTTTTTCCCACTCAATTTGACCAAATGGATGAACGGTTGGCTCTGTGTAAAAGCGCGAAACACTGATCCCATTTCCATACACGGGCTGATCGCCCACATGCGAAATTTGCGAGCGATGTTCCAGATAGCGTTTTGCGATGTGGATCAAGTTTCGATCAATGAGCGTGAGCCCGACAACTTCCCGTACTTCATCAGCCGTGGGCACTTGCAGTCCATCAAAACGATGTTGTAATCGTGAAACAATATTTTCGGTCGTGGCGTGGATGAGAGCTTCGTCCTGTGTACCGGCATCAAGAAAAGCGCGACGAATCGCTTTTTCCATCTTTTCCGGTTGGAAGTCTTCTATGCGTCCATCCAGTTTTTTTATGGATTTCACAGAAGTCACGTACTGCCATACGGCTTGAGCTGCCTGTTGTGCCTCAAGAAGATCTTGTGGACGCGTTTCCGAGGAGGTGGTTTGGGAAAAAGTCGATTCACTCATAAAAAGTCGTTAAATAATAAGTTCCTATATATTGTGGCTGAAATTGAATTATACCACAAGATGTAGTGGTATAAGACCGGTCAAGAGTAGTTTTGCGACGCTTTCTGTGGATATCTGGGGCAGCGTATAGCGGTGAGCGTTTAGCGTCTAGACCCAGACCCTCTAAACGCTAGACGCTCTACGCTAAACGCTTTTTTACAGTCCCAAAGAGAGGTTCATGGCCGGTCGGTCTGTTGATTCCGGAGGTGAGAGGGGTAGTGGAATCGTTTGTTTTTGACCCTGACGGTCAAAAAATTGAACTTCTCCGTGGTGCAGGGCATGTTCATACACATCGCGCGTCACTCGAACGTCCTGCAGACAATATTCACGCAGTTTATCTATTTCTCCATTACGCCAATACTCGACTGCCATGAGCCCGGAGCCGCTCTTCCCCACCCCGAGCGTCCCTTGAGCAACCGAATCCAATTTTATTCGAAAACCCAATTTTTTTTCAATCTCCGCCATGATATCTACGGTTGGCAGTCGTAAGATATCGCCCGTGTAATACGATTGCAAGCAGGGATAATCAAAACCGATAAGATTGTAGCCGATAATGCGATTGGATCGTTCCAACCGAGGCCAAAGTTTTGGTAAATCCTCTTCTAAAAACGACTCAAAAGTGTCTGTTTCATAAAAATACACTCCAACCAAGGAGACCTGGAGCAACGATGGGTTATACACCCCGATATCTTGAAAAGTGTTGCGTGTTTCAATGTCTAAAACGATCTCTTGTCTCATAGGAAGTCCTAGAATAGCACAACCGTTTTTTGTCTGCTACACTGTTTTGATCTTACAGAGCCATTTTATGCGACGATACCTTCTGATCCCGCCTGTCATGGTTTTTTTATTGACCCTGGTGGCTCCTGCGTACGCGCAACTTGACGCAACCATTCCAAAAAAAGTATGGCAGGCCGTAGTGTGGGTGCAGTGCGATCGTCGCCAGGGTTCTGGCACGGTCATTCAGGGCGACCGTGGCTATGTGTTGACGAATGCGCATGTGGCGATGAACATTGAAACAGGCGTCCCGGCTAAAGATTGCTTGGTCGGATTTTTGGAAGATCCACAAAAACCGCCATTCTATTTTTATAAAGCCACTGTCAACCGCTCTGTTTACCAACCGGAAAAAAGTCGCGATTTTGCCATTTTACAAATTGGTGAACCTGTCAGTGAAACGGTTTTACCCCTTCCATTTCCGGCTCTTCCCACAGAAGAATTTTCGGCATTGGGTGACCAGGTACAAACCTTTGGGTATTCCGGGAGCGGGAATCAGCTCGTGACCAGTCATGGCATCATTCAAGGATTTCTTGATGGTTTTATAGAAACCACAGCGGAAATCGCCCCGGGGGATTCTGGCGGCGCGGCTGTTGATGCCAAGTTTCATTTGATTGGTATTCCCACGCGCGTCGTGACTATTACGTATGAATCAGGAAAAAAAGCCAGTATCACCAACGAATTGGTGGATATTCGCGCGGTCATGACTTGGCTTGATACGTATGGCACGAACGAACATGATCGGTTTTTTACCCACGACAACTATTTTCGTTATCATCAAAACGCCGTATTTATCAATCAACAGGATTTGGGATGCACCTACATCGCACGTACGCGAGTCAGTCCGACGGTATATTGCCTTCTGCCCGGTACCGAGCGTTTAAGTTTTCCGACCACGGAAACATTTTTTTCATGGTATCCGAATTTCGACAGCATTATTAATGTTGCTCCCACGGCGCTCACGAATTATACGTTGTTACGAAATGTAACATTTAAGTCTGGCTCGCTTGTTAAATCCGCGACCTCCCCGCGCGTGTACGTCGTTGTGGATGGCTTTGGCACCATGCGTTGGGTGCCGACAGAAGTAAAAGCTCGTACACTGTGGGGGCCGAGCTGGTCCAGTTTGGTCCACGACATCCCGGACGAATTTTTTACCAATTACACGATCGGTCAGCCGTTGGAGGAATAAATCCCACCGGAAACCCCTCTAACTCCCCTTATCAGGGGAGAATATGAGCAACCTCCCCCTGATAAGGGCAAAGCTGAGCTTAGCTCTGGGACTGAGGGGGTTTCGGTTTTACGATCCGGCTGATTGTTGGGCGCGTTTCCTCTCAAAATCTTTTAAAAATTGTTTGCGAACACGTAAATTTTTTGGAGTGACTTCCAGCAATTCATCATCGCCAAGATACTCAAGCGCTTCTTCCAAACTCATTGTTCTCGGAGTCGTCAAACCCTCTGCTACACCGTCGCCCTTGGAACGCATGTTGGAAAGCTTCTTTTCTTTGCACACATTCACTTCCAAATCTTCCGGCTTGGCGTTTTGGCCGATAACCATCCCCTGATAGACTTTCACGTTGGGGCCGATAAACAGTTGCCCTCGTTCCTGTGCCGCCTGAAGACCGTAACTGTTTGATTCACCCGTTTCAAAGGAAATCAGGGAGCCGTGGGGCGAAGTTTCGATCGCGCCAATAAACGGTTGATACCCAAGAAAAAGCGCGTTGATGATCCCCTGCCCGCGCGTGTCCATCATAAATTCCGTGCGATAGCCGATGAGCCCGCGCGTGGGAATCATGAATTGGAGATACGCCGTCCCATGTTCGACTCGCATATCCTGCATTTCGCCCTTGCGACGGCCCATTTTTTCAATGACTGAACCGCTCGCGTTCTCCGGGCATTCGATGGAAACTTCCTCAAATGGTTCAAGTTTTTTGCCGCCTTCTTCTTTTAAAATGACCTGCGGACGCGACGCTTGCAACTCAAAACCCTCGCGGCGCATGCGTTCGATCAAAATGGCGAGATGAAGTTCCCCGCGTCCTGAAACGATAAATGTTCCATCCCCGGTACCCGGTTCGACTCGGAGCGCCACATCGTTTTGCAATTCACGTTCCAATCGTTCTTTGATGTTGCGGGAAGTCGTAAACTGACCCTCTTGCCCTGCAAACGGTGAAGTGTTGACACCGAACGTCATTTTGACGGTTGGCTCTTCAATTTGAATGATGGGCAATGCTTCCGGCTTTTCGAGATCGGCCACGGTTTCACCGATGTTAATATCCGGAATACCGGCAAATGCGACGATATCTCCGGCCTTGGCTTCTGTGACTTCAATGCGGTTCATGCCCATAAATCCCATCAAACTGGCGATCTTGGCGGGCGTCTTCTTGCCCTCGCGATTGATCCACATGACCGGGCCCGGTCGAAACGTTCCGCGCACGACGCGGCCGGTTGCCATTTTTCCTTTGTAGTTGTCGTAATTGATGTTGGCGACAGAGACTTGCAAGGGCGCGGACTCATCAACCACAGGCGCCGGGATTTCGTTGATGATCGTTTCAAACAGAGGTTTGATGTTTGCCATTTTGGAAAGATCACCATCTAAACCGGCCTTGCCTTGTTTAGCTGAAGCGTAAATCACGGGGAAATCTTGTTGACGATCAGAAGCACCGAGCGTCACAAATAAATCAAAGGTTTGATTGAGCACCCAATCCGGTCGCGCATCCGGCTTATCAATTTTATTGATGACGAGGATGATGCGGTGTCCGGCTTGAATGGCTTTGCGCAACACGAATCGCGTTTGCGGCATGGGCCCTTCTTTGGCATCAACAAGCAACAGCGCGCCATCCACCAAATTCATAATGCGCTCAACTTCACCGCCGAAGTCTGCGTGACCCGGAGTATCCACAATGTTGATTTTTGTGCCGCTGTACATAACTGCCACGTTCTTGGCCAAAATGGTAATGCCCCGCTCCCGCTCCAACTCATTGGAATCAAGAATGGTATCCCCTTCCAAGCCACGTTCTTTGAACGTATCCGACTGCTTCAATAACGAATCAGCCAAGGTGGTTTTGCCATGGTCAACGTGAGCGATGAGCGCGATATTTCTGATCTCCATAAATGAAGCTGGAGTATAAAAGAGATTGAGAAGGATGTCAATCAGGAATATCACCAGATTTTAGAAAACCCCCGGGCGCAGGTGCGCACCCAGGGGTTTCGGTAGAGCGGAAGGCGGGCCGTCGTCAGGTGACGAGCGGCCGGGACCAGGTCGGCGAGGAGCGGGCGGCGCGCATGAGGACGTGGAGCGCCAGGGTCTTGCGATCGTTCACGGCGCCGGTCTGGGAGGTGGGCTCGGTGAGCTGCTTGCCGAAGAAGAAGGCCGTCGCGTTGCTGTGCCAGAGGTTGCGCATGATGAAGGCGGTCTCGTCGAGCGAATTCGTGGCCGTCGTCGGCTTGATCGTCACGTTGATCCCGAGCAGGCCGCCGGAGTCGTCGTGGGTCACCTTGGCGGTGTTCATCGTCGTCGTGGTCGCCTGGGTGATGGTCGTGCCGTCGTCGTTGTTGACCTTGTCGATGTGGAAGCCGGTGAGCATGAAGGCCGGGATGAGGAGCGCGCCCATGATGTAGAGCAGGACGCGCCTGC
>Ga0209515_10001343_pt1 | contig 41665 bp, 40 predicted proteins | sample Subgroupgradi54m_FD_187454 | JGI IMG/M metagenome (GOLD analysis project Ga0209515, IMG submission 187454) | Subsurface groundwater microbial communities from S. Glens Falls, New York, USA - GMW60B uncontaminated upgradient, 5.4 m (SPAdes)... ... | reverse complement strand
TCTCTCGGCTCGGTGCGCTCGTAGGAGCTGTGTGAGACCGGCTGACTGCGGCGATGTCGAGCTCGTCTCCCACCCGCTCACTGGTCCACGGTAAGGCCCGACGCATCACCGACGACGAACCACGATCCCAGTACTTGACCGGGACGGCCCCTACAGCGCGACTACAGCGTCGCTGGAGCCCGGGCCGCGACGCTGACATCCGAAACAGGGGCCATCGCGTCGGGGAAGTAGAGCAGATGGGAGCGGTCGGGTGTGCGGACTTGCGGGTTATGTAGGCATCAGCGACGAGTACGGGCTCCCCGTGCTGCGGCGCATGGCTCGGGTGCAGGCGCACCGCGGCCCCGATGGCGAGGGTTTCTTCGCCGCCGGCCTGGTCGGGCTGGCGCACCGGCGCCTCGCCGTGATCGATCGGGCCGGCGGGGAGCAGCCGAGGTGTTCGGCCGACGGACGGTACGTGATGGTCTATAACGGCGAGGTCTACAACTATCGGGAGCTGCGCGCCGAGCTGGCCGCCGCGGGCCACGAGTTCGCCACGGCCAGCGACACCGAAGTAGTGCTCACCGCCTGGCTCCAGTGGGGGCGCGCGGCGTTCGACCGGTTCGACGGCATGTTCGCCCTGGCCATCGCGGACACCGAAACCGGCGAGGTGGTGCTCGCCCGCGACCAGTTCGGCATCAAGCCGCTGTACCTGGCCGAGGATGGCGACGGGCGGGTGCTGTTCGCCAGCGAGATCCGACCGATCCTGGCCGCCGGCGTGATCGCGCGCCGCCCGGACGACGAGACCATCTACCGGTACCTGCGCTTCCGGGTCCACGACGACACCGAGCGCACCTTCTTCGCCGGCATGACCCGGCTCCTTCCGGGCCAGCTCGCGGTGGTCTCGCCCGATGGTCGGGTACGCCGGGAGACGTACACCAGCCTCTACGCTGACCTGCGCCGGCTTGCCGCCGACCCGCAGCCCTACAACGAGCGGGCACAGGCCACCTTCGCCGATGAGCTGCGCGCGGCCGTGCGCAGTCGGCTCATCAGCGATGTACCCGTAGGGACGGCCCTCTCCGGCGGCCTGGACTCCTCGACGATCGTCACGATGATCAACGATCTACTGGCCTCCTCCGACGCCGGAGCGAGCGCGGTCGGCGCCCGCCAGCAGACCTTCTCCGCGGTCTTCCCCGGTGAACGCAACGACGAGGAGCGCTACGTCGACGCGGTGGCGGCCAGCTGCGACGCAGCCCTGGAGGTGCACAAGGTGAAGCCGACACCGGACCGGTTCCTGGTCGACCTTCGGGACTTCGTGCGTACCCAGGAGGAGCCGGTCATCTCCACCGGCCCGTACGCGCAGTACTGCGTGATGCGCGAGGCGAGCCGGCACGTGACCGTGATGGTCGACGGGCAGGGCGCCGACGAGATGATGGCCGGCTACCTGCCGTACTACCTGGTCCACCTGCGGGAGCTGTGGCGCCGGGGGCCTGGGCCGTTTCTCGCCGGGTTGGCGCGCTCCGGCGATGTGTTGTGGCGGCTGGGCCGGTTCCGCCTCGCCGACGCGCTCCGCTTGCGCAAGCCGGTACCCGTCGGCCGGCTGCTCGGGGGAGAGTTCGCGGCCACGCATGCGGCGCAGCGCTTCGAGGTTGTCACCGACAACCTCAAGGCGCGCCTGGTGGACGACCTGTTCCGGCACAGCCTGCCGGCCCTCTTGCGCTACGAGGATCGCAACACGATGCGCTTCTCGGTCGAGGGTCGGGTGCCGTTTCTGGACGCGAGGCTGATGCGCACCCTGTGGGGCCTGGAGCCCGCCGCGATCCTGGATGGCGGATGGAACAAGCGGGCCCTGCGCGACGCGACGCGGGAACTGCTGCCGCCGTTGGTGAACCGGCGCCGAAACAAGATCGGGTTCACTACGCCGGAAGAGACATGGTTCTCCCGCATCAAGAACGAGGTGTACCTGGTCTTCTCGTCGGCCTCGTTTGGTTCCCGCCCGTACTTCGACCAGGCAGCTGTGCTGCTCGCGTACGCCGACTTTGTGGCCGGGCGGGCCAGTGCCGAGACGATGACCTTCTGGCGCCTGCTCAACCTCGAGCTGTGGCTGCGCGAGTTCATCGACAACGAACCGGGCGAGGCCCACCCCGCCGGGACCGGCGTCGACCCGGGTGACGAGCTGGCTGACCAGCCGCCCGGCGCGCACCCGCAGGCACCACCGAAGAGCGACTACATCCCCAACCAGGGAAAGGAACTGCTACTCGCTGGCGCCTGGGCGCGGTTCCCGCTGCGGGTCGACATGGTGGCGCCGGGCGACGACATCCCCGCGCTCGCGGGCGCCACCGCCCACCGGTTCTTCAGCGGCCTGGCCGATGCTCCAGCCGACGCGACGGCCCTCGCCGGGCGCGGCCAGTGGTACCTGTATGTGGGCGAGAAGGTCGTGGCGGTGGCGCAGGGGCGCATCTTCTACACCTGGGACATCCATCCCGGCCGGGCGGCCCGCCTGTTGTCGCGCTTCGTGCGGCGTACCCCCTATGGCATCGGGCTCGGTCACCCGGCGACCATGCAGCTCGCTGTCGACGAGGTGGGACTGCCCAGGATCCTGTTGGCCGCTGCGGTTTCGGTCGCGGGTAAGGCAGTCGGGCGGCGCGGGCTCTTCTATCGCATCGCGGGTCCGTCGGCCCGCGCCATCGACGGCCCCACCGAGTACTCGACGTACCCGGCGAACGTGTCGGCGAAGCTCGCTCCGGCCGACCCGGCCGGCGTGGCACGTCGGATCACGGCTGCGGTCCGGACGGGACTCCCCACTGAGCTGGCCACACGCTTCGGTGGCACGGTCGTCATCGACGCCAACGACCTCGGGCGGAACGTGCTCGGCCACGACACCGGTGTTGCCGAGTCGGTGCTGGAGGCCGCGTTCGCTGACAACCCGCTCGGGCAGGCGCGGGAGCAGACCCCGTTCGCGGTCGTGGTCGCGGTGCCGGTGCCTCGGCAGGCGGGCGGCGCCGCGCTCGACGAGGCCGGGCGTGCGCTGGACAGCTCCGACGGGCAGCCCGCGGTGCGCCCTCAACCCCACGGATTCGGTGGCGGGGCGGCGAGATCGATCTGGGCGGGTTCGGCCGCGAACGCCTGAATGGACGCGCGTACCGGGTCCGGTCCGGGCGGCGCGCTCGCGAACAGCTGGATGTCCGGGTGGTTGGTGCCAAACATGAAGTCGTAGAGCGGGTGCCGGGTGGCGTACCAGGTCCGGGGGGAACGCGCCGGTCAGGGATTGCGGCGGCCGCGGGCGGTCTGGCGGGCCGCGGTGCTGGTCCGCACGACGAGTTCGGCGGGAACGGTGGTCTTGTCGGTCTCCGCGCGCCGTTCCTGCAATCGCCGCTCCTCGCGCCGTACCTCGGCATGCGTCGCACGCTCACGCGTGAGCCACGGCGGCGGGTCAGCAACGAGGGCCGCGATCTGCGCGGTCGTGAGCGGCTCCGTGATGCCCCCACGGGCCAGCCCACTGTTCGACACGCGCAGTCGTGCGGCAACGACATTGCGCGGGTGGGGACCGTCCCGGCGCAGGTCGACGAGCCACTGCGGAGGGTTGCGCTGGAACTCGTCGAGCTCCTCGCGCGACACCAGGCCTTCCTGGAACTCCCGCGGCGTGGCCGGCAGGTACACGTCAAGCTTCAGCGCCGCCGTGGACGGCTTCATCACCTGGGACTTCTTCGGCTTGCTCACCGGGTCAGGGTAGCGACCCGGCAACCAGCCGGGCACATTGCCCGAACTGGGGTGCCCGCCATCACCTGCCGGGTACGCGGCTCCCGGTACCCTGACCGGGAGCCGCGTCATCACAGCGCCGGCGCCTTCGCCGGTGTGCGGCTGGGTCGACGCTTCGGAGGTGTCGACGCTTCGGAGGTAACGTGTCCGTCCCCGAGGATCGCCGTCCCACGATGTTCCGCCTGCTGGTCGTCCCCGGTGTCGCCGTGGACAGGTGGAGCCGCACCTGGTCCAAGCGGTTGCCGGGGGTGGACCTGCAGCTGGTACCCGCCGAGGTCGCCCAAGCCGCTACGCTCCTGTCCGCACGGGCCGACGCCGGCCTCGTCCGGCTGCCGGTCGACCAGGTCACCTTCAACGCCATCCCGCTGTACACCGAGGTGACGGTCGTCGTGGTTCCGCGCGATCACGTACTTGCCGCAGCCGACAAGTTGACCGTCGCCGATCTTGCCGACGAGACGCTATTGCGGCCCCTGGACGACGTGCTCGACTGGACCGGCGCGTCGGCTGCACCCGCAGCCATGACCGCAGACCGCCCTGCCACCACGGCTGCCGCTGTCGAACTCGTGGCTGCGGGCGTCGGTGTCCTCGTCGTTCCGCAGTCCCTCGCCCGCACCTATCACCGCCGCGACCTCACCTACCGTGTGGTCACCGACGCCCCGACATCATCGGTCGCGCTCGTGTGGGTGCGCGACCGGTACACCGACCTGGTCGAGGAGATGATCGGGCTCGTCCGTGGCCGGACCGCGAACAGTACCCGCGGGCGGGCCCAGACACCAGCAGTGTCCGCCGAACCGTCCGTGCGGACACCGGCCGAGGGCGTCGCAACACGCCCTACGCCCCCGTCCGGGCGGACAGGCGCAGGTCGCGACGGCACGAACCCGCGCACGTCCTCACGGCGGCGGCGGGGGCGGTGACGCCCTGGCAACGAGACCTCCACCAACACCAACCAGCCGCACTGACCAGGGAGCGAGCCGCCGCGCGACCGTGTCCCAGTCGCCCGCGGCGAAGTTGAGATCGGTATGGACACCCTAGTCAACGACCTCGAGTCCTGGATCCACGCCCAGTTCGACACCGACGAAGCCGGCGGCAGCCCGGAGCAGCGCGCCCGAGCCGCCGCCTACCGGCAACTCCTCAGCAGTCACATCACCGTTCCCCGCGCCTGGCTGACCGTCGAAGGCACCACCACATGGCTGAAGGACGGCGAGTACCTGCAGCGGTTGATCGCCCTGCAGTACACCGATCGAGCCGGGTACCAGGACGGCTGGCGGCTTCCCTGGTGACGGGGTCGAGTTCAGAAGTCGCCCCCAGCGACCTGTAACACCGTCAAGCCGAGGCCCCGTCACCTCCGGACCACCCGGTCCCGGTCGTCCACCACCCACGCGACCTGGGAATGCGGTGAGACCTCAGGCCAGCATCGTGCCGGATCCGAGCAATGGCGGTCGCTGGAGCGCTGGCGCACCGGCGGGTACTTCTTCGGCGGCGGTAGGGCCACCGCGGCCGCCGTCCGGCAGCACTTCGCCGGGCACGACCGGGTGGTGATCCTCACCGACGAGCAGGCCCACTACGACGGCGCCGGATCGGTCGACGAGTCGGTGCCCACGTCGGTGCCGATGTACACGTTCAACCTCGCGGGCTACCGCGTCGGGCACGCCCCGTCCGGCACCGGTACCCGGCACACCTTCGGTGGGCTCACGGACGCCTGCTTCCGGATGCTGCCGCTCCTGGAACGCGGCCGGAACGCGGACTGGCCCTGGATCGGCTGACCCGGCTATCCGTAGAACACGTCCATGTCGCCCGTGTCGGTCCGGGCGATGATTGTGCGGCTCGCCGCCACGTCCTGCAGGATGCGGATGTTCGTCGAGCCGGTGTCGGTGCTGGTCTGCACCCGGTAGGCGTCGCCGGTGGGGACTCCGATGGAGATGTCGCCGGTGTCGGTGGCGACCTGGACCCGGCTGGGCGGGCGGCTGAATCGAAGCTCGATGGCGCCGGTGTCGGTGGCGACATCGGCTTCGGCCGAGGCCAGCCCCGCCGCGCGGACATCTCCGGTGTCGGCGCGCACCCACAGGGTGCCGTGGGCGTTGGATACGCCGATGTCACCGGTGTCGGTGGTCAGGCGCAGGCTGCCGTCGAGGTCGCGCACGGTCAGGTCGCCGGTGTCGCTGTGCGCCTCGACAGCTACCCCCCTGGGTACCTGCAGCAGGTAGTCGACGCGGCAGCCGGAGTCGAACGTGAACCGGGCGCAGCGGACCCGCACGCGCAGCGTCTCGCCGTCCCAGGTCTCTTCGATCGTCGGTCTCGACAGCGACCACGCCAGGTGCCGGCGGACCGTGACCGTGTCCTCGTTGCCGGGAGTCACGGCCAGGTCGCCGGTGTCGAGGTCCAGCACGATCCGGGTGACCCGCCGCTGGTAGGTCTGGTCCTGGGTCTCGGTCTGCCGGGCGAGCCAGGACACCACGGTGAGCACGCCGAACGCAAGGGTCAGGGCCGCGAACACCGCGCCGACGACCCGCCACCCACTCCGGCCGACATGGGGCGTTCCCTGGGTTGCGCCCGGGTCGCCCGTCCGGCCCGCTTCGGCCTTCGTCACGCTCGTACTCATCGTGGCCTCCGTCAGGTTTGCAGGAACCGCAGGACCGCGAGGACCCGACGGTGGTCGGTGTCGGCGGGGGGAAGGTCGAGCTTGGTGAGAATGTTGTTGACGTGCTTCTCGACCGCGCTCGGGCTGACCACCAGGGTGCCGGCGATGGCAGTGTTGGAGCGGCCTTCGGCCATCAGCCGCAGCACCTCCAGCTCCCGCGGGGTCAGCCGGTCGAGCGGGTCGGCGCGGCGTCGGACCAGGAGCTGGGCGACGACCTCCGGGTCGAGCGCGGTGCCGCCCGCCGCGACCCGGTGCAGCGCATCGAGGAACTCGGCCACGTCCGCGACCCTGTCCTTGAGCAGGTACCCGACCCCGCTGGTCTGGCTGGACAGCAGGTCGCTGGCGTAGCGCTCCTCGACGTACTGGGACAGCACCAGCACGGCGACCTGTGGCCACTGGCGGCGAAGCACCAGGGCTGCCCGGATCCCTTCGTCGGTGTGGGTCGGCGGCATCCGTACGTCGACCACGACCGCGTCGGGCTGGAGCTCCTCGACGGTGCGGAGCAGTTGCTCGGCACCGCCCACCGCGGCGACCACGTCGATACCCGCTTCGGCCAGCAGCTTCGTCAGGCCGGCACGGAGCAGGACCGAGTCCTCAGCGATCACGAGTCGCATGGCAACTCCACCACGATCACGGTCGGCCCGCCGGGCGGGCTGTCGATGCGTACCGTGCCATCGACCGACGCCGCCCGATGCGCCAGCCCCCGCAGTCCGCTGCCACCCTCGGGCGCCGCGGCGCCGCGGCCGTTGTCGGTGACGGTGATCCGCAGCCGGTCCCCGGTGCGCTCGACGACGACAGCGGCCTCGCTGGCGTGTGCGTGCTTGGCCACGTTGGTGAGAGCCTCCGAGACGACGAAGTAGGCGATGGCCTCGATCGTCGGTGAGCAGCGCTGCGCCACGTCGACCCGCAGCCGCACCGGCAGTGGCGTGCGCGCCACGACTCCGGACAGTGCCGCGTCGAGGCCTCGGTCGTTCAGCACCGCCGGGTGCAGGCCCCGGACGAAGTCGCGTAGCTCCGCCAGGGCCTGTTTGGCTTCGTCGTGGGCGTTCTCGATCGCCTGCCGGGCCGGGCCGGGAGCGTCGGTGAGGTTGGCCCGGGCCATGCCCAGGTTCATGGCCAGCGACACCAGCCGCTGCTGCGCGCCGTCGTGCAGGTCACGCTCGATCCTGCGGCGCTCGGCATCGGCCGCGTCGACCACGTGGGCGCGGCTGCGGGTGAGCGACTCGACCCGCTTCGACAGTTCCCTGCTCCGGCTGGGGCCCAGCAGCGCCCGGGCCGCCTGCACGTCCACCCAGGCGATGGCCCGGGCGACCCACGGCGCGGCGAGGAGCAGGCCCAACCCGGGTACGGTCAACGTCGCCAACCTGGTCGGGCTGTGCAGGTCCCAGCCGAACAACCCCTGGTGGGGCAGGGCCCAGCCGTACCCGACGAGCAGGCTCATCGCGATGCCGGCGGACCAGGTCACGGTCACCACGGCGTACCCGGCCGTACCGATGACCAACGCCAGCAGGTGGTAGCAGATCTGTCGCCAGGTGCTGCCGGCCCGCGCTTCGGCCAGCAGGCGCTGGAGCCACGTACCCTCGTACCGCCGGCTCACCGGTGGGATCTCGACCCCCAGCAGCGCGCGGAACCGGGAGCGCTGCAGTGCCGTGAACCCCCGTACGGACCAGAGCAGCAGGACGAGGGTGACCACGGCGAGTACCGCGGTGATCAGGAAGCCGCCAGTCAGCGCGATCAGGATGACGGTGACGGTGAAACTCGCGAGGCCGATCGGCAGGCCCAGCAACACGTGCATGGTCGCGCGGCGGCCCGGTGCCGACCACAGCGCGCCGAACACCGTACCGAGCGCCGTGCCAGCCACACCGCGGTGCGGCGGGGAGTTCTGATTGCCGGTCGAGCCCATGTGATCACCGTAGACATCCCCGGGTCGCGGGGCCATGAGGCGGACATCCCGTTGCCGGGTATGGCCAGCCCCACCCTGCACACGGGTGTCGCCACCAGGGACGTGGCCACGCCGCTCCGGCAGTCTGGTCAGCGTTCACGGTCTATGGATGAGCGCCGGTGGCACACCGGCCAGCCGGAGAGGACTCAGCCGATGTCGAAAGGCCCGTTGACGGTACGGCTGGCGCGGTGGAGCGCCACCCACGCCTGGCGCGCGATGGCGCTGTGGGTGGTGTTCGTGGCGCTGTGCTTCACGGTCGGATCGTTGGCCGGCACGAGGAAGATCGACGACAGCGATCAGGACATCGGGGAGGTCAGCCGGGCCGACAGGATCGTGACGTCGGGGAACTTCAACCACCCGGCGACGGAGAACGTGCTCATCACCGCCGCGTCCGGGAATATGGACAAGGCCACCGCCGCCGCGCAGGCGGTGACGCAGCGGCTGAGGGCGCTCGCTGAGGTGGCCAGGGTCGATGACCCCGTACCAGCGCCGCACGGCAGTGCGTTGCTGATCCAGGTCACGCTCACCGGCGATCGGGACAGCGCGTCGGACCACGTCCAGCGGTTGCTGGACGTGACCGCGGCCGTGCAGAGCGAGTATCCGTCGTTGCGGGTCGAGGAGGTCGGCGAGGCCTCGCTCGGCAAGGCGCTCGACGAGACGCTCGGCAAGGACTTCCAGCGGGCCGAGCTGTTCAGCGTGCCGGTGACGCTGGTGATCCTGCTGGTGGCATTCGGGGCCCTGATCGCCGCCGGTGTACCGGTCCTGCTGGCTCTCTCCGCGGTGGCCGCGGCTATCGGGCTCTGCACCGCGGCGTCACACCTGGTGCCGGCCGTGGATGCGGTCGACAGCGTGATCCTGCTCATCGGCCTGGCGGTCGGCGTGGACTACTCGCTGTTCTACCTGCGGCGCGAGCGCGAGGAGCGGGCCCGCGGGCGCGGCCACCTCGACGCGATCGAGTTGGCGGCGGCGACCTCCGGGCACGCGGTCGTGGTCTCCGGTCTCGCGGTGATGGTCTCGATGGCCGGGCTGTTCCTGGCCGACGACGCGGTGTTCTCCTCGTTCGCGGTCGGATCGATCCTGGTCGTGGCCGTCGCGGTGATCGGGTCGCTGACCGTGCTGCCGGCGATCCTCGCCAAGCTCGGCCGCTGGGTCGACCGTCCGCGGGTACCGCTGCTGTGGCGGCTGGCCTCCCGTACCGGACAGCCCCGATTCTGGCCGGCCGTGCTTCGGCCCGCGCTCAGGCACCCCTGGGTGACCCTGGTCGGGTCGGTGGCCGCGCTGCTCGCGCTCACCGCGCCTGCGCTGGGCATGACGCTGAAGTTCCCCGGTCCGCAGGACCTGCCGCGTACCACCGCGGTCATGCACACGTACGACCGGCTCGCGGCGGCGTTCCCGGGCACCGCAACCACGCACGAGGTGGCGGTCAAGACCCCCGCGGGCTCCACCGCCGCGGTCGCCGCCGCCCTGGACGACCTGGTCACGCGGACCAAGGGCGACCCGCTCTTCGCCCAGGACGGGCTGCCCGGTGCCGAGGTCTCCGCGGACGGCACGGTCCTGGTCCTGTCGGTTGCCACCCCGTACCCGGGCGGCAGCGACGAGGCCCGGCGGTCCCTCGACAAGCTCCGTACGGAGCTGGTACCGGCCACGGTCGGCACGGTGCCCGGTGTCGATTACGCCGTCGGCGGGCAGGTCGCCGAAGACGTCGACTACGCCCACCACGTCAGGCGGAAACTGCCTCTGGTGATCGGCTTCGTCCTGCTGCTCACCTTTCTGGTGATGGCCGTGACGTTCCGGTCGATCGTCGTCGCCCTCACCGCAATCAGCCTCAACCTGCTCTCCGCGGGCGCGGCGTACGGCCTGGTCACCGTGGTCTTCCAGCACAGCTGGGCGGAGCGAATCCTTGACTTCCGCTCCAACCACGCGGTGGTCTCGTGGCTGCCGCTGTTCCTGTTCGTGGTGCTGTTCGGCCTGTCGATGGACTACCACGTCTTCGTGGTCAGCCGGATCCGCGAGGCCGTGCTGGGCGGCGTGCCGACCCGACGCGCGGTGGCCGAGGGCATCACCGGCTCGGCCGGGGTCGTCACCAGCGCGGCAGCCGTCATGGTCGCCGTCTTCTCGATCTTCGCCACGCTCAGCACCCTCGACATGAAGCAGATGGGCGTGGGGCTCGCCGCGGCGATCCTCATCGACGCCACGATCATCCGGGCGGTCGTCCTGCCCAGCGTGATGACCCTGCTCGGCGACGCGAACTGGTGGGGACCGCGGTTCCTGCGCCGCCGCACAGAACCCCTGCCGAGGCCGACGGAGGACCGGGAGCCGGACCTGCTCCCGGTCGGCTGAGGCACGATCGGCCCCACGGCGTCAACCCTCGACGAGGACGGGCCGCGGGGCTCATCGTCGTCGTACACATCGAGATTCTTGGATTAACCAGGCCCGGCACGGCACACTTCGGTGGCACCGTCGGCGGTGGGGCGCCCGTTCGCGCTCGGCTGGACTCACCTCTGCCGTTCCAGCTGGGCCAGGATCGACCGATCGGTGATCTTTTCATCCTCGGCGAGCAGCAGCACTTTGCTGAGGACCACGCTGGTCATCCGGTCGTCGTCGGCGAACGGCAGGAACAGGTTGGGGTGTGCGGTGCCGCCGAACGACGCCGGCACCACGCACAGGTAACCGCCGGGCTCGACGTGGATGCTGCCGGTGTTGAGGTGTACCCGGTAGGTCGCGCGGGAGCCGCGAACCACGGCCGACGTACCGTCGACGGTCACCCTGGCCAGGCCGAGATCGTCGATCAGCATGGCGAGCAGCTGCGCACGGCTGGCCGCGCGCAGCGGCGAGGTGTATCCGCCGGGGTCGGTCCCGGCCACCGACACCACCAGGTCCAGGTCGCGCATGACTTCGGAGAACGCCACCGGACATACGTCGGCCAACGGAACCGCCGAGCCGGCCGCCAGGAAGCACACCTCGCCGATCAGCACGTCGGCCAAGCCGAAGTAGTCCTGCCAGATCAATGCAGGCAACATTGCCGCAGCTGACGGCAGACCGCGCAGCCGGGCCAGCTCCTCCGCCTCGAAAGTGCCACCAGAGGCGACCAGCCGGTCGATCAGCCCGCTGCGCATCCGGCGGGCCTGCTCGCGCAGCCGTTCCTGGTGTTCGCGGACCTCCGGGTAACGCGGGTGCCCGCGCACTGCCTGCGGTACCGACTTCAGTTCCTTCCCGGCCCGGCTGACGACGATCACCGGGTCGACATCGGGCAGCCGGACCGTGACGATGTACTCGCCGAGCCGCCAGTCTGCAGACACCTCGGCGGCGATGCGGGCCTCGCAATCCCACTCCAGCCGGCTCGCGTCCGGCAACCCGGCCACCTGTGCCAGGTGGTCGATGGCGACCGCGACCGCGGCGGCGTGGCTGAGCCTGCGGTTGGGGCCGAGCTTCTGGCCCCGCTTGGCCACCTCGCGCAGCGCCAGGTAACGGTCGAGCAGACTCTCCCCGCCTGCCAGGGGCAGCAGCCCGAACGCGGCGATGCCCCTCAGAGCGTTGTGCTTGACCCGCTTCTCGACGGCCGCACGGTTCCAGCCGAGCGCGGCGGAGACCAGCTCGCTCGGGCACAGCTCCAGCACCGTGCGCGCGGCCTCCACGCCGGCCCCGGCCACCGCGGCGAGGATCGCCGCCCGGTCCTGCCGGCCATCATCCACTGTGGACGACGCCCGGGCCAGGCGCAGCAACGGCGCCGCACGCGGCAAGCCGAGCAGCGGCAGCACGATTTCCGCATCGCCAGCCGGAAGCCGCAGGTCGAACGCGCGCCGGTGCTCCTGCGCCGGCCGGTCGCGCAGGTAACCGACCAGCTCGTCCCGCACGGCCGCCGCTGTTGAGCCTCTCGATGACGGCCGCGTTGAGGCGGGCGGCGAAGGTGTCTCGCGGGCGCGCTGATCGCCCCGGTCCAGCGCGACCACTCCCTGCGAGCGCAGTTGGCTGCGGTAGCGTGCCGCTATGGCGGGGCCCCGCAACAGCGCCAGAGCTGCGCAGGAACAGGTGAGGTTCTGCCGTTCCGCCGATGGCGTTCGCATCGCCTTCGCGTCGCACGGTGACGGCCCCCGCTGCTCCTCAATACATGCTGGCTCAGCCACCTGCAGCACGACTGGGAGAGCCCGGTGTGGCGGCACTTCCTCGCTGAGCTCGGCGAGATCGCCACAGTGACCCGCTACGACGAGCGAGGCTTCGGGCTTTCGGACTGGGACGTCGACGATTTCACTCTCGACGCCCGTGTCGCTGATCTCGATGCGGTCGTGACCGCCGCCGGTCTGAACCGCTTCGCGCTGCTCGGCATGGCCCAGGGAGGGCCGGTCGCGATCGCGTACGCCCACCGGTATCCGCAGCGGGTGAGCCGGCTCATCCTGTTCGCCACGTACGCAACCGGCTCGCGTGGCCCCGATCAGCTCGCCATGGAGGACGCCTTTGCGCACATGATTCGGGTCGGCTGGGCCCGCCCCGACGCCGTGTTCCGGCGCGTCTTCAGCAACCTCATGATCCCAGGGGCCACCGAGCAGCAGATGTGCTGGTTCGACGAGCTGCAGCGCGTGGCGACCTCCGTCGATGTGCTGCTCGCCGCCCGCCAGGAGCGGCTGAAGACCGACGTCACTGGTCTGCTCGGCGAGCTGACCGTGCCCACGATCGTGCTGCACGCCTGGCATGAACAGATGGTGGAGTTCCCCGAGGCACGTCTGTTGGCTGCATCCATCCCCGGCGCGCGGCTGGTTCCCCTCGAAAGCGCCAACCACATCCTGCTCGCCGACGAGCCCGCATGGCAGGTCTTTCGCGACGAGGTGGCCACTTTCCTCGAGCCAGACCGCACGGTCCGTGCCGACGTCACGACTCCGGTGGAACCGCTGACCGCGCGGGAGATCGATGTGCTCCGGCTCGCGGCCGAAGGCCTGGACAACGAGGCGATCGCGCGGCGCCTGTCGCTCAGCGCCCGGACGGTCGAACGGCATCTGTCCAATGTGTACCTCAAGCTCGGCGTCTCGGGCCGGGTCGCCCGCGTCGCGGCCGTCGCCTACATCCTGCGGGGATCGCCGCCGGGCTGAACACCTACGTGTGTGCCGCCATGGCGGTCGCGGCGGCGGCGACATTCTTGCGTGTCTGCACGGATCCGCTGACACACCGCCGATTCCTACGCTCGCTCGTATCCATTAACGACGAGCGCAGGAGTCCACGCCATGGCACAGAAGGCAGTCGTCAGTCTCATCACCGGTCTCGAAGACCCGGAGAAGGTTACCGTCGCGCTCCTGGTCGCGGTCGGCGCGGCCGAGCAGGGCCGGCCCACGCTGATGTTCCTCACCAAGGAGGCGGTGCGGCTGGCCACCCAAGGGGTGGCTGTCGGTGTGGCCTGTGACGGCTGCCCGCCGTTGCCCGACCTGGTGGCCCGGTACGAGGCGGCTGGTGGCCGGTACCTGGTGTGCCCGATCTGCTTCGACGCCCGCCAGCTCGACAAGGAGACACTGATCACCAACGCGGAGCTCGGCGGCACCATCCCGATGTGGCAATGGATCGGAGACGATGGCGCCACCACGTTCAGCTACTGATCCGGTGTCCTCGACGGCCACCCGCGATGCGCTCAAGCGGCTCAGCGAGGCGCTCGACCAATGACCGGCTGCTGTACTTCACTGCTGTACACCTGGGCCAGAGGCTACGTCCGTCGATGGAAAAGGTGCCTTGACCTGGGGTTTGGTGGGGCGGGCGGGACTCGAACCCGCGACCGAGGGATTATGAGTCCCCTGCTCTAACCGGCTGAGCTACCGCCCCGTGTGCGGCCACCCTATCGAGCCGACCTACCTGGCCACCCGCCCGACACCGCCCGGTCCCGCAGCGCCCGCCAGTATCTGGCGGGCGGCGTCTGAAACGCTCCCCCGATAGGACTCGAACCTATAACCCACCGGTTAACAGCCGGTTACTCTGCCAATTGAGCTACGGGGGATCGGCTGTCGACCTTGCCGGTACGACCCGTCCAGAGTACACAACGGAGCCCGGTTGCACGCAACGGGTTAGCCGGGGCGCGCTCCTTCATCCGTTCGGCGGGCGCAGCGCCGATCCTTCCCCTGGCGTGCACGTGTGGGGGGACGATGCGATGGGTACCAGACAACAGACGCACGAAGGCGCCGAGGCATCCGGGCCGGGATCTTCCGGTGAGGGTGTTGGCGTCGTACACAGAGGAGGTTGCCCATGCGCGGCAAGCTGTTGTTCCTCGGCGGTCTCGCCACGGGATTCGTGCTGGGCACCCGCGCGGGCCGGGAGAAGTACGACGAGCTCATGCAGGCGGCCCGCAGGGTCAAGGACAACCCGACGGTTCAGGAGACCGCCGGGGTGGTTCAGGAGCAGGCGAGCCGGCTGATGTCGGGCGGCAGGGAGATGGTGGCCGACAAGCTCAGCCACAGCCGCTTCGCTGACACCCAGCTCGGGCAGAAGGTGCTCGACGCGATGGATGCCGAGGCCGCAGACCGCCCGCTGCGGGAGGAGCGCTCAACGGCGCAGACTGATCTCCCCACCATGACGATGCCGTAACCGCCGACGGTTCGCCCGGCACAGCCCCACGGCTGGCAACCGCTCAGGCCCGGCGGTCACGCGGCTCCGGCCGCCTGGTCGCGCAGGGCCCGAGCGTGCTGTTCGAGCGGTACCAGCTCGCCGAAGAGCCGCAGGTGCTCATCGACGTGGTGCACCGGGTTGAGCCGCTGCAGCTTGGACTTCAGCTCGACGATGCGCCGGGACACCGCAGGGAGCTGGAGTCGGGCCAGGGTCACCGCGACGTAGCGCGGATCCGGTTCGGCGGCCAGGTGCAGCGGCTCGACGGCGAGTTCCGCCACGAGCGCCTTGGCGTCGAGGTCGGTGCAGCAGTCGCGGATCCGCTCCAGCCAGACCACTCCCCCGGTACCGCCGCCCGCGCCACCGGCCTCGGCGATCGCGGCCCGCAGTACGGCATGCAGTGGGTCGGCGTATGCGTCAGCCTCCACCGCGTCGAACATCGGGCCGGCGAGCACCGGGCACTGCAGGGCCAGCTTCAGCGCCTCCCGCTCGACAGTCCGCAGTGGACCGTCGACTGTGGACGCCCCGGATCGGCGGGGCGGCTCGGGCACTCCGGGCACCCCGCCGGGCCCCGGACCGGCGCGTACCGCGGCGGCCACCGCCTGCTGCACCGGCTCGATCTCCATGCCGAGGTTCCCTGCAAGGGTGCGGGTGTACTCCGGGCGCAGCGCCCGGTCCTTGATCTTCGCCACCAGCGGCGCGGCGGTGCGCAGCGCCGCGACCCGCCCCTCGGCGGTGTCCAGGTCGTAACGGGACAGCACCGAGCGCAGCGCGAACGCCAGCAGCGGCTCGCGCCGGGCCACCAGATCGCGGACCGCCACGTCGCCGCGGGCCAGCCGCAGCTCGCACGGGTCCATGCCATCCGGGCTGACCGCGATGAAGGTCTGCGCCACGAACCGCTGGTCATCCTCGAACGCCCGCAGCGCCGCCTTCTGCCCCGCGGCGTCCCCGTCGAAAGTGAAGATGATCTCGCCGGCGTACGCGTCGGTGTCCATCAGCAGCCGGCGCAGCACCGCGATGTGGTCGGCCCCGAAGGCGGTACCGCAGGTGGCCACCGCGCTCGGTACGCCGGCCAGATGGCAGGCCATCACATCGGTGTACCCCTCGACGATCACCGCCCGGCCCTGCTTGGCGATCTCCCGCTTGGCCTGATCGATGCCGTAAAGCACGTGCGACTTCTTGTAGATCGGGGTTTCCGGGGTGTTCAGGTACTTCGGACCGTCGTCGTCGTCGAAGAGCTTGCGGGCACCGAAGCCGAGCACGTCACCAGAGATCTCCCGGATCGGCCAGAGCAGCCGGCGGCGGAACCGGTCGATCAGGCTGCCCGAGCGGGCCTCGCGGGCCAGCCCCGCGGTGACCAGCTCCGGACCGGTGAAGCCCTTCATCCGCAGGTGTTTGGTGAGCGCGTCCCAGGCGTCCGGGGCGAAGCCGCAGCCGTAGCGCTCGGCAGCGGCCTTGTCGAAGCCGCGCTCGGCGAGGAACTCGCGGGCCAGCCGGGCGCCGGGGGTACCCAACTGCTCGGCGTAGAACTGGACCGCCTCGGCGTGCGCCGCGACCAGACGCTGGCGCTGGCCGGTCTGGCGGACCGGTGCCGGCCCGGCCTCGATATAGCGCAGCTGCACCCCGGCCCGGGCGGCGAGCCGCTCCACCGCCTCGGCGAAGGTGAGGTGCTCGGAGTCCATCACGAACTTGAGTGCGTCCCCGCCGGCCCCGCAGCCGAAGCAGTAGTACACCCCGCGAGCCGGCGAGACGTTGAACGACGACGACTTCTCGTCGTGGAACGGGCACAGCCCCTTGACGTTTCCGCCACCGGCCGGCTTGAGCGTGACCCGCTCGGAGATCACATCGACGATCGAGATGCGCTCGCGGACCAGCGCGATGTCCTCATCCCGGATCCGACCAGCCACGCCGCGCCACCCCCTCCCTCGCCCGGGGTACATCCTGCCCGGTCAGCCCGGTCGCCGACCAGCCGGACCGCTCGGGGACAGCATCCACGGCATTCTCATCGATCTCTCATCGAATCTCACCGACCTCTCATCGGGCACCGATAGCTTCGCGCCCATGGGCATCAGCCGAAGCTTTCCGACCCGGACCACCGTCGCGCTCGCGCTGTTCGGGATCGTCACCGTGGGCTGTGGCGCTGCGCGACCGGCCGAGCCGGGTACGCCAAACGCCCCGGCGGCGCCGGTCCCGCGACCGAGCGGCGAGCAGCTGCTGGCGATCTCCGCGGTACCGCGGCTGCAGCCCGCACCAAAGGTCCAGGACTACCTCGACGCGGTCGACCTAGTTCAGCGCGCTGGCGCCGGGGCCAGCTTCGAGTCGGCGACCTGGTCTGATCTGGACTCGCCGGCAGGCCGGGCCAAGCTGACGGGTTCGCTCGACAACATGGGCAACCGCCACGGCTTCGACCTCCTGCTCGGCGTCAAGGTCATCGACACCACGGTGAAGGCCACTCCGGCCGACCTGGCTTCGGCACCCTTCGACAGCCCGGAGCTGATGCGGCGCTTCCACGCTTTGATCGACACCCTCAAGCCGGGCATCAACCGCCGGGTGCGATACCTGTCGATCGGCAACGAGGTCGACGCCTATCTCAGCGCCCATCCCGCGCAGTGGGAGGCGTACCGCGGCTTCTACGCCGACGCCGTCGGCTACGTCCACTCCACCCTGCCCGGGGTGAGCGTCGGCGTCACGAACACGTTCGAGGGCGCCCGCGGGCCCGCCGCCAGCAAGGTGGCCGAACTCAACCGACTCAGTGACGTGGAGATCCTCACCTACTATCCGCTCGGGCCGGGCTTCGTCCCCCGCCCGCCGAGCACCGCGCGGGCCGACCTCGCCGAGATGGTCGCCCTGGCCGGAGCGCGTCCGCTGGTCCTGCAGGAGGTCGGGTACCCCTCCGACGCCCGCCTCTCCAGCTCGGAACAGGCCCAGGCGACTTTCGTGGCCGAGGTTCTGACCGCCTGGCGGGCGGCTGGCGCGAAGGTCGGCTTGCTGAACTGGTTCGCGCTGCATGACCTCACGCCGGACCTGTGCGACAAGCTGGCCGGCTACTACGGCCTACCGAAGGACCCGAACTTCGCGGCGTACCTGTGCTCGCTGGGGCTGCGGCGCGCCGACGGTACCCCGAAGCCGGCGTGGCAGACGCTGCTCGACCAGCAACACCGTTGACCAGCCGTACCGGGCCCCACAACGCCACCCTTCCATACGTTGCTGATCCGCCATGCCGTCACGGCAGCAGCGCGTCGGATATCCTCGCGCTACCGACGACTCGACCCTGGAGCGCAGCAATGAGCGGCATCGAGGACCCCAGTATCGCGGACCTGGAGACCGGCAGCGCCTTCGTGGCAGCTATGGGACTCAAGCTGACCCATGTCGCCGGCGACCGGGTCGAAGGCGTGATCGATCTCGGCCCGCAACACCACCAGCCGTGGGGGATCGTGCACGGCGGCGTCTACGCCTCGGCCATCGAGAGCGCCGCCAGCGTGGGCGCCACCGCCGCGGTGCGCGACCGGGGTCAGATCGCGGTGGGAGTCAACAACAGCACCGACTTCCTCCGCTCGATGACCTCGGGCCGGGTCACCGTGGTGGCGACACCGGCCCAGCAGGGCCGCACCCAGCAGCTGTGGGATGTCCGCATCACGGACACCGACGGCCGGGCCGTGGCCCGCGGAACCGTCCGGCTGCAGAACGTCGAGCCACGCCGGTGACCCCCGGCGCCGCGCCACGGTCAAAGGACACTGGACACCATTGAGCAAACGCAGGCTCCTCCGGCCACTCCGGCACACGTAGTCATGCCCCTCCTCGGTCGACGTCATGGGCGGTACCGGCCTGCCCGATGTGGCACGCCACGCGCATCTGCTCGCGGGCCAGTTGGCCGGGCCGCACACCTGCTGGTACGCGCAGAGCAGGTACTCGAGGAGGCAGATGTTTCTCGCCAGTCCAGGCAGGAGCTAACGTCGATCCTCTACGGCCTACGCATGAATGGGTTAGCCATCAAGGGACGGGAACAATGACCGACGCTGACGCAGCCGGGGCGATGAGCTTCATTTTCGAAACGGGAATGCTCAAACGCGCCAAGCGCACCGGCTGGTGGATCGCGGGTCTCAACGACCCGGAGTCCATCGCTGAGCACTCGTTCCGAGCCGCCATTGTCGGGACCGTCCTGGCCGCGATGGAGGGCGTCAACCCGGCTCGTGTCGCGCTGCTGTGCCTGCTGCATGACACCCAGGAGACCCGAGTCGGTGACATCCCGCATATCAGCCGGCGCTATCTGGAGGCCGCTGACAACCAGACCGTAACGGCAGACCAGGTCGCGGCCTGTCCTGCGGCCGTCGCGGACGCCATCAATTCGGCCGTGGCCGAGTACGAAGCCAGGCGACCATGGAGGCCGTCGTGGCCCGCGACGCCGACAAGCTTGAATGCCTCGTCCAAGCGATTGAGTACCGCCACCAGGGAGTGACCACCGTGCAGCCGTGGATCGACAGCTGCCGGGCATCCCTGAAGACCGATTCTGCGCACCGGCTTGCCGACGCGGCACTCGCTGGTCAACCGTTGGCCTGGCTCACGACCTTCCAACAGTCCGGTGAGCATCAGGCCCGGCGCCAGTAGCCTGCGGGCGACGGGCGGGGTTGCGGCTGCTCAGCTCAGCAGATCGGCAAGCGGTACGCCCGGATCGGCGAGCGCGTCGAGGTCGACCGGCTGGCCCGCGTAGCCGGCCCGGACCAGGGCCTGGATCGGATCAGTCACGTCCCACACGTTGACGTTCATGCCGGCCAGCACCCTACCGCCGGCGACCCAGAACGCGAGGAACTCCGGCGTCTTTCCGTCCACAAGGGACGGGTCACCACGGAACACCACGGAGTCGTAGCCGCCCGGCTCCACGTAGCCCGAATACTCCATGCCCAGGTCGTACTGATCGGAGTAGAAGTACGGAACCCGGTCGTACACCACCTGCTGGCCCAGCATTGCCCGGGCTGCGGCCTTGCCGCCGTTGAGCGCGTTCGCCCAGTGCTCGACCCGGATCCGCCCGCCCAGCAACGGGTTCTGCGCGCTGGCCACATCGCCGCAGGCGTACACGTCGGGATCGGCGGTACGCAGGCCGGCGTCGACCACGATCCCGTTCTGTACGGCCAGGCCAGCGGACTCGGCGAGCTCGGTATTGGGCCGGATGCCCACGCCCAGCACGGCGACGTCGGTCGGCAGCTCGGTCCCGTCGTCGAGCAGCACCGAGCCCAACCTGCCGTCGGAACCGGCCCGGAACTCCCGTACCCCGGACCCGAAATGAAACCGCACGCCGTGCGCGGAGTGCACGTCGGCGAAGATCCGGGCGACCTCGTCGCCGAGCACCCGGCGCAGCGGCAGGGCGTCCACCTCGACCACGCTGACCCCGACGCCGTGCGCCCGCGCCGCAGCGGCGGTCTCCAGTCCGATCCAGCCGGCGCCGACCACGACCGCCCGGTCGAAGCGCCGCAGCTCGTCGGCGAGGACGTCGGCCTGGTCGAGGGTCCGCAGGTAGCGCACCCCGGCCAGATCGGCCCCGGGTACGTCCAGAGTGCGCACCCGCGATCCGGTGGCCAGCAGCAGCTTGTCGTAGCTCAGGACTCCAGAGCCGTCGAACGTCACGGTGTGCGCCGCGGTGTCCAGGGCGGTCGCCCGGGTCCCGAGCCGCAGCTGCACGTCGCTGCGGGTGTACCAGTCGGACTCGTGCACGAACGCCTTGTCCCGCTGCTCCTTGCCGAGCAGGTACCCCTTCGACAGCGGTGGCCGCTCGTAGGGCCGCTCGTCCTCGTCGCCGACGAGCACGATCTGCCCGGCGAAGCCTTCCGCCCGCAGCGTCTCAGCTGCCTTGGCGCCGGCCAGGCCGGCACCGATGATCACGAATGTACGTGCGTCGTCAGCAGCCATGCGCTCATTCTGCCGCTGGGCGGGCCAACCGGCCAGTCGCCCGCACCACCGCGGCGCCAACCACCGGCGCAGCCGGCGGTGCGGTCAGCAGTGCCGGTCACCGGCGCGGCCAGCAGCGCAGCCGGCGGCGCGGTCATTGGCGCAGCCGGCGGTGCCAGGCCAGGGCCGCCGGATCGGTCAGACTGGCCACCTGGTCGACGACCACCCGCAGCCGCGCGGCGTCGTCGGACGCATCGCTCCACAGTGGAGCGAAGACCGGGTCGAGCTGCTCAGGCGCGCGCCGGCTGAGCAGCGCCACCAGATCGCGGAGGATCTCCTGCTGGCGCTCCCGCCGGCCGTCCGACCCGGGCCGGCGCATCACGTACCGCAGGGCGATCCCCTTCAGCAGGGCGCACTGGGCGCGGACCTGGCGCGGCACGACCAGGCCGGCCGCGTACCGGCGCAGCGGCTCAGCGCCGTACTCCTGCTGGGTGGCCGCGACCGCGGCGGCGACGAACCGGCCGGTCAGCACGCTCGTCACCCGCTTCAGCGCGACCTGCCCCTGATGGCTGGCGTCGTAGCCGTCCAGCGGCGCAAACAACGGATCGGCCAGCAACTCGACCAGGACCTGACCGAGCTCACCTGGCGACTCGGTGGAGTACGCATCGGCCACGTCAGCGCAGAGCGCGGCCTGCTCCTCGGTGTCACCGCGCAGCGGCGCCAACCGGACGTACCCGCCGACGATGCCGTCTTCGACGTCGTGCACCGAGTACGCCACGTCGTCGGCCCAGTCCATCACCTGCGCCTCCAGGCAGCGCACGCCCTGCGGCGCAGCCATCCCCGCCGCCCCCCGCGGCAGGCCGGCCCCCGCCCCGCGCAGCCAGTCGAAGACCTCCGCGTCGTCGGCGTACGCCCCGAACTTGCGCTGCCCGGCGCGACGGAACCACGGGTACTTCGACACCGCGTCCAGCGCGGCCCGGGTCAGGTTCAGCCCAGCGGAACGGCCGGAGGCGTCCAGCACCTTGGCCTCCAGCCGGGTGAGTACCCGCAACGTCTGGGCGTTGCCCTCGAAGCCGCCGCAGGCCCCGGCGACGGCGTCGAGCGCCTCCTCACCGGTGTGCCCGAACGGCGGATGCCCGAGATCGTGGGCCAGCCCGGCGGTGTCCACCACGTCCGGGTCGCAGCCCAGTCGCGCGCCCATCTCGCGGGCGATCTGCGCCACCTCCAGCGAATGGGTCAGCCGGGTACGCAGGAAGTCCGCGGCATCGCCGGCCCCGGACCGGCTGGCGGCGCCGGACCGGCTGGCGGCGTCGGCCGCGCCAGCACCGAGCGCCGACGCGTCCGCGCCAGCGGTGTGCACCTGGGTCTTGGTGGCCAGCCGGCGGAACGCCGCCGAGTGCAGCACCCGGGCCCGGTCCCGCTGGTACGGGCTGCGCCAGGCCGACTCAGCCGACGACAGCGGGTCCTTGCGCTCCTCGACGACGAAGCGCTGCGCGTCGGCCCCGGTCCACTCATCCTTGGTCTGCACGGGCGCGCGAGATCACCACCTTGATGGCGGCGGCAATCGGAATCGCCATCAGCGCGCCGACGACGCCGAGCACGGTTCCGCCGATCAGAGCCGTGATCAGGATGGCCACCGCGGAGAGGTCCACCGTGTTGCGGAGCACCCGCGGCGCGATGAGGTAGTTCTCGATCTGTTGGTACACCACGAAGAAGACCGCAACGCCGACGGTGGCGGTCCAGCTGGCGGCGGTAAAGGCGCTCACCAGCACGCAGATCGCGGCCCCGAGTGTCGCGCCGACCATCGGGATCAGGTCGGCGATCGCGACGGTGACGGCGAGCGGCACCGCGAACGGCACGCCCAGCAGCTTCAGCGCGGCGAACGTGGCCACCCCGGCGAAGACCGAAATGATCATATTGCCGATCATGTACCCGCCGACCTTGGCCACCACGACGTCGACGGCGTTGGCGACGGGGGAACGGTGCGACGCCGGGAAGAGCCGGACCAGTCCCCGCCGCAGCCGTGGCAGGTCAGCCATGAAGTAGATGGTCAGCACCAGCACGGTCACACCGGAGAAGACCGCGCCGAAGAACTGCTGCACGAAGCTCAGCGTGCTGGCGGCCAGCCGCTCCGGCAGCTGCCTGACGAACTCGGCAAGGCGGTCGGTCAGTTTGAACTGCCTGCCGAGCTCGCGGAGCGCCTGTGACTTCTCCTCCAGTTGGTGCAGGTACCCGGGGAGGTCGTTGACGAGACGGCCACCCTGCCCCACCAACGGCGGCACCACCGACCAGGCGAAGCCGGTGAACGCCACGACCACGAGTAACCCGATGATGGCGACCGCGAAACTGCGGCGCATCCCGCGGCGGGTCAGCAGCCGTACGGCGGGATCGAGGCTGACCGCGATGAACACAGCGATCAGCACGAGCACCAGGATGTCGCGGACGACGTACACGGCCACGGCCGCCACCAGGACGGTGAGCACCCCGAGCGCGCCGGCCATCGCCCAGCGGTACACCTGCCCGGCAGTGACAACCGCACCGTCGCGCGGCGCGCCAGCCGGCTCAGCGCCCGCCGGCTCCGGCTCAGCGGCCGCCGGCTCCGGCTGCACCTGCGCGGTCTCCCCGGCGATAGTCATGCTGACGACCTTGCCAGTCGCACCGGGCCGGCGCTAAGTCAGGGGGGCCCGCAGGACGCAGAACTCGTTGCCCTCCGGGTCGGCCAGCACGGTCCAGGCAGCCTCGCCCGGCTGCCCGACGTCGACCCGGCGGGCGCCCATATTGACCAGCCGCTCCAGCTCGGCGGCGTCGTCGTCCGGGCTCAGGTCGAGATGCAGCCGGTTCTTCCCCATCTTGGTCTCCGGCACCCGGACGAAGACGATGCTCGGTTGGCTACCTTCGTCGTGGCCGATACCCACGATGTCGGTGTCGTCATAGAGCAGTCGATAGTCGAGCACCTCGGCCCACCAACGAGCCAGCCGCGGCGGATCGATCGCATCGACGATCAGCTCAGCCCAGCGGCTGCCCATCCCCGAACCTCCTTGCGCCGGCCGGCACTCCACATCCACCGTTCGGACCACCCTACGCTGTCGCCACGCCGACTGTCGCCCCCGCGAACCGCCTGGAAACCCGACAAACGACAACGGGCCCACGGCGAACCGTAGGCCCGTTGTCACGGGTACCGAACCGCCTCAGCGGCTGTCCGAGCCCTCCGTGGCCACTGCGGCCCGACCGGCCTCCAGTCGCGCGACCGGTACCCGGAAGGGCGAACAGGAAACGTAGTCCAGGCCCACCTGGTGGAAGAAGTGCACCGAGTCGGGGTCACCGCCGTGCTCGCCGCAGACCCCGATCTGCAGGTCCGGCCGGGCGGCCCGACCCTCCTCGACAGCGATGCGGATCAGCCGGCCGACGCCTTCGGTGTCGATCGACTCGAACGGGGAAACCCCGAAGATGCCGAGCTCCAGATAGCGGGAGAAGAACGAACCCTCCACGTCGTCGCGGGAGAAGCCCCAACCCATCTGGGTCAGGTCGTTGGTACCGAAGGAGAAGAACTCCGCGGCCTGCGCGATCTGGCCGGCAGTCAACGCCGCCCGGGGTACCTCGATCATCGTGCCGATCATCGTGTGTACCTGAACACCCGTCTCCGCGGCGACCTGAGCGAGGATCTCCTCGGCCTCAGCCCGGACGGTCTCCAACTCCTGCACCGCGCCGACCAGCGGCACCATGATCTCGGGCTTGGGATCGCCACCGCGCTGCCTGCACTGCGCCGCCGCCTCGGCGATGGCGCGCACCTGCATCGCGAAGAGTCCGGGGATGACCAGGCCCAGGCGTACCCCGCGCAGGCCGAGCATCGGGTTCTGTTCGTGCATCCGGCGTACCGCGGCGAGCAGCACCCCGTCGTGGCCCGGATCCTCGCCCCGCGACTGGGCCACCGCGACCGTGGCGACGAGCTCGTCCATCGGCGGCAGGAACTCGTGTAGCGGCGGGTCGATCAGCCGGACCGTCACCGGCAGCCCGTCCATCGCGCGGAAGATGTCGATGAAGTCGGCCCGCTGCAACGGCAGCAGCGCCTGCAGCGCGGCGGCCTGCTCCTGCGGAGTCTGCGCCAGGATCAGCCGTTCGACCAGCTCCCGCCGATCGCCGAGGAACATGTGTTCGGTGCGGCACAGCCCGATCCCCTCGGCCCCGAAACGACGGGCGCGAGCGGCGTCCGAACCGGTGTCGGCGTTGGTCCACACCCCGAGCCGGCGTACCGAGTCGGCGTGCGTGACCAGCCGGTGTACCGCCGCCACCAACGGATCCGAGCCCGGCGCGATGGTGCCCTCGAAGTACTGCACCACCGGCGAGGGCTGTACCGGCACCTCGCCGAGGTACACCCGGCCGCTGGTACCGTCAATCGAGATCAGGTCGCCCTCGACGACGATCGTACCGTCCACAGTGAACCGTCGATTGTGGACGTCCACCTCGATCTCGTCCGCGCCGCAGACGCAGGTCTTGCCCATCCCCCGGGCCACCACAGCCGCGTGCGAGGTCTTACCGCCCCGGCTGGTCAGGACGCCCTGTGCGGCGATCATGCCGGTCAGGTCGTCGGGGTTGGTCTCCCGGCGGACCAGGATGACGCGCTCCCCGGTCGCGCCGAGCTCCGCGGCCCGGTGCGCCTCGAAAACCGCCCGGCCGACCGCAGCGCCCGGCGAGGCGGCGATCCCCTGCGCGATCACCCGCAGGTCGCCACCGGCGGCGAAGGTGGGGAACATCAGCTGGGCGAGCTGCGCGCCGCTGACCCGGCTGAGCGCCTCGTCGAGGTCGATGGCGCCCTCGTCGACCAGTTGGGTGGCGATGACGAACGCGGCTGCCGCGGTGCGCTTGCCGACCCGGGTCTGCAGCATCCACAGCTTGCCGCGCTCGATGGTGAACTCGATGTCGCACAGATCCTTGTAGTGCGCCTCGAGCGTGCCCATGGTCTGCATGAGCTGGTCGAAGCTGGCCTTGTCCAGGCCCTCCAACTCCTGCAGTCCGATCGTGTTGCGAATCCCGGCCACCACATCCTCGCCCTGGGCGTTGGAGAGGTAGTCGCCGTACACGCCGCGCTCCCCGGTGGCCGGGTTGCGGGTGAAGGCCACGCCGGTGCCGGAGTCCGCACCCAGGTTGCCGAAGACCATCGCGACTACGTTGACCGCGGTACCGAGGTCGACCGGGATCCGCTCCTGACGGCGGTACAGCACGGCCCGATCGGCGTTCCACGAGTGGAAGACCGCCCGGATGGCCAGGTCCAGCTGTTCGCGCGGGTCCTGCGGGAAGTCCCGGCCGGTGTGCGCCGAGAAGATCTTCTTGTACGTGTCGACCAGTGCCCGCAGGTCCGCGGCGTCCAGATCGAGGTCCTGGCGGGTGTTCTTGGCGCGCTTGGCGGCGTCCAGCGCCTCCTCGAACGCGTGCCCCGGCACCTCGCAGACGGTCTTACCGAACATCTGGATCAGCCGGCGGTACGAGTCCCAGGCGAAGCGCTCGCCGGCTGCGCCGGACAGGCCGCCAGCGTCGGACTGGCGGACCAGCCCCACCACGCTGGCATCGGTGAGGCCCACGTTCAGGACGGTCTCCATCATTCCGGGCATCGAGAACTTCGCGCCGGAGCGGACCGAGACCAGCAACGGGTCAGCAGGATCGCCGAGCCCCTTGCCCATCGCGCTCTCCAAGGCCTGCAGGTGCGCGGTGATCTCGTCGGTCAGCCCGTCCGGCTCCGCCCCGCTGGCCAGGTACTCCCGGCATGCCTCGGTGGTGATGGTGAACCCCGGGGGTACCGGCAGCCCCAGGTTCATCATCTCCGCGAGGTTGGCGCCCTTGCCGCCCAGCAGATCCTTCAGGTTCTTGTTGCCCTCGGCGAAGTCGTACACGTACTTGATGGAGCGCTGCGCCACAATCGCCTCCTGCACCGCGGTCGGTCTGCGGATGCTCAGTCCATCGGCCGCTCGTCGATGAGCAGCTGTCCATTGGGGAAACTTCAGGTACTTCGTACCCGCCCCCACGCGCTCGCGCCACCCGGGGATGTGCTCGACAGGGTAGGGGAATGAGTAATCTCTGGCAGTGTCTGGTGACTCTTACCATAGTGTCGCGTCTAGCCGCGTTCGAACGAGTCTGCGGAACCGGCTTTCCGCACACAACCGCGCATCCCAGCCTGTGAGATCGGGCTCGTACAGTAATCGATCTTGACGACAGGGATGCTGACCTTGACCCACCAGCAGCTGGGTACCAGGCCGAGCGCGTGAGACGGTAGCTACACGGTGACGACGATCTTACCCGTAGCGTGACCCTTGGCGACGTGGCGGATCGCGTCGGCGGCGTCGGCGAGGGCGTAGCTGCGGTCGATCACCGGCGTGACGGCGCCGGACTCGATGAGCCGTCGCATTTCCTCGAAATCCGCGGCGTTCTCCTTGGCCATCAGGTTACGCAGCCGCTGACCCACGAACAGCGAGACCAGCGGCGCGCGGAGCATCTGACGGTCGAAGCCGGCGAGCAGCCGGCCGCCACCGGCCTCGCCGCCCACCACGACCAGCGTCCCGCGCGGCGTCAGCGCGCGTCGCAACACCGAAATCGGACGGTTTCCCGCCGTGTCGATGACGACGTCGTACCGCGCTCCGTTGCAGTCGATCTCGTTCCGCGTGTAGTCGATGACGTCGTCGGCACCCAGAGACCGCACCAGGTCGGCCTTGGAGGTGCTGCACACGCCGGTCACCGTCGCGCCGAGTGCCTTCGCGATCTGCACGGCGAAGGTGCCCACGCCGCCGGCCGCACCGATGACCATCACCTGCTGTCCCGGCTTCACACCCGCACAGTCGCGCACGCCCTGCAGCGCGGTCATCCCGGAGATGGGCGTGGCCGCGGCCTGCTCGAAGGAGATGTTCGCCGGCTTGAGCACCAGCCGGTCCGGCGATGCCGTCGCGTACTCGGCGAACGAGCCGCCCTCGCAGGTCCCGTACACCTCGTCGCCGGGACTGAATCGGGTCACCCGCGCGCCGACGGCCTCCACCACTCCGGCCAGGTCGCGGCCGCGCACCGCCACCTTGGGCCTGCGCAGCCCGAACCCCATCGCGCGGATCAGGTACGGCTCACCGGTCATGAGGTGCCACACGCCCGGATCCACGCCGGCGGCACGCACCCGGACGAGCACCTCGTCGTCACCGATCGGGGGCCGGTCGATGTCACGCAGCTTCAGCACGTCGGCCGGGCCGTACGTGTCCTGAACGATCGCCTTCATCGTGTCTCCTCGGGAGAGTCCGGGTACTGGAATACCTCGTCGAGCCGAACGCCCAGGACGTTGGCTATCCGAAAGGCCATTTCCAGAGACGGTGAGTACCGGCTCTGCTCGATGGCGATGATGGTCTGCCGGGTCACCCCGATGCGCTCGGCGAGCTCCGCCTGCGTCATCTCGCCGTTCGCGAAGCGCAGCGTGCGGAGGGAGTTCGTGACCCGCGTCGGCTTCACCACTGCGGGAAGCTCCCTCGGTACATGCCGATCTTCGCGATCGAGCCAAGGACCGCCGACAGCACGAAGCCCAGGTAGATCACGTTGGCGATCCAGAACCGGTCCCACCCGGCCATCGCCATGAGCATCGCCGAGACCGCGCCGATGACGAGGAGCGACTGACCGATGTGGTCCCCGAGTTGGCCGATCTGCCTGTCCCGCACGTCCTTGTCCCGCGACGCCCTCGGGTTCACGATGCCGATCGCGATCTCGGCCACGATCGATGCGACGATGGCCGCGCCGATGGTCCACAGCAGGGTGGCGGCATAGGGAACGTCGGGCAATGGGCGTCCGTTCGCGCGGCTCGCGACGGTGACCAGGTACGTGGCATACGTGACCACGGTGACGACCAACATGATCCACGCGCGCTTCTCGTTGTGTGTCATGGCCAGCCCCTCGATGTACAGAATATTTAACATCGCCAACGTAGCAAATGTTTGACGTTATGTCTATAAACTTTTACATCAGACGGGGTGGGCCGGGCGCGACCCGACCTGGGCGAGGGCCGGGAAGCTGAGTCAGGCCGCCAAGAACTTCAACAGGTCATAGATGACAAAGGCCGGCCACACCAGGGCCTTGAGGATTCCCAGGATGACCGACCAGAAGCCGTGCGCCTGCTGGATGTAGTACACCAGGGCGCCAATCAGGCCCAGGCCGTAGACCGCGTTTCCCCCACCGGCTCTGCGGTTGGACCATGCTCTTCGATCTTTCTCGCTCATGCTGTAGCCCTTCTGTGCAGAGTCCCACCTCAGGATGTTGGCCCCGGCGGCTACCGGCAGGCAAGGGCCGTCCGCCCCTCGACAGCGCCTGCGTCGCGCTGCCGTCCGACACCGGTCAGCCGCCGGAGTCGTCCAGCTCGGCTCCCTCGGGTACCGCGTCACTGTCGCGGTCAGCGAGCCAGCCATCGGGCAGGTACACCTTGCCGGGCGAGTTCGTCCGCCCCCGCGGCTGGCCCAGCACCTCGGTCGGGAAAGCCGCGTCGCCATCGAGTTTGCCGAGCAGATCGTCCAGTTCGGACAGTGACGAGACCATGGCCAGTGCACGGCGCAGCTCGCCGCCGACCCCGAACCCCTTGAGGTACCAGGCGACGTGCTTGCGGAAGTCGGCACAGGCATGCCGCTCATCGCCGAACGACTGCACGAGCAGCTCGGCGTGGCGTCGCATGGTCGTGGCGACCACACCGAGGCTGGGCATCGCCCGCTCCTGACGGACACCGAACGCCGCCGCGAGGTCGGCGAAGAGCCACGGGCGCCCGAGACAGCCGCGCCCCACCACCACCCCGTCCGCGCCGGTCTCGGCGAGCATCCGCAGCGCGTCGTCGGCCTCCCAGATGTCGCCGTTGCCCAGGACCGGGACGTCGAGCGCGGCCTTCAGCGTGGCGATGGCGGCCCAGTCGGCGGTACCGCTGTAGCGCTGCGCGGCGGTGCGCGCGTGCAGGGCCACCGCCGCCGCACCGGCATCGGCGGCGATCCGCCCCGCGTCGAGGTACGTCAGATGCCCGTCGTCGATCCCCGTGCGCAGCTTCACGGTGACCGGTACCCCCGCCGGGGCGGCCTGCGCCACGGCGGCCCGCACGATCCGCTCGAAGAGCCGGCGCCGCCACGGCAACGCAGCCCCGCCGCCCCTGCGGGTCACCTTCGGCACCGGGCAGCCGAAGTTCAGGTCGACGTGGTCGGCGAGATCGGCCTCGACCACCAGCCGCACCGCCGCGCCGACCACCGCCGGGTCGACGCCGTACAGCTGGAGGCTGCGCGGCTGTTCGCCGGGGTCGAAGGCGAGCATCCGCAACGTCTTCGGGTTGCGCTCGACCAGGGCCCGGGTGGTCACCATCTCGCAGACGTACAGCCCCGCGCCCTGCTCACGGCAGAGCCGCCGGAAGGCGAGGTTGGTGATCCCCGCCATCGGTGCGAGGACGACCGGCGGCCAGATCTGATGGGTACCCAGACGAAGCGGAGCCGCGGTCACCGGCCCAGCCTGCCATGGCAGGCCACACCAGCGGTGCGTCGGTACGCGGGGGAGGCCCCGCGGCGACGTCCGCTCAGCGCTGAAAAAGCCGCGACTCGGACAAATGTACTCCTTCGGGTGATTGCTGCTTTACCGACAAACCTGAACCCTCGGAGAGTCAGCCCACCGATGGGGTGCTCCACGAGAGGAGGCGTGCTCAACCAATGTCCGGGCCGAACCTGTCCGACCTGCAGTTGCTCACCGCCGCCGCGCTGGCGGCGCTCACCCTCGCCGCCGCGACCTGGCTGCAGTTGTCCGCGCACCGGATCGCCCCGGCAGTCCGGCTGGTGCGCTTCGTCCTGCCGAGGATCGTCCAGATCGTCTGGCGGCACTACGACGTCCAGCGGCGGCGGCGCCGCGGACGCCGCGGCGCAGGGGTCCGGCCAGCCGACATCGCGGCCATCGTGAGTCAGGAGAACGACTTCATGGCTGCCTGGCGGTACGGCCCGGGATCGCGGCCGGTATCGCCGCCGCCGGTCTGCTACCGGATCGCCCGGCCATGGGCCGGCACCTGGTCCGGCCGTTGGCCGACCCATGGCTGAAGCCCGAACCCACTCCCCCGCAAGTCCTTGGAGGATGACAGTGCGTACCGAACCGGAGCAGCCGTACGTGAAGCGGGGCGAACTGGCCTACCTGCACGACCGGGCCGGCGAAAAGTCAGCGGTGGTCGTCCGGATCGAGCTGCTGACCGCCGTTTACGTGTACTGGCAGGTCGTCCAGACCACGCACCCGGACTACCGGCCGGGCCAGCACGGCCGGACCTTCAGACACCTCAACCTGGTCGTACCGGGTGCCCCGGCGCCGCTGCCCCGGGTCAGTCAGGACAACCAGGGCAGCCACGACGGTCCGGCCCTCATCACCACCGGATAGCCGTTCACCGCCGGACAGCCGGTCAGCATCACCGCCGGACAGCCGGTCAGCAGCCCGGCAGACGCTCCGCCAGGTATCCCTGGACCGCGTCCAACGAGACCCGCTCCTGAGCCATCGTGTCCCGGTCCCGGACCGTCACCGCGTTGTCCGTCAGGGTGTCGAAGTCGACGGTGACGCAGAACGGGGTACCGATCTCGTCCTGCCGGCGGTACCGGCGGCCGATCGCACCCGCGTCGTCGAAGTCGACATGCCACCGGGTACGCAGCTCAGCGGCGAGGTCGCGGGCCTTCGGCGACAGGTCGGAGTTGCGCGACAGCGGCAGCACCGCAGCCTTCACCGGTGCGAGCCTGCGGTCGAAACGCATCACCGTGCGCTTGTCCACCCCGCCCTTGGTGTTCGGGGCCTCGTCCTCGTGGTACGCCTCCAGGAGGAAGGCGAGCACCGCGCGGGTGAGCCCGGCAGCCGGCTCGATGACGTACGGCACCCAGCGCTCGCCCTTGTCCTGATCGAAGTAGGAAAGGTCGACGCCGGAGTGCTTGGTGTGCGTACTGAGGTCGAAGTCGGTACGGTTGGCGACGCCCTCCAACTCGGAGAAGTCCGTACCACCGAAGCAGAACCGGTACTCGATGTCGACGGTGCGCTTCGAGTAGTGCGAGAGCTTCTCCTTCGGGTGCTCGTAGAAGCGCAGGTTCTCCGCCGAGATGCCCAGGTCGAGGTACCAGTTCCAGCGCTGCTCGAGCCAGTAGTCGTGCCAGGTCTCGTCGGTACCGGGCTCGACGAAGTACTCCATCTCCATCTGCTCGAACTCGCGGGTCCGGAAGATGAAGTTGCCCGGCGTGATCTCGTTGCGGAAGCTCTTGCCGACCTGGGCGATGCCGAACGGCGGCTTGCGCCGGGCCGAGCCCATCACGTTGGCGAAGTTGATGAAGATCCCCTGCGCGGTCTCCGGGCGCAGGTAGTGCATGCCCTCCTCGCTCTCCACCGGCCCGAGGTACGTCTTCATCAGACCGTTGAAGAGCTTCGGCGTACTGAACGTGCCCTTGTTGCCGCAGTTCGGGCAGTTGAGCTCGGCGAGGCTGGCCGGCGCGGCGCCATGCTTGGCCGTGTACTCCTCTTCGAGGTGGTCGGCGCGGAACCGCTTGTGGCACGACTGGCACTCGGTGAGCGGGTCGACGAAGGCCTCCACATGGCCCGAGGCGGTCCACACCTCGCGGGCCAGGATCACCGCCGAGTCCAGGCCGACGATGTCGTCGCGCTGCTGGACCATCGCCTTCCACCACTGGCGGCGGACATTCTCCTTGAGCTCCACCCCGAGCGGACCGTAGTCCCAGGCGGAACGGGTGCCGCCATAGATCTCGCTGGATGGGTAGACGAAGCCACGGCGCTTGGCCAGGCTCACGACGGAGTCGATACGGTCGGCGGCCACGGGACTTAACCTCCTAGAAGCGTCGAGCGGCCGAGTCTGCTGCCCATCGACACGACGTTCGCCGCCAGCACACCTTAGCGCGTTACGCCGCGGAGCCTCAGCGGCGCGTCACACTGCATACCTTGAGCGTGGCGGTGCGGCCCTGCTGGCTGAGCCCGTACCGCTCCGTGCGGGTCTCCCCCCCGTCGTACTGCACTGTCGCCGGTACCACGATCACGCTGCCGACCTGGGCCTCGCCGATGGAGAAGTCGACCACGCGCGGAGCATCGCGCTGCGCCGCCGCGAACTCCGTCCGGGTCTGCTGATCAGCAAGGTCCGGGCAGAGTTGGGAGTACGCCGCGTCGTACCGCTGCTCCTTCAGCGCGGTGAGGTAGCGGGTCACGGTGGTTCGGGCTTCGGCCTTCACCTGCGCGACACCGGTGGCGGCCAACGCCCCGAGGCCGAAGATCCCGCCGACGCAGCACAGCACGAGCACCAGGGCCCCGACGCCGAGCCCGATCCAGAGCGTGGCGTAACTGCGGTCGGTCGGCGGCGCGGCGAACGGCGGGGCCACCCCGGGGCCGGGTGGCGGCGCGGCGAACGGCGGGGCCACCCCGGGGCCGGGTGGCGACTGTGCGGCCCGCCCGGCCGGGTCGGCACCGGAGCCGAACGGGACCGGCGCGGTCATCGCGACCCGGGCTCAGCCGTCGCGCGGTCGCTCGTCGCGACCGTCACGGCGCCGTCCGCCCCGGCACTGACCAGCACCTCGTACGCCGACGGTTCGTCCAGCGACCCGGCCAGCAGCGCCGTGGCGTGCAGCTTCACCTCGTACGCCGACAGCGCGCGCCGGTACGCGCCGACCGATTCCCAATCGGTGACCAGGCACCAACGGCTGGGCTCGTCAACTGAACAGGCCAACTGGCCGTACCGGTACCCCGGCCGCGCGGCGAGCGTAGCCAGCGCGGTGTGCGCCCGCGCCACGAAATCCGTGGCGTCGGCCGGCTCCACCACGAACCTGGTAACCACCAGCACGGGGCTCCTCCCCATCCGGTTAGGGTGCCGGTACCCGGGACGCACCCGCCGTACCCGGCCACCGCACCGAGGTCGAGCATAGGAGGCGCCGCGTGGCGACCCGAAGGGTACCGGCACTGCTGGCCCGGCTGAACCGGCTCAACAAGACAGCCGTCTTCCTGGGCGGGGCGCTGGTCGTCTTCGCCGCGCTGGCGATACCGGGCCTGATCGGCGCGGTCGCGCTGCTGCTGCTGGCCGCCGGACTGATCTGGCTGTTGAGCCTGACCTGGCGGTTCCACAGCCCGCGCACCCTGATCCTGCGGATGGTGGTGCTCACCCTGCTGCTCACGCTCGCGGTCGCCAAACTCGCCTAAGCCCGCCGGAACTGGCCTGCCCCGGCAGTACTCCCAAAATGGTTTTGACAATCATTGTCATTAAGCGGCAGAGTGGGGCCATGCAGCTCCGCCGTGTCCGCCGCGTCACCGCCGCGCTCGTCTTCGCCGCCGGCCTGCTCGGTACCGGTGCCGGCTGCGCCACCGCCGACCCCGGTACGGCCGGCACACTGCGGATCGTGGCCGCCTTCTACCCGTTGCAGTTCCTCAGCGAGCGCATCGGCGGCGACCAGGTCGTCGTGACCAACCTGGTCAAACCCGGCGCCGAGCCGCACGACCTCGAACTGGCGCCCCGCGAGGCGGCCGAGCTGAGCAGCGCCGACCTGGTGGTGTACCTGCACGGCTTCCAGCCCGCCGTGGACTCCGCCGTCGAGGCCGTTGCGCAGGACCGGGTCTACGACGTCGCCGGGGTTCAGCCGCTGCGCGCCGCGCCGCCCGGCACCGAGCAGGGCAAGCCCGACCAGCCACGGGGCAACGCGGGCAAGGACCCGCACGTGTGGCTCGACCCGACCCGGCTGGACGGCATCGCCGGACAGTTGGCGGATCGGCTCGCCGCGCGCGACAGCGCCCACGCCGCCGACTACCGGGCCCGCGCCGCCGCGCTGCACACCGAGCTGACCGCCCTCGACCAGGAGTACGCGGCCGGCCTCGCGCACTGCCAGCGCCGCGAGATCATCACCAGCCACGCCGCCTTCGGCTACCTGGCCGACCGCTACGGCCTCACCCAGGTCCCGATCACCGGACTGAGCCCCGAGTCCGAGCCGACCTCGGCGCGCCTGGCCGACCTCACGGCCTTCGCCAGGGCCCACGGCGTGACCACGATCTTCTTCGAGACGCTGGTCAGCCCGAAGGTCGCCGAGACGCTGGCCCGCGAGGTCGGCGCGCAGGCGAAGGTTCTCGACCCCATTGAGGGCGTCGAGGCCGGCAGCGGTGCAGACTATCTCTCCGTGATGCGTCTCAACCTCGCCACCCTGCGCACCGCGCTCGGCTGCTCATGAGCCACCCCAGCGCACCCTCCAGCGAACCGGCGCTGCGGGTCACCGACGCGGTGGTCGGCTACGCCGGACGCCCGGTGCTGCACCGGGTGAGCCTGCAGGTGGCGACCGGCGAGGTGGTCGCGATCCTCGGCGCCAACGGCTCCGGCAAGTCCACATTGGTGCGTGCCGCGCTGGGCCTGGTGCCGCTACGCTCCGGCGAGGTGAGCCTGTTCGGGGTGGCGCTGCGACGGTTCCGCGACTGGCGCCGGATCGGGTACGTGCCCCAGCGGCTGAGCGCCGGCAGCGCCGTACCGGCCACCGTGCGGGAAGTGGTCGCGCAGGGACGGCTGACCCGTCGACGCTTCGGCCGCCGGCCATCCACTGCCGACGGGCGGGCCGTCGTCGCCGCACTCGCCGCGATCGGGCTGGCCGACCGGGCCGGCGATCCCGTCTCCACCCTCTCCGGCGGGCAGCAGCAGCGGGTACTCATCGCCCGCGCGCTCGCCGGTGAACCCGAACTGCTCGTGCTCGACGAACCGACAGCTGGCGTGGACGCCGGCAGCCAGGAGGCGTTCGCCGACGCGCTGCGCCAGTTCGTCGCCGACCGCGGCACGGTGGTCCTGGTGGCGCACGAGCTGGGCCCGCTCGCCCCGCTGGTCGACCGGGCCGTGGTGCTGCACCATGGCCAGATCGTCCACAATGGACCAGTACCGGAACCGGCCGGGCATCACGCCCATCCCGACCACGACCATGTCCATCCGCACGCCACGTTGGAGCAACAGCACAGCTGGGTGGGCAGCTGGCCGGACAGCTGGGGCGCGTGATGTCCTTCCTGCAGTACGACTTCATGGTCCGGGCCCTGATCGGCGCGGTCCTCACCGGCCTGATGGCCCCGGCCATCGGCATCTACCTGGTGCAGCGGGGGCTGTCGCTGATCGGCGACGGCCTGGGCCACGTGGCGCTCACCGGGGTCGGGCTGGGGCTGCTCACGCACACCTCGCCGGTGCTCAGCGCGGTGCTCGTGGCGGCCCTGGGCGCGGTCGCCATCGAACTGGTCCGCGAACGCGGCAGGGCCTCGGGAGACGTGGTCCTGGCCGTGCTGTTCTACGGCGGCATCTCCGGTGGTGTGGTGCTCGTCAGCAGCGCCAGTGCACAGCGGGGCCCCAGCCTCAGCTCGTACCTGTTCGGCTCACCACTGACCACCGACGCCAACGACCTCATGCTGGTCGGGCTGCTCGCCGCCGGGGTACTCGCGGTCGCCCTGCTGCTGCGCCCCTGGCTCTTCGCGGTCAGCCATGACGAGGAGTACGCCCGGGTCGCCGGCCTGCCGATCCGCGCGCTCAACCTGACCCTCGCGGTGACCACCGCCGTGACGGTGACGGCGGCCATGCGCGCGGTGGGGCTGCTGCTGGTCAGCGCGCTGATGGTGGTGCCGGTGGCCACCGCACAGCAGGTGGCGCGCGGCTTCACCGCCACGATGTACCTGGCGATGGCGATCGGCGTCACCGCAGCCGCCACCGGACTCACCGTCTCCTGGCAGCTGAACACCGCCCCCGGCGCCACCATGGTGCTACTGACCATCGCCGGCTTCGTCGCGGTGACCGTCGGGGCCGGATGGGTACGCCGGATCCGCAGCCGCCAGGCCGAACATCCGGCGCAGGCCGAGCCGCATGAGGTGGTCCTCGACCGGTGACGTCAGGGCCGACGCCGGGCCGGCAGCCTACCGCTGGATCCGCCGTCGCACGTCGGGCCCGGTGGACGCGCCGTGCTCCGCGGTCTGCACCCAGGCGCCCTCCTCCGGCACCCCGATGACACCCTCCTCGAGGAAGGTGTACTTCCCGGCGAGCACGCCCAGGGCCGCCTTCACATCGAGGGCGTCGGTGTTCGTCCAGAGCTGCTCGAAGAGCTTCTCGGTGCGCAGCCGCGCCTGCCGGCAGAAGAGCTCGGCGAGCTCCAGCCCCTCGGGACGCGACTGCGCCTCGTGGTGCGCCTTGATGCAGGCCGCAGTGATCGCGAACAGCTCAGCGCCGATGTCGCCGATGCGGGACAGGAACGCCTGCTTGCGCTCCATCTTCCCCTGCCAGCGGGCCATCGCGTAGAACGTCTGCCGGGACAGCTTGCGCGCGCGGCGCTCGACATAGCGCATGTGCTGGGCGAGCTGGCCGTACTCGCCGTACGCGCCCGGCAGGTGGCCCTTGCCAGTGGCCAGCGTCGGCAGCCACCAGCTGTAGAAGAGACCGGCCCGGATACCGGCCTTCACCTTGGCGCCGAACGAGGCGTCCGGGTCGATGATGTCGCCAGCCACCGAGAGGTGCTTGTCGACCGCCTCGCGGGCGATGAAGAGGTGCATGATCTCGGTGGAACCCTCGAAGATCCGGTTGATCCGGATGTCCCGCAGCAGCTGCTCGGCCGGGATCGCCTTCTCCCCGCGGGCCGCGAGCGAGTCGGCCGTCTCGTACCCCCGGCCGCCCCGGATCTGCACCAGCTCGTCGACGACGGTCCAGGCCAGCTCGCTGGCGTACAGCTTGATCAGCGCGGCCTCGATCCGGATGTCGTTGCGGGCGTCGTCGGCGAGCATGCAGCAGAGCTCCAGCATCGCCTCCAAGCCGTACGTCGAGCCGGCGATGAACGCGATCTTCTTGGAGACCGACTCGTGCTTGCCGACCGGCAGGCCCCACTGGACCCGCTCGGACGACCACTGCCGGGCCACGTTCAGCGACCACTTGCCGGCGCCGGCGCACATCGCCGGCAGCGACAGCCGGCCGGTGTTGAGCGTACTCAACGCGATCTTGAGGCCCTGCCCCTCGCGGCCGATCACGTTCTCCTTGGGTACCCGCACGTTGTGGAAGCGGGTGACGCTGTTCTCCAGGCCGCGCAGCCCGATGAAGGCGTTGCGCTTCTCGACCGTGATCCCCTCAGCGTCGCCCTCGACGACGAAGGCGGTGATGCCGCCGCGGCGCCCCTCGGACCTGGGCACCTGGGCCATCACGACGAGCAGCGTGGCGACGGTGCCGTTGGTGGCCCAGAGCTTCACGCCGTTGAGGAGGTAGTCGCCTTCGGGGGTGAGCTCGGCGATGGTGTGCACCCGGGCCGGGTCGGAGCCGACATCGGGCTCGGTGAGCAGGAACGCCGAGACCTCACCGGCGGAGATCCGCGGCAGGAAGCGCTGCTTCTGCTCGTCGGTGCCGAAGGTCTTGAGCGGCTGCGGCACCCCGATCGACTGGTGCGCCGAGAGCAGCGCACCCAGCGCCGGGTTGACCGAACCGACCAGCATCAGCGCGCGACAGTAGTCGAAGTTCGACAGGCCCAGCCCGCCGTACTTCTTGTCGATCTTCATGCCGAAGGCGCCGAGTTCGGCGAGGCCCACGAAGACCTCGTCAGGGATCAGGGCGTCACGTTCGATCTGGGCGCCATCGACCTTGGTCGCCAGGAACTCGGCCAGCTTGCCGAGAAACTCCTCAGCCGCCGCGTCGCGGGTCAGATGGGTGTCGATCAGCTTCGGCTGGAACCGGCCAAGGAAGAGCTGCTTGCCGAAGCTCGGCAATTTCCATTCGGCCTCGCGAGCGGCCTCGGCGATTTTCCTCGCGTCGCGCTCAGAGACCTGAGATTTGGAAGAGGCCGGGGCAGCGACTGCATCAGGAATCGTGGGCCGGCCGTCGGTCGTGGTCATCGTAACTCCCAGCGAGTACGGACATCTGCGCGTAGCGTACTCAGGTTACAAGACCTTAATTACCGTTAGGTAGTGACGTGGCACACGACCCAGCGCAGCTACGTCTCGTACGGCCGGCTCGGCGCAGCGATCTCACGAGCCTCGATCACCTCGATAAAAGGGATCTTGTCGTCGTTGACCTTGTCCTTGACGATACGGTTGTTGTACTGCCCGGTAACCTCCAGCCAGGTGTCCGGAGTGAGCCCCTTCGGCACCTTCCCGGCTAGGCCGATCTTGATCGGACGGGCGTCCGCCGCACAGCAGGTGACAATCATGCGAGCCAGGTACGGCGCACCGTCCGGCCCGATCACGATGAACCCGGTCAGCTGCACCCGCCGGTAGCGCGTCGGAGCACCCGGTGGCGTTGAGCCGTCGATCATCGATTCGCCGTTGTCGAAGACCGACCGGCTGGCGTAGTCCAGCACGCTGATCTGCGCGGGATCGCCGTCGGGCAGCGGCGGAAAGTCCGACGGCTGCTTCTGCTGACCCAGCGCGGTGCCGGAACGGCTCGCCGCGTACGACCCCCGGGCCGGCGGGGCGATCAGCAGCAGCGCGATGACCGGCAGCAGCAGCAGCCAGGCCACCCGGGGCTCACCGCCATGACCGTGCCCGTCGTCAGCGCCGTGCCCCGGCCCGTGCCCGTCGTCAGCGCTGTGGCCGTGCGGATCCGCTGCCGCTGGGGCGCGCAGCTCGTACCACAGGGTCGCGGCTGCGGTCGCCAGCAGAGCCACGCCGGCCGCGATGAGGTACGGCCGCAGCCCCTCCCCGACGTAGTTGCGGTACGCGTTGGTGAAGCTGGTCCGCAGCACCACGCCGCCAACCAGCAGCAGTACCACCGCCTGCGCCTGCCGGTTCATTTCCACCCCGCGTCCAGCGGCAGGATCGCCGCCACCCCGACCGCCGCGACGACCGCCACCACGAAGGTGGCCGGCGCGAACCGTAACGCGAAGCGCCGGCCGAAGACGCCGGCCTGCATGGCGAAGAGCTTCAGATCGATCATCGGACCGACCACCAGGAACGCCAGCCGGGCCGTGAGGGAGAACTGGCTGAGTGAGACGGCGACGAAGGCGTCGGCCTCCGAGCAGATCGACAGCACCACCGCGAAGACGGCAAGCGCCAGCACCCCCAGCACCGGATTGACGGCGAGCTTCTGCAGCCACGCCGCCGGCACCAGCACGTTGACCGTGGCCGCGGCCGCCGCGCCGAACACGAGGAATCCCCCGGCCTGCATCACGTCGTGCCGGCAGGAGGCCCAGAACGCCGACCACCGGTTTGCCGCGGTCAGGTCGGGCCGGTTCGGCAGCTTGATCCAGTCGGCACGCCCCAGCCGGAGCCAGATCCACCCCATCGTGCACGCGGCGATCATGCTGGCCACCCCGCGCGCGACCACCATCCACGGCCTGCCGGTGAACGCCACCGCGGTCGCGGTGAGCACGATCGGGTTGATCGCCGGCGCGGCGAGCAGGAACGCCAGCGCGGCGGCCGGGGTGACCCCGCGGCGCACCAGCGCCCCGGCGATCGGCACCGAGCCGCATTCGCAGCCGGGCAGCACGACGCCGGCGGCGCTCGCCACCGGGACGGCGAGCGCCGGGTGCTTCGGCAGCGCCTTGGCGAAGAACGAGGAGGGTACGAAGACCGCGATGATCGCAGACAGCACGATTCCGAAGACCAGAAACGGCATCGCCTGGATCATCACCGAGACGAAGACGGTGGACCAGTCCTGCAGCGCGGGTCTGGTCAGTGCGTCGGCGGGGAGGAAGTACCAGGTCGCCACAACCGCGAGGAGCACCACCGCGAGCAGCTCCACCGAGCCGATCCGCCCGTCGCCGGGCACCCTGCGGTTGCGCCCGGATCCGGGGCCCGAAGCCGGGTCGGAGCCGGTCCTGCCGCGAGGCGGTCCGGCGGTCCGTTGGCGCAGTGCGGTGCGGTCGGTCACCCCGATGTCGCCCTTCTGTACCGATCGGACGCGGCCGACCTGACATGCGGACTCCGACAGACTAGCGTGACCCGCCGCCCACCCGGCCGTCGACTTTCGTCGAGCCGGGCCGCGCTGGAGCCGGGCCGCACTGGAGCCGGGCCGCACTGGAGCCGGGCCGCGCTGGTCAGACCGGCGGGGCGACCGGGTTCGGGATCGCCCCGCCGAAACGCCGGTCCCGCTGGGCGTACAGCTCACAGGCGTACCAGAGGTGGCGCCGGTCGAAGTCGGGCCAGAGCGTCTCCAGCGAGACGTACTCGGCGTACGCCGCCTGCCAGATCATGAAGTTGGAGATGCGCTGCTCACCGGAGGAGCGCACCAGCAGGTCGACGTCGGGCAGGTCCGGGGTGTACAGGTACCGGGCAAGCATCGCCTCGGTGATCTTCTCCGGGCGTACCCGTCCGGCCGCTGCGTCGGCGGCCAACCGCGCCGCGGCGTCGGCGATCTCGGCCCGCCCGCCGTAGTTGACGCACAGGGTGAGGGTCAGCAGGTCGTTCCCGCGGGTCATCTGCTCGGCGTGCTCCAGCTCGCTGATCACGCTGCGCCACAGCCGCGGCCGGCGCCCGGCCCAGCGCACCTGTACCCCCATCTCGTTGAACTGGTCGCGCCGACGGCGCAGCGTTTCCCGTTTGAAGCCCATCAGGAAGCGCACCTCCTCGGGCGAGCGCTTCCAGTTCTCGGTCGAGAACGCGTACACCGAGATGTAGCGGATACCCAACTCCAGCGCGCCCTGCACGACGTCGAAGAGGGCCGCCTCGCCCTGGGTGTGACCGGCGTTGCGATGCAGTCCGCGCTCCTTGGCCCAGCGCCCGTTGCCGTCCATGATGATCGCCACATGCGCCGGGATCGCGGCCGACGGCAGGGCCGGTGGGCGCGCCCCGGTCGGATGTGGCGCGGGCGGCGAGTGCCGGCGCGGTACAGCTCGGGTCACGTCACCCACGTCCGTTCGCGACTGCGGGGCTCGCTCCGCTCGCTCCTCGCGCTCACCGGGCCGCCTTTCGTTCGCGACTGCGGGGCTCGCTCCGCTCGCTCCTCGCGCTCA
>Ga0209515_10001342_pt1 | contig 41666 bp, 50 predicted proteins | sample Subgroupgradi54m_FD_187454 | JGI IMG/M metagenome (GOLD analysis project Ga0209515, IMG submission 187454) | Subsurface groundwater microbial communities from S. Glens Falls, New York, USA - GMW60B uncontaminated upgradient, 5.4 m (SPAdes)... ... | reverse complement strand
GCATCATCAATAAATTTTAAATAATCTGAATACTCTTTAACCATGGGGCTCACCTCTTTTCGTTCTTCAGAACTTAAGAGGGCTAATGAGCCCTATATATTTAAAATTATAGGAATGCACCAACACAATATACCGATAAATTTATATATATATTACATCAAACTTTATTAAAATGGGGAGATTATTTTCAGTTTCTATTGTATTATTACTTTTATTGATTTCAGTTTCATCTGTACTAGGACTATTAGATTCAAGATGCAGTGATAATAATTATGTCTATGATCAAGCTGACTTAATTGTTACTGGTGCAGTTTCTCATTCAAAAAGTTTTTTAGGATCAGAAGGCTCAATCTATACAGTTACTGAGATTTCTATTGACAATAAAATAAAAGATGTACAGGGGAATAGTAATAATAGAATCGTGGTTAAAACTCAAGGCGGAGAAATTGGAGATGTTGGACAATCAGTTGAGGATCAACCAAGATTTACTACAGCAGAATACATAAAATTATACCTTAAAAGGAATAGAGAGTTTCAACAAGCCGCCCCGATTGTTCCGACTTATTCTGTTGTATGTGGGGAAAATAGAGTCGATAGAATTTCATCCTTAACTTCATTAGATATTACACCGACAATAGACCTATCTACGTTTGCTGGTACTGAACAGGCTACAAACCATAATCTAAATGATAATGTATGTTGTATCAATAATGAAGGTGGTTGTTTAAGGAATATTCCTTCTACAGATACTAGCAATTATCCAAGATGCTTTGAAAATGAAGATTGTTATGTGCCAGAATGTACTCTTGGTTGCTGTGAGACTCAACCAACTAGTTCAATTTTTACCTGTAGTTATATTACACAAAGTGCTTGTGAAAGTAATAGAAATTTTATTCTTTTTTATCCTAAAGGCCATCCCGATGTTCCTGCCAATACACCAGAAGATTGTGAGGCTATTTGTAGAGGACCACCTACCTGTGGTAATGGAAATTGTGAATTTGGAGAAGATTCAACATGCCCAGAAGATTGTAGTACAACACCACCTACCTGTAATCCAAACAAGCTGCAAGAGATTGATATAAAAAGTGCATCTGGAGGAAAATTTGATCATATTGATTCTATGTACTTTAATGGAAATACTTATTATTTTATAGTAGGCAATACCTATTTTACCTTGACATATAATCTCCTTGAAAGAACATTTCAAGGGCCATTCAAATTTAGTACGTTGTTAAGGAGGAATGTAGGGGGTGGTCTCTCTAATAGATTTGATGAAGATGGAATATCTGAAGTTTTAGTTTCAGAAAAAACTGGTCTAGGTGGTCCAAATAAAGGAAGCTTATTTTTTGTGATTCAAAAAAATAAATTCGTGACCCTAACAGAAAGTACAAGAATAGATAGACCCGGATTAGAACCCTTCCTTGATACAGCTCCTGAAGATATTGGAGGTGTTAATGGTCTTTTACTTTCAATGGAAAGTTCTATAATTTATAATACAGATGAAAGAAAGGTCCCGCCAACCCCCTTTTATAAAGTAGATGCTGCATTACTATACAACCATAAATATTATTTTGTTGATGGTAATAGGGTATATATTTATACACCGGGAGGATATACGGGATCTCGAACAATATGGTCTGGTGAAGAAGCTCGATTGTCTGATCTTATCCCTGGTTGCCACTCTATAGATTCTGCAATGTATGATGGAAATAATATTTATTTCTCTAAAGGAGGAAAGGCTTGGGTGATGCCTACAGGATCTACACGAATTATAGAAAAACAGAGAGTAGAAAACTTACCTAAAGTTGAATCTTTAAATTTAGATTTTAAAGATGGACAAGCCCTTTGTGGTGTTAAAGGCACTGCAGATTCAAATACTCAACTCTTAGTACAATTTAGATATTTAGTTAATGGGAAAGTTGCTAGCTCCTTTGGAAGTCCAATTGCTGCAGAATTTTTCAGAGAAGGTTTAATTGCAAATTATGAACCAATAAATAATTTAATTAATGAATTTAATCAAGGGAATATATTCAGTGGTGTAAATCCAGAAATCGATTTCAATGGAATAAAGATAAAAGATGAATTATCAATTGAATGCGATGCTATACCATATAGAATAAATGACGATGGAACAATTAGGATAGATGATGCAGTAACAAGAGTAAAAGCTACTCCTTTAGTTTTTAGAAGAAATGCAGTAGCTAGATTTTTTGCAAATATTTTTAGAAGAGGATCAGGAGCACCTTAATATTTAGAAATTTCACGATTCTTAATTCAAAAGTTTTATAAATAGTTAACAATTGTTAATTCTTATGGAGATGCCTCAAGAACTAGAAGTTTGGTATATACTTCCTGCTGTTAGAAGAGAAATAGCAAAGTCACTGTACAAGAAAGGTTTATCTCAAAAAGATATTGCTAAAAGATTAAAGATTACAGAACCAGCAATTTCACAATATATTAAAGCCAAGAGAGGAAAAACATTCAAGATTGATAAGGTTCTATTAAAGGAAGTTGATATTTCTGCTAATCATATAGACAAAGATCATAGCACAGCAAACATAATTTATGAGATGAATAGAATCTCAAACTTAATTAAAAAATCAGGCGCAATATGCTCTCTTCATAGGAACTATGACAAAGATCCTTCATTAGAAGAATGCGATATATGTATGAGGTAAAATGCAAGAAACACTAGAAATAAAAGATCTTCATGTAAGCGTTGAAGGTAAAAAAATACTTAATGGTTTAAATTTAACCATACATAAAGGCAAAATTCATGCTATTATGGGTCCTAATGGTGCAGGTAAAAGTACAGTTGCAATGACAATAATGGGCCATCCTAAATATAAAATAGAAAAAGGTGAAATATTTTACAAAGGAAAGAACATTGTTGAACTAGAAGCTAATGAAAGAGCAACATTAGGTTTATTCTTAGCATTTCAATATCCATTTGAGATACAGGGTGTTAATTTTTCACATTTCTTATGGGTTGCATCAAAGTCACATCCAACTATCAAGTTTAATAATGTAATTGAGTTCAAAAAAGCATTAAAAGAAAATCTTGTTAAACTAGGTTTAGATGAGGCTTTTGCAGACCGAGCAGTAAATGTTGGATTTTCAGGTGGTGAAAAGAAAAGAGTAGAGGTACTTCAGATGATGATGTTAAAACCAGAAATAGCAATAATGGATGAAACAGATTCAGGATTAGATATTGATTCTTTAAAAATAGTTGCTTCAGCTGTTAATAGTTTAAGAAGCAGTGAATTTGGAGCTTTAGTTATTACACATTATCAAAGATTATTGAATTACCTTAAACCTGATGTTATACATATTATGGTTAATGGTAGGATAGTAAAAGAAGGCGGCTGGGAATTAGTTGAAGAATTAGAAAAAGACGGCTATGCTAATTTTATAGAAAATAAAACAGAATCGAATAGGGGTGAAACATAATGGTAACTGCTACTCAGGTTGTAGATAAAGAAGATTATAAGTATGGGTTTCATGATCCAGAACAATATACATTTAAAATTGAGAGGGGTTTGAATGCTGATATAATTAGAAGGATATCAGAGCATAAGAAAGAACCTGAATGGATGACTGAAATAAGGTTAAAGGCTTATGAAGTATTTACACAAAAAAAGATGCCTAACTGGGGCGGAGATTTAAGTAAAATAGACTTCCAAAATATAATTTATTATGTTAAGCCAAGTGAAAAAGCAGAATCTGATTGGGAAAATGTACCTGAAAGTATTAAGAACACATTTGAAAAGTTAGGTATTCCAGAAGCAGAAAGAAAATTCTTGGGTGGTGTTGGGGCACAATACGATTCTGAAACTGTTTATCATAACCTAAGAGAGGATTTAACAAAGAAGGGGGTTATATTTACTGATATGGATACTGCTGTAAAAGAACATCCCGAGATTGTAAAAAAATACTTTGGGACTATTATACCGATGGAAGACAATAAATTTGTAGCACTTAACACAGCAACCTGGAGCGGTGGAAGCTTTGTTTATATCCCTAAAAATGTTCATGTCGATATACCACTACAAGCATATTTTAGGATTAATACAAAAAATATGGGTCAATTTGAAAGAACATTAATTATAGCTGAAGAAGGTGCTTCTGTTCACTACGTGGAGGGATGCACGGCTCCAACTTATTCAAGTGATTCATTACATGCGGCGGTAGTTGAAGTAATTGCTTTACCACGATCAAAGATAAGGTATACAACCATTCAAAACTGGAGTAATAACGTCTATAATTTAGTCACTAAAAGGGCTTATGCTTACGAAGATGCCACAGTAGAGTGGATAGACGGGAATTTAGGTAGTAAGCTGACTATGAAGTATCCGAGTGTTTATTTAGTTGGTAAAAATGCCAAAGCAGATATTTTATCAGTAGCATTTGCCGGGAAAGGACAACATCAAGATGCAGGTGCAAAGGTTGTTCATTTAGCTCCAAACACAACATCTACAATAGTATCAAAATCTATAAGCAAGGGTGGAGGAAGGGCAAGTTATAGGGGATTATTAAAAATTGCTAAGGGTGCTACTAATTCAAAATCTAATGTAAGGTGTGATGCTTTACTCCTAGATGAAGAATCAAGATCCGATACATATCCCTACATAGAAATTGATGAAGATACAGCAACAATGGGTCATGAAGCAACTGTTGGAAAGGTTGGAGAAGAACAAATATTCTATTTAATGTCAAGGGGATTAACAGAAGAAGAAGCATTAACCATGATAATATTAGGATTTATAGAACCATTTTCTAAAGAATTACCAATGGAATATGCAATTGAATTAAATAAGCTCATCAAATTAGAAATGGAAGGTTCTGTAGGATAAAGAATTTTTAGGGGGTTTAATATGCAAGTTGCCCAAGAGACTATTAAGATCAATGCAAACGAAATAGAAAGATTTTCAAAATCTAGAAATGAACCTAGCTGGCTTACTAAATTCAGATTAGATTCTTTTAAGAAATTTGAAAGTATGCCACTGCCTTTACCATATTATACTAATTATTCTAAAATAGACGAAGAACTAAGAAAACTAAATGATGGTAAAATAAATTCAAATAATCAAATAAAAGAAATCAAAGATGATAATTATTATTCAATCCTAATTAATAATGCAGAGGTACAAGAAAATAATTTAGATGAATTAAAAAAGAAAGGCATTATATTTACAAGCATAGATAATGCAATAAGAAATAATGAGGGGTTAATTAAAAAATACTTGAACATAAATGAGAATAGGTTTGCTTGCTTAAATGATACGTTATTTAACTCTGGTGTTTTTCTTTATATCCCAAAGAATACAGAGGTTACAATACCCTTTAGATTAATCTTCTATATAAGCAATCAAGGAATAAGAATATTTTCTAAAACAATTATAGTTCTTGATGAAGGCAGCTCAATTAACTTTTTAGAAGAAAAATATTCTGATGAATTTACTTCTAAAGAAAAGTCTATTTGTTCAGATAATATGGAAGTCCATGTAGGAAGAAATGCAGTATTTAATATAATTACATTACAAAATTTTAATGAAAGCATCTATAATTCAAGCAATAGAAAGGCATTTATTAATGGTGATGCAAAAGCAAACTGGAACCAGGCATTTATTGGATCTGGATTTTCAACAACAAATCTTAATAATTACCTAAATGAGCAGGGTGCAGTTTCAGATGATATCCAGATTTATTTTGGCAGGGGAAACCAGCATTTTGATATTACTTCAAATATAGTCAACAATAAACCAAATACAAAGGGCAACATATTTGTTAAGGGTGTATTAAAGGAAAGTGCAAGGTCTGTTTTCCAGGGAATGATTAAGATATCCCCTAAAGCACAGCTTTCAGATTCATTTTTAGCTGCGCATGCAATGCTATTAAACCCTGGTGCAAGGGCAGACTCAATTCCATCATTAGAGATAGAAGCTAATGATGTTAAGGCCTCACACGCATCTTCAGTTGCACAAATAGATGAAGAACAAATATTCTACTTAAAATCCCGTGGTTTAAATGAATCAACTGCTAAAAAAATGCTCATATTTGGATTCTTAGAACAAGCAACCTATAAAATAAACGATCTTAAAGTTAGAGAAAAAATAGTAAATATGATAGAAGAGAAATTTGAGGCAATAAGATGAATGTAAAAAAAGATTTTCCCATACTTAAAAGAGAGGTTAATGGTAAACCACTAATTTATTTAGATTCAGCGGCTACTTCTCAAAAACCAAAAGCCGTTATTGATTCTTTAACATATTATTATGAAAATTATAATGCAAATACACATCGGGGGATTCATACATTAAGTGAAGAAGCTACTGATGCGTTTGAAAAAGCAAGGGAAAAGGTAGCTAAATTCATTAATGCTGAAAGGATAGAGGAGATTATCTTTGTAAGAAATACCACAGAAGCAATTAATGGTGTAATGCGCGGATTTGCTCATGATTACCTAAAGAAAGATAACATAATATTAACAACAATAATGGAACATCATAGCAACATAGTTCCATGGCAGCAATTAGCTAAGGAAAAAAAAGCTAAACTTGAATTTATTGATATAACAAATAATGGTCTTCTTAAAATGAATGAATTTGATGGGAAGATTAAGAATGCTAAGCTGCTTGCAATCACACATTGTTCTAATGTCCTTGGAACTATAAATCCACTAAAAGAAATGATAAAAAAAGCACATAAATACGCAATTCCTGTTATAGTTGATGCTGCCCAGTCTGTCCCTCATATGAAAGTAGATGTTCAAGATCTGGATGTAGATTTTCTTGCATTTTCAGGGCATAAAATGCTGGCTCCTACAGGTGCTGGCGTTTTATATGTGAAAAGAAAATACCTAGATAGAATGCAACCATTTCTTTTCGGTGGCAATATGATTAAAGAAGTACATAAAGACTATGCTAGCTGGAATGAACTTCCTTGGAAATTTGAAGCGGGAACTTCAGATATTGCTGATGTTATTGGTTTAGGTGCTGCAATAGACTATTTAGAGAAAATCGGAATGAACAATGTTAGAGATCATGAAAAAGAATTAATAAAATATGCACTTGAAAAATTATCAAATGTTGAAGATCTGGAAATTTATGGTCCTACTAATCCAAATCTCAAAGGTGGGGTTATTTCATTTAATATTAAAGGAATTCATCCGCATGATGTTTCAGAGATTCTTAATTCAGAAGGTATAGCAATAAGGTCGGGTCATGCTTGCGCTCAACCATTGCTTAAAAGATTAGGCGTTGCAGCTATAGCACGTGCAAGTTTCTATATCTATAATACTAAATCAGATGTTGATGCATTAGTTAAAGGTTTAGAAAAGGTAAAAAAAGTCCTTAAAAAATAAAATGGATATCTATTCGGAAAATATTCTTGATCACTATCAGAATCCAAAGAATAAAGGCAAGATAAAAAATCCCAGTTCTAGTGCTGAAGATTTCAATCCTTCATGCGGTGATAAAATACATATGGATGTATTAATAAATAAAGACGGGGTTGTTGAAGATATTAAATTTGATGGTAGTGGATGTGCTATATCCCAAGCCTCTGCAAGCATGTTAACTGAAATGGTTATAGGCAAAAAGATAGAAGACGTAAGAAAGATGGAAAAGAAGGAATTATTGGATACACTAGGAATTACTTTGGGTGTTGTAAGACTAAAATGTGCATTATTACCATTTAAAGTTCTAAAATTAACTATTTATAGTTACCTAGGTAAAACTTTAGAAGAACAGATATATTAATAAATAATTTCTTCTCTAAATTTGTATGGATAAAAAGATAGTGATATTAGCTATATTTATGATTCTTTTAATAAGTTATGTCTATGCTCCTGAAACTACAACTACATGTCCAGCTAATATAGATGTATTTGATTACAATCTAATAGTTGGTAAAAAAACCAGATTTAAGGCAATATCAAATAAACCTGGAAAGATTGAGATATTTGCAAAAGGATTATCTACACAAAACCAAGAGCTTATAAGAGTAAAAGAATGTGGCTCTATTACAAATGGTGTTACTGAATGTACTTATGAAACACCTACAGATCTTCCAATAAACTATGCAGGGGTTGTAGGAAATTATTACGCTGAGTTGACTACAGCTTCTGAATTTAAGCAATCTGTAACTAAAATTGCAAGAATAGGAGATCAAGGCAATACAAATAACTTCTGTGCTGATGAAAATAGTATTGTAATAGGTGGTGGAGTAAATACACCTGGAGCAAGATGTACATATGCGCAACAAGGTCAATGTAATCCCGGTTACTGTAGCAGAAGTTATTCTGGTACTGGGGATGTTTCATGTTTCTATCCAAGTAATTGTATAAATAATGATCCCTTAAGAACTTTGATTCCATTATGTCAAGGACGTTTAGTACGTGCTGCTACAACTGCCGGGGCCGGGTCAACAACTGCACCACCACCCCAAACAACTACAGCACCTGTAACTCCAATACAACGGCCCGGTTTAGCAGTAAGAGAAGGCTTATCTCTTAGTACTTACTTTAATAAGGAAAGTGGCTATCAAGGCAATCCAGCACCATACTCAACAGGAGACGTGTTAACATGGGATTATGAATTAAGAAACATTGGTGATGGTTTTAGTACAAGTATATGTTTCTTTTTAGAATATCCAAATCATAATCAAAAAGATATTACGCCGCTTATAGAAGATAAATTAAATGGAAAAGACTGTAGTAATAACAATCCAGATTGCACTATGAGGTTAAGCAATATAATAATTGGCAATACAGCCCAGCTATTTGATTCAAAAGCAAGGGGGAATATATTTACATTCACTTTTCCATCATCCCAAACAGATTATCTGCCTTTTGGACAATATGCGCTTATAGTAGAATTAAGAGAACAAAACAGCAGATGTTCAAATCCTGACGGCAGTATTATTCCGGCTTCACATATTGAAAAGCAAATAAATTATTTTAATTATGCTGGTCAATTAAGAACACAAAGTCAACCAACTTTGCCATGCCCTGCTGTTGGGACAACACCACAAGCTGCTGGATGTAATAGGATTGCAGTAATTAATGGGATAATAAAATCTGATCCGGGTATCACATATACCTGCTCCAATCCTAATGAAAATTGTTTTGAATGCAGCTCTGGCCAGGTATATGACGCTAATAGATATTCGTGTTTTCCCGCCTCACCTCAAGATACTAGGCAACCATGTACACAACGAGGCCAAAGCCCAAGATCACTTGGATGCTTAAATGTGGCAAGATCTACTATAATTCCAAACGCAGATATAAGAGATGATGATTATAGTTGCCCACCAAATTCTGGCTTCTGTGTAGTTTGTAAGAAAGGTTATGTACCAAGTGGACCAGTAGGGGGAGGAAATTGTATACTAAATGACGAGAGGCCATGTTTCGATAGCGATGGTGGTGCTTACCCAGATATAAAGGGTACTATCAGGACTTATCTTTTTGGGCTTGAATCATATGTTGAAGACCATTGTATTAATGATAGGGATTTAGAAGAATTATTTTGTACTAATGTAAACGCAAATGTAGGATCAACAAGAATAGAATGCCCAATTTCTTGTAAAGAAGGACATTGTAGTCAAGAAAGAGTTGCATGTCCAATTAATGGACCCGAAAACCCAGAATTTGTGGGCTGTAGATCGTCAGTTGCAGAAAGTTCAACTATCGAACAAAGGTACATTTGCACTGAATCAGCCAAAAATTGTTACAAATGTACCTATGGTTATGTATTTAATAGAGAAATGGATAGATGTATTTCATTAAATGATCCCGCTTTAAGACTTCCAGAAAGCTGTATTAGCCTAAAAGACGATTTGCCACGAGATAATAAATTAAAAATAGCAATAGTTGGAGATAGATATGGTACAGATAATAATTTATTTCTCAGAGATGCGAATGCTATAAAAGACCAGATATTGAGCTTTGAACCATTTAGAGAGCTACAAAATAAGATTAATTTCTATGCAATAAATCCAAATCAAGATTTTGGCTGTAGATTTGATTGTTTTAGTGATTTGCCCGGATTACCTTGCTGTACTGAATCTAGGTCAATAAGAAGATTAGTTGCCCAAAATTGCCCATATAATGAAATAATAGTTGTAATAAATGAAAGAGTTTATGATGGCGGGGTTGGTCCTTTGGGTTTTGCAATATTTGGCCGTAAAGGTATTCCAAGTTATGTACCAATCCATGAATTTGGCCATTCCTTCGGGGGTTTATCAGATGAATATATTGGCAATATTGAAATCGGTCATGATGCAGTAGCCAGGGCAATAAACTGTGATGATAACCCACAATGCACTAAATGGCGGGACATAACAAATAGTGAAGAAGGCAGAAGACGCGGAGTTGGTTGTTTTGAAGGGTGTATGAGAACCAGAAGATTTTATCGTCCAATTCAAAGGCATTCAATTATGTTAGATATAACGGGAGACTTCGGTCCCGTTAATGAAAAACGCTTAAGAAGTTTATTGGAGTCCTATAGATGAAGCTAATAAAAATAATACCAATATTAATCCTTATTCTCAGTAGTTCAATAGTTTTAGCACTAGACAACGCCTATCTTATTGAGTTAAATTATAGTGATGGTAAATTTAATTTAATAAATATTGAAGTAATTAAAGGTTTTTATAGGGGTAAAAACTATAATGAATATATAGAAGATAAGATAAAAGTTATAAGTTATGACAATATAACTTTATGGGAAAATAGATTACCTAATGTTGATGGGGTTATTTTCTATGAAAATGAAGAAGGGGGGGGTTCTTTTAAATTAAATAATACTAATATAACTGAAACATTACCTTATTTCAAGGAAGGAAAATATATTAAAATATATAATAAAGATTCTGAAGTTTTCAGTATTGATGTAACAAAGTATTCAGATTACTGTGGTAATGGAATATGTAATTCTGGTGAAGAATCAAGTTGCTCAGAAGACTGTAAAATTCAACAATCTTTATTTAAAAGACTAAATTTTAAATATATAATCGCTAGTATCTTAATCTTATTTATTTTATTATTTTTATTTTATAAAGCAAGAAAAAGAAAAAATGAATTATCAAAACAAAAAGGAACTCAAAAAATCCAAATACAGCAAATTAAACAACAGCCAAAACAAGTAGATGAAAAAGCTGCATTATTGGAAGCATTAAAAAGAATAAGAGAAAAACGTAAATTCTGAAAAATTCTAAAGTTTTATATATCGGTTAAAAATAATAAAACTAATGCCTGAATTTGAATTACCTTTAATAAAAACTATAAAAGAAGCTGCTGATGTTCATACCTTTAGATTTGCTTATAATAATTTCAAGTATGAACCAGGACAATATATAATATTAAACCTAGATGTAAATGATCCTAAAGGAAATACAAGACAATTTACCATGTCTTCTTCACCAACAGAAGAACCTTTTATTTCAATATCAACAAAGATATCAGATAGTCCATTTAAAAGAAAATTAATCTCTTTAAAAGAAGGGGATAAAGTAAAAATAAGCGGGCCTTTTGGAAGATTTACACTACAAAATTATTCAAGGCATTCTATAATGATTGCTGGTGGGATAGGGATTACACCTTTTAGAAGCATGTTAAGATTTATTACAGACAGGGATATTTCAAATAGGGCCATTCTTCTATATTCAAATAAGATACCCGAAGAGATTGCATTTAAAGAGGAACTAGAAGAAATAACAAAGATAAATCCAAGGGTAAAAATAATATTTACAATAACCAGACCTGAAGAATCCAAGATTAAATGGAATGGTTTAACTAGTAGAATTGATGAAAATATGATTAAAGCGAATCTGGAAGATATAAAAAATTCAATATTTTATATTTGCGGTCCTCCTACAATGGTTGATGGTATGGTTTCTATACTTCAAGATATGAAAATACCAAATGAACAAATAAAAGTAGAAAGATTTATTGGATATTAATAATTAAACCTTCTTTCATAATCTTTATGATCCATCCATTCTAAGATAATTGAAATAATACGTACCTCACTATTTGCAATAGAATACAGTAATCTCCAGCCTCTTGGAAGATCATATTTCCATAGGTTATCGATATTGTATTTATCAATGTAGATCTTAGGCATTAACTTTTTAGGAATTTGAACACCACAAAAGGCATTTTCTTCTAAATCAATTATGGCCCTTGATATCCATTTATAGAGTATGTTATCTTCAACTCTAGAATCTTTTAGTTGTTCATAAGAAGCCTTTAATTTCATATCTCCAAAATATACAACAGACTTCATTTCGCTTTTAGTTTTGGATTTATTAAATATCTTCTTACTAATTTTGGGTTCCAAATCCAAGCAATTTTTCCTTCGCTATCTATAGCAATTTTACCAGAATAAACCAGATAGTCAAATACCACACAAAATGTCTGATACATCATTTTTTTTGGAAGACTTTCCCACAAACTTCTTTTTTTATATCTCCCAGAGTGCTTTCTAATAAACTCTTCAACCATTAATACTGTATCCAATTGAGGATAATGCAATATATTCTTTTGTTCTAACTCCTGTACCATTTGTTATATAAATATATATAACTATTTAAATCTTCTGATTTAAGATTTACTGCAAATCTTTTAAGTGAAAATTTGGGTAACAACTGCCATCAGTTTGTCTTTCGCTTTGAGTAAGTTCATATAAGATTGGACTTAATACTTCAATAGTCTTCTGCCATCTCAGAGAAGTTGATTCAAGCTCTTCTTTATAGTTGTCTGCTGAAAAAGCAAAAGATGTAAAATATTCTAAAGCAGTTCCTTTTTCTATAAAACCATTAAACATTGGTCTTTTTCCAATAAATGCTTCTATTGCTGTTTCTGGAAATCCAAAACACTTTCCTAACTCATAATGATCAAAATTTTCATATGCTTTTACAATTCTCGTCAAAAAATCTTCAGTTGTTGCAATAGCAAGAGTATAGAATTCCCCAGTATAATCTGTAGTTAGCCCCCGCACATCATTTGGAAGTTCCAGTAGTCTTAAAACCCTATACAAATTTTCAAGTTCCTGTTTATTATAAAGAATACGATTCTTTCTATAATAAGTTTGTATTACTGGTACATTATAGAAAAGTAAAGTAACTTCAGTAGCGGGTTTTTGTTTAGCGTAAACTAGTAAAAGATTAACCTTGTCTGTTAATACTAAAGGTGCTTCTTCAATTAATCTAATGTTACTACTATCACACTTATCTTTTTCTAGAGAGGGATACGCCCCAGCGATTATCATAGCGTAAGGATAAAACAGGCAATTTATAAGATTTTGTATTTTTAAAGTTCGAAAGCATTAAAAATAGATTAAATTTTTTAGCTCTATGGGTCTTAAAGAGGCATGCGGTTTATTTGGAATTTTTAATAATAAAAATGCTAAAGAATTAACAAGTCTTGGTTTATTTGCATTACAACATAGGGGTCAGGAAGCAGCAGGAATTGCTGTTTCAGATTTTCAAGAGTTAAATTATTATAAAGAACTTGGTCTTGTTAATAATGCATTGTCTGCTGAAAAAATAAAACATTTAAAAGGTGCAAATGCTATGGGTCATGTAAGATATTCTACAACGGGTGGTAATTTTCTTGAAAATGCACAGCCAATTGTAGTTGATTCTGATTATGGGAAGATTGCAATAGCACATAATGGAAATATCCCTGAATTATACCTGAAGCCCATTAAAAGGTATTTAGAGCATAAAGAAATTAATTTCCAATCAACAACAGATAGTGAGGTAATACTTCATTATATATTAGATAGTAAAAAACCTTCTTTGGAGGAAAGGATAGAAGATGGATTAAGAAACATCAGCGGTGCTTATTCATTATTATTCTTAACAAAAGATAAATTAATAGCGGCCCGGGATACTTATGGAATAAGACCATTAGCTTTAGGAAAGACAGGAGATTCTTATGTCATATCATCTGAAACGTGCGCATTTGGCAAGATTCATGCTGAATATGTAAGGGACATAGAACCTGGAGAAATAGTTTCTATTTCAAAAGAAGGGATTAACTCGAGATCACTTTCAGATAAAAAAGATGAAAGATTTTGCATATTTGAATTGATTTATTTTTCTAAACCAGATAGCAAATATACAAATAAGAATATTTATGAGTTTAGAAAGGAATTTGGAAGACAGCTTGCAAGAGAGCATCCTGTAGAAGCTGATTTTGTAATTCCAATACCAGACTCAGGAATTGTTGCTGCTTTAGGTTATAGCCAAGAATCTAAAATTCCATTAGAGTATGGTTTAGTAAGAAGTCATTACACCGGAAGAACATTTATAGAAGAAAATCAAGAAATAAGAGACTATGGTGTAAGGTTAAAGCTTGACCCTGTTGAGGATGTATTAAAGAATAAAAAGATTGTTTTAGTAGATGACTCTATAGTAAGGGGAACTACATCTAGAAAAATAGTAAGAATGGTAAGACATGCAGGTGCTAAAGAAGTTCACCTAAGAATTAGTTCTTCACCAATCATAGGCTCTTGCTTTTATGGAATAGACACACCAACAACAGATGAATTAATTGCGCATGATAAAAACATTAAAGAGATAGAAGAATTTACAGAAGCCGATTCATTAGGTTATTTAAGCATAGAAGGAATGCTGGCAGTTGCTTCTAGATTATCATCAAAAAATAAATTCTGTACCTCTTGTTTTGATGGAAAATATATTATCCCTGTTAAGCCTTAAATTTTTATCTATTTTAGGCTCTGTAGAAAACCTCAAGAACCTGTTTAAACTATAGGATATTGACAACAGAGAAAACCATATTTTACTTCGTAAGTGCACCAAAAATTCTGAAAGAATATCAATGCAAACAAAGCTGCTGAGGAAGGATTTCTATAGAGCCCTATTTTAGAAAACCTTTTATATACATATTTTTTAAAACCACTTATGGATCAAGATGCTGTCATAAACCAAACAAAAGAATACGTAAGAAAAAAGTTAGAGGGAGAAAGCTCTGGTCATGATTGGTGGCATATCTACCGTGTTTGGAAAAATGCACTCTATATTGGTAAAGAAGAAAAAGCTGATTTGTATATTGTTCAACTTTCAGCCTTGCTTCATGATATTGCAGATTGGAAGTTTCATGATGGAGATGATTCTATTGGACCAAAATTAGCTAGGGAATGGCTTGAAGAATTACAAGTTGAAGGTTTGGTTATTTCTCATGTTTGTCAGATTATTAAAGATGTATCTTTTAAAGGTGCTGGAGTAAAGTCACAAATAAAAACCTTAGAGGGAATGGTTGTTCAAGATGCTGATAGATTAGATGCTATTGGTGCAATTGGAATAGCTAGGACCTTTGCATACGGTGGTTATAAAGGTAGGGAACTATATAGTCCAGATATTAAAAATAAAAAACATGAATCTTTTGATCAATATAAAAATGATAAGGGTACAACAATAAATCATTTCTATGAAAAACTACTTCTATTAAAAGATTTGATGAATACAGAGATAGCTAAAAAGATTGCAAAAGACAGACATGTTTACATGGAGCAGTTTTTAGCTAGATTTTTTAAAGAATGGAATGGAGAAGACTATTAGTAATTACAAAAATTCTTCTAGATCAAGAATCTTCTTTTATCTTTATCCATATCAATGAAATCATCTGCAACTTCAATTAACAGAGAACTCGCTGATTTACCAAATGCAATTACCTCTGCTCTGCAACCCTGTGCTTTCAAATATTCTACCAGGGCCCTAAAGTCGCCATCACCAGAAACCAATACTATTGTATCTAATTTAGTAGCCATTCTTAAGGTATCCATTGCTATGCCAACATCCCAATCTCCTTTTTTAGCACCACCATAAAATATCTGTAAATCCTTAGCCTTTACCTCATAGCCAATTTTTTCTAAAGCCTCAAAGAAATTTACCTCTTCCTTAACGTCTGCTTTTATAACATACGCTATTGCTCTTACTAATTTCCTTCCATGAACTGCAACCTTTAAAATTTCACGAAAATTTACTTTTGCCTCATATAAATTTCTTGCAGAATAATACATGTTTTGGACATCTACAAAAATTCCAACTCTTTGCTCTTTATTTTTAACCATCATAAAATCTTAATGATATAGTATATTTAAAACTTACCATTGAGCCTCTATCGAAATGATTCTTAAGTCGAACGTAGGTGATTAGGAATTTTTACAACCTAAACAAATTTTGAATAGGTCTTAAAAAGCTCATGTAAGATTCCAATAGCATCAGCATGTTTTTGCATATCTGATTTTTTGATAATTTCCTCTAGAATGCCTTTTGCTTTTCTTTTATTAGAAGCATAAACACTCAAAGAATTATGACCATTATTAATATTTTTTATATACTTTACTGTAGCATCTTTATAATGAAAAAATTCTTTCCAATATGGTGGAAAACATTTAAGATCAATTGCTTTATTTAATTTATTACCATTACGTACCATATAATCATATAAACAACTTGAAATAATACCTTCTTTATCTACATAACTAAATTTAATTTCTGATTTTTTCTTCATTTAAATCAAGTTTTACTTTGAGTTAACTATTTATATAGGTTTGTTTAAATATTAAAGAATGGGTGATTATGCAACTCCAGAATATAGAAAAACAAGGAAAGAGAAAAAACTAAAAAGAAGGGTTAGGGTATATAAAAGAGGTGGAAAATATCGCATCGAAAAAGCTTTATGATATAATAATTATTGGTTCTGGTGTAACAGGTTTAGCTGGTGGAATGTATGCTGGTAGATTAAATCTTAAAACGCTAATATTAGGCGATCTTAGAGGAGGTGTTATAACAACAACAAATATAGTTGAAAATTATCCTGGTTTTAAAAAATTAACAGGACTAGAATTAGCAAAACAGATAGAAGATCATGCAAGAGAGTATAAAATTGATATTGTTGATGCTCAGGTAACTAAAGTTGAAAAATGCAAGGGTGGTTCTTTTAAAATTTACACTTTAGATAAGAAGTCTTTTGAAGGAAAAACAATTGTATTTGCAACAGGAACAGAGTATAAAAAATTAAATGTTCCTGGAGAAGCAAAATTCATGAATAAAGGGGTGCATTTTTGTGTTTTATGCGATGGTATATTCTATAAAAGAAAAAGATGCATAGTGGTTGGTGGTGGTGATTCTGCAGTTAAAGAAGCTCTATTACTTTCTGAGTATGCTTCTAAAGTTTATATTGTTTATAGGGGAGAAAAAGTAAGACCTGAACCAATTAATTATGAAAGAATGAAAAGAAATAAAAAAATTGAGGTTATAAGTAAAACAAATATTAAAGAAATTAAAGGTGATAAAGTAGTTAAAAGTGTTATATTTGACAAAACATACAAAGGAAATAAGGAATTCAAAATAGACGGAGTTTTCATTGAAATTGGACATATACCACTATCTAATCTTACTAAACTATTAGGTGTTAAATTGAATGAAAAGAGAGAAATTATTATAGATAAAGATTCAAAAACAAATGTTCCTGGTTTATTTGCTGCTGGTGATGTTACAAATAGTAGCTGGAAACAAGCAATTACTGGTGTAGCTGAGGGCTGTATAGCGGCATATCAAGCTTATGTATATGTATCCCAGAATATAATCAAGCCTTGTGGTGATTAAAATGGACTTTGAATGGGCCCTAGATAAGGAATTTATGACAAAATCCGGTTTAGAAAAAGCCATACTTGAACAAGGTAATCAGCTTATAGGGGAGATTACTGAAAAACTCAAGCCAATTTATGGTTTTGGTAAAATATACGTTAAACATCACTTAGAGTCTGTAAAAATAAAATACAGAAAGTTTCCATGGTCCCTAGAAAGAATAACCTTAGTAACCATCAATAGAAGCATGAATTGTCCAGAATGTTTTACCCATAATATCGACTGTTATACTGATCGTGAGAAATCAAAAGCTTGTGATGTTTTTAAAGAAATATTTTCTGATTATTATAAAAGAATAAAGAATCCAGATCATCTTAATGTAAGGTTGCTATATACATCATTTAAATCAAAATTGGGTTATGATGAGTATGTAATATATAATCTCAAAGAAAGTACTCCAGTTAATCCTGCACCAAACTAATTACCAAGAAACTCTTTAATCTTCTCTTCAGGCATCTTCGTTATCCTCATATCCCAATCCCTGGGGAAACATTTAAAGTAATTATGCCAACTATATCTTTCATCTAAAAATATCCTTATACCTTTATCATTTTTACTTCTTATACATCTACCCGCATTTTGCATACACTTAATCATAGCAGGATAGATATAACCATAATCCCAGCCCTTCTTGAATCTTTCATCGTAATATCTGATTAATTCCTTCGTTTCTAAGTCTGGTTTGGATAAAGGCAAGCCAACTATAATAACTGCCTTTAGAAAATCTCCTGGTAAATCAACACCTTCACCTAAGGAGCCAGAACTTGCCCCTAATAAAGCAGCCCCAGAATTTGAATAACCTTTAAATCTTTCAATTAAATCATCCCTTTCCTTTTTACTTAATCCTGGATATTCCAAGAATATAGTTTTATTACATAAATCTTTAAAATAAATATAAATTTCATCCCTTAAATTATAACTAGGGAAGAATAATGCAATATTTCCCGGAACAAGATTTACTAAAGAAGCACACCTTTCAGCTATCTTCTTAAACATTTCAGTATTTCTAAAGGTAAATTTAGTTGTAGTTTCAGGAATAATAATATTTAATCTATTTTTCTTAGGAAAAGGATTTTCATATTCTTTGGTTATAGTCTCAAAGCCAAATAAATCTTTATACATATTTATTGGACTAAATGTTCCTGAAACAGCTATTATCCTTGCCTGTGAAGCAATATCCTTCATAATAATGCTTGGATCTAAGCACCTATATGTTAATGTTACTGCCGGCCTTCCCCTTTTTGTAAACCCTTTCTTCAAAATTCTGGTAAAACCATTGTCTGTTCCCTGCCAGGCTTCAAGAAAGTTTGCAACAAACAAGGTAAAGCTTTTTTTCTTAAACTCAAGGGCTTGATCTGCTACAAATATGAAATCAGCCATTAATTTTTCATAATCACCTATCTTTGAAACGTCTGATATAAATTCTGATTTACTAAGTAAAGATTCTCTTTCATCTATCCGCATTCTTTGTGCAAATTTCTCTAAAACAATTATTAAAGAACTAAGATTATTAGCTAGTTCTTCATAACCTAGACTCTTAACCTCTTTAACTGCATTTTCTAGGGTTACAGTTGATAAATTAACCGTAAGTAAACTTCTAATTCTTTCTGGTAGGTTATGTGCCTCATCAAATATTATTATCGCTTTATCAAGGCTTTTGTTAATCTTCTTGAATAATATATCCCTTACATTAGGACTTATTATATGATTATAATCTGCAATTACAACATTTGCTTCTTTTCCTAATAAGCAAGATACTTCATAGGGACATAGCATTCTTTTTGAAGATTCATTTATTACTTCTTCAATGTTAACTATTTTTTCATTAAATTCTTCAAGAATAGTCTTGGTTTTTAATGACAATTTCCCAGAGTCTTTAATATTTGTAAAATAATCACAGGTTTTTCTTTTTATTTGATCCTTACAATATTCAGAAAATTCAGAGCTTGATAAATCCCTTACACCTGAATGAGCGCACATCCATTTCTTTCCTATAAAACTAACAACATTGAAACTACATTTGTATTTTTCTTTAATTAATTTTAATGTTTCTACTGCTATTTTATGTTGCGTGTGTTTTGGTGTTAAGAAGAATATTGTTAAATCCTTTTCTTCCTGTAATACATAACTTAAAGCAGGTGCTATAGCAGAAGCTGTTTTTCCAATGCCTGTAGGAGCATGAATTAAAATATGTTTATTACTTTTAAGGGCATTTAAGATTTCATCCATTAGCTCTTTTTGGGTTTCCCTAATTTCATTATGGGGAAAAAGAAGTTCCATGAACCTCTTAAAAATAGCAGATGTTTATTAACTTTATTAAAATAAAAATTTATTTTTTACCGCCTTTATTTTTCATATTTTTCCACAATTTTATAACCCAGAGATAAACCAGAACTATAAGTCCAATTAATAGGATCATATAAAGAATATTAATAAAATTCCAATAACCGAAACCATATCCATAGTTTCCCATCATCCCATAATTCATATTGCCTCCCATCATCATGCTCATCATTCCTCCACCCATCATACCACTTTCACCACAATATATTGTTTTTGCCATATTAATATGGAACTGCTTTTCAGCCTCAGAACCCTCTTTAATACCCATCATTTTATGCATAGCCTCATGAGAATCTCCAGGATGCATTAATTCCATTTCATACTCCCCAATTATTTCTAACTGGGAATCTGATAGACTTTTGCAGTCCGCTTTTGAATCAATCAGGCTTTTGGCTTCTTTGATTTCTTGTTGCGTAATTGCATTAGCCAAATTCAAATTCAGCAATAAAACAATGATCAAAACAGATATTATTTTTTTCATTTTTCTTTAAGATAACATAATTAGTATATAAACGTTATTAATTTACGTTTTTTGTAAGATATTTTAATAACTTATAAGATTTCTACTTTAATACCTTCTTTTACAAGATTTTTAAAGGTTTCAGCATCCTCTAATTCTTCTATTCTATTTTTGCAACCTTCATTGATAAATCTCTTATACCAAAAATAGCCACCATAGCACTTTGTTTAAAGTTTTTAATTAAATTCTCATCTAGATTAATCATATCTTTTTCTTCAATATAATCAGTTCTTCTTTGTAGTTGGATCTCATTTTTAGCAGTAATGTGTGTTTCCCAATGTGCAACTTTATTCCTAATTTCTTGAACATATCTAATAGATTTAATTGCTGTATCAAATATATTTTTAATGTCCTCTTTATTTAAATTTCTTTTACAAATTTCTTTAAAAATCTCGACTTTTTTATTAAAATCAAGTTTTTGCAATACAACAAAAATAAAGAAATTTCTTTTTTCACTTAGTACTTCAAAAAGATAATCAGCAATAAATATTTCTAAATTGGATTCAACAGAAAGTGCAGAAGATAATATTTCTCCTTTCCATTTGTTGAATTCTTTAATATTATCGTTCATTATAAGATTTCGACCTTAATTCCTTCTTTTACAAGATTTTTAAAGGTTTCAGCATCCGCTTTAGAACCTACAACACTTCCTATATGCATCGGGATTGCAACCTTTGGTCTTATATAATTCACTGCCTGTGCTGCTTCTTCAGGTGTCATTACATAAGTTCCTGAAACCGGAATTAATGCTATATCAATATTGCTTAACTTTTTCATCTCTGGTATAAGATCCGTATCGCCAGCATGATAAATCCTAATCTTGCCTATAGTTAAAATATAACCAACCCAGGATTCTACTTTATCATGGAAAACCTGTCCAGGAGATCTAAACTTATTTATATTATATGCAGGAATAGCTTCTATTTTAATTCCATCAACTTCCAATTCTGAATTTGGTTCTACAACCTTTAATTTTATTTTCTTAAATCTTCCAACATTACTTATACAATCGGCAGTAACAACAACAGTAGTATTTTCCTTGATTAATTTAGATATGTCTTCAATACTACAATGATCAAAATGACCATGTGTAATTAGGATTATATCTGCTTTCTCATTATCATTTATTTTATAAGGATCAATATAAATATTATAATTTGCTTTTGAAATCTTAAATCCATCATGTCCTAGCCATTCAATATTAATATTCTCATATTTAAACATGAACAGAAGTAAGTTTATACCCCCTATAAAAATATTACTATTAATTCATTAAAATTTTTAAAATACACAAAATTAAACTTCTCTATATTTATGTCCTTTTACAAGAACTTCAACATAAACCTTATTGTCTTTAATTGTATAAAGTACTCTTAATTTTCCAATTCTCAGCCTATAATAATCCTTTAAATCATACTTTAATCTTTTATTTCTTTCTGGACTTTGTTCAAGCTCCTTTAGTTTATTGAAAAGTTGTTCTTCAAAGCTCTTATTCCCTAACTTCTTAACTTCTTTTAAGAAAGAATCTGTTAAAACAACTTCATAACTCATTTTTTAAGAAGATCTCTCAACTTATGAACCCTTCCAATTTTTATATCTTCTTTGCTTCTTTTAATAGCTGCTTGTATTTTTGGGTCATTCATAAGTTCAATAGACTCAACAATAACATCAAATTCTTCTTTCTTTCTTATTAATTCCTCAAAAGCATCTTTTCTTATTGCTATAGTTTCTGTCATATTTTCAACCTTTTAAGATTTAGATAATTGAATATATAAACTTAACGTTACTCTAAAGATTCTTTTATTAATTTCTTTATTTTCTATGTATTGTATATTTAGATTTTCTAAACAAATGTGGATGCACTACCTCTTCTATTTTTTTAACCTCAGCAAATCCATAATAGAATACTAAACCAGAAATTATTATAATAACCTCAAATATTAAAAGTTTTAATTCAAAGTGAAATAACATTAATAAAACAGTGAATATTCCAAATAATGCTAGCAATGGAAAGTTACCTATATTAATCGGTGATTTAAATTTTCTTTCTATATTTTTTGCTGAATACCTTAATCTTATTAGAGCAGAGTTTACAAATATATAAACAATAAATATCCCAATATCTGTTAAAGAGGCTATTGTTTTAATATTGCCAATTAAAAGTGATAATAAGGTTATTATTGTAACTATTATTATAGAGATATATGGTGTTCCTCTGGCGCCAGTTGTTTTACATATTCCCGGCATTGCATTATTGCACGATAAACCATAAAGCATTCTTGAAGCTACAATTAAAATAACAAGTACAGTATTTGAAGTTGAAACCAAGGCAATAAAAGACATGAACCACATTGTAATTGAACCGGGTATGGCTTTGGAAACTACCTCTGCTAATGGTGCTTTTGAGCTCGCAAGCGCATCTGCTCCAAGTATAGTAACCGCCGATAAAGAAACAAGTATGTAAAGCACTGTGGAAATAATTAAAGATAAAACTAATGCTTTAGGTATAACCCTGGGTGCATTTTTTGTTTCTTCAGAAAGATTTACAAGTTCTTCAAATCCTATATATGCAAAAAATATTAAACCTGTTGCCGATAAAATTCCAGTTATACCTGATTTAGAGGCAAAATAATCTACATTTGTTTTACCAAAAAAGTACATTCCTAACAGTATTACTAATGCTAAACCTAAAACCTCCAAGGCTGTTGAAAGAATATTAAATCGTGCTGATTGTTTTATCCCTATATAACTTATTATTGATAAAATTATTATAAGGCCGATGGCAGCATAAACTGGAGATACATTAAATAAAAAAGAAAAATAACCACCAAAGCCAAGGGCAACTGTTGCAGCGCTTATTATTAAGGTTATAATCATTACCCATTGAACAAGGAAAGCAAGCAAATTACTTTTGAATGCATTTTTTGTATAAACATATTCTGCTGCATCTTTTGGAAACATACTAGAAAGCTCTGCATAGCTTAGACCTGTAAATGTTGCTATAATTGCCGCTATAATAAAAGAAATCCAGATAGAATTACCAGTTATTCCTGCTCCCTGACCTAAAAGAACATAAATCCCTGCACCTACAATAATGCCAACACCATAAAGCGTTGTTTGGAATAACGATAGCTCTTTTTTAAGACCCATATCTCACACCTTAAATTATTTAGAATTTCTTAATAATAAAGTTAGCTATTTTTTAGTCATTATCTCGATAACGTCTCTATGCTTTAACTTGTAGTCTTTACCAACCGGAATCTTGGTTTTAACATTAATAGCCTTAATAAAATTATTACCTATATCTGTATGAATTCTAAATGCAAAATCCAAGGCTGTTGAATTTTTAGGAAGTAAAAAACAATCCGGAAGTATATTCCCATACTGGTCGCTTAATTTGTTTACACCCCCCGGGAATATTGCCATATATCCGAGCAATTCAAAAACAGCATTGTCCAAAGCATCCTGCACCCCAGTTGTCTTAAAACTATCTAAAATATTTATCTTAATAAAATCAAGTGCTTTTCTTTGATTTTCATTTAACTCTTTTAAAACTTCGAATTTAGAATCTCCGGGAATATATTTTATCAACCCATGTTTATTCGCCTCTTTTAGTGCCAGTTCAGATTCTGCAGAGCATGGGATTATAATATAGCCAGGAAATTCTTTCTTTAACCTATCTATATTTTTATCTGTTCCTTGAATATCTATTTTATTAGCTACAATTATCATAGGTTTTGTTCTTTTCCTTAATTCGGAAGCTAAAGGAAGTAAATCATCATCGTTCCATGCTGTTATTAATTTATTATTTAATCCAAGCTTAAGTATTGATTCTTGTGCAATATCTTCATTTACCTTTAAACCTGATAACTGCTTAGCTATTGCTTTATGCGCTTCTGTTTTTTCTTGTTGTACTTGTCTAGAGAATCTTTCCCATCCTTTTTTTATTATTCCTAAGTACCACATATCTAACTCATTTTCAAGAAACTTTATATCATTTACAGGATCGTAGCTTAAGGGTTGTATTATTTCACCTTTATCATTTGTACTTCCAGAAGCATCAACAATATGAATTAAGGCATCTGCTTGGTTTAAATCACTTAAAAATTGATTACCCAAACCTTCACCTTTATATGAACCAGGAATTAGCCCAGCTACATCTAGTAAGTCTACAGCAACAAATCGGTTATTATCAACACAATACCCTATTCGTGGGTTGCATTTAACATTAAACTCCTTGTCAATACAATCAACTTTAACATATCCAATGGCATGGTTAGGTTTAATTGTAACAAAAGGCCTATTTGCAATTTCCACATCTGCCAAAGTAATTGCTTTAAAAAAGGTTGATTTCCCCGTGTTAGGCTTGCCGAACTAAACCGATTAACATCGTAACTGCCCCCTATAGCTATAAACTATATTTTTACCAACAATTCCAATTAACATTACACACCAGCCTTATGTTTTTCAATAATTTCTTTTATTCTTGGTTTTAAATTTTCAAGAGCCACTGTCCATTTTTCTATTGGAATCTTTTCATAATCATTTGAAAGCGGATTAACAACTCCTTTATTTGATTTTAATCTGGTTACCTTCCAATGACAAAAAGCACATCCAACTCCAGTAACAAGAAACAGCAATGGATCTTCAAAAATAATCCCACCAACTGAAAAACCCAATAACATTGTCCTATAATTCTTATAAAATTTTTCTTTTTGGCTTAGCTCGGGACTATCTTCAGTTCTAAAAGAATTAATTAGTTCCTTCTTTAAACTATATGCAATTTCTTGCGGTTTAAATATATCTGTATAAACATAATTATGAAGCAATCTGCTGTATGATTCTTCTTCCTGAGTAAGTGCTTCATACATAAAACACTGTCTTACACTCTTAAAAATAATCTCTTCAAGGTTGACTTCTTCCATAAAACTGTCACTTTAAAATAGTTTATAAAGCTTACTAGAAAGTTTTAAATACAATCTTTGGATATTTTGCAAAGAAGGGCCCATAGCTCAGTCTGGTTAGACAGAATTAAAGTCTGAACCAAAGCAACGGTCTTATATGGCCACTTACGGTACAAATCTAAGACAGCCGTAGGTCGCCGGTTCAAATCCGGCTGGGCCCACATATGCCCCGGTAGTGTAGTCTGGCCAATCATTCGGCACTTTCGATCATAGAAAGTGTTACATTATTGAAAAGACATGCCGAGACCCGAGTCCGAATCTCGGCCGGGGCAAATATTATTTAAACGCTGCCGATACTGCAAAAGTTTTATATAGGAAGTATGAAGAAAGAATTAAAGAAAAATATCCAATTTATGCCCAAATAATGGAGGAATTAACATGAAATCTATTGCAAATGCCTTGAAAAAGACTTATGACTATGTAATGTGGGACATTATTTATACAGCAATGTATGGCGGCTTGGCAGGTATAGGTAATGCAATTGGAAATTATCAGCATAAAAATAGTTTCCTAGAAAGTATTCATAATGACAATGTATATTCTGGATTTGGGGAAGGTTTTATTAATATGGCTGTTCCAACTGGGGTTCTAGTAAATTTCGCCTATCCTGTAGTTTTTGATCAATTAAGCAAAACCAAAAATTTTAGGTTATGGGCAAATACCTTTAATATAATAGTAATGAATGGGGGTTTTTTGGCTCTGCATTATTACTTGGGAACAAAAAATCCTTTACTCGCACAATCATTACCCTTTTTGGTCGGCACCGCTACAGTAAATATGCATGTTAGTGCTATACAGCAAGCCAAACATACTAAGGATGATCTGGAAGCGAAAATAATAAGTTGATATAATTAGAGTCGCAATTTTCTATAGGTGGTAAAGGTAATTTTATCAACGAACTGATTATTCCAACCAATATCTCAACAAATTAGCCAACATTATCCCAATTAAGAAAGGAGAAACAAATTGTAGATATTGGAATAATTGCATCATTATGGCTGCAAATACCCCAAATATTAATTGAGCTTTAATAGAATTAGGGCTTGTTCTAGGTTCTGTTAACATCATAAAACCTGAAAAGAAAGGAAAGAAAGAAACTGCAAAAGAAAGTGATTGATTAATTGTACTTGAATATAAGAATAAATTTATCAGCACAGATATAAGAGTATAGCTTAATAAATAAGAATAAGAAATAGCTAATTTTCCGATTCTCCAGGATACAATTGTTCCTAAGATTAATATCGCAATAGTATTTGAATTAGCCCACCATGTTCCTGCATTAGGATTTAGCATTAATGCAACAAACAAACCAGAGGTAGCTGGATTAAAAACAGGTGCATCATTATACCTTATTAGATGTTTAAAGATTAAGGCTAATAAAACCGATAAAAATATTATTAACCAGCTTCCAGAATCAACTATGGAAACAACAATTAAAGAGGTAATTATAGCTGTTTTAGGAAATACATATCTTTTAAATTTAAAATAAAGTATGGAAGTTTCTACTATAAAGGCTGTTAAGGTTGCAATTAAGAAAGCAATAACTGCATTATAATTTAGACCACTATTAATTACAAAAATAATAATTAAACTAAGAATTATTGTGGTATAAGGATCTGGAAATTTTTTATATAGTAAGTTTAAAAAGTTCTCTTTTTTATCCATTTATTTATAGAAATTATACTTATTTATATTGTTTCCTAAAAATCAAAATAATACATTTCGTTTAGCAGGATGATGGGGGAGGCTATAATGCATAAACCCTTCAAAAAGCCAACCTATTTTCAACAACTATCATTAATCTTATTTATTTTAGAATTAATTTATAAAGATTTAAGGGATAAAAAGGTATGTTAGTAAATTATATAAATCAAAGTATATGTTAAATAAAGTGAATTAACTATGTTTTATAACTCTATGATGGGATTTGGATTTTTTATAGTTCCTTTTATAGCAATTTTTCTATTCTTATTTGTATTCTGGATATGGATGTTAGTAGACTGTTTAAAAAGAAAATTTAAAGGAAATAATGATAAATTGTTGTGGGTTTTAGTTCTTGTCCTTGGTGGTTTAATAGGTGCAATCTTATACTTCTTCATAGTGTATAATAAAAAGAAATAAGATAATGGATTTTCCGAGGAACAACCAAAACCTATTTAAAGGTAATTTTTAAGATTTAAGGCTAATGAAGAGAAGTTCTAGACGTTGGAAGAAGAAAGGCCAGATGCGCTGGAAATGGCAGAGAAAAAAGATGAAGCGTGAGAAGAGAAAGAGAAAGGCAGAAGCTGGAAAGATCTAATTCTAATATTATGAATACCATAACAGAAGAAAAACTAAATAAATATTTTGAGGTAACTGGAAAGGCTTTAAAAAAAGTAAAGCTTAATTCTAAGGCTGAAATTGATGTTAAAAAAGCAGCTGAGGATTTTCTTGATATGGCAACTAGGTATTATGAGGATGCAAAACACTTCCATAAAAATGGGGAGATTGTTAATGCCTTTGCTGCCTTAAATTATGCCCATGGTTGGTTAGATGCGGGGGCTAGAATAGGATTATTTGACGTTGGTGGAGATAATACTTTATTTACTGTAGATTAACTTATTTTAAAAGAAACAGTTATGCTAGCACTTAACTGTACTTTACTTGGTGGTAATTCAAGTGCCTGGGTAGAAGATTCAATAGATTTACTATAGATTGGTATAGAACTAATAGAAGATTCTTTAACTGATATTGCCTTCCCCAACCTAACATTTAGTGAATCTGCAATACTTGAAGCCTTACTTCTAGCATTTTCAGAAGCTTTGGCTAAGATGGTATTTCTAAGATCATCTTTCTTTTTATCAGATAAATCAAATGAAAGTGAATCAACGTCAGTAGCACCATTTTCAATAGCAACATTCGCTATCTCTCCAATGTTAGAAAACTCTTGTGTCTTAATTTTTAAGGAAACCAAGAAGACGTATCCGGTAATTCTGGGTTCTCTTCTTCTTTCAGGATCATAGTCGTATTTTGGATAGATATTATAGCTTAAAGTTTGTATCTGATTTTCCTTTAGACCATACCTTTTTAATGCATTTATAACATTATTATTTAATTCAGAACCCTTTCTTTGTGCCTCTAAGGTTGTAGCTGCTTCTTTACTAATACCGATAATTAACGTAGCCTCATCTGGTTGAGCATCTCCATTTGCCTCGCCTGTAACTGTAATTGAACTCTTTTCAGCATCTTTATTATTTACAACAGAAATAAAACTAAGTATTAAGATTGCAAATAACATCATAAAGACTAAAGAATGGATAAATGAATGTCTTTTATCTTCTTCCATTAGATAATTTAAAAAAGTTAGAATTTTTAAAGGTTCTTAATATATATGCTTCATTAGAGAAAAGCTTAAATAACTTCTTTTTGAGTTATCTTCAGTATAATTTAGGAGGTATTTAAAATGACAGTAGAACATAAGATTAAACCATTACCTTTTGCATATAATGCATTAAGGGGAATTTCTGAGCAGGTTAATAAATGGCATCATGATACACATTATGCAGGTTATGTAAATAAAAGAAATGAAATCGAATTAGAATTGCAGAATGTTGACAGAAGCAAGGCAAATGCAAATTGGAGTATTTTCCGAGGGTTAAAGGAAAGAGAAACATTTTGTGCTAATGGACAAATATTACATGAAATCTATTATGACATTCTTGGTGGTGATGGAAAGGTAAATAATTCATTATCTGTAGTTAAAGGGATAGAAGAAGACTTTGGTTCTTTTGATAAATGGAAAGAGGATTTTGTTGCTTCTGCTAAGGTTGCTCTTGGTTGGGCAATATTGGTTTGGGATCCGAGTGATGGTAAGCTAAGAAATTTCATTGGGGATACGCAAAATCAGGGGGGTATTTGGGGGGCAATTCCTTTAGTTCCAATTGATGTATTTGAACATGCTTATTACTTTGATCAAGGTCCAGACAGAGCAAAATATATACAAGCGTTTTTAGACAACCTTGACTGGAACAAGATTGAAGAAAGGTTTAAAAAACTGGTATTTAGATAAATTTCATTAAATTTGGGAGGATTAAAATGGGCAAAATTAAAGCATTGGGGTTAAGTTTGAGTTTAGTTGGATTGTTAGGAATAAGTTATACAAAAGAAGCAATAGCAGAAATAGAACATTCCACTTTTCTTGAAGCAAAGACAGAATGTAGTAGAGTTCTATTTGTGCAGGAGAAAGCGGGATTTTCCAAAACGTATATATTAGAAGTCTATGATAAAGATAACAAAATAAAATTTAAGGCTACAGGTCGCTACGATATATTATCTAAATTAATACCAGAATATGTCAAATGTCAAAAATAAATAGATTGGGGAATTTAAATGAAAAATAAAATTATTGGTGGATTAGTTGGTATTTTAATTGGACTTGGGGTTAACAGCCAAGCTATAGAAGTTAATAAAGAAGGCTTTGAAATCCCAGATAAGAATAAACTACAATTAACTGGTTCAATTAGCTATGAACATAGTGGAGGTGACATTGTAGTAAATGCTTATAGAGGAGAATCAAATTTTAATGAGGTTTTAACTAATAACAAACCAGTAATCTATGTAATTTTAAATACAGAAGATGAATCTAAATCTAATATAATAACAGATGAAGACTGTAGTGGAAAATTTAAAACCAAATATAGTATAGAAGAGTGGATATCTAAATTTGGTGGAAATCTAGAAAATGTACCTGCATGTTATTTTAATAAAAAATAGATAATAAACAAAAAACAACTGATGGTATCTAAATGAATAAAAAACTTTTAAGCATTGGTTTAGCTGGACTTCTGGGCTTAAGCACAAATGTAAGTGCATTAGAAACTAACGTTAGGGGTTATGAAGTTCCCAATAAAGGAAGGTATGAGTTACTTGGTTCAGTTGCAATGAGTGGTGAAATTACAATAAATTTCTATAAGGATACGTTAACAGTATCTGGTAAAGAATTAGTATTTGATGAGGTATTAGTTAATGGTAAACCCGCTTTATATGTTTTTGAAGACTACATACTGGCAGATGAAAATTGTGATGGTAAATTTGAGACAAAATATAACATAGAAGAAGGACTTAAAAGATTTGGAATTGATTTAGAGGATATTCCTAAATGTTATTTTGATAAAAAATAGATAATGAATAGAAAAGCAAAAAGGGAACTAGAAGATTATATACTAGAAAAGGCATTAACAAGAAGACAAGAACTTGCATTAATGCTTTCTGAAAGGGAATTAACTATTAGAGAGATTGTTGATTATTTTAGAGCTACTACTAAAGAGATAGTTGAAGACCTCAAAAGTATAGCCTACAAGTATAAAGACAGATTTGTTGCAAAACCCGCTGTATGTGAATTTTGTGGCTTTGTTTTTAAAGAAAGGGATAAAATTAGAAAAAAACCAAGCAAATGCCCAAGATGTAGAAATGAAAAGATACAAGAACCTAGATTTAGCCTTAAACCTGTAACTTAAAAAATGCTAAATAATATAAAAACTTTTGTAGGGAAAACTAAAGACGGTGTGAAGGTTGATGTTATTGATCTAACTCCACTTTATCTTTCTAATAAAAAACTATTCAATAAACTCTTCAGTGAAAGTCAGAAAATTTATAACTACTCATTTCCAAAGTGGGAATGTGAAACAGCATCTCGCGTTAAGTGGTGGTACTTTGATAAGCCTATAAAAGACAACTCTCTTGAAAGATCTTTTTATTTGACCTCGATAATCAATGGGGATTCAAAAGGCATGGCGTGTCTTTTCTTGAAGGTAATAGATGATTTCTCAGTGGTATTCTTTGACTATATTGCTATTGATAAGAATTATTATAATAAAGGAATTGGTAGCTTATTACTAGAAGCTTTCTTTAAAAACCCATATTTAAGAAGTATAGAAAGAAAGAAACCACTCAAATATTTAATCCTAGAAGTTAAAAAACCTGAAACCAACTATAGGGATAAAAATCGTGACTTAGTTAGACCAGTATTCTACCATAAAATCTTAGGGGCTAGCGCAGCAGTTATAATTGATAAGACAAATAACGTGCACTTAATACCTTTCTGTTCACCAAGCATAAAGAAAAATAGAAGAATACAACCACCAGTACCTTTTTTATTTTTACTAACTGAGATTGATAAAGGGAATCTAGAAAAAATAACAATAGAACCTGGAACTGCAATAAACCAATCAGGTAAACTTATTTGTGATAAGAAAAAACTTAAAAGATTAGACAAAATAAAGGGTTTAAAAATAATTCTAACTTTTATTGATAGTTACAAAGACGGCAATAGTGGATATAGTGACCTACAAATTGAAAACATCAAAAGGCGTATAATAAAAAGTCTTGATGAATCAGAATATATTTATTTTATACCAGTACATGACACAAGGTATCTTCAAAGTTGCAAATAACATATATTTAAAAAACTATATAAAGGTTCTACTTATTTTTTAATTTGTGGGATCTGAAATAATAATTGTTACTGGTTGCATAGGTACAGGAAAAACTAAAACAGCTAAAGAAATTGCTGAAAAAAAGAAAGCTGATTATGTTGATGTTAATAAATTAATAGAAAAATACAAACTTTCTGTTGGTTATGATAAAAAAAGAGATTGTAAGATTATAAGTATAAGAAAGCTTAATAGTGTTCTGATTAAGATAATTAAAGATGCAAAAATCAATAATAAATCCTTAGTGATAGATTCTCATTTAAGTCATTATTTACCAAAAAAATACGTTGATTTGTGCGTAGTTACCAAGTGCAATCCAATAAAACTAGCTTCTAGATTGAAAGAAAGAGGTTACTCTAAGGAAAAGATACAGGAAAATATTGATGCTGAATTATTTGATGTTTGTTATAATGAAGCTAAAGAAAGGGGTCATAAAATAAAGATAATTACTACCTAAGAAAAGCTTAAATAGAGATCAAAGTTTAAAGCGTTTATTGTTAACTAAAAAATTTAGAAGCTTGATTGTAACAAGTATTTTAACTTTTTCTACATTGTTTTATGCAAACCAAATAAGAGCAGAGAATATAGATGAAGAACTAAAGGAATACTTTAGTAAAAAATATACTTTAATAGATAATAAGAATATAAAATTAGATATTTTATTAGATGATTTCAATAAAAGATTTCTTAGAGAAGTTAAAAGAGATGGCATTGAACCCGGTTTAGGATATTTTGATTTAGCTCCAGATAAATATAAAGATAGAAGTTTGCCTGATTTAAGTTTCTCTTTATTTGAAAAAGAAACCAATGATTTAATTAAGAAACGAACAGAAGATGCTTCAAAGAAGAGTCTTGAAGAATATTTAAGAAGAACAGATATTTTCCTTAGGTTCAAGCAGTTTTATGAAGGTATAACAAAATTTAACATATATAAAATCAAGGATGGAGAAACTAAAGTAGAAGCACCCTCTATTAAAAGAAAACTTAATCAAAGAGATTTAGAAATAAAATATATTGAAAGGGAATTAAAAAGTGTTAGGGTAAAAGATTCTAAACTGTCTATATATGATAGAAGAAGAGAAATTGAATTAGAATCGATCTTAGATAGATTAAATGAAGAGGATAGAAGAGAGTTTAGTTATAGATTTAAATTTGGGGCTGATACAAAGTTTAACCTAAGTTTAAATGGATCTAGGGATTTTAATTTAGGCTTGGAACCGTTTGCAGAGGTAAAAACAAAAATACTTAATGCAAAGATATCTTATCCATTTTCAATAACTTCTAATAAACTTGATGTAGACAATATAAATGATGAGTTAAAATTACTTTTAAGCAAAACATTTGGAACTAAATTTGGAAGATTTATATTAAACTTAGAAAATTCTTATAGAATAAAGGATGAAGCTAATAAGAGTAGTATTTCTCTAAGCACCAGATTAAGAGATTTTGATTTTAAGGTTGAATATTCTAGAGATTGGAAGAATAAAGATGACATTTTTTCAATATCGAGCACTCATTTTATAACAGACAGGGTAAACGTAGAATTAAGAAGCAATTTAAATACAAGGGGGGATTATGCAATATTGGGTATATTAAACTTTAATGCAAATCCAGAGTATTTCTTCAGAGACTTAAATGAAAGATTAAGATTAAAGAAATAATTATTCCCTAAACTCAACAGCATCAATTATACCATCATAATCCATATCAATACCTTCTACAACCTTTGATATAAGAAGACCACGCGTTTTTTGACTGAGATTTTAAATAGTAAAAAATATAAGAATGTTCTAAATTAAATATGATGAATGAAACTGAAAAACATAAAATCAAAAGAGGTGTTAAGGATCCTTAAAAAACAAGGGTTTGAAATCAAGAGACAATCGGGAACCCACATTATCTTAAGGAAAGAAAATAAAACAGTTGTTGTTCCTGTGCATCATGAAATAATACCTATTGGAACTTTAAAGAGTATAGAAAAACAGTCTGGTATTGATTTTAGAGAACTACTCTCGTAACAAGAACAGGGTCTTTCTTCTTTAGTAACATTTTCTTTTCAGGGGCTTCTTCCAACAAAAGAGAAATACCTTTCTTTAAATTACTCAAAGATTCGTCAACACTATCTCCAAAGTCACTAATACCTAATTCTACACAGTCCGCTACAAAAACTGTGTTTCCGTCTAATTCTTCTTCATGCAAAACAGCTGAAAAAGATATTTCTTCTTTCATGTAATTAATGATAAATAACCCGTATATAAACATTTGGTTGGCGTTTATTACTGTGTTTTGGTTGTTCCATTGGCAATTTCTAAATAAATCCTAGCTCGTTTAATCAATTTAAAGGATCAATGGAAACAAATTTTTTAGAGCTATTCTCTAAACTCAACAGAATCAATAATACCATCAGAATCCATATCAATACCCTCTACAACCTTTGCAATTATTGAAGGATTATTTCTATTGCCTTTAGTTATTTCATCAAAATCCTGTAGAAATGCAATTATTGCTGCCCTGGTTCCTGAAAACCTTTTACCTGCAATTAATAAAATATATTTATCTTTATTAAAAGGATTCTTCATCTTTACAATTAAACCTGTTTCATCTGAAGGATAGGAATTTCCTGAAAGTGTTGACAAAACATTCCAAAATAATTGCTTTTCAAATCTTATTGGTAATTTAGAGTTAACCTTTGAGGTTATCTTATTTACAACAGGCCCCCCAATAACTATAAGATTTTCATTTAAGTCTTCAGAATTAACCTCAGTATCCAACTTAACATTAAACTTTGGTACATAATTTAAAAAAGTTCCCAGGAATAAAGCAAAATCTATCCCATAATAACCATCTCGAGATCTTGCTTTTTCCGGGCCATGAGGATCTGGACTACCGACAATGATTAAAGAATCTAATTTACCATCCTTAATAAACGGCTCAAAGAATTTCTTCTGCTTATCATTTAAATAAGAAACCTTCTGAGTCTCTTTAAATTCATCAAACTTAACAAAAAACCCAGGTTCAGTTAAAGAATAATAATTTGCTATAGCTCCTTGTTTGCTTTCTTTTTTAACAATCTTGACTATCCCTGCTTTTTCAAAATTCCTTATATGATAATAAACCTTTTGTTCATGAACCTTAAGTTGTTTTGCTAATTCCTTAGGATAACTTGGATTTTTAACCAATAAATTAAGAATCTTTTGGGCTAATTCTGAGCTTAAGCATTTAAAACAATCTGCTTTAAGTTCTTTTACAGGGAGTGAAAGTACCTTTTCCTTATCCTTTGTTATTACGTGCATTTGCTATTAAAAAATATTTTTTAGTAGTATTAAAAATTTATTAATAATACTTATATATAAGCTTTGCTAACTAAAATGCTATGTGTGGAATTATTGGTTACAAAGGATTTAGAAATGCTGGGGATATTTTAGTTAAAGGTTTAAAAAAACTAGAGTACCGAGGCTATGATTCTTGGGGTATAGCAATAAAAAATAAAGAAAGATTAAGTTTTATAAAGAAAATAGGCAAGATTAAGGATTTTAATGAAGAACTAGAATTTTCTGGAAATTTAGGAATCGGGCATACTAGATGGGCAACAACAGGAAAAGTATCTGAAACCAATGCACACCCACATTTTAGTTGCGATAAAAAAATAGCATTAGTCCATAATGGTATTATAGAGAATTATCAGGAATTAAAAAGAAAGCTCATGGATAAAGGGCATGAATTCTATTCTGAAACTGACACAGAGGTAATAGCACACCTGATAGAAGACAATATTGATTCTGGTTTATTACTTGAGGATTCAGTTAAAAAAGCAGCTGAAGAACTTAAAGGACGCTCTGCATTTGTGGTTATAAGCAAAGACAATGATAAAATTATTGCAATAAGAAATGGTTCTCCATTGATTATTGGTGTTGGGGATAATGAATATTTTATAGCCTCTGATATACCAGCATTTTTAGAATACACAAATAAGGTAATGTACTTAGATGATAATGAAATGGCTATAATAAATAATAAAATAGAATTCTATAGTTTAATACAAAATAAAAAAGTTAAGAAAAGATTAATTGAAATTGATTGGGATACTAAACAAGCTGAAAGAGGAAGTTATCCTCATTTTATGATTAAAGAGATAATGGAACAAAAAGAAACCATAAGGAATGCAATAAATCAAAATGATAAAGACCTATTAAAAATTGCTGATTCTATAAAAAATGCTTTTGGAACATTTATAATTGGTTGTGGTACAGCTGGAAAGGTTGCTTTAACAGCACAATATTTATTTTCTATTATTGCAAATAAGCATATTAATTCTATTTTTGCATCAGAATTTCCAAATTACCACCATTTTCTTACTGATAAAACCCTAGTTATTGCTATTTCGCAAAGTGGAGAAACAGCAGATGTTTTAGAGGCAATAAAGACTGCAAGAGAAAAACAAGCCAAGATTATTTCAATATTAAATGTATATGGAAGTTCTATGATGAGACAAAGCCATGAAAGTATAATGATTAATGCAGGTCCAGAAAAGGCTGTTGCATCAACAAAAGCAACCACAGCACAACTAGCCTTAGTTACATTATTAGCTTATGCATGTGCAAATAAACTTGAAGAAGGGAAAAGGCTTCTCATAGAAACCGCATCCCAAGTGAATGATATGTTAAATCCAAGGTACGAGGACTATATAAAAACATTAGCTGAAAAGATATGCAACCAAGAAAATATCTATATAATTGGCAGATCATTAAATTACCCAATGGCATTAGAGGCTGCAATAAAAATACAAGAAGTAAGTTATATCCATGCGGAGGGTTTTGCTGGTGGGGAATTAAAACATGGTCCTTTAGCATTAATTGGAAAAAATACACCCTGTATTGCTTTGGTTGCTAATGATGAAACAAAAGATGAAATTTTAGTTAATGCTAACGAGGTTAAGGTAAGAGGGGGTTTTATTATAGGAATTAGCCCAGAAAATAACTCTATATTTGATTACTGGATTAAGGTTCCAGATATAAATAATGCAAGCCCCATAGTAAATATTATACCAATTCAAATACTGGCATATCATTTAGCCCTATTAAGGGGTTGTGATCCAGATTATCCAAGGTCATTAGCAAAATCTGTTACTGTAAAATGAAAATATTCCACGCATATGATATAAGAGGAAAATACCCAGAATACTTGAATACTTTTAATGCTTATCACTTAGGCAGGGCAATAGGAGCAATATTAAATGGAAGAAAAAGAATTTGTGTAGGTTACGATACAAGAAAGGGATCAGAAGTAATTAAAAATTATATAATTGAAGGCCTAGAACATTCTGGTTATGAAGTTTTAAATTTAGGACTACAAGCAACACCACTAATATGTTACTATGGTTTTAAAAACAAAATACCAAGCATAACTATAACTGCATCACATAATCCAAAAGAATATACTGGGTTAAAGATTTACACAAAAGATGGGTTGAGATTTAATAAATTAGAAAAACTTGAAGAAATCTTTGAAGAAAAAAAATTCATATCTGGAAATGGAAAAACAATAGAGGTTAATTCAGAGGATATTGAAAGGCCCTATATTGAATATATAACAAAAAACAAAGAAAGTAATCTTAATATTGCATTAGAATCTTATGGTGGACCTGCAACATTTATTGCAAAAAAAGCACTTGAAAAAATAGGATGTAGCGTTTGTTCTATAAGGAACAAGTTTGATTCAGATTTTTTTAATAAAACGCCAGAACCTAAGGAAGGGAATTTAGATGAGATTATTAATTTAATGCAAAATGATTCATATGATTTTGGGGTAGCTTTAGACGGTGATGGTGATAGATCTTTATTTATAGACAATAAAACAAACATAATTGATAGTAGTCATATATGTATGATCTACCTTAATAATATTTTAAAATACAAAAAAGGTAATGTTATTATGGCAATTGATTCTTCAAGAAAATTAAATACAATGAGAAACGCTAGAATACATTGGTGTAGGATAGGAACAAAATTTTTAGAAGCTATGTTAAAAGAAAAAAATGCCATATTTGCAGGTGAGGGAAGTTATCACTATTATTTCGGCAGATATTATCCTTTTTCAGACGGTATATTATCAGCTGTAATAATGGCAGATTTACTTCATAAGGAAAAAAGAAGTTTATATGGTATTAAAATAGAACTACCACAAGTTCATATGTTAAGGAAAAATTTTATATGTAAGGATGATGAAAAAAAAGATTTAATATTAAATAAGATTTTAGAAAGGTTTAAAGACAAAAAGTATGATACTATTGATGGTATAAGAATATTTTTTGACATCTATGATTGGGCTTTAATAAGAAAATCCAATACCGAACCCTTAATAAAGCTAATAGTTGAAGGAAACTCTAAAAAAGAAGCAATAAATAGAGTTAATTGTTTTTCAGAAACAATAGAAGGGATGATACAATGAGAAGGAAGAAGAACACTCTAAAAAAACTTGAAGAAGCATTAGAAAAACGCAATAGGTGGGAAGAAACAAAAACAGAACCCAGTGTACCACCACTGATAGGGATTGAGACATTTATCGAGATGATTAAATTAGGTTTATATGATAGGAATAAGAACAATGAACCTACAATTGAGTTAAAAGCTGAACATACCTACCCTTCACTCTCCTATTTAAAAATACAATACCAAGGAAAGAAATATCAAACGTTAATTAAAGCATTTTAGGAGCTAAAAATGGATGCAATAATACTCGCAGCAGGAAAATCAAAAAGAATGTACCCTTTAACTGTAGAAAAACCTAAAGGGATATTAAAGATTGCAAATAAATCAATAATTCAACATAACCTAGAACAGCTTGAAGGATTAGTTGATAAAGCAATAATAATTGTTGGTCATGGAAGAGAATATATTTTAAATCATTTCCCTAAAGAGTATAAAGGACTAGGTTTAACCTATATGGAGCAGTGGCCTCAACTTGGTACATGGCATGCACTAGACCGAGCAAGATATTCAACAAGTGACCGATTTATTGTATTAATGGGGGATGATCTTTATAGTAAAAAGGATATTAAGTCCTGTATAGAAAAAGAATTCGCAATATTAACTACAAATAAAGTTAATGATAAAAAAAGATTTGGAATTGTTAATGAACATAACGGAAAATTTATGCATGTTTTTGAAAAAGAGGATAAAGAGATTTTAGGTTTAATAGACGATAATACTTTAGTTAATTGTGGTTTATATGTTTTAAACAAAAAAGTATTTGAATATAATTTAGGAATATCTAAAAGGGCAGAATTTGAATTAACTACATTAATTGAGGAATTTTCCAAAAAAAATGAAATTGATGTTGTAAAGGTTCAAGATTACTGGATACCAATAAATTACCCTTGGGATTTATTAAACACTAATGAATTTCTATTAAAGAGAATGTTAGATTATAAAATTGACGGTATAATTGCATCGAATGTAACAATAGATGGTTTGTCAATAGTTATTGGGAAAGGAACCGAAGTAAAATCCGGTGCTTATATTGAAGGGCCTGTAATTATAGGTAAAAACTGCAAAATAGGACCACGAGCTTATATCAGGGGATGTACATCAATAGGAAATAATTGCAGAATAAATGCAGAGGTTAAGAACAGCATAATTGGTGATAATACAAACCTATCACATCAAAGTATTTATGTTGGAGATTCTATAATTGGTGATGACTGTAATCTTGGAGCTGGAACAATTACAGCGAATTCTAAGCATGATGGAAAAAACATAAGGTCAATAATTTATAGGGAAGTTATAGCAAAAGAAGGAATAAAATTTAACCGTGAAATAGTGGATACTGGCAGAACAAAATTTGGTACGGTTATTGGTGATAGAACAAAGTTAGGAATTGGCACTAAAATTAGACCTGGAAGAAAGATATGGTTAGATAAACTTACAGAAGAAGGACAAGTTGTTAAGGAAGATTTAATATAACTTTATCATTTAAAACCATTAATAAGCTCGCATAAATCTTGGAAAATACTATCTATTGGTTTATCTCCATTAAATTCATACAGCTTATTTTTTGCTGCATAATAATATAAAACTGGAAGCGTTTTTGAATTATATTCACTTAATCTAGTCTTTATGGTTTCTTCATTATCATCAGCTCTTTGAAAAAGAGAGCTACCACAAACATCGCATATATCTTCTAGTTTTGGTATTTTATATTCTATATTATATGCTGCATTACAATCTTTATTAGAACAAGTTCGCCTTCCAACTAATCTTCTAATTAAGGTTTCCTCAGAGGCTTTAATATAGATAGCAGCATCTATAAAATTATGTAAGTCAAAGACTTTTGCCTGTTCTAATGTTCTCGGAAATCCATCCAGTATAAACCCATCAACATCTTTAATCTCATTCAAGACAATTCTTATAGTTAAATCATCCGGAACAAGTAAACCTGCATTCATAAAACCCAGTATTTTCTTACCAAGATCAGTTTGCTCCTTCACATGTCTTCTAAATATTTCCCCTGTAGAAATATGCTTCAAATTATATTTCTCTCTAAGTAATGCTGCCTGAGTTCCTTTCCCTGCACCTGGAGGACCAAATAATACTAAGTGATAATTCATCTATACCTCATAAAATCTTCAATAAGCTCCCTTCCATGGGTTGTTCCCAAGCTAAATCTTAATTCTAGATTACTCTTTAAACTTAAGTCTTCATTAATACAACCTGCAGCAATTAATGCCTTTACATAATCTAGAGCTGTTTTAAAACCACCAGAAGGTTTAATTCCTACCGGATTTGATATTTTAAAAGACTCTGCTGATTGTCTCATCAAATAAATGTCTTTAAATCTATCACGCTTTTCTAAAAATTTCTCTTCTTTTTCAAAACCAGTTCTTTCCTTGATCTTTGTTTTTACTTTATATTTAATAGCGAGATCTGCTATTGTACTAGATGCCATTTCTATTTCTTCTTTTTTAAGATAAGGTGCTTTTATTATTACTCTAACTTCTTTATCTTCTGAAAAAAAATCATTATATTTTGAAACGCCAGAAAATAAAATTTCTAATTCCCAAACATACGCCTTATATTCGGATGATGAAAAAAGTTCTTTATATGGTAAATTTAAATTTAATCTCTTTAATAAATCTACATTATGAACTGTATCAATACCATCTGCCCCTAAATGAAATGATCTTAGTGCTTCTTCCAGTTTATAAATCCCTTTTTCTTCACCACTTGGAAAATCATTTACAGCATATATTTTTACTTTATTGTCTGGATTCATTTCTTTCAAAACTACTTTTGCTTTGTCTAAAAGCCAGGACCATGTACAGATATTCATACCATACTTTAGAGCATCAGCACATTTAAGTTTTAAATCATCATTTGCGAATTTTATATAGGTACCATCAAGGCCCCACCTAGGAACTAAAGAAGTATTATCAATTAAAGATGCTAGCAATGGTATTTTATCCTCTTTAACAATCTTAGTTATTAAATAACCTAAGCTATAGGGGTTGTCCATGGAAAAAACACTATATTCTAAATTTTTAAGTATTTCTATATTGAAATTTTTGTGTAGTATCATGACATTTGTCACCACTTAAATTCAACTGTTTTCTTATGAATCAAGGGTGATGATTCATGAAGAAAGAAGATATCAGAAAAGAATTCTTTAAACTTAAAATAAAGGGGTTTTCTT
>Ga0209515_10001341_pt1 | contig 41673 bp, 41 predicted proteins | sample Subgroupgradi54m_FD_187454 | JGI IMG/M metagenome (GOLD analysis project Ga0209515, IMG submission 187454) | Subsurface groundwater microbial communities from S. Glens Falls, New York, USA - GMW60B uncontaminated upgradient, 5.4 m (SPAdes)... ... | reverse complement strand
CAACACGAGCTCCAGCAGCCGCCAGGCCAGGCCTTTGCGCTCGCGCCGCGGCCCGACGATCAGGATGCGCTCGTTGACAAAGGGCAGATTGGCCGCGACGACGCGACGAAGCTCAGCTTGACTCACGTCGACCCCTCACCCCAACCCTCTCCCCTGAGTACGGGGGAGAGGGAGCCACGATGTGCCCCCTCGCCCGCTTGCGGGAGAGGGTTGGGGCGGGGTGAGGGTGTGCACGGGTCGCCATGCGTCAAGCTGAGGTTCGTCGCCAATCAGGAGCCATCAAGTGGTCAGCGCCTTGACGATCGCATCGCGGCACAGCGCCATCAGCCCGCCCGGCAGCAGCCCGAACAGCAGCACCGCAGCGCCGTTGAGCGACAGCAGCGCGCGCACATCGCCGCCGGCGACGATCGGCGCGGTCTCGACCGGCTCGTCGAAGAACATCACCTTGACGACACGGATGTAGTAATACGCGCCGACCAGCGACAGCATCACCGCGATCGCGGCGAGCCAGAAGTAGCCCGCCAGGTTGGTCGACACCAGCGCCTGCAGCACCGCCATCTTGGCGAAGAAGCCCATCGTCGGCGGCAGCCCGGCGAGCGAGAACATGAAGATCGCCATCACCGCCGCGTACCAGGGGCTGCGCTTGGCCAGGCCCTTGAAGTCGTCGATGTGCTCCGACTCGAAGCCCTGGCGCGCCAGCAGCATGATGATGCCGAAGGTGCCGAGCGTCGTCAGCACGTAGGTGACCATGTAGAACAGCGCCGAGCTGTAGCCGTTGGCGGCCGAGAAGGTGTTGACCGAGACCACCGTCGGCGCAAAGCCGAGCAGCACGAAGCCGGTCTGCGCGATCGTCGAATACGCGAGCATGCGCTTCAGGTTGCTCTGCGCAATCGCCGCCAGGTTGCCGAGCAGCAGCGACGCCACCGCGAGCACGATGATCATCTGCTGCCAGTCGTTGGCGAGGCCCGACAGGCCTTCGACCAGCAGGCGGACCGTGATGCCGAAGGCCGCCAGCTTGGGCGCACCGCCGATCAGCAGCGTGATCGCGGTCGGCGCGCCGTGGTAGACGTCGGGAATCCACATGTGGAACGGCACCGCGCCCATCTTGAACGCGAGACCGGCGACGACGAACACCAGCCCGAAGGCCAGCACCGACTTGTTGATGGTGCCGGTGCCGATCGCCTTGAACACCTCGCCGATGTCGAGCGAGCCGGTCGCGCCGTACATCATCGACAGGCCGTAGAGCAGGAAGCCGCTCGCCAGCGCGCCGAGCACGAAGTACTTCATCGCCGCTTCGGTAGCGTTCAGGTTGTCGCGCCGCAGCGCCGTCAGCGCATACAGCGACAGGCTCATCAGCTCCAGGCCGAGGTAGATGACCAGGAAGTTGTTGGCCGACAGCATCACGTCGATGCCGAGCAGCGAGAACATGCTGAGCGTGAACAGCTCGCCCTTGAGCATGTCGCGGTCGGCCGCGTAGGGGCGCGCGTAGGCCAGCGACATCATCACCGCGACGGTCGCGAAGAAGCCGAGCAGGTGGCCCATCGGGTCGGCCACCACCATGCGCTGCATCGCGTAGTGCGTGAGGCCGCTGTTGAACGCGATCAGGTGCATCACCGCGACGACGGCGAGCGACAGCTGCGTCAGCAGATAGGTCGGCGTGCGGCGCGGGTGCTTGACCCACAGGTCGACCATGGCCACCACGCAGGCCATGACGAGCAGGACGATTTCGGGGTAGACGGGCAGCCAGTTCATGGTGTTCATATCAGTTGGCCGCGGGAATCTTCGACACTTGCACGTGCTTGAGCAGCTCGGTCACGGAGACATGCATCGTGTCGGTGAACGGTTTCGGATAGACCCCCATCCACAGCACCGCGACAGCCAGCAGCCCGAGCATCAGCGTCTCGCGGCCGTTGATGTCGGCCAGCGTGCGCACGTCGTCATTCGCGACCGGGCCGAAGTAGACCCGCTTGACCATCCACAGCGTGTAGGCGGCACCGAAGATCAGCGTCGTCGCGGCCAGCGCGGCGAGCCAGAAGTTGAACTTCACGGTGCCGAGAATGACCATCCATTCGCCGACGAAGCCGCTGGTGCCCGGCAGCCCGCAGTTGGCCATCGCGAAGAACACACCCAGCGCTGCAAAGCGCGGCATCGTGTTGACGACGCCGCCGTAGCTTGCAATCTCGCGCGAATGCACCCGGTCGTACAAGACGCCGATGCACAGGAACATCGCGCCCGAGATGAAGCCGTGCGAGATCATCTGGACGATGCCGCCGGACGCGCCGAGCTCGTTGAAAATGAAGAAACCGAGCGTACAAAACCCCATGTGGGCGACCGACGAATAGGCGATGAGCTTCTTCATGTCGGTCTGCACCAGCGCGACCAGGCTGATGTAGAGCACCGCGATCAGCGACAGCGCGATGATGAACCAGGCGTACTCGTGCGACGCGTCGGGAACGATGGGCAGCGAGAAACGCAGGAAGCCGTAGGCGCCGAGCTTCAGCATGATGGCGGCCAGCACCACCGAGCCGCCGGTCGGCGCTTCGACGTGGGCGTCGGGCAACCAGGTGTGCACCGGCCACATCGGCACCTTGACCGCGAAGGCGGCGAAAAACGCGAAGAAGAGCAGCGTCTGCGCCGGCATGCCGAGCGGCATCTTGTGCCAGGCCAGGATGTCGAAGTTGCCGCCCGACTTGTAGTACAGGTAGATCAGCGCGACCAGCATCAAGAGCGAGCCGGCCAAGGTGTACAGGAAGAACTTGAACGCCGCGTAGACGCGCCGCGGCCCGCCCCAGACGCCGATGATGATGTACATCGGGATCAGCGTCGCTTCGAAGAACACGTAGAACAAGATGCCGTCGAGGGCGGCGAACACGCCCACCATCACGCCCGACAGGATCAGGAACGATCCCATGTACTGGTTGACGCGCTCGGTGATCACTTCCCAGGCCGAGATCACGACCACCACGGTGATGAACGAGGTGAGCAGAACGAACCAGACCGAGATGCCGTCCACACCCAGGTGGTAGCGCACGTTGAAGCGGTCGACCCAGGCGAGGTTCTCTTCGAACTGCATCGCCGCGGTGCCGGCGTTGAAGCCGGTGATCAGAGGGATCGTGACGAGGAAGCTCACGATCGCGGCGACCAGCGCGAGGCGGCGCACCATGCCCGCGTGCTCGTCGCTGCCCATCGCCAGCAGCACGATGCCCGACAGGATCGGCAACCAGATGGCAAGGCTCAACAAACCCATGTTCTTGTTCTCTTCAGATGCCCTTGAGGGCGAGCAGCAGGTTGGGCCACAACTGCCAGGTCATCAGGCCGATGACACCGAGGATCATCACCAGCGCGTACCAGTAGAGGTAGCCGGTCTGCAACAGGCGTACCACCGACGCGATGCCGCCGACCGCACGCGCCGAGCCATCGATCAGCACGCCGTCGATCAGCGCCGCGTCGCCGCCCTTCCACAGCCCCTGCCCGGCCAGCCGCGCGGCCGGAGCCAGCACGTTCTCGTTGAACCAGTCCATGTAGTACTTGTTCTCGAGCAGGCGGTAGATGAATCCGAAACGCGCCTTGATGGCGGTCGGGATCTCGGGTTTGACCAGGTAGAAGACGTAGGCCGTCACGACACCCAGCAGGGCCAGCGCGAACGGCAGCGACGTGAGGCCGTGCAGCGCCATCGCGGCGGCGCCGTGGAACTCGTTCTTCAGTTCCTCCATCGCCGGGTGATGCTCGAGGTTGACGATGATCGAGTCGGCCATGAAGTCGCTGAACAGCATCGGACCTATCGTCATGAAGCCGATGACGACCGAGGGGATCGCCAGCAGCACCAGCGGCGCGGTCACGACCCACGGCGACTCGTGCGGGTCGGCGTGTTCGTCACCGTGGCCATGCGCCCCGTGCTCGTCCTCCGAATCGATTTCCTTGTGGCGGAAGTGCTCCTTGCCGTGGAAGACCAGGAAGTACATGCGGAACGAATAGAAGGCGGTGACGAACACGCCGGCGACCACCGCGAAGTAGGCAAAGCCCGAGCCCCAGAGATGGCTCGCGTGCACCGCCTCGATGATGCTGTCCTTCGAGTAGAAGCCGGCGAACAGCGGGGTGCCGATCAGCGCCAGTGAACCCAGCAGCGCGGTGATCCAGGTGATCGGCATGTACTTGCGCAGCCCGCCCATGTTGCGGATGTCCTGGTCATGGTGCATGCCGATGATCACCGAGCCGGCAGCGAGGAACAGCAGCGCCTTGAAGAACGCGTGCGTCATCAGGTGAAACACCGCCACCGAATAGGCCGAGGCGCCGAGCGCCACCGTCATGTAGCCGAGCTGAGAGAGCGTCGAGTACGCGACGACCCGCTTGATGTCGTTCTGGATGATGCCGAGAAAGCCCATGAAGAGGGCCGTGATCGCGCCGATGACCATCACGACGCTCAGCGCCGTGTCCGACAACTCGAACAGCGGCGACATGCGCGCCACCATGAAGATGCCGGCGGTTACCATCGTCGCGGCGTGGATCAGCGCCGAGATCGGCGTCGGGCCTTCCATCGAGTCGGGCAGCCAGACGTGCAGCGGGAACTGCGCGCTCTTGCCCATCGCGCCGATGAACAGGCCAATGCAGATCACCGTGATCAGCATCCAGTTGGCGTTGAACGGAGCGACCAGCTTGGCGAGCTCCGGGCCCTTCGCGAAGGCTTCGGCGTAGTTCAGCGTGCCGGCAAACGCGACGATCAGGCCGATGCCCAGGATGAAGCCGAAGTCACCGACCCGGTTGACGATGAAGGCCTTCATGTTGGCGAAGATCGCCGTCGGCTTGGTGTACCAGAAGCCGATCAGCAGGTACGACACCAGGCCCACCGCTTCCCAGCCGAAGAACAACTGCAGGAAGTTGTTGCTCATCACGAGCATCAGCATCGAGAAGGTGAACAGCGAGATGTACGAGAAGAAGCGCTGGTAGCCCGGGTCTTCTTCCATGTAGCCGATGGTGTAGATGTGCACCATCAGCGAGACGAAGGTGACCACCGTCATCATCATCGCGGTCAGGCCGTCGACCAGGAAGCCGATCTCCATCTTCAGGCCGCCCAGCACCATCCAGTCGTAGACGGTCTGGTTGAAGCGCGCGCCTTCGACGGCCACTTCCTTCAACACCATCGCCGAGACGATGAACGAGATCAGCACCCCGAGGATGGTGACCATGTGCGAGGCGCGGCGGCCGATCGCCTGGCCGAAGAAGCCGGCGACGATGGCGCCGGCCAGCGGGGCCAGCGGGACCCACAAGAGCGTCGATTGGGAAAGCGTGGATGCCATGTCAGCCCTTGAGCGCGTCGAGCTCGTCGACGTTGATCGATGCCCGGTTGCGGAACAGCACGACCAGAATCGCGAGGCCGATCGCCGATTCGGCGGCCGCGACCGTGAGGATGAAGAAGACGAACACCTGCCCCGCCATGTCGCCCAGGTAGTGCGAGAACGCGACGAAGTTCAGGTTGACCGCGAGCAGCATCAGCTCGATGCACATCAAGAGCACGATCAGGTTCTTGCGGTTCAGGAAGATGCCGATCACCGACAGCGCGAACAGGACTGCGCCCAACGACAGGTAGTGCCCGAGGGTGATGTTGGTCATGCCTTGTCTCCGGTCGGCGCGGGCGGCGGAGCCGGCGGCGCCTCGATGGTCGGCGCCATCTTGACGATGCGCACCCGATCGGCCTTCTTGGCGCGCACCTGCTGCGCCGGGTCGACGTACTTCGAGTCCTTGCGCCGGCGCAAGGTCAGCGCGATGGCGGCGATGATCGCCACCAGCAGCAGCACCGCCGCGATCTGCAGCGGGTACAGGTAGCGGGTGTAGACCTCGATGCCGAGCAGCTTCGTGTTGCCGAGCTTGAGCGCCGCCGCGTCGGCCACCGGCGCGCTACGCACGTCGAAGCCGGGGATCAGCACCAGCGCCATCTCGACCGCGATCACGACACCCACCAGCGCGGCTGCGGGAAAGTGCTTCCAGAAACCTTCACGCAGGTTGTCGACGTTGATGTCGAGCATCATCACGACGAACAGGAACAGCACCATCACGGCGCCGACATAGACGAGCACCAGCGCGATCGCGAGGAACTCGGCGCGCAGCAGGATCCACACGCACGACGCCGAGAAGAACGCGAGCACGAGGTAGAGCGCGGCATAGACCGGCGTGCGCGCCGTGATCACCCGGAACGAGGCGAACAGCAGGACGGCCGAAAAGACGTAGAAAAGCGCGGTGATGGTGTGCATGTTGTTGTTTGGCGCCGCCGGGTACATCACAAGCCCGGGTCGCGCCGCTGAAGCGTTGGAAGGCTCAGCGGTAGCGGGCGTCAGCCTCCTTGTTGGCCGCGATCTCTTTCTCGTAGCGGTCGCCGACGGCGAGCAGCATGTCCTTCGTGAAGTACAGGTCGCCGCGCTTCTCGCCGTGGTATTCGAAGATGTGGGTCTCGACGATCGAGTCGACCGGGCAGCTCTCTTCGCAGAAGCCGCAGAAGATGCACTTGGTCATGTCGATGTCGTAGCGCGTCGTGCGGCGCGAGCCGTCGTCGCGCACCTCGGACTCGATCGTGATCGCGAGCGCCGGGCAGACCGCTTCGCACAGCTTGCAGGCAATGCAGCGCTCTTCGCCGTTTTCATAGCGGCGCAGCGCGTGCAGGCCGCGAAAGCGCGGCGACAGCGGCGTCTTGTCTTCCGGGTATTGCACGGTGATCTTGCGCGACCAGAAGTGCCGGCCGGTCAGGGCCATGCCCTTGAACAGCTCGGTGAGCATGAAGCTCGAAATGAGGTCCCGAATGGGTGTTGCGGCAGCCATGGTGAGGTTCCTACTTCCAGATGTTCCAGGGCGACTGAATCCACAGCCCCACGACCACCAGCCAGATCAAGGTGACCGGAATGAAGATCTTCCAGCCCAGACGCATGATCTGGTCGTAGCGGTAGCGCGGGAAGGTGGCGCGCACCCACAGGAACAAGGTGCAGATGACGAAGACCTTCATGCCCATCCAGATCCAGCCCGGGACCCAGTTGAAGAACACGCTGTCGACCGGCGACAGCCAGCCGCCGAGGAACATCACCGTCGCGAGCGTCGATACCAGGATGATGTTGGCGTACTCGGCCAGGAAGAACATCGCGAACGCCATGCCCGAGTACTCGACCATGTGGCCGGCGACGATCTCGGATTCGCCTTCCACCACGTCGAAGGGATGGCGGTTGGTTTCGGCGATGCCGGCGATCACATAGACGACGAAGATCGGCAGCAGCGGCAGCCAGTTCCAGCTCAGGAACGTGAGGCCGTGGCGCGCGAAGATGCCCTTGCCCTGCCCCATCACGATGTCGGTCAGGTTGAGGCTGCCTGCCACCATCAACACCACCACCAGCGCGAAGCCCATCGCGATCTCGTACGAGACCATCTGCGCCGAGGCGCGCAGTGCGCCGAGGAAGGCGTACTTCGAGTTCGACGCCCAGCCGGCGATGATGACGCCGTAGACCTCCATCGAAGCGATGGCCATCACGAACAGCAGGCCGGCGTTGACGTTGGCCAGCGCCACCTCGGGGCCGAAAGGCACCACCGCCCACGCTGCCAGCGACGGCATGATGGTCATCACCGGCCCGAGGAAGAACAAGCTCTTGTTCGCCGCCGACGGAACGATGATCTCCTTGAAGATCAGCTTCACCGCATCGGCGATCGGCTGCAGCAAGCCGCGCGGGCCGACGCGGTTGGGGCCGGGGCGGATCTGCGACCAGCCGATGGCCTTGCGTTCCCACAGCGTGAGGTAGGCGACGCACAGCAAGAGCGGTAGCACCAGTGCGACGATCTTGATCAGGGTCCAGGCGACCGGCCAGGCGCTGCCCAGCGTCGAGGCGCCGAAGGATTGAAAGCTGTCGAGCATGGCGGGCCTCAGGCTTTCGCGACGCTGATGGCGCCGAACATCGCGCCCAGGCTGGCCGTGGCCGGGTGGCCGGCCGGGACCCTCACCACATTCGCGGCGAGCGATGCGTCCAGGCGCGCATGCAAGGTCGCTTGCGCACTGCCTTGCGAAACCCGCACCGAGTCGCCGTGGGCCAGGCCGAGTTGCGACCACAAGGTGGCCGGCAGGCTCGCGACCGGCACCGCGGCGTCGGCCGTGAGCTGCAGCGAGGTCGCCCGGCGCACCAGCGAATCGGTGGCGTAGATCGGCACGTCGGCGATGCGCTCGAGGCCGTTCGATGCCTGCGCGATGCCCACCGGCGAGTCGCTGTGGTTGTCGAGGCGCGCGGCGATGTCGTTGCCCAGCGCTTCGGCGCGGACTTCTTCCGAGGTCTCGTAGCCGAAGCCCGCCAGGCCCAGCATGTTGCCGAGCACCCGCAGCACCTTCCACGCCGGGCGTGTGTCACCCCAGGGCTTGACGACGCCGTGGAAGCTCTGGACGCGGCCTTCGGCATTGACGAAGGTGCCCGATGTTTCGGTGAAAGGCGCGATCGGCAGCAGCACGTCGGCGCAATCAGTCGCGGCGTTTCGGAACGAGGTCAACGCGACCACGAGCTCGGCTGCTTGAAGCGCGGCGACCGCTGCAGCCGGGTCGGCCGCGTCGAGCGCGGGCTCGACGTTGAGCAGCAGGCAGGCCTTCAGCGCGCCGCCCAGCATCTGGCCAGCGTTCAATCCGCCCTCGCCCGGCAACGCGTTGACGAGCTGCGCACCGACCGTGTTGCCGGCCTCGGTGAGGTAACCGACGCTCGCGCCGGTCTGCGCCGCGATCCAGTTGGCGAGCGACAGCAGCGCGCTCGCCTGCGGGTGCTGCGCGGCCGCATTGCCGAGCAGCACCGCCTTGCGTTCGCCGGACAGCAGCGATGCGGCGATCGCTTGCCCTTGCGGCGTGACCGTGGCCGCGACCGGCGCGTCGACCTTGTTCGCCGCAGCAACGGCCGCGGCGATCTCGGCCAGCGCGCTGACCCATGCACCGGGTGCGACGCTGGTCGTGCTCGCGAGCGGCATCAGCCAGTCGTCGTGCGCCGCGTTGACGCTGTGGATCTTGGCGCCGCGCTTGGCGGCCTGGCGCAGGCGTTGCGCGAACAGGGGGTGGTCCTTGCGCAGGAACGAGCCGATGACGAGTACACGTTGCAGGGTCGACAGCGACGCAATCGAGGTGCCGAGCCAACGCACAGCGCCGTCGTGGGTGAAGTCCGAATGCCGGGTGCGGAAGTCGATGTTCTCACTGCCGATGCCGCGCACCAGCTTCGCGAGCAGGTGCAACTCCTCGACCGTGCTGTGCGCCGAGCCGAGTGCACCGATGCTCTGCGCGCCATGGGCGGCCTTGATCTGGGTCAGGCTGCGGGCGACGTATTCGAGCGCGGTGGTCCAGTCGGTGGCCTTCCATTCGCCGCCCTGCTTCACCATCGGCGTCGTCAAGCGCTCGTCGCTGTTGACCGCCTCGTACGAGAAGCGGTCGCGGTCGGCGAGCCAGCATTCGTTGACGTCTTCGTTCTCCAGCGGCACCACGCGCATCACCTTGCCGCCCTTGACCTGCACGATCAGGTTGGCGCCGGTGCTGTCGTGCGGGCTCACGCTCTTGCGGCGCGACAGCTCCCAGGTGCGAGCCTGGTAGCGGAAGGGCTTGCTGGTGATGGCGCCGACCGGGCAGATGTCGATCATGTTGCCCGACAGCTCGGAGTCGATCGTGTCGCCGGCCACCGTGGTGATCTCGGAGTGTTCGCCGCGATGGATCATGCCCAGCTCCATCACGCCGGCCACTTCCTGGCCGAACCGGATGCAGCGGGTGCAATGGATGCAGCGCGTCATCTCCTCCATCGACAGCAGCGGGCCGACTTCCTTGTGAAAGACCACCCGCTTCTCTTCGTCGTAGCGCGACGACGAGCCGCCGTAGCCCACCGCCAGGTCCTGCAGCTGGCACTCGCCGCCCTGATCGCAGATGGGGCAGTCGAGCGGGTGGTTGATGAGCAGGAACTCCATCACGCTTTGCTGCGCCTTGAGCGCCTTGTCGCTCTTGGTGCGGACGATCATGCCCTGCGTCACCGGCGTGGCGCACGCCGGCATCGGCTTGGGCGCCTTCTCGATGTCGACCAGGCACATCCGGCAGTTGGCCGCGATCGTGAGCTTCTTGTGATAGCAGAAGTGCGGGATGTAGGTGCCGGCCTTGTCGGCCGCATGCATCACCATGCTGCCTTCGGGCACCGACACCTTCGCGCCGTCGAGTTCGATTTCGATCATGTTGCGGGGACCAGTGCCGGCACGGTGCAGGCCTTGTGTTCGATGTGATGAATGAACTCATCACGGAAGTGTTTGATCATCGCGCGCACCGGCATCGCCGCCGCGTCGCCCAAGGCGCAGATCGTGCGGCCCTGGATGTTGTCGGCCACCGAGTTCAGAAGCTCCACGTCTTCCATCCGGCCCTTGCCGTGTTCGATGCGGTCGACCATGCGCCACAGCCAGCCGGTGCCCTCGCGGCACGGCGTGCACTGGCCGCAGCTTTCGTGCATGTAGAAGTACGACAGGCGCAGCAGGCTGCGCACCATGCAGCGGGTGTCGTCCATCACGATCACCGCGCCCGAGCCGAGCATCGAGCCGGCCTTGGCGATGGCGTCGTAGTCCATCGTCGTGTCCATCATGATCGAAGCCGGCAGCACCGGCGCCGACGAGCCGCCGGGGATGACCGCCTTCAGCGTGCGGCCGGGGCGCATGCCGCCGGCCAGCTCGAGCAGCTTGGAAAACGGCGTACCGAGCGGGACTTCAAAGTTGCCCGGGCGCTGCACGTCGCCGACCACCGAGAAGATCTTGGTGCCGCCGTTGTTCGGCTTGCCGATCTCGAGGTAGGGGCCGCCGCCGTTGTTGATGATCCACGGCACCGCCGCGAATGTCTCCGTGTTGTTGATCGTGCTCGGCTTGCCATACAGCCCGTAGCTCGCCGGGAACGGCGGCTTGAAGCGCGGCTGGCCCTTCTTGCCTTCGAGCGATTCGAGCAGCGCAGTCTCTTCGCCGCAGATGTAGGCGCCGAAACCGTGCGACGCATGGAGCTGGAAGCTGAACTTCGAACCGAGGATCTCGTTGCCGAGGTAACCGGCCTTGCGCGCTTCGTCCAGCGCCGCTTCGAAGCGGTCGTAGACCTCGAAGATCTCGCCGTGGATGTAGTTGTAGCCGACCGCCGTGCCCATCGCATACGCCGCGATCGCCATCCCTTCGATGACGATGTGCGGGTTGAACATCAGGATGTCGCGGTCCTTGCAGGTGCCCGGCTCGCCTTCGTCCGAATTGCAGACCAGGTACTTCGCGCCCGGGAACTGGCGCGGCATGAAGCTCCACTTGAGGCCGGTCGGAAAGCCGGCGCCACCGCGACCGCGCAGGCCTGAGGTCTTGACTTCGGCCACTACTTGCTCGGGGGTCATGGGCTCGGCGCCGTCGACACCGAGGATCTTGCGCAGCGCCTTGTAGCCGCCGCGCGCTTCGTAGTCCTTCAGCGACCAGTTCTTGCCGTCCAGCCCGGCGTAGATCTGCGGCTTGATGTGCCGGCCGTGGAAGCAGGTCTCGCTGCCTGTCGCTTGAAACTTGGAGAGGTCCAACATCGGTCGTGCTCTCTTCTTACTTGGCTTGGGCGGACAGCGTGTCCAGCAGCTCGTCGAGACGCTGGTTCGTCATGAAGCTGACCATCTGGCGGTCGTTGACCAAAAGCACCGGCGCGTCGGCGCAGGCCCCCAGGCATTCGCTCTTCTGCACGGTGAACATGCCGTCGGGTGTCGTGCCGCCCTCTTCGATCGCGAGCCGCGAACACAGGTGCGCGAGCGCGGTTTCGCCGTCGCGCAGCTGGCAAGGCAGGTTGGTGCAGACGTTGAGCTTGTAGCGCCCGATGGCCTGCTGGTTGTACATGTTGTAAAAGGTCGTGACCTCGTGCACCGCGATCGGCGGCATGCCGAGGTAGTCGGCGACTTCCTTCTCGCTGTCCTGCGAGACATGTCCGACTTCCAGCTGCACGATGGCCAGACAGGCCATCACGGCCGACTGCTTCTGGTCGGGCGGGTACTTGGCCACTTCGCGTGCGAAGCGTTCCTTCATCGACTCGGTGATCATCGGTCGATCTCTCCAAACACAATGTCCATCGTGCCGATGACGGCCACCGCGTCGGCAATCATGTGGCCGCGCGACATCTCGTCGAGCGCCGCCAGGTGCGGGAAGCCGGGGGCGCGGATCTTCAGCCGGTACGGCTTGTTGGCGCCATCGCTGACGATGTAGATGCCGAACTCGCCCTTCGGATGTTCGACCGCCGCGTAGGCCTCGCCTTCGGGCACGTGGAACCCTTCGGTGAAGAGCTTGAAGTGGTGGATCAGCTCTTCCATGCTGGTCTTCATGTCCAGCCGCGAAGGCGGTGCCACCTTGTGATTGGCGGTGATGACCGGCAGGCCCGGGTTGGCTTTGAGCCAATCCACGCACTGCTTGATGATGCGGTTGGCCTGGCGCATCTCTTCGATGCGGACCAGGTAGCGGTCGTAGGTGTCGCCGTTGACCCCCACCGGGATGTCGAAGTCCATCCGGTCGTAGACCTCGTAGGGCTGCTTCTTGCGCAAGTCCCATTCGATGCCCGAACCGCGCAGCATCGGGCCGCTGAAGCCGAGGTTGAGTGCGCGCTCGGGCGTGACGACACCGATGCCGACCGTGCGCTGCTTCCAGATCCGGTTGTCGGTGAGCAAGGTCTCGTACTCGTCGACGTACTTCGGGAAACGCCTGACGAAGTCGTCGATGAAGTCGAGCAGCGAGCCCTGGCGGTTCTCGTTGAGCTGCGAGATCGCCTTCGCGTTGCGGATCTTCGATGCGCGGTACTGCGGCATCTCGTCGGGCAGGTCGCGGTAAACGCCACCCGGGCGGAAGTAGGCCGCATGCATGCGCGCGCCGGAGGCGGCTTCGTACATGTCGAACAGGTCTTCGCGCTCGCGGAAGCAGTAGATGAAGATGTTCATCGCACCGCAGTCCAGGCCGTGCGCACCCAGCCACAGCAGGTGGTTCAAGAGCCGCGTGATCTCGCTGAACATCACACGGATGTACTGTGCGCGCTCGGGCACGTCGACACCGATCAGTCGCTCGATCGCCAGGCAGTAAGCGTGTTCGTTGCACATCATCGACACGTAGTCGAGACGGTCCATGTAGGGCAGCGACTGGATGTAGGTCTTGCTCTCGGCGAGCTTCTCGGTCGCGCGGTGCAAGAGGCCGATGTGCGGGTCGGCACGCTGGATGACCTCACCGTCGAGCTCGAGCACCAGGCGCAGCACGCCGTGTGCTGCCGGGTGCTGCGGGCCGAAGTTCAGCGTGTAGTTCTTGATCTCGGCCATGGCTTATAGAAGTCCGCCGTACTTGTCTTCGCGAATGATGCGCGGCGTGATCTCGCGCGGCTCGATCGTCACCGGCTGGTAGATGACGCGTTTCTGCTCCGGGTCGTAGCGCATCTCGACATGGCCCGAGGTCGGGAAGTCCTTGCGGAACGGGTGGCCGATGAAGCCGTAGTCGGTCAGGATGCGGCGCAGGTCGAGGTGGCCTTCGAAGATGATGCCGTACAGATCGAAGGCCTCGCGCTCGAACCAGTTGGCGGAGCTCCAGACTTCGTTCAGCGAATTCACCGCCGGCAGCTCGTCGTCGGGGCAGAACACCTTCAGGCGCAGGCGCCAGTTCTGCGTCACCGACAGCAGGTGCGAGACCACGCAAAAGCGCAAGCCGTCCCACTCCTGGTCCTTGTAGCTCGAATAGTCGACGCCGCAGACGTCGATGAGCTGCTCGAACTTCAGCGCGGGGTCGTCGCGCAGCTTGAGCGCGACCGGGATGTAGTCGGCCGCCGCGACGGTCAGCGTCAGCTCGCCGCGGTCGCGCACCAGCGTCTTGATCTGGCTGCCGAGAACGCTCTGAAGCGCCGCTTGCAGGGTATCGAGTCGGGTCATGGTTTCAGCGCGCGATGGTGTTCTCGCGGCGGATCTTCGCCTGCAGTTGGAGGATTCCGTACAGCAGCGCTTCGGCGGTCGGCGGACAGCCCGGCACGTAGACGTCGACCGGCACGATGCGGTCGCAGCCGCGCACCACCGAGTAGCTGTAGTGGTAATAACCGCCGCCGTTCGCACACGAACCCATCGACAGCACCCAGCGCGGCTCGGCCATCTGGTCGTAGACCTTGCGCAGCGCCGGCGCCATCTTGTTGCACAGGGTGCCGGCGACGATCATCAAGTCGCTCTGGCGCGGGCTGGGGCGGAACAACATGCCGAAGCGGTCGATGTCGTAGCGCGCCGCACCGGCGTGCATCATCTCGACCGCACAGCAGGCGAGGCCGAACGTCATCGGCCACAGCGACCCGGTCTTCGACCAGTTGATCACCGTGTCGAGTTGGGTGGTGATGAAACCTTCCTTGAGAACGCCTTCGATACCCATGCTGCTACTCCGTTCTCATTCCCAGTCCAAAGCACCCTTTTTCCACTCGTAGGCGAAGCCGACGACGAGGATGCCCAGGAAAATCATCATGGCCCAGAAACCGACCGCGCCGATTTCTTTCAGCGCTACGGCCCACGGGAAAAGAAAGGCGATTTCGAGGTCGAACAGGATGAAGAGAATCGCCACCAGGTAGTAGCGAACGTCGAACTTCATGCGTGCGTCTTCGAAAGCCTCGAAGCCGCATTCGTAAGGGGAGTTCTTCGCCGCATCGGGGCGGCGCGGGCCCAGCAGGAAGCCCAGAACCTGGGGCGCAACCCCGACCGCCACGCCCACCAGTATGAACAGGATGACGGGCAGGTAGGGTTCCAGGTTCATGGTGGCTTCGTGGGCTTGTGACATTGAACGAGGTCCACACCGCAACCCCGCACAAACTGATCTGGTGCCGACGGCGAGACTCGAACTCGCACAGCTTTCGCCACTACCCCCTCAAGATAGCGTGTCTACCAATTTCACCACGTCGGCCAAACGAATTTCGTCTGCAGATGCTGCTCGGATTGCATGAGGAATGGCTTTCCGAACAGCCTTGAATTCTAACCTCAAAGCGTAAGCTTCTCAGCGAAAACGCTGCAGTGCAGCAGAGTCGCTGATCGCACTTGCGCGAGGCTTACTTCGACGGCAACGCGCTGGGCGCCGAAGCAGGTGCCACCGATGCCGCGGGCACCACGCTGGCGGCCGATGCGCCCGCTGCCGGTGCAACGCCGCTGCCGGCGGGAAGCACGGCGCTCGGACGGTCGAGCACGCTGTCAGTGACCGGCCGCGAGCGGTCGTTCGACAGGTAAGCCAGGCCCAGCGTACAGACGAAGAAGACGCCGGCGCAGATCGCCGTCGAACGCGACAGGAAGTTCGCGCTGCCGGTCGCGCCGAACAGGCTGCCCGACGCACCGCTGCCGAACGAAGCGCCCATGTCGGCGCCCTTACCGTGCTGCACCAGCACGAGGCCGATCATCACAAGCGCCGCGAGGATCTGCAGCATCACCACCACATTCAGCAACCAGTTCATTGGTTCTTTTCTCCAGAGAAATTCGTGAGCGCGACAGCGTCAGGAAGCCGCGCGACAGATGGCGGCGAAATCTGCCACCTTGAGGGATGCGCCGCCGATCAGCCCGCCGTCGATGTCGGGCTGCGAAAACAGCGTGGCGGCGTTGTCGGCCTTGACGCTGCCGCCGTAGAGGATCTGCATCTCGTCCGATTTGGAGGTCGCCGCGTGCAGTTGCAAGCGCAGCAAGGCGTGCACTGCCTGCGCCTGCTCGGGCGTCGCGGTGCGACCGGTGCCGATCGCCCAGACCGGCTCGTAGGCGACCACCACCTGCGAGATGCAATGGCCGAGGGTGTGGATCACCGCCGACATCTGGCGCTTGACGACTTCGGCGGTGTGGTCGGCTTCGCGCTCGGCCAGCGTTTCGCCGACGCAGACGATCGGCGTCAGGTTGTGCTTGAGCGCGATCTTGGCCTTGTCGGCCACGAGCTGGTCGGTCTCGGCGTGATACGCGCGCCGCTCCGAGTGGCCGACGATCACGTACTTGCAGCCGAACTCGTGCAGCATCGCGGCCGAGACTTCGCCGGTGTAGGCGCCGGCCTCGTTCGACGAGCAGTCCTGCGCGCCCCAGCCGATGCGCTTGCCTTGCAGCGACATCGCCACTTCGGACAGGTACGGAAACGGCGCGCACACCGCCACGTCGGCGGTCCACGGACCGGCCGTGTCCAATCCGGCCAGCAGTTCGGCATTCGCGAGGCGATTGCCGTTCATCTTCCAGTTGCCGACCACCAGCTTGCGACGCATTGATTTCTCCTCGTTCACCATGCCAATACCAGCTTGCCGATGTGCTGGTTCGATTCCATCAGCGCATGGGCCTGCGCCGCCTGATCGGCCGGGAACGCCTGGTGGATCACCGGTTTCACCTTGCCGCTGGCAAGCCACGGCCAGACGTTCTGGCGCAGCGCCTGCGCGATGGCCGTCTTGAACTGCACCGAACGTGGGCGCAAGGTCGAGCCGGTGATCGTCAGGCGACGCCGCAACACCATGCCGGCGTCGATCTGGGCCTTGACACCGCCCTGCACTGCGATGAAGACGAGCCGGCCGTCTTCGGCCAGGCAGGTCAGTTCGCGCGCCACATAGTCGCCGGCGACCATGTCGAGAATGACGTTCGCACCGCGCCCGCCGGTGATGCGCTGCACCTCGGCGGCGAAGTCATGCGTGTTGTAGTTGATCGCGTCATCGGCGCCGAGCGCGATGCAGGCCGCGGCCTTCGCGTCCGACCCGACCGTCACGATGACCTTCACGTTCGCGGCTTTCGCGAGCTGGATCGCGGTGACGCCGATGCCGCTGCTGCCGCCTTGCACCAGCAAGGTTTCGCCGGCCTGCAGGCGGCCGCGATCGAACACGTTCGACCAGACGGTGAAGAAGGTCTCGGGCAGGCTCGCGGCCTCGATGTCGCTCAGGTTCGGCGGCACCGGCAGGCATTGGCCGACCGGCGCGACACACAGCTCGGCATAGCCGCCGCCCGCGACCAACGCGCAGACACGGTCGCCGATCTTCAATCCGGCAGCGGCCAACGCCGCGGCGTCGCCATCGACGATGACCCCCGCCACCTCCAGCCCAGGCAGGTCGGACGCACCCGGCGGCACCGGGTACATGCCCTTGCGCTGCAGCACGTCGGGGCGGTTGACGCCCGACGCGGCCACACGAATCAAGGCCTCGCCGGCACCCGCGACCGGGTCGGGCCGCACGGCAGGACGCAGCACCTCGGGGGCGCCGAATGACGTGATCTCGATTGCTTTCATCGCAGCAGACGGATTCGTCGCAGGCAGCGACTGGCGCTGGCCCGCGGCGTGATCGCCCTCTTACTCGTGCGAGGCCGGTTCGCGCATCGGCTGCGGATCGCGATCGAGCAGCGCCTTCATCGACAGCTTGACGCGGCCCTTCTCGTCTGTTTCCAAGACCTTGACCTTGACGATCTGGCCTTCCTTCAGGAAGTCGGTGACCTTCTCGACCCGCTGGTGGGCGATCTGGCTGATGTGCAGCAGACCGTCCTTGCCGGGCAGCAGGTTCACGAGCGCACCGAAATCGAGGATCTTGGTGATCGGGCCTTCGTAGACCTTGCCCACTTCGACTTCCGCGGTGATCTCTTCGATGCGCTTCTTCGCGTGTGCCGCCTTGTCGGCATCGGTCGACGCGATCGTGATCGTGCCGTCTTCGCCGATGTCGATCGTGGTGCCGGTTTCTTCGGTCAGCGCACGGATCGTCGAGCCGCCCTTGCCGATCACGTCGCGGATCTTCTCGGGGTTGATCTTCATCGTGTACAGGCGCGGCGCGAACTGCGAGACCTCGGTCTTCGCTTCACCCATCGCCTCGACCATCTTGCCGAGGATGTGCAGGCGCGCTTCCTTGGCCTGCGCCAATGCGACCTGCATGATTTCCTTGGTGATGCCCTGGATCTTGATGTCCATCTGCAGCGCGGTCACGCCGGTGGTGGTGCCCGCGACCTTGAAGTCCATGTCGCCCAGGTGATCTTCGTCACCCAGGATGTCGGTCAGCACCGCGAAGCGGTTGCCTTCCTTGATCAGGCCCATCGCGATGCCGGCCACATGCGCCTTCAGCGGCACGCCGGCGTCCATCAGCGCGAGGCAGCCGCCGCACACCGAGGCCATCGACGAGGATCCGTTGGACTCGGTGATTTCCGAGACGACGCGCATCGAGTACGGGAACTCGGTGCGGTCGGGCAGCACTGCGACGAGCGCGCGCTTGGCGAGGCGGCCGTGGCCGATTTCGCGGCGCTTGGGCGTTCCGACACGGCCGGTTTCGCCGGTCGCGAACGGAGGCATGTTGTAGTGGAGCATGAAGTGCTCGCTGTACTCGCCGGCGAGCGCGTCGATCTTTTGCGAGTCGCGGTCGGTGCCGAGGGTGGCGGCGACCACCGCCTGCGTTTCGCCCCGGGTGAACAGGGCAGAGCCGTGCACGCGCGGCAGCACGCCGTTGCGGATCTCGATCTGGCGCACGGTACGGGTGTCGCGGCCGTCGATGCGCGGTTCGCCCGACAGGATCTGGCTGCGCACGATCTTGGCTTCGATGTCGAACAGCACGTTGTCGACCTTGACCTTGTCGAACTCTGCCCCTTCGGCGGTGAGCGCGGCCAGCACGCCGGCGGTCACGTCACGTGTGGCGTGGGTGCGAGCCTGCTTCGAGCGGATCTGATAGGCCGCGCGCAGCTTGTCTTCGGCCAGCGCACCGACCTTGCCGATGAAGGCTTCGTCCTTGGCGGGTGCGACCCAGTCCCAGGCCGGCTTGCCGGCGTCGCGCACCAGCTCGTTGATCGCGGCGATCGCGACGTTGCCAGCCTCGTGGCCGAACACCACGCCGCCGAGCATCACTTCTTCGCTCAACTGCTTGGCCTCGGACTCGACCATCAACACCGCGGCCTGCGTGCCGGCGACGACCAGGTCCATCTGCGAGGTGGCGAGCTGTTCCTTGGTCGGGTTCAGCACGTATTCGCCGTTGATGTAGCCCACGCGCGCCGCGCCGATCGGGCCGTTGAACGGGATGCCCGAGATCGCGAGTGCCGCGCTGGCGCCGATCAGCGCCGGGATGTCGGCGGCGATTTCGGGGTTCAGCGACAGAACGTGGATGACGACCTGGACTTCGTTGTAGAAGCCCTCGGGGAACAGCGGGCGCAGCGGCCGGTCGATCAGGCGCGAGGTCAGCGTCTCGAGCTCGCTCGGGCGGCCTTCACGCTTGAAGAAGCTGCCGGGGATCTTGCCGGCGGCGTAGGTCTTCTCGATGTAGTCGACCGTCAGCGGGAAGAAGTCCTGCCCCGGCTTGGCGTTCTTGGCGCCGACCACGGTCGCCAGGATCATCGTGTCTTCGATGTTGACGATCACCGCGCCGCCGGCCTGGCGGGCGATTTCGCCGGTTTCCAGCGTGACGCTGTGTTGACCCCATTGGAAGGTCTTGGTGACTTTGTTGAACATGCTCATCTTTTTCTCCGGTGGTGCGAGCGCCTTGTGGGGTGGTGCTCTATGACCCGGAGCGGTGGGCATCCTGGCGCGATGCCATTCCAGCGGAGTTCGCCTGAACGCCTGTGGAATGACACATCGTCATCGGTGGCTGCCCTGCTCCAAACGCAAAGAGCCTGTGCTGGCAGATCCAGACAGGCTCTTCGTCTTCATCGTGGTGTTACTTGCGCAGACCCAGCTTGTGGATCAGTGCGGTGTAGCGGTCGGCGTCCGTCTTCTTCAGGTACGCCAGCAAGCTCTTGCGGGTGTTGACCATCTTCAGCAGGCCGCGGCGGCCGTGGTGGTCTTTCATGTGGGTCTTGAAGTGCGGCGTCAGGTCGTTGATGCGTGCGGTCAGGATGGCGACCTGCACTTCGGGCGACCCGGTGTCGTTGGCGCTGCGCGCATTGGCCTTGACGATCTCGGCCTTGTTGATATCGGCGGTGGACATTGTGTTTCCTGTGTGGGGAGCCGTGCGCCGTGGTTCCCTGGTGGGGGGTGCGGGTCGCAGCGGTTTCCTGGTGTTGAACTTGCGGTCGCCGGTGAAACCGACCAGCGCCGTGCTATGCGCTCCGTCCCCTGAGGGGGCAAAGCCTATCGATTATAGACCAAACGCCTTGATCGCCCGGGCCAGCCGCTCGACGCCGAGCGTCAGGCGCGCGGGGTCTTTCGACGCGAAACACCAGCGCAGCCAGCCCTCGGCCTCGTCGCCGAACGCGACGCCGGGCGCCAGGCCCAGTCCGGCTTCGGTGACCAGGCGTTTGGCGAGGGCCAGCGAGTCGTCCTGCCCTTCGATGCGGAAAAAGGCATACATGCCGCCGCGCGGGCTGGCGAGCTGCACGCCGGGCAGCGCCATCAACTGCGGCACCAGGGTGTCGCGGCAGGCCTTCATGCGCTCGGCGAGCGCCGGGACAAAGCTGTCGGCATGCGCGAGCGCCGCCAGCCCGCCGTGCTGGACGAAGACCGGTGCGCAGGAGGTGTTGAACTCGATCAGCTTGGCGACCGCCGCGGTCAGCCTCTCGGGCACCACCAGCCAGCCGAGCCGCCAGCCGGTCATCAGGAAGCTCTTCGAGAAGCTGTGGGTGACGATCAGGCGCTCATCGGGATCGGCGATGTCCAGGAAGCTCGGCGCGGCCGCGGCGCCGGGCTCGAAATAGAGCCGCTCGTAGACCTCGTCGGCGATGATCCAGGTGCCGGTGCGCCGGCAGTGCGCGAGGATCGCCTGCTGCTCGTCGCGTGTCAGCGTCCAGCCGGTCGGGTTGTTCGGCGCGTTGACGAGCAGCACCCGGGTGCGCCCGGTGATGGCGCCCAGCAAGGCGTCCAGGTCCAGCGTCCAGGCGCCGTCGCGCACCTTCAGCGAGACCCGCTTCACCACCGCGCCGAGGATCGCCGGCTGGGCGGTCAGGTTGGGCCACACCGGCACCACCGCGACCACCTCGTCGCCCGCTCCGGCGAGCGCCTGCATCGCGATCATCAGCGCGCTGACTCCCGACGACGTGACGGCGATGCGCTCGGCGCTGACCCGCGGGTGCAGCGCGCTCAGGTAGCCCGCCAGGCCGTCGCGCAACTCGGGCAGGCCGAGGTTGTGGGCGTAGAAGGTCTCGCCGCGCTGCAGCGACGCGATCGCTGCCTCGCGCACGAAGCCGGGGGTCGGCTCGTCGCTTTCGCCGAACCAGAAGGCGAGCACGTCGTCGCGCCCCATCGCCGCGTTCGCGACCTCGCGGATCTTCGAGCCGGGCAGCTGAGCGATCGCCGATCTCATGATTTCAAGCCCCTTGAAAACAAAAATGCCGCTCCAAATTCAGCGGCATGGTTGCTGCGGTGTGCGGCAATGAACCTTGATTGTAGGAGCCTCACCATGTTCGTTCTGCCTCTCTCGCATTCCATCGCGCGCCGCGCTGCCTCCAGCGCCCATCATCGCGCCATCGACCGTCTGTTCGACGAGTCCTGCGGCCGCCTGTTCGGCGACGCCTCCAGCGGCGTGCGCACGCCGGCGATCGACGTGATCGAAACCGACGCCGCGTACACCGTGGTGCTCGATGTTCCGGGCGTCACCAAGGAGCAGCTGAAGGTCACCGTCGAAGGCCGGCGCGTCAACGTCGAAACCGCCGAGGCGCCCGCGGCCGAAGCCCCCGCCGGCGAGCGCGTGCTGTACCGCGAACGCAGCGCCGCCCGCTACAGCCGCACCGTGAGCCTGCCGGCCGAAGTCGACCAGACCGCCTCGCAGGCCCGCTTCGACAACGGCGTGTTGACGCTGAGGCTGGCCAAGAAAGTGCCGACCGGCGCAACCCAGCTGCAGGTCAACTGATCACGCCGCCACCAGCGGCCAGCGTGGCAACACGCTGAAGCTGTAGTCGGTCTGCGTTTTGGCAATGCCGCGCTGCAAGCGCATCGCGGCGGCCAGTGCAATCATCGCGCCGTTGTCGGTGCACAGCGCCAGCTCGGGGTAATGCACCCTCACCTGGCGCTGTTCGCATTCGGCGTTCAGTTGTTCGCGCAGGCGCGCATTCGCGCCGACGCCGCCGGCGACGACGATGCGCTTCAAGCCGGTCTGCTTGAGTGCCGCGACACTCTTGCGCACCAGCACGTCGACGATGGCCTGCTGCGTCGCCGCGGCCAGGTGCGCCTTGTCCTGCTCGCAGACGTTGCTGCCGAGCTTCATCAAGCGGGTGCGCACGGCAGTCTTCAGGCCGGCGAACGAGAAGTCGAGGTTCGCGCTGTGCAGCAGCGGGCGCGGCAGGTCGAACACCGTCGCGTCGCCGAACTCCGCCAGCCGTGCCAGCGCCGGGCCGCCGGGGTAACCGAGGCCCATCAGCTTGGCCGACTTGTCGAAGGCCTCGCCGGCGGCGTCGTCTATCGTTTCGCCCAGCAGCTCGTAGCTTCCGACGTCGTCGACCCGCATCAGCTGCGTGTGGCCGCCCGACACCAGCAAGGCGATGAACGGAAACTCGGGCGGGTCGGCCGAAAGAAACGGCGACAGCAGATGGCCTTCGAGGTGGTGCACACCGAGCACCGGCCGATCCAGCGCCGCGCCCAGTGCACACGCGACACCGGCACCGACGAGCAAGGCGCCGGCGAGTCCAGGCCCCTGGGTGAAGGCGACGACATCGATGTCGGCCAAGCCCGAACCCGCACTCGCGAGCACTTGCCGGGTCAGCGGCAACACGCGCCGGATATGGTCGCGCGACGCGAGTTCCGGCACGACGCCGCCGTAGGCCTGGTGCATGTCGATCTGGCTGTGCAGCGCGTGGGCACGCAGGGTCGGCACGCCGCTGGCTTCGGCGCGAACCAGCGCCACGCCGGTTTCGTCGCACGAGGATTCGATGCCCAGGACATTCATGGACCGAGTTTAAAGGTGCACCCCGAACGTGCACGCATCACAACTCGACACACCTTGATTCTCGGGATTACCCGGGTTTGTCGTCAAATCTCCTTCCCGCTGACTCAAACAGCGACTACTCTGCGTTTCCCGCGAGTGACCGTCTCGAAACGGCCGCCGCCACAAAATGAAAGTCGCTGGAGCCATGAAAGAATACCGACTTGCCGCGTGGCCCGAACTGAAGCCTCCGTTCGACCGCACCGCGTATCGACGCATGCTCAGTGATCTGTCGCACCGTTTCATGTCGGTCGGCATGCTGATCGAGGCCAGCAGCCTGCGCCGCAGCGAGGTGCGCGGTTTCCTCGACATGCTCGAATCCCGCGGCCTGCTGATCGAACGCGACAACGACCTGGTGCCCGATTCGCAGTTCTGGTCGCTGCGCCCGCTGGGCGGCTGGCTGCGCCGCGCCATCTCGTCGGCGCCGCACGGACGCTGAACCCCTCTCTTCCGCGAAAAAAGCCCGCCTCTCGCGGGCTTTTTCGTTCCAACCGACCGGCCGTGGCGCGAATGTTGCGTCAGTCGCGGGATGAATTCGGCCTCGGCCCTGCGCATCGTCATCGTCGCCCCCGACTCGCTCATCACCGATCCCGATGACCCCGAGGCGGCGGTCGAGGCCGAGCGTTCGCGCAGCCTGCGCATCGGCCTCTTGGAGAACGGTTGCAACATCGTCGCGGTGCTGCCGGCCGACGTCTTCCTGCCCGACCGCTTGGCTCAGATCAGCCCCGACATGATCATCGTCGACGCCGAGAGCCAGGCGCGCGACACGCTCGAGCATGTGGTGGTGGCCACGCGCGACGCGCGCCGGCCGATCGTGCTGTTCACCAACGACGAAGACACGACCCATGTGCGCGACGCGATCGCCGCCGGCGTCACCGCCTACGTCGTGGCCGGACTGGCGGCAGAGCGCGTCAAGCCGGTGCTCGACGTCGCGATGGCGCGCTTCCAGCACGAAGAGTCGCTGCGCCGTGAGCTGGCCGACGTGCGCACCCAACTGACCGAGCGCAAGACCATCGACCGCGCCAAGGGCTTGTTGATGAGCCGCCATTCGCTGACCGAGGTCGAGGCCTATGCGCGCCTGCGCAAGACGGCGATGGACAAGGGGCTGCGTGTCGCTGATGTGGCGCAGCGCATTCTCGACGTCGCCGAGTTGCTGGGCTGACGAGCCAGCCACGTCATCCCGGCGCACGCCGGGATCCACTCGGTACAGATGCGCGGTAAAGCAGCAGTGGATCCCGGCGTCCGCCGGGATGACGATAGAAGACTGTTGAGCCGGGCGGCACCGCACAAGCCTTGTGCGCAACACCCCCGCGAGTGCACGCGCGGACTCAGTTTTGGTGCACTGCAACAGTGCGCTCCCCGCAGCGAAGCCCTGGCACACGGCTTGCGTAAGCACCTGTAGAAGGTCAACGGCGATCTTCTGAATTCATCGGCACCCACCAACGCGGGTGCGTGCCGATGGGACGACGGCGTCCCCACTGAATCGGGTTTCAACCCGGGCAGTGCGGACGCCTTTTTGTTTTTGTCTCTTCGGAACCGTCATGAACACACCCTCGACTCGAAAGATCGACATGAGCCGTCGCAACATCATCAAAGCCGCTGCCGCCACCGGCGCCGCGGGCCTGGTGCCGGGCCTGCAAAGCGCCGTCTACGCGGCGGGCTCAGACAAGCCGGAAAAGGAAGAGGTCCGCATCGGCTTCATTCCGCTGACCGACTGCGCGTCGGTGGTGATGGCCTCGGTGCTGGGCTTCGACAAGAAGTACGGCGTCAAGATCATCCCGACCAAGGAAGCCTCGTGGGCCGGCGTGCGCGACAAGCTCGTCAATGGCGAGCTCGACATGGCGCATGTGCTGTACGGCCTGATCTACGGCGTGCACCTCGGTATCAGCGGGCCGAAGAAGGACATGGCCGTGCTGATGACGCTGAACAACAACGGCCAGGCGATCACGCTGTCGAAGAAGCTCGCCGACAAGGGCGCGGTCGACGGCGCGAGCCTGGCCAAGGTGATGGCCAGCGACAAGCGCGAGTACACCTTTGCCCAGACCTTCCCGACCGGCACCCACGCGATGTGGCTGTACTACTGGCTCGCGACCTACGGCATCAACCCGATGAAGGACGCCAAGGTCATCACCGTGCCGCCGCCGCAGATGGTGGCCAACATGCGGGTCGGCAACATGGACGGCTACTGCGTCGGCGAGCCGTGGGGCCACCGCGCCATCATGGACGGCATCGGCATCACCGGCGTGACCACCCAGGACATCTGGAAGGACCACCCCGAGAAGGTGCTGGGCACCACCGGCGAGTTCGTCAAGAAGTACCCGAACACGGCGCGCGCGGTAACGATGGCCATCATCGAAGCCGGCCGCTGGATCGACGCGAGCCTCGCGAACAAGCTGAAGATGGCCGAGACGGTGGCCGACAAGAGCTACGTCAACACCGGCGTCGACGCGATCAACCAGCGCATCCTGGGCCGCTACCAGAACGGCCTCGGCAAGACCTGGGACGACCCGAATCACATGAAGTTCTTCAACGACGGCGCGGTCACCTTCCCGTACCTGTCGGACGGCATGTGGTTCCTGACCCAGCACAAGCGCTGGGGCCTGATCAAGGAACACCCGGACTACCTCACGGTCGCCAAGCAGATCAACCAGATCGACCTCTACAAGGAAGCCGCCGGTGCGCTGAAGGTGAACGTGCCCAAGGACGTGCTGCGCACCAGCAAGATGATCGACGGCGTGGTCTGGGACGGCAAGGACCCGAAGAAATACGCCGACGGCTTCGCCATCAAGGTGTCGGCCCCGGCCTGATCTCGCAGCATCAAGGAGTCCACCATGGTCAGTGCAGTTTTCCATTCCCCGCTGGACGTCGCTCCCGAGCCGCGCACCGGCGTGATGCTCAAGCCCACCCCGGTTGCGGTGCAGACCAAGCAGGCAGCGGCTGCGGTCGCCAAGCCGGCCCAACCGCCGAAGCCGCCCTACGACTGGGGCGAGCTGATGCTCAAGGTGCTGGCGCCGATGGCCGGCATCGGGCTGCTGGTCGGCATCTGGGCGCTGCTCACGATGAAGAGCACCAGCTTCCCGACGCCGGCGGCCACCTTCGCCGAAGCGGTCAAGGTGTTCTCCGACCCGTTCTACAGCAAGGGGCCGAACGACCAGGGCATAGGCTGGAACATCCTGTTCTCGCTGCAACGCGTCGCGGTGGGCTTCGGCATGGCGGCCGCGGTGGGCATCCCGCTGGGCTTCATGATCGGCCGCTTCAGCGTCCTCAACCGCATGGTCTCGCCGCTGATCAGCCTGCTGCGCCCGGTGTCGCCGCTGGCCTGGCTGCCGATCGGCCTCTTGGTCTTCAAGGCGGCCAACCCGGCGGCGATCTGGACCATCTTCATCTGCTCGATCTGGCCGATGATCATCAACACCGCGGTCGGCGTTCAGCGGGTGCCGAGCGACTACCTGAACGTGGCGCGGGTGCTCAAGCTGAGCGAGTGGAAAATCATCACGCGCATCCTGTTTCCGGCCGTGCTGCCGTACATGCTGACCGGCGTGCGCCTGTCGGTGGGCACCGCCTGGCTCGTGATCGTGGCGGCCGAGATGCTGACCGGCGGCGTCGGCATCGGCTTCTGGGTCTGGGACGAGTGGAACAACCTCAACGTCACCCACATCCTGATCGCCATCTTCGTCATCGGCACCGTGGGCCTCTTGCTCGAGTGGATGCTGATCAGCATCGCCAAGCGCTTCACTTACGACGACATCTGAGGACTTTGCACATGAAGAACTTCATCGACGTTCATGACGCCGAAATGGTGTTCAGCACCAAGAAGGGGCGTTTCCACGCACTGCGCGAGATCAACCTGACGGTCGCCAAGGGCGAGTTCGTCACGCTGATCGGGCATTCGGGCTGCGGCAAGTCGACGCTTCTGAACCTGATCGCCGGGCTGCTGGTGCCCAGCAGCGGCACGCTGCTGTGCGACAACCGCGAGATCGCCTCACCCGGGCCCGAGCGCGCGGTCGTGTTCCAGAACCACTCGCTGCTGCCGTGGCTCACCTGCTTCGAGAACGTGCACCTGGCGGTCGAGCGGGTGTTCGGCGACGCCGAGACCAAGGCGCAGCTGAAGGCGCGCACCCGGGCGGCGCTCGAGCTGGTCGGCATGGGCCACGCGATGTCCAAGCGGCCACACGAGATCTCGGGCGGCATGAAACAACGGGTCGGCATTGCCCGCGCGCTCGCGATGGAGCCCAAGGTGCTGCTGCTCGACGAGCCCTTCGGCGCGCTCGATGCGCTGACCCGCGCCCACCTGCAGGACGAGCTGCTGAAGATCGTCGGGCGCACCCGCAGCACCGTCGTGATGGTGACGCACGATGTCGACGAGGCGGTGCTGCTGTCGGATCGCATCGTGATGATGACCAACGGCCCGGCCGCGACCATCGGCGAGATCCTGACGGTCGAATTGGCGCGCCCGCGCAACCGGGTCGAGCTGGCCGAGGACACCCGCTACGTGCACTACCGCAAAGAGGTGCTCGACTTCCTGTACACGCGCCACGGGCACGTGGAAAAACAAGCAGCCTGAGGAGGGGAGAAGACCGAGGGATGCAGTAGCCGGGCACAGCGCTTGCGTGAGAAGGAAAGGCAGGAACAAAAGTTGCCGACGATCTCCTCGGAAGGGCCCTGCCCTTTGATCCGGCCTCCCGGTTCTCGCGGACCGGGAGGCGTTTTTTTGGAATCAGAGGCCGAGAGTTTTTCCGCTGTCTTCCCGGCGAACGCCGGGATCCATTGGTGATCGATGCGCGCTGCGGCCCGAGTGGATCCCGGCGTTCGCCGGGATGACGCGGTTGTCAAAGTGCGCACCACCACTCAATGCTTTTCCTTGGCGTGATTGATCGAGTACTTGGGGATCTCGATGGTCACGTCCTGCTGCGACAGGATGGCCTGGCATGACAGGCGCGAGGTGGGCTCCAGCCCCCAGGCGCGGTCCAGCAGGTCTTCTTCGCTCTCGTCCATCTCGCCCAGCGAGATGAAGCCCTCACGCACCACGACGTGGCAGGTCGTGCAGGCGCAACTCATCTCGCAGGCATGTTCGATCTCGATGTCGTGCTCGAGCATCGCTTCGCAGATCGAGGTGCCCGTCTCGGCCTTGATTTCGGCGCCGGCGGGGCAGTACTCGGGGTGCGGCAGGATCTTGATGATCGGCATGGTCAGACTTCCTCGACGCGGCGGCCGGCCAAGGCTTGGCGAATGCTGCGGTTCATGCGTTCGGCGGCGAACGCTTCGGTGCCTTTGGCGAGCGCCTCGATCGACGCGTCGATGGCGTGGTGGTCTTCGTCGTCGTGGTGGGCTTCGAGCTGGGTGAGTAGCGCTTCAATCGACTCGCGCTCGTCGGCCGCCAGCAGGTCGCCGTCGGCAGCCAGCGCCGAGCGGGTCGCAAGCAACATGCGTTCGGCTTCGACCCGCGACTCGCGCAGGCTGCGCGCTTTCATGTCGGCTTCGGCGGTGCTGAAGCCTTCTCGCAGCATGCGCGCGACTTCGTCGTCCGACAGGCCGTAGCTCGGCTTGACGCTGATCGCGGCCTCGACCCCCGAGGTCTCCTCGCGTGCGCTGACGCTCAGCAAACCATCGGCGTCGACCTGGAAGCTGACGCGAATGCGCGCCGAACCTGCCACCAGCGCGGGGATGCCGCGCAGCTCGAAGCGGGCGAGCGAGCGGCAATCGCTGACCAGCTCGCGCTCGCCCTGGACGACGTGGATCGCCATCGCCGTCTGGCCGTCCTTGAAGGTCGTGAAGTCCTGCGCGCGTGCGGTCGGAATCGTGCTGTTGCGCGGAATGATCCGCTCCACCAAACCACCCATGGTCTCGAGCCCGAGCGACAGCGGGATCACATCGAGCAGCAGCAGTTCGTCGGCGCCGGCGTTGCCCGCCAGCGCGTTGGCCTGGATCGCGGCGCCGAGCGCGACGACCTCGTCGGGGTTCAGGTCGGTCAGCGGGGTCTGGCCGAAATAGGCATCGACCGCGGTCTGCACCATCGGCATGCGGGTCGACCCACCGACCATCACGATGCCCTTGACGTCGGCCTTGTCGGCCTTGGCGTCGCGCAACACCTTGCGCACTGAGGCGAGTGTCTTGGCGACGAGGTCATGGCTGAGCGTTTCGAACTGCTGTCGCGTCACGCGAACCGACAGTTCCCCGCCCGACAGCGGGCAGGCCAGCGTCGCATGGTCGGCGGCTGAGAGCTTTTCCTTGGCCGCGCGCGCTGCGACCAGCACCGAACGTTTGTCTTGCGGCGTCTCGGCGCGCAGGCCGGCGTGGGCCAGTGCCCAGTCGGCCAGCACGGCGTCGAAATCGTCACCGCCCAGGGCCGAGTCGCCGCCGGTCGCAATGACTTCGAACACGCCCTTGGTCAATCGCAGCAAAGAGATGTCGAAGGTGCCGCCGCCCAGGTCGTAGACCGCGTAAAGCCCTTCCGAACCATGCTCCAGCCCGTAGGCGATGGCCGCGGCGGTCGGCTCGTTGATGAGGCGCAGCACGTTCAGGCCAGCGAGGTGGGCCGCGTCTTTGGTGGCCTGGCGCTGCGCTTCGTCGAAGTAGGCCGGCACCGTGATGACGGCGCCGAACAGGTCGTCGGCGAAGGTGTCTTCGGCACGCTGGCGCAGCGTCGCGAGGATCTCGGCCGAGACTTCGACCGGCGACTTCACGCCGTCAACGGTTCGCAGCTGCAGCATGCCCGGTGCATCGATGAAGTCGTAGGGCAGCTTCTCGCGGTGCGTGATGTCCGAGAGACCCCGGCCCATGAACCGCTTCACCGACACCACCGTGTTCTTCGGATCGGTCGCAGCCTCGACCAGCGCCTTGTGCCCGATCTGCCGGCCGCCTTGCGCCAGGTAGCGAACGGCAGACGGCAGGATCACGCGCCCGGCCTCGTCGGGCAAGCATTCGCTGACACCGTTGCGCACCGCGGCCACCAGCGAATGCGTGGTGCCGAGATCGATGCCGACGGCGATGCGCCGCTGGTGCGGGTCGGGTGCGCCGCCGGGTTCGGAGATCTGAAGCAATGCCATCTTGTTATTGTCCCAGCGCCTCGAGACGCTCATCGACGTCCTCGGCAAAGCGCTCAACGAACATGAGGGCTCTGACCTGGTCGGCCGCGGCCTGCGGGTCCTGCCGCTCGTCGATGGTCGTGTGCAGCTCGGCCAGTGCCGCCCTGCGACGTGCGTTCACCTCTTCGGCAAGCGCTTCCACATCGTCCAGCGACCTGGCTTCGTCCAGCGCCTCGCGCCATTCCATTTGCTGCACCAGGAACTTGGGCGGCATCGCGGTGTTGTTGTGCAGGTCCACCGGCGCACCGTTCAGCTCGCAAAGATAGGCCGCCCGTTTGAGCGGGTCCTTCAGGCGCTGGTAGGCCTCGTTGACCCGCACCGCCCATTGCATCGCCACCCGTTGCGCCGCCGCGCCTTCGGCCGTGAAACGGTCAGGATGCACCTCGCCCTGCAGCGCAAGCCAGCGCGCGTCGAGCACGGCGCGGTCCTGCTCGAAACGGCGTGGCACACCGAACAGTTCGAAGTCGTCGCTTTCGATCTTCATGGTGGTGGATGGGGCAGAAAAAAGGCGCGGCTTTCGGCCGCGCCTCGTGTTCGATGGCTGCCGTCAGACGCGAAACGACTCGCCGCAGCCGCAGCGGTCCTTCTCGCGCGGGTTGTAGAACTTGAAGCCTTCGTTCAGACCTTCGCGCACGAAGTCGAGCTCCGTGCCGTCGATGTACGGCAGGCTCTTCGGATCGACCAGCACCTTCACGCCATGGCCTTCGAACACCACGTCTTCCGGAGCCACGTCGTCGGCATATTCCAGCTTGTAGGCGAGACCCGAACAGCCCGTGGTCTTCACGCCCAGGCGCACGCCGACGCCCTTGCCACGCTTGGTGATGTAGCGCGAGACATGGCGGGCGGCCGATTCGGTGAGAGTGACTGCCATGGGGTCAATGTGCTTTCTTGGCCTTGTAGTCGTTGACTGCGGCCTTGATCGCGTCTTCGGCCAGGATCGAGCAGTGGATCTTGACCGGCGGCAGCGCCAGCTCCTGCGCGATGTGGGTGTTCTTGATGGTCAGCGCTTCGTCGAGCGACTTGCCCTTGACCCATTCGGTGACAAGCGAGCTCGACGCGATGGCCGAGCCGCAGCCGTAGGTCTTGAACTTCGCGTCCTCGATCAGGCCGGTTTGCGGATTCACCTTGATCTGCAGCTTCATCACGTCGCCGCAGGCCGGGGCGCCGACCATGCCGGTGCCCACCGTGTCGTCGCCCTTTTCGAACGAGCCGACGTTGCGCGGGTTTTCGTAGTGTTCAACGACTTTTTCGCTGTATGCCATGTCAGTTCTCCAGATACCTTCGAAGGTCGGATGTCAGTGCGCGGCCCAGTGGATCGTGCTGATGTCGATGCCGTCCTTGTACATCTCCCACAGCGGGGAAAGCTCACGCAGCTTGGCGACGCGGTCCTTCAGGGTGGTGACCACGTAGTCAACTTCCTCGGTCGTCGTGAAACGGCCGATCGTCATGCGCAAGCTCGAATGAGCCAGCTCGTCGCTGCGCCCGAGGGCGCGCAGCACATAACTCGGTTCCAGGCTCGCCGACGTGCAGGCCGAGCCCGACGACACCGCGATGCCCTTGATGCCCATGATCAGCGACTCGCCTTCGACGAAGTTGAACGACATGTTCACGTTGTGCGGAACACGTTTGTCGGGGTGGCCGTTGAGAAACACCTGCTCGATGTCGCACAGGCCGTTGATCAGGCGCTGATGCAGCATGTGGATGCGTTCGTTGTCGACACCCATCTCTTCGCGCGCGATGCGGTAGGCCTCGCCCATGCCGATGATCTGGTGCGTGGCCAGCGTGCCGGAGCGCATGCCGCGCTCGTGGCCGCCGCCGTGCATCTGCGCCTCGATGCGAACCCGCGGCTTGCGCCGCACGTACAGTGCGCCAATGCCCTTGGGGCCGTAGGTCTTGTGCGATGCGAGGCTCATCAGGTCGACTGGCAGCTTGGCCAGGTCGATCTCGATCTTGCCGGTGGCTTGCGCGGCGTCGACGTGGAAGATGATGCCGCGCCCGCGGCACATCGCGCCGATCGCCGGGATGTCCTGGATGACGCCGATCTCGTTGTTGACGAACAGCACCGAGACCAGGATCGTGTCGGGCCGCAGCGCCGCCTTGAACTTGTCGAGGTCGAGCAGGCCGTCTTCCTGGACGTCGAGGTAGGTCACCTCGAAGCCCTGACGCTCGAGCTCGCGCATCGTGTCGAGCACGGCCTTGTGCTCGGTCTTGACGGTGATCAGGTGCTTGCCGCGGGTCTTGTAGAACTGCGCCGCGCCCTTCAGCGCGAGGTTGATCGACTCGGTGGCGCCCGAGGTCCAGACGATCTCGCGCGGGTCGGCGTTGACCAGCGCCGCCACCTGATCACGTGCCTTCTCGACCGCCGCTTCGGCTTCCCAGCCCCACGCGTGGCTGCGCGACGCTGGGTTGCCGAAATGCTCGCGCAACCACGGGATCATCGTGTCGACGACACGTTGATCCACCGGCGTGGTAGCGCCGTAGTCCATGTAGATCGGGAAGTGCGGGGTCATGTCCATGAGAAGCAGTTTGCTGAATGCGGCGCGCCGGTGGCGCCGGCGTGGTCTTTACTTCGAAAACGCGTTGCCGAGAGCGAACACCGAGTTGGGCGCCGTCACCTTGATCGGCTTGACGACCGGCTGGGTCGAGATGGCGCGCTTGACCGGGTGCTCTTCGATCGACACGCCCTTGGCGACCTGCTCGTCGACCAGCTTCTTCAGCGAGATCGAATCGAGGTACTCGATCATCTTGGTGTTGAGGCTCGCCCACAGGTCGTGCGTCATGCAGCGGCCGGTGTCTTCGCCCATGCAGTTTTCCTTGCCGCCGCAGCCGGTGGCGTCGATCGGCTCGTCGACCGCGACGATGATGTCGGCAACCGTGATTTCCTCGGACTTGCGGCCCAGCGAATAACCGCCGCCCGGTCCGCGGGTGCTTTCGACCAGCTCGTGGCGGCGCAGCTTGCCAAACAGCTGCTCGAGGTAGGACAGCGAAATCTGTTGCCGGGCGCTGATGGCGGCGAGTGCAACGGGCCCGGAATGCTCGCGCAAGGCCAGATCGATCATGGCGGTCACAGCGAAGCGGCCCTTGGTGGTCAGACGCATGAAATTCTCCTAGATGCTTAAAAGGCGCAACGAACTTGCCAACCCGACCCCGGCCTGTACCCTCGACCTTTTGCCCGGAGCGGGATAACCCTTGCTTTAATCCGAGCGCTTTTGTCGAGTATAGCCGAAGCCGACTAATTCGGTCGGCATTAGGGCCGGAAGTTCCGCCTTATTGCTGCGACGCAGCACGCAGCTTTGCGACGACGCCGTCGCAGGCGTCTTCGACCAGGTCGAGCACGGTTTCGAAGCCGTCGGGGCCGCTGTAATACGGGTCGGGAACGACCGGGCTCGTGTTCCTGCTCGCGAACTCGCTGAGCCGGCGCAGCTTGCCCCGGTGCTCGGCCGGACAGCGCTCTTTGAGCGCCTCCATGTTGTCGTGGTCCATCACCAGGATCAGGTCGAAATCCTCGAAATCGTTGTCGGCCACCCGCCGTGCCCGCAGTGTCGACAGGTCGTAGCCGCGGCGCTGGGCGTGGCGCGCCGAACGTGCGTCGGGCGGCTCGCCGACGTGGTAGGCATGGGTGCCGGCCGAGTCGACCTCGACGTCCTGGTCCAGGCCGGCTTCGAGCAGCTTGTGGCGCAACACGCCCTCGGCGGTCGGCGAGCGGCAAATGTTCCCCATGCAAACCATCAGCACACGCTGGCGCTTCATCGTTTCGCCACCGCGGTCTGGATTGCCGCGATGTTGTCGGTGCCCGGCGCGCCGAACGCCTGCTCGCGCAGCAGCGCCAGCTGGTCGCGCACCCGCGCGGCCTTCTCGAACTCGAGGTTGCGCGCGTGTTCGAGCATCTGCTTTTCGAGCTGCTTGATGTGGCGCCCGAGGTCTTTCTCGGACATCGCCTCGACCTCGGCGGCGTCGTGCGCCTTCTTCAGGTCGTCCTTGCCCGACTTCTCGGAGTAGACGCCGTCGATCATGTCCTTGATCTTCTTGACGATGGTGCGCGGCGTGATGCCCATCGCCTCGTTGTGCACGATCTGGCGGTTGCGGCGGCGCTCGGTCTCGTCGATGGCCTTGCGCATCGACTCGGTGATCTTGTCGGCGTAGAGGATCGCCTTGCCGTTCAGGTTGCGCGCGGCGCGGCCGATGGTCTGGATCAGCGAGCGCTCGGCGCGCAGGAAACCTTCCTTGTCGGCATCGAGGATTGCCACCAGCGAAACCTCCGGGATGTCGAGCCCCTCGCGCAGCAGGTTGATGCCGACCAGCACGTCGAACACACCGAGCCGCAGGTCGCGCAGGATCTCGACCCGCTCGACGGTGTCGATGTCGCTGTGCAGGTAGCGCACCTTGACGCCGTTGTCGGCCAGGTAGTCGGTGAGCTGCTCGGCCATGCGCTTGGTCAGCGTCGTGATCAGCACCCGCTCGTGCACGTCGACCCGTTCGCGGATCTCCTGCAGCACGTCGTCGACCTGGCGTGTCGCAGGCCGAACCTCGACCGTCGGGTCGACCAGCCCGGTGGGGCGCACCAGTTGCTCGACGACCTGCCCCGCGTTCTGGTTTTCGTAGGCCGCCGGCGTGGCCGAGACGAACATCACCTGCCGCATCTTGGTTTCGAACTCCTCGAACTTGAGCGGCCGGTTGTCAAGCGCGCTCGGCAGGCGAAAGCCGTACTCGACCAGCGTCGTCTTGCGCGCCCGGTCGCCGTTGTACATGCCGCCCAGCTGGCCGATCAGCACATGGCTCTCGTCGAGGAACATCAGCGCGTCGCGCGGCAGGTAGTCCACCAGCGTCGACGGCGGCTCGCCCGGCGCCGCGCCCGACAGGTGCCGGGTGTAGTTCTCGATGCCCTTGCAGTGGCCGATCTCCTGGAGCATCTCGAGGTCGAAGCGGGTGCGCTGCTCGAGGCGTTGCGCTTCGACCAGCTTGCCGTCCTTGACCAATTGGTCGAGTCGCTCGCGCAGCTCGGTCTTGATCGTGTCGATCGCGCTCACCACCCGGTCGCGCGGCGTCACGTAGTGGCTCGAGGGGTAGACCGTGAAGCGCGGAATCTTCTGCCGGATGCGCCCGGTCAGCGGGTCGAACAGCTGCAGCGATTCGACTTCGTCGTCGAACAGCTCGATGCGGATCGCGAGCTCGGAATGTTCGGCCGGGAACACGTCGATCGTGTCGCCGCGTACCCGGAAGGTGCCACGCGAGAAGTCCATCTCGTTGCGCGTGTACTGCATGCGGATCAGCTGCGCGATGACGTCGCGCTGGCCCATCTTGTCGCCGGCGCGCAGCGTCATCACCATCCGGTGGTAGTCGCTCGGGTTGCCGATGCCGTAGATCGCGCTGACGGTCGCGACGATGACCACGTCGCGCCGCTCGAGCAGGCTCTTGGTGGCCGACAGGCGCATCTGCTCGATGTGCTCGTTGATCGAGCTGTCCTTCTCGATGAACAGGTCGCGCTGCGGGACGTAGGCCTCGGGCTGGTAGTAGTCGTAGTAGCTGACGAAGTACTCGATCGCGTTCTTCGGAAAGAACTCGCGGAACTCGCTGTACAGCTGCGCCGCGAGTGTCTTGTTGGGCGCGAACACGATCGCCGGGCGCCCCAGCCGCGCGATCACATTGGCCATCGTGAAGGTCTTGCCCGAACCGGTGACGCCGAGCAGCGTCTGGAAGCTCAGGCCGTCGTTGACCCCTTCGACCAGCTTGGCGATCGCTTCGGGTTGGTCGCCGGCCGGCGGATACGGCATGAAGAGCTGGAACGGCGAGTCCGGAAACGAGACAAATTCGCCTTTTGGCGGCACGTTCATGTCGATCGAGTCGGGGCCGAGGACGGACAGTTCAGGCATGGCAGATAAAATACCCGGGTTTTCCCGTGTGTTGAAGGCTTTGGGCAATCGGCCAGCTTAGCCCAAAACGACAAACCGCTCTCTGACAAACATCGCTGACAAGGACTGTTATGGCTTCGCTTTTCGCCGGCGTCGAAATGGCCCCGCGTGACCCCATCCTGGGCCTGAACGAGCAATTCAACGCCGACCCGAATCCGGCCAAAGTCAACCTCGGCGTCGGCGTCTACTATGACGACAACGGCAAGCTGCCGCTCTTGAAATGCGTGGCCGAGGCCGAACGCCAGATGGTCGAAGCGCCGAAGGCCCGCGGCTACCTGCCGATCGACGGCATCGCCGCCTACGACAAGGCGGTTCAGGCCCTCGTATTTGGGGCCGACAGCGAAGCCGTCAAGTCCGGCCGCATCGCCACCGCACAGGCGGTGGGCGGCACCGGCGGGCTCAAGGTCGGCGCCGATTTCCTGAAGCGCTTGGACCCCGACGCGAAGGTGCTGATCAGCGACCCGAGCTGGGAAAACCACCGCGCGCTGTTCGAAAGCGCAGGTTTCGCGGTCGACACCTACCCGTACTACGACGCCGCCAAGCGCGGCGTCAACTTCGAAGCCATGCTGGGCGCGCTCGACGCTGCTACGGCCGGCACCATCGTCACGCTGCACGCCTGCTGCCACAACCCGACCGGCTACGACATCACGCCCGACCAGTGGCACAAGGTCATCACCGCGGTGAAGGCGCGCGGCCTGGTGCCCTTCCTCGACATGGCTTATCAAGGCTTCGGCGAAGGCATCGCCGAAGACGGCGCGGTGATCGGCCTGTTCATGGCGGCAGGCCTGGACTTCTTCGTCTCGACCAGCTTTTCCAAGAGCTTCTCGCTGTACGGCGAACGGGTCGGCGCGTTGAGCGTCGTGTGCGCGTCGAAGCCGGATGCCGAGCGAGTGCTGAGCCAGTTGAAGCGGGTGATCCGCACCAACTACTCGAACCCGCCGACCCATGGCGCGCAGGTCGTCGCCACGGTACTGACCACCCCAGCGCTGCGCGCGATGTGGGAAGAAGAGCTCGCCGGCATGCGGGTTCGCATCAAGCAGATGCGGCTGGCGCTGCTCGAGAAGCTGCATGCCGCCGGCGTCAAGCAGGACATGGGCTTCATCACGCAACAAAAGGGCATGTTCAGCTACTCGGGCCTGAACAAGGAACAGATGCAGCGCCTGCGCAGCGAGTTCGGCATCTACGGCGTCGACTCGGGGCGCATCTGCGTCGCGGCGCTGAACAGCAAGAACATCGATGCAGTGGTCGGCGCGATCGCGAAGGTTCTTTGAGTCGGCGCGCGAAACACCCCGAATCCGGTGTTTTTTTGGCTTTGCACGGCCCGTGACTGGGGCAACATGAAGGCCGAAACTTGCCTAGAATGCTGCAACGCACAATGCAAGTGGTTAGCAAGTGGTTATCTGACTTCTGAACCGAGGAACCTCGATGCTGTACCAGCTCTATGAAACCCAGCGTGCCTTGCTGAGTCCCTTCGCCGAATTCGCGAGCGCCTCGTCGAAGCTGTACAGCCACCCGCTGTCGCCGTTCACCCACACCCCGATGGCGCACCGCGTGTCGGCCGGGCTGGACCTGATGCACCGGCTGTCCAAGGAGTACGAGAAGCCCGAGTTCAACATCACCTCGGTGAAGGTCGGCGACGTCGACGTGGCGGTGCAGGAGCAGGTGGCGATCTCCAAGCCGTTCTGCCGGCTGCTGCGCTTCAAGCGCTTCTCCGACAACCTGCCGATGCTCACGCAGATGAAGGACCAGCCCACCGTGCTGGTCGTGGCCCCGCTGTCGGGCCACCATTCGACGCTGCTGCGCGAAACGGTGCGCGAGCTCCTGAAGGACCACAAGGTCTACATCACCGACTGGGCCGATGCACGCATGGTGCCGCTCGACGCCGGCCCCTTTCATCTCGACGACTACGTGGGCTACGTGCAGGAGTTCATCCGCCACGTCGGTGAAGACGTGAACGTGATCTCGGTCTGCCAGCCCACCGTGCCGGTGCTGGCCGCGATCTCGCTGATGGCCAGCGCCGGCGACATCACGCCGCGCACGATGACGATGATGGGCGGCCCGATCGACGCGCGGCGCTCGCCCACCGCCGTCAACAACCTCGCGATGAACAAGAGCCACGAGTGGTTCGAGCACAACGTGATCTACCGCGTGCCGGTCAACTACCCCGGCAGCGGGCGGCGCGTCTACCCCGGCTTTCTGCAGCACACCGGCTTCGTCGCGATGAACCCGGACCGCCACCTGAGCTCGCACTACGACTACTTCCTCGACCTGGTGCGCGGCGACGACGACAGCGCCGATTCGCACCGCGAGTTCTACGACGAATACAACGCCGTGCTTGACATGCCGGCCGAGTACTACCTGGACACCATCAAGACGGTGTTCCAGGACTTCGCGCTGGTCAACGGCACCTGGGAAGTCGACGGCGAGTTGGTGCGCCCGCAGGACATCACCAAGCCCGCACTGCTGACCATCGAAGGCGAGCTCGACGACATCTCGGGCGCCGGCCAGACCAAGGCCGCACACGAGCTGTGCACCGGCATCCCGAAGGAGCGCCAGTTCCACTACGACGTGGCCGGCGCCGGCCACTACGGCATCTTCTCGGGGCGGCGCTGGCGCGAGCACGTGTACCCGCAGGTGCGCGACTTCATCGCGAGCCACCAGGACGGCTCGGCGCCCCGCAAACCGGCAGCCCGGAAAGTGGCGGCGCGCAAACGCGTCAAGTAGCCACTCCCGGATAATCGCGCGGTGACTCCCATCGCGCTGATCGACGCTCTCGACGCGGCCTTGCCGCAGACGCAGTGCACCCGCTGCGGCTACCCCGACTGCCGCTCGTACGCGCGGGCGATGGTCGAAGAGCCTGCGCCGATCAACCAGTGCCCGCCCGGCGGTGCGCAGGGTATCGCCAGGCTGGCGCAAATCAGCGGACGGCCCGCCCTGCCGTTGAACCCCGCAAACGGCCACGAAGGCCCGCGCCAACTCGCCGTCATCGACGAAGCCTGGTGCATAGGCTGCACCCTGTGCCTGAAGGCCTGCCCGGTCGATTGCATCGTCGGCGGCCCGAAGGCCATGCACACCGTGATCGAAACGCTGTGCACCGGCTGCGAGCTGTGCATTCCGGTCTGTCCGGTCGATTGCATCTCGTTGACAGTCGTTACCGCCGAGCGCAGCGGCTGGGATGCCTGGAGCGAACCGCAAGCCGACGAGGCCCGGCAACGTTACGCGAGCCACCAGATGCGTTTCGCGCGCGACGCCGGCGAACGCGAGGCGCGCCTGGCCGCCAAGGCGCAAGCCACACTGGACAATCTGCCCGAAGCGTCGAAGATCACCAACCCCGACACGCTGGACAGCAAGCGCTCCGTCATCGAAGCCGCACTGGCCCGCGCCCGCGCGCGGAAGTCCTGACCTACTTCTCCGGAAAGATCGAATCGAAGCTGCGCTGCTGCTCGTTGCTGATGTTCAGGCCGATGTGTGTCGCGGTGCGCAGGTTGACGGCGCTGTACACCTCGCGCAGCGGCAGCATGCCCTTGCGCGCATCGCCGGAAAGAATGCGCTGGGCCGACGCCGCCAGGTTGCGGCCGAGCTCGAGGTTGTTCGGGTACAGGACGAACAGCGCGCCCTTCTTCACGTGCAGGTAGCTGCTCGAAAACACCGGCACGCTGCGGTTCCACGATTCCTTGAGCACCAGCGGCAGGATCGTGCCTTCGTCGACGGTGGTGGGGTCTTGCGGCAGCCACAGCGCGTCGCGGCGCGCGTCGGCGCCGGCGAACAAGGACTCGTAGAGCCGGGCGGCCTGCCCCAGCTCGCGCGCCTCGACCGCATGCAGCTCGAGGCCTTGCGCGCGTGCCGCTTCGCGCGCCAGCCGGATCAGCCAGTCGTTGTGCTGCGGGTCGTACACCACCAGGACCCGCTTCACGTCGGGCTGCAGGCTCTTCAGGCGCGCAAACAGCAAGGCCGGGTCGGGGGTCAGGCTGATGCCGTTGAGACTCTTCTGCTCGGCGTCCGGCAGCAGCAGCACGCCTCCCACCACCACCGAGATGTCGCGGTCGAGCCCGGCGGCTGCCTTCAAGCCCTGCCGGCCCAGTGCAACCACCACCTTGACGTTGTTGCTGTGCAGGCGCCGATTCAGCTCGACGCTGTCGACCGACGCCGCGACGGCAATGGTGTGGACCTTGGCGCGTGCCGACTCCTCGATGCCCGCGACGATCTTCAGGAACACGGAACGGTAGGGCTCGGTGATGTCGGGGTACAGCACCCCGATCTCGCCGCTGGGTTCGGGCGCGGCGCCCTGTTTGCGCGAAGCATCGGTGTCGGCGCCCGGCGCCAGGTAGACCAGGTTCAGGTCGGCGTCGAGCGTCATGCGCCGCGGCGCGAAATCGAGCGTGGCGATTCGCAGCGTGCGCGTTGCAAGTGCCTCGCCGGTGGCGCCGGCGGCTGCGACTCGCGGCAGCACGCCCAGCCACAGCGCAGCCAGGACAACCCAGACAACTCGGGCGCCGACGCGCCGCGCAACGATCTTCGTCATTTGCTCGCCTCTCGTCGGACCCTTCCCGGTCCTGCCCGTAACCACATCGGTGAGATTGGCGCCCCGAGTGTAAGGCTCGGCGGGGCCCGACGGCATCGCTCGGACATTCGCCGCAGCGCCCGGATGCTAAATTCGCCCATCCACGGAATGGCCCGTGGCCCAACGAGTCGATGACAGTTTCCGCCGCAAACAGTGCACTCTGGTTGGCCGTCCGCGTGGCACTGATGCTGGCGGCGGCATGCCACTCGTCGGCGACCGGCGCGGCGCCGCCTGAAACGGCGCGGCTCGTGGCGGTGATCTACCCCGACATCGGCGAGCCCTACCGCGCGGTGTTCAGCCGCATCATCGAAGGCATCGAGGAACAGACCCGCCAGCGGGTGCCGCGCTTTGCGGTCGGTGCCAGCGTCAATGCCCAGGAGCTGTCGACCGAGCTGCGCCGGCTCGACATCCGGGTCGCGATCGTGCTCGGCCGCAACGGCCTGAAGGCCGCCGCCGGGCTCGACCGCGACATCGGCATCGTGGCCGGCGGCGTGCTGTCGTTGCCCGAGTCGCCGGCCCGCGCCTACTCGATTCACAGCCTGGCTCCCGACCCCGCGATGCTGTTCGCGCGCCTCAAGGTCCTGCTGCCGGCGACGCGGCGGGTCTGGGTGGTCTACGACGCACGCCAGAACGCCTGGCTGATCAAGCTTGCCCGCGATGCCGCCAAGGCGCAGGGCCTCGAGCTGGTGGCGCACGACGTCGAGGACCTGCGCAGCGCGCTGCAGCGCTACCAGGACATCCTCGCGTCGGCCGACCCGAAGCGCGACGCGCTGTGGCTGCCCCAGGACTCGACCAGCATCGACGACGCCGCGGTGTTGCCGCTGGTGCTGCAGGAGTCGTGGGTGCGTGGCCTGGCGGTGTTCTCGAGCAGCGTCACCCACGTCAAGCGCGGCGCGCTGTTCGCGCTGTATCCCGACAACGCCGAGCTCGGGCGCCGCCTCGGCGATGCGGCACTCGCCTATCTGTCGACCAACAGCCCCGGTTCGCGCGGCGTGCTGCCGCTGAAGGAAGTGCTGCTCGCGGTCAACGTGCGCACCGCCGGCCACCTGGGTGTCGAGGTGGCCTCGCGGCAGTCTTCGTTCGACCTTGTTTTCCCCGAGCGCTGAGAATGTCGACCCCCACGTCACTTCGTTCCTGCCCCCCGAGGGGGCGCTCAGCCGCCTTGAGGCGGCTCGGCGCCGTCTGAGAATGTCGACCCCCACGTCACTTCGTTCCTGCCAGCCGGCTTGCAGGCCGGCTGTCGCTCCGGCGGGCATTCCCCAAGCAGTTGGGGAATGCTTTTCCGCCTCCGCCCCCCCGAGGGGGCGCTCA